>Ga0209232_1000077_pt1 | contig 58481 bp, 54 predicted proteins | sample ETNvirenome_2_60_FD_184066 | JGI IMG/M metagenome (GOLD analysis project Ga0209232, IMG submission 184066) | Marine viral communities from the Pacific Ocean - ETNP_2_60 (SPAdes) (version 2) | ecosystem: Environmental > Aquatic > Marine > Oceanic | place: Pacific Ocean | collected 2013-06-22 | reverse complement strand
GCAATGGTGATTCAGAATAATGCCGCGGCAGTTAACGCAACAGCGCTGCATGCTCAGTCAGACGGTGGCAAAACAGGAATAAAGCTAGACAAGAATTACTCAGACACCACTGAGGCTTCAATAATCGGCTTAGAAATAGATTATGACAAAACCGGCGCCTCCACGTCAGACAACAACATGTATGGCATCTATCTTGACATGGATAATACCACAGCCACCAATGGCCTGAACACCATGTATGGCTTGTATGTAACGCCAACGCTTACACACGCCGCTAATGCCGGAACTCCCGTTGTATACGGTGCGCTTATCAATGCACAAGGCGGAACAAACGGCGGCAGCCTCGTCCAAGGTGCAAGAATCGAAGCAGGCGGCGGAGATATCAACTACGGACTCCAGCTTGACGTTGAGGACGGAGGTGTCGATCTTAGAATTGAAAGTTCAGTCGATAATGGCGATTACTTCCAGATTCAAACCACCACCGCCGGCGCAACTACAATCACAACAGTTGATGACAATGCTGCAGCCGCTCATCTTACATTTAATGTTGATGGGGATATTACTCTAAATCCCGTAGGAGGCGTACATGTTACTGGTTCTAATCCAAAGCTGTCAATTGGTGATGAGGGGGATCCCACCCCTAATGGTGGAATGTTGTTCATAAGACCATCTGACACAAGCAACAGAGTATTGGCATTCATGCAAGCAAAAGAATCAGAGGGAAACAGAATTTGTTTTGCAGTCTCAGGTTCAGGTCAAGTTTTAGCAGGCGGAGCGCACCTTGGCGGAGTGTTTAATGTTAGCGGTTCTAATATTGAAAAATTAATTAGTGTGAAGGCTGATAGCGGCAATATATTTGCTGTAAGCGGCAGCGGCAAAGCATATCTTTCTGGCTCACTTACTTTAAATAGCATCGAACCCACAATTCATTTTAGTTCAAGTGCTGGCGCCAATCTAGGCCAAGTCGGGATCAATTCGTCAGACAATATACTGATCCAAAACAATACGACAAACAAGCATATCGTCTTTAAAGCTAATGATGCGGGTACTCTGCGAGAAGGATTCCGCATCGACGGCGCTATACCAGAAGTGGTAGTCAACCAAGGGTCAGATTCTTTAGTGGATTTTAGAGTTGAAAGCAATAACAACACGCACATGTTGTTTGTCGACGGTAGCACCGAGAAAGTTGGAATCAACACAGCAACCCCAGCTAATACCTTCTCGGTCAACGGCACAACTCACCTGAGTGGATCCGTGCGGTATCCAATCGCGGTCAAAACAGCTAACTATTCGCTTACAGTTGATGACAGTATAATTATCTTCAATCACTCATCGGTAACAACAGCATCATTGCCAACAATAGTTGCTGGCATGGAAGGCACCACTTTCACAGTCAAAAACATTGGCTCAGCTAATGTTCGTGTTATTGGTGACGACGATCCGGCCCAAAATATTGATGGAGTCTCAGTTGGTGTGGCCCTGTCACAAGGTGACTGCATACAATTAGTTGCATTCCCGATTGGCGGCGGTTATGACTGGGCGACACTCCACCTATATGATGCTTCGTAGTTAGCAAACAGTATAGTTACCAAAAAAGCGGGTTTTTGAGACAAAGGATACTATTTATTTTTGTATATAACTGCCATTTAGGAGCAAATGAATGTCAAACTTATTAAAAGAAGCTATTGTCGACGCAAAAGCACTACGTGAAACAGCGCTTAGGACCGCCGAGTCCTCGATTATCGAGAAATATTCGGATGAAGTAAGAAAAACGCTTGATAAAATCTTAGAACAAGAAGATTTAGGAGTACCACAAGGCCTCGATTCTATGACCCAAGACATGGGTATGGAAACTGGGCCTTCAATTTCATCTGACGATGTAGTTGAAGACGTGCCCTTAGCGGCCGCCGATGATTTAGCAGAAGAGGAAGGCGAAATCACAGATTCGATCGAAGACGGAGAGTCTGTCGAGATTAACTTAGATCTCCCAGCGCTTGAAGAGGCGGTAAAAGCCTTTGCAGCAGAACTTGATGAGCAAGAAGTTGAATTAGCTGACCTTGAAAGTATTTTGGAAGGTGACGATGAAACTATTGAAGAGGAAGAGGAGACTATAGAGGAAGAAGATGAGCTTGAGGAAGGCTCTCTTACTGATACAACCGATAAAGTCTCGTATGCCGGCCAAATTGAAGACGAGAAGGCTGGAGAAGCAGCTGATCGGATGGGAGATTTAGCCCAAATTTCTGCAATTGCCGCAGAGTCTGTCGACTCAGGACTTGATGAAGACGCACTGCTCGCCGCAATCATGGAAAAATTAACAGTTGATGTACGTGGCGAGCTTGGAGGCTGGGCCGGCCGCTCTGCCGAAGACGTCATACACGAAACAGAAAGAGAATTAGCACATCGTCGTAGTACTGATGTGCAAGAAGAATTACAAGATCTTAAACAAGCTCTTGAGGACCTAGTTTTAGAAAATAAACAGGCATCCTCAGAAGCTGATAAGTACAAGCAAGCGTTTTATGAAATGAAAGAGAATCTTGAAGATGTAAATCTTTCAAACGCACGTTTGCTTTACACGAACCGAGTATTAAGAAATACCTCCTTAAATGAGCGACAAAAAGATAAAATTGTCGAAGCGATTTCTAGCGCTGGTTCAGTAACAGAAGCGAGGACAATATTTAAAACCCTTGAAAGCGCAGTGGAGTCTATACCAAACAAGACACCCAAATCACTGAGCGAGGCTATTACCCGTCCTACCTCTGTTATACGCGCATCTCGTCAAGAGACTGTGCAAACCGACTCATTCTCCGAGAGAATGAAAAAACTAGCAGGTATAAACTAAAAATACATATAATTTAAAGGAGGTATTTTAAAATGTCTAGTATCATAGAACGATTAACCGAAGGTATGGTTAATCGAGATATGCGCGCCGAAGGTCATGCCCTACTCTCAAAGTGGGAAAAGACCGGACTTCTTGAAGGCTTAGATGATAGCCGTAAACGTTCGTCCATGGCTCGCTTGCTTGAAAACCAAGCAAAAGAACTACTCCGCGAAAGCTCCAGCATGGCTGGTGGCGACGTTGAGGGTTTTGCAGCAGTTGCATTCCCAATCGTCCGACGCGTTTTCGCAGGTCTGATCGCAAACGATCTCGTTTCCGTTCAACCAATGAGTCTCCCAAGTGGACTCATCTTCTTCCTTGACTTCACGGTCAGCCAAGAAGCCGGCGGCCACGCCATTACCACTGACCGTTTGGGTTACAAGATTAGTAGCTCGCTCTATGGTGGTAACCGCGTTGGTTCCACAATCACTGGTGGTGTTGATCTCGATGAGCACGGTGTTGGCCTTGCTGGTGGCGCATATAACCTTAATAACGGTTACTCGTCTCCAACTGGTTCGGCTCTTGCCAACGGGATTACACTTACTCCAGCAGCAGGCCCTTACGGTCGCTGGGGTTCCCAAGAAGCTTCGGCATCGCATCTTCACAAGGCAATCGAATTCGATCCAGATCTAGTATCAGGTTCTACTCTTGTTGCTGAGGTCACGGTCCTTCTTTCGGGCCTTGACCAAGTTGATGTGCAAAACATCGGTCCTCAATCGTTTAACGTTTCGAGTTCTGGTGGTAACGGAGTAGTGCTCAGTCCAGACGCCGCGTTAAACGTGCCAATGGCGCGCCTTCTTCGTCGTCACACCACCCTTGTCAGTGCTTCGTCCACACCACGTCTTAAGTTGGTGTTCGTAAGTACTGGTTCTGATGGTGGTGGAGCCCACCTTCCAAAGAACCTTTCGGACAAATTGCTCAAAACGCTTACGTCGTCTCACACGACTGTTTCGTATGCGCAAACTGATGACATCACTAACGCAGCTGCGCTTGGTGCCGTTGTTGGTCAAACCGAGTGGGGACTTGAAGGCGAAGCTGACATCCCAGAGATCGACATCAAGGTCGATTCAATCGCGATCACCGCGCAAACCAAGAAGCTCAAGGCTAAGTGGACTCCGGAGTTAGGTCAAGACCTTAACGCCTACCACAACCTTGATGCAGAGGTCGAGCTTACATCGATCCTTTCGGAGCAAATTGCTCTTGAAATCGATCGTGAAATCTTAGCTGACTTGGTTAATGGTGCTACCGCTGCAACTCAATACTGGTCCCGTTCTCCGGGTCTATTCGTTAACCGCGACACCGGTGCTGAGATTGGCGCTAGTTCCAAGGCACCCGACTTCACGGGTACTGTCTCCGAGTGGTACGAAACTCTCATTGAAACCATCAATGATGTTTCTGCTGCTATTCACCGCAAGACTCTTCGCGGTGGCGCTAACTTCGTCGTCTGCGGACCCGAAGTCGCTAACATCCTTGAGTTCACCTCTGGATTCCGCGCTAGCGTCACAGCTGATGCAGAAACTGGTGATATCGGAGCGGTTAAGGTTGGTGCGCTAAACAAGAAGTTCGACGTTATCGTTGACCCATACTTCTTGCGTAACGTGCTGCTCGTTGGACGTCGCGGATCCTCTTTCCTTGAAAGCGGATATGTGTACGCACCATACGTGCCACTGCAAACCACACCTACTATCTTCGGACCAGAAGACTTCGTGCCTCGCAAGGGCGTGATGACTCGTTATGCGAAGAAGATGGTACGTCCCGATATGTACGGTATTGTTATCGTGCGTGGATTGACCGGCGAATCTGGAGGATGATCTAACGGATCAGACTTATAGTCGCTAACGAACAAACTCCCCTGTCACCTCGGTGGCGGGGGTTTTTGTTTTTATGTAGCCTTGGAGTATTTTAGTCATTATTGCCACTACTTATAAACAGCAAATACGACGCATCATTATTCAACAAAGGATTAGAGCCCCGTTCCAAAAGGACACGGGGCTTTATTTTGCTAGCTAACTGCCAAAAAGTTGATTTCTCAAATTTTTTCGCCGGTAAATTTTTGAGATTTTCATTTTTTGTATTATGAAAAACTATTTAACTTATAGACGTCAAAGGAACCATTTTTAATGCCAACCGATTTAAATCCAATTTCACAAACAAGCGCCATAGTCCTAACCTCAACAGGCAGTGCAGACAAAGTAGCTGCAGCCGTGCCATTTGGGATGTATACTGGTTCGATTGATTTCCTAAGCGGCGCCGCCCTACAAGTTAATTACGTTTATAAAAAGCTGGGTGGTGATGTCATAGATATTGAGTTAACACCAGCAAATGTTTACTCAGCCTATGAAGAGGCGGTCCTAGAATATTCGTATATTGTAAATTTACACCAAAGCAAAAATGTCCTCTCAGATTATATAGGTAACGCTACAGGCACCTTTGACCATTTAGGTAATATGAAGTCTGGTTCACTATCTTCTAGTTTGGGAGGTACTCACGTTGAATTAAAAATGCCAAAAATGCATTTTTCAATTGCCAAAAAAGTCGGAGATGGGTTATCTTCAATCAGTGGTATGGGCGGTACCCAAAGACAGTATTCAGCTTCATTCGCCCCAGTGACCAATATGCAGGATTATGATCTACAAACAATCGTAGAAACCGCCTCAGCCAGCGGAAAAGACGATTCTGGGAACAATATAGGTTTTTCTGGCAAAGTAGATAACAAAAGGATAATTGTAACCAAAGTTTTTTATAAATCCCCAAGAGCTATGTGGAGATTTTATGGTTATTATGGCGGAATCGGAGTCGTTGGTAATTATTCCACATACGGACAGTTCGCAGATGATTCAACTTTCGAAATTGTACCAACGTGGCAAAATAAAATGCAGGCAATTATGTATGAAGACTCAATCTATACAAGAACGTCTCATTACTCCTACGAAATAATAGCAAATCGATTAAGATTGTACCCCACACCGAGCGATTATTCGTTTGGTCCGGACGACAGGATCTTCTTCAGGTTTTATATAGAAGAAAATGCGTGGGATGAAACTGATGCATTTGAATCCGGCGTAAATGGTATTAACAACATGAACACACTTCCTTTTGCAAACATCCCATACAACAACATCAACTCCATCGGTAAACAATGGATTAGAAAATATTCGTTGGCACTTTGCAAAGAGATGCTCGGCCAGATCCGCGGTAAGTTTACGACTGTTCCAATTCCCGGCGAAAGTGTAACACTAAACTATAGCGAACTATTATCACAAGCTAAAGAAGAACAACTTGAACTCAGAGACAAGCTAAAAGAAATGCTCAAAGAAATGGAATATCCAGCACTAATGAAGACTGATCAAGAAAAAGCTGATGCAGCAACGGCCACTTTGAAAAACTCACCGCTGCCAATATTTGTAGGATAACTTGAAGAATGTCTAATGATTGGAAAAAGCCAGATGCCCCGCCGCCACCCTTGTTTCTTGGGAAAAAAGAAAGAGACCTTGTAAAACAAGTTAACGACGAATTAATAGAAAAAATAATTGGTCAACAAATACTTTATTATTCTATCGATTTATCAACGACCAATTTTCACGAATTATACGGCGAAGCTGTTGAAAAAACGTTTTTACCGCCAATACGAGTATATGCGTTAATTGAATACACCGACTTCTCTACTGATTATATGGAAGATGTTGGTATTGATAAAAGTTGGGAGATTATGGTGCATTTTCACAAAAGAAGATTGGAAGAAGATCAAGACTTATATGTCAGAGAAGGTGATTTTGTACTTTACAACGATAGTTACTATGAGATAGTCAAACTCAGCGAGCCACGCTTGCTTTTTGGTCAGGCCGGCCAAGATTTTGAAATAGCTGCAAGATGCAGAAGAGCTAGAAGAGGACTTTTCAATGCTTCCTGACAATTTTGACTTTGCTTTACTGCCCTCCGGTGCGTCAAAAGCTACATTAAAAGAAATTGGCATGCTTTCATCGACGATAGAGACGATTGATTACGCTATGGTATCTTGGTTAAAAGAAGATTTAAAATTATCAGCCATAACCAACGAAGGTTCAAGAAGAATACCAGTTTTGTGGCAATCTCCCGAGCGATCGTTTCAAATAAAGAATGCGAAAGAACTAAGGGATGATGATGGCGCCCTTAAATTGCCAGTAATCTCAATTCAAAGAACCGCAATGACAAAAGATCCCAATAGAAAAGGCGGGTTTCAAGCTCACCTGTATTCTAAAAATAAAGATGGCCGAACAGGCAGAATAGTAATAGCAAAAAGGATAGTAGAAGATAAGACTAGAAACTTTGCAGTTGCTTCTGGTGCTCGCATAGATCCAAATGGAATCGCCGCCAAACCTTCGGACAAAAAAAGGCAACTGTGGTACCCAAGGAAAAATTCCAAAGTAGTAATACAATCTTTATCTATTCCGATCCCGGTATATGTGAATATTGATTATAAGATTATAATGAAAACTGAGTACCAACAACAGATGAACGACTTAATAGCACCATTCATAACCAGAACTGGCCAAATAAATTCTTTTGTTTTGAAGCGTGACGGGCATCTGTATGAAGCATTTATCGAGCAAAACTTTGCACAAAACAACAATGTTGCAAATTTAAGTGAAGATACTCGGTTGTTCCAAACTGAAATAAACATAAAAGTTTTAGGATACTTAATTGGCGAAGGTAAAAACGATGACAGACCGATTGTTAGAATAGACGAAAACGTTGTAGAAGTATCCTATCCGCAAGAAAGAGAGGCCCCCGCCGGCGAGATGAACTTCTTCGGTGACTTAAAATAATGGTTCCTGAGAAGAATACCAGATCTTTTTATTAGTTCCTGAACAGGCTTTTGAAGCCTTTTGGGTTTAAAAACACTATTTAAAGTATGATTGCACTATCACATATCTAATTTATCGAGGGGAAGTTAAAACATGTCAGTCAAAAAATTCAAATTCGTATCTCCCGGAGTATTTATCAATGAAATTGATAACTCCTTTATACCTAAGTCAGCAGACGCAATAGGACCAGTAGTAATTGGTCGATCAGCGCGCGGCTTGGCGATGACGCCAACAAAAATCGAGTCCTATTCAAAATTTGTTGAATTGTTCGGCGATACCGTTCCCGGTAACGGCGGCGGAGACGTCTACCGCTATGGAAACTTTCAGTCACCAATGTACGGAACTTACGCAGCAAAAGCATTCTTGCGTGCAAACGTCGCTCCCCTCACTTACATAAGACTTTTGGGCCAGCAAACTAATGCTGGTAGTTCTGCCGGCGGCGCTGCTGCAGCAGGCTACAAAACAACCCAGAACTTAGGAACTGCCGCGGCCTCCAAGTCTAGTGCAAATGGCGGCGCGTACGGTCTTTTTGTGGCCAAGTCAGGATCTTCAATGGATCTTCTTGGAGAAACTTCTGGGGCCCTTCACTTAGCGGCTGTATTCTACATGAACACTGGCTCGGTTCAGCTTCGAGGCACCATTCGTCAAGGTGATGATGAAGGGACCGGATGTACTGCCTCTGTGGGTAAAGTCGTAGAAGCCGCCGGCGCAGTTGTATCAATGGGAACCGACGGCCTGTTTACACTATGTGTCAGTGGCTCTAACAAGGGTTCTCGAAGAATTAAGTTTAATTTTGATGACTCAAGTGATAAGTTTATTCGTCGTCGGGTCAACACAAACCCAACATTGCTTTCAACAGCTGGCGCTTTTTATCCACAATCAGCGGCAGATGATATTGTTCTGGGTGAATCTTTTGAACAAGAACTGCGCGATCGCGGTATGGACAGCTTGACTAATCTACATGGTGTTGTTCTCGGACTGGCCTTAAGTGGAACAGCCACTACTGGCCCTCATGCGTTTGAAGGTCAGGCCTCAACAGAAGCCAGAACTGGTTGGATTATTGGCCAAGAAATTAACGGAGTCACCAGAGGTTTTGAGCCACAAGCTCAACAAAAGCTTTTCCGACTCAAGGGCCGCGGCCACGGCGGATGGTTACACAAAAACATCAAGGTATCGATTACCAACATTAGGAAATCGAACACAACGCTTACGGATTACGGAACTTTCACAGTATTGCTCCGTGATATTAACGACACTGACAACAATGTCACTGTTTTTGAAAGATTCGACAACTGCAGCCTTGATCCCAAATCTCCAAACTATATTGCACGAGTAATCGGTGACAAATATGTTGAATGGGACTCCAACGAACGCAGACTCAAAGAGTACGGCAACTATGACAACCAATCGAAATATGTCTGGGTAGACATGAATGATAAAGTTGATGAAGGTGGTGCCGAACCTTCGCTGCTCCCATTCGGTTACTTCGGGCCTCCCAAGTTCAGAAACTTGATCAGCGCCAGTGTCGGTCACCAGTTTGCAAACACATTTATTATCAACGCACAAGGGCTGAGCGGTAGTGGCAACGTTGCTGGTGCAACCCCGATGAGTGGTGGAGCGCTCACAGTCGGCGGCGCCCAAGGAGCCGGCGTCCGATTCGCACTCAATGTTGCAGGAGGCAAGACTGGATGCGGCCCGGCCGACTTGTTCGTCCCAGTTCAAGCAGCTACAGCCTCGTTTTTCTTCCCGAAAGATCGCTTGCGGGTATCAGCCAGTGCCGGTGGACAATCAGATCCAACCGACTCTTACTTTGGTATCTCAACTACGAGAACAAGCGGTTCTACTCGCGCAGATGCTAGCGTCCTTGATACCCACAACTTGTTATATGGTGGCTTCCCGGATGATATTACTGCAAACACCGGTACTCCGGAGTTAAACCCAACTTCATACCCCGGTGTTGATGCTTATTCATACGTATTCAGTCTCAATGATGTTGTCCTTGATCCCAACGGTAACTACTACTATCAGTCAGGATCTCGCTCTAATGTCAAGCTTGAGGATGCCGACAGTCTTACAGCAGGAATTGCTAATGGATCCGTCACTTCGGGCTCTATTGATGGTCTCTTGAATGCGGGATACGGTAACTTCACCGCTCCGTTCTACGGTGGTTTCGATGGGTTCGATATCTTCAAGCCAGATCCGTTATATAATGCAGGAATGTCTACGACATCTACCGAAGATACAAGCTACATCTACCACACGTATCGCAGAGCTATTGATACGGTTTCAGATCCCGAAGTAGTCGACATGAACTTGTTAACTGTTCCGGGCCTCACGAATAATGCACTGACTGAACATGCGATTAATGTCTGTGAAAACCGCGGCGATGCCATGGCTCTTATAGACCTTCCAAGCGTCTATGTGCCAAACCATGAGTCATATAACTCGGACAAATCGGCTGCACTTCAAACTACACCAGTTAGGGCAGCTGAAGCGCTCCGCACTCGCAGAATTGACTCAAGCTATGGTGCAACGTTCTATCCGTGGGTTCAAACACGCGATGACAACACAGGCGCCAACGTTTGGATTCCGCCAACTGTTGCGATGCTTGGTGTTCTTGCAAGCTCACAAGCTAAAACCGATGTTTGGTTTGCTCCCGCCGGATTTAACCGCGGTGGCCTGACCGATGGAGCAGCCGGTATTCCAATTATCGGAGTTACCGAAAAGCTTACGAGTAAGCAGCGCGATACACTCTACGACAGTAACATTAACCCAATTGCTTCATTCCCATCAACCGGAATCGTAGTATTCGGCCAGAAGACTCTCCAAGAGCGCCAAAGTGCCCTCGACAGAATCAATGTCCGTAGATTGGTTATTTACTTGAAGAAGCAAATCTCGATTATATCTTCGCAGGTGCTCTTCGAACAAAACGTACAATCAACTTGGAATCGATTCAAGTCCTTGGTTGAGCCGTTCCTCGCGAACGTTAAAGTTCAGTTCGGTATCACTGATTATCGTCTGATTCTTGATGAAACAACCACGACTCCGGACCTTATTGACCAAAACATCCTCTACGCGAAGATTATGGTCAAGCCGGCCCGCGCAATCGAATTCATCGCAATCGACTTCGTGATTGCATCTTCCGGTGCATCATTTGATGATTAAAAAAGTCGTGGGGGATTTCCCCCGCGCAACTACTTAAAAATAGGATAAACACTAACAGGAGTACCTAAACCATGCCATTCTGGTCAACAGATTTTAGTCAAGACACAACTTTAAAAGACCCAAAAAGAAAATTTAGATTTACAGTCGAATTTCAAGGGATTGATTCGCCAATCGGCGGTGCTACCGTATGGTATGCCAAGACCGTATCCAAGCCCTCTTTTCAGATTGCTTCTTCGGAGCACAAATTTTTAAATCACACATTTTATTATCCCGGCTCTGTCACTTGGCAGGACGTATCATTAACTCTTGTTGATCCAGTTGACCCAGACGCAACTGCAACTTTTTCCGACATTGTGGTACAATCAGGTTATTCCCCGCCCACTGACAGCAACTCGTTAGGCACTATGTCTAAAGCAAAGGCCGCCGGCGCGCTCGGAACTATTATTATTACTCAAATTGATGCTGAAGGCAACCCACTTGAAACTTGGACACTCTGGAACTCATTCCTTACTGAAGTCAAATATGGCGACTTGGCTTATGGCGATGATGAATTGGTCGAAATGGCCGTCACCATTAAATATGATTGGGCTCGCGTTGAAACCGCTAGACCGTCTTCTTCAGTCAATGGTACTCAAGGTCAAGAGTTCTTTAGAGTATAATAACAAAGACAAAATAAAACGAGAGGTGTAAATTGTCGAGAAACAACAATGATCGCTTAGGCGCTCATCAACAGGACACTAGTCCCGCACCTTCACAAGTTATGCAAAATGAAAATCCCGGATTTTCTTTTGTCGTGCCCAGCGAGTTTGTGGAGCTGCCAACAGGGGGTAGATACTACCCAGAAGGTCACCCTCTGCACAAGCAGACAAGTATCGAAATAAAACAAATGACAGCGAAAGAAGAAGACATGCTAACGTCTCAAACGCTGTTGCGAAAAGGTATTGCTTTGGAGCGAGTATTATCTAGTTTAATTCTGGATAAAAACATCAATACCGATACTTTATATGTTGCAGACAAAAATGCAATCATTGTGGCAACTAGAATATCCGGATATGGCAGTGACTACAATACCACAGTAGTGTGTCCTACTTGCGGAGCAAATCAAAAATATTCTTTTGATTTAAGAACGGCTACTGTATATTCGGGAGAGGACTGTGAATCTTTGGGGGTTACGAATAATGAAAATGGCACCTTTGACGTCACATTGCCAAAAACCAAGGTTGGGGTCACTTTCAGGTTGCTTACTGGTCATGATGAAAAGCTCTTGCTGAATGGTATGGAAAAAGACAAAAAATCCAAGTCCCACGAAAGAAATATAACCAGACAAATCGCATTCATGGTATTGGCAGTAAACGGAGATTCTTCAAAAGAAGCAATTCAATATTTTGTTGAAAACATACCAGCAATTGATGCTAGGCACTTGAGAGCAGCTTACAAAGCCGCCTCTCCTAACATAGATTTAACTCAGATATTTGCTTGTGGCGAGTGCGATCACGAGCAGGACATGGAGGTCCCGCTTAATGCGGACTTTTTTTGGCCTGACCGATGAGTATATGGAAAACATATATGAGCAATTCTTTTTCCTGAAGTATTCAGGTGGCTGGTCGTTTTCTGAAGCATATAACTTGCCTGTTGGATTACGAAAGTGGTTTGTTGAAAGACTTGTGAGACAACTAGAGGCCGAAAAAGAAGCAATTGAAACGGCTCAAAAAGGTGGCGGTCGTAACTCGCAGGTTTTATCGGAAGCAAACCAGCCTCATCTGCCGGCACAGTTTGAGAATATGTAAAGACGGTTAACTCCGTCTTTTTTCTTGTATAACTAATTAATCTTAGAGTACATTTATAGCATGGGAGAACTATACCTTGGCTGACGGCATAAAATACACCAGAGAAGATTTACAGATCCAAGAAGAGATCATTGAAGGCTTAAAAGAGATTCAAAGGCTTCAGAGTCTTGGAAAAACTCTCGATGAAGAACAAAAAGCTTTATTAGCTGCAGCCCTTCGCGAACACGGTAACATCAAAGCTGCGATATCAGACCAGCGCTCTATAACCCAAGACATGATTCGTCAACGCAGGAATTCAAAAGCTGCATTGTTCGAAGAGCTAGAGGTCTTAAAGCAGCAACTCGTAGCGTACCAAAATATAAATACAAGCGGAAGGTACAAACAGGAAGTTTTAGACGCCCAACTAGCAGTTGAACAAAAACAACTTCAAATTTTACTTGAAACTAAGTCAGTAACTGACGAAGAAGTTTTAAAACAAAAAGAAAAAGTCGATCAACTCAGAAAACAAAACGAGGCATATAAAGAACAACTAACGGTAGCAAAAGAAATTGGTAAAACCCTTGGCACGGTTTTCGCTGTATATGAGAAGAATAAATTTTTTAATGTTGAAAACGCAGAAAAATTAACAAAGGCATTCAAGGGTGGTCGGATCGCACTCCAAGGTATGGCAAAAGCATTAGGCGCCGCGGCGGTAAGGTCTTATCTCGACTCTGTTGTAGGTCTCGTTTTTGCCCTTGAAGAAGCAGAAGCTAATTTTATCAAAACCACCGGCTCGTCGAGAGAGTTTGCTAAATCAATTCGCGGACAGTATGAAGACTTGCGGCAACTTGGGGTTCAGATATCTGAGGTTTCCGACGCGAACGCAGCACTTTATACCACATTCACTGATTTTACTACTTTAAGCCCAGAAACAAGAGACGAAATCGGCAAAATTGGTGCACTCTTAGGACGCCGTGGAGTAGACTTCAAAGACTTTGCTGCTGGTGTGCAAGCATCTAACAAAGCTTTCGGCCAAACGGGCCCACAGGCCGCTCAGACAGCCATGCAACTTGAAGCTTTGGCGTCCAAGCTACAGATACCACCCCAAATGATGGCAAAAGAGTTTCAAGCCTCTAGCGGAGCTTTAGCTAAACTGGGTAAAGATGGCCCAATGGCATTTGCTAGGCTTGCATTCGCTTTCAAGAAAACAGGCCTTGAAATCAACAAGATAATCAAGATATCAGAAGCATTCGATACGTTTGACGGAGCAGCCACCCAAGCCGGTAAGCTTAATGCGGCGCTAGGCGGAAACTTTGTTAATGCTATGGATCTTATGATGGCAACTGATCCTGTTGAACGTTTTGAAATGATCAGAGACTCGCTATCGGCTGCAGGGCTAGAATATGACACCATGGGATACTACCAAAGAAAATTCATTGCTGAGTCAGTAGGTCTTGATAGCCCGAATGAACTAGCAATGTTGATGTCTGGCAATTTAGAAGGCTTAGCAGATTCAGCACAATTAAGCCAAGCCGAAATTGTTGAATTAGAGAAAAAAGCAGCGGAAGCAACAAAAGTTCAAGAAAAGTTTAACGGCGCTATGCGGAGTCTTATTGTAGTTCTTGAGCCAGCAATCGACTTACTGCAGAAATTTGGTGACTTCCTCGCAACGAATAAAGGGTTCGCGACTGGCTTGGGCTATGTGATAATGGCTCTTGTTGGCGCCTTTGTTCTTTATAAAGCTACAATGATGGGGCTGTTTGTAATAGAAAGCCTCCGTGCCATAGGGCTTTTGGGGCTTGCCGGCGCAGAAAAAACTAAAAATGAAGTAACTAAAGAATCCATACTGTTGTCTGATGCAACCGCCGTCTCTTTAGCTAAATTGACACCGCTCATGTTTGCCTTTGGCGCTGCAGTCCTTCTCATTGGGCTGGGCGTCGCCGCCGGCGCCATTGGCTTAGGATTCATGGCTCAGAGCTTTGGAGGCTTAGGGGACGCAGCATGGCCAGCCGCTGCAGCAATAATTGGCTTTACACTAGCGTTTACATTAATGATCTTCGTTCTAGCCAAGACAGCACCCGTGGCCGCCGTCGCAGGCTCTGCTCTCCTTTATCTGGGTGGTGGAATAGCCTTAATTGGCGCCGGGATGTTAATGACGGCAAAAAGCTTTGCTATGTTTAATGAAACCTTGCAAAGTATGGATACAACCAACATGACTAATCTCCTAACTGAGTTTGATAAATTCAGCAACACAGTAGAAAACATGTCCAAGATAGCGGATGCCATTGAAGAGATTGGCGAGGCTATGGAAGATTTAAATACCAATAAGACGATTGCGCTGACAAGACTAATCAAAACAGTGCAGATTGGCACCCCTGAAGTAATGGAAACAGCCGGCAATCTTGAAGCTATAACCACAAATCGTGCTGCAGCGCAAGCAGCTATAGATACTGAAGCAGTGGCAGAAATAGCATCTGCTGCAGCAGTAGCAGCCGTCGCCACTGGCGCCCAAAGACCAGAGATGAATGCTGGCCAGTATAGATCGGCTCAAAAACGTATGGCCACCAAGATAGTGATTGATAACGTTGTCCACATGGATGGAAGAGAAATCGGAAGAGTTACGGACAAGAGCTTGGGTGAAAAAATCGCCGCGGCCATAAATGGACTCGCTTCTCCGATTGCATAATATAACAATAAAAAATGTGTCCGTTAGATACTTATAGTAAAGGAGCCAAGATAGATGGCTGAAGATGATTCAATCGCAGGAGACATAAGCGTAGCGCACGATTTTTTTAATTCGCACTTTGACTCTAAAAGATACAAGACGCCTACTGTTGGGCGCCGATTGCAAAAAGAAGTAAGAAACTTTGTTGATGGTAGCGATTACCTTGCAAACAAGCGAAAGATGATGATATCTTTTCAGCATGTGCCTTCTGGTAGATCTATTTTCTTCAAATCGTTCATAACAGCTTTTAATGAAACTTATAATTCAGACTGGGTAGATGAGAAGGTCTATGGCCGTGCAGACCCAATAATTCTTTTTAAAAATACATCTCGGAGAATTACGCTGGCCTTTAAAATACCAGCAGGAACTGAAGGTGAAGCATACGAAAATCTAACTAAAATCCAGCAATTGGCTCAATTCTTATATCCAAATTATAAAAACGTAGGAGATGCTGAGACAATTGCGCAATCTCCACTGATTAGGCTTAAAGTTATGAACTTGGCACAAAAATCTAATCCAAATCCCGGCCGTGTGGCGGTCGAAGGAACAACTATGACCAACTCTGCCCGTCAAACTCAAAGCCCTGAGCAGCACTTTAGAAATTATCGAAGTAATCATCAATCATCCGGTGGTCTATTGGGGGCAATAACAAATTTGACAATACAGCACAACTTGGAAGGTGAAGACGGGGCTTTTATGAAGGCAGAAAACACCATATTACCAAAACTGTTTGAAATCAACCTAGAATTCTCAGTAATCCACGAGCAGCCTCTTGGTTGGCAAAAAACACGCCGCGGCGCCGATTTTTATGATGAAAACTTCCCGTACAATGCGATCGCTAGTGATCCTTTCAGTACGTTTGCTGACGGTAAAAATGATGTACAGTCCATAATAGATGCCGCTAATCCACCTCAAGCCCGCATTGATAACGCCAAAGCCAAGAAAAACAAAGCAATATGGGGCCTTAGCGATAGCGAAAGAGATGCCGTAGCTAATCGCCGCAGTTCGCGACAAACGGCCCGGGCTATGAAAAAAGCTAACGCACTAGGGGATGCAGTACAGGGGATAGGCTCAGATCATGATCTGGGCACAGGCACCCCGGTGGCGGATACGGACTCAGGTCAATATGTCATCAGGGACCGTGATGGCAACGTTATGTTCCACTATTGACGGGTGAAAACAAAAAAGACCCGCCGAATGATCAGCGGAGAAAGGCGACAAATAAATTATGGCAAGATATAAAACAGATAGAATATTTAGAAACAGTAGCGAATATTATAAACCAATTCGCCGCGGCCAAAAAACAATCAGACACTTTGAAACACCGATATTGGCCAACCCGGGCCCAGCCACCAGAGCGTTGATCAGTAGCACCACTCATATATGGACCGTTGGAGACAGATTCTACAAATTAGCAAATACATATTATTCCGACGTTAGATATTGGTGGGTTATCGCGTGGTACAACGGTGTGCCCACAGAGGCTCACTTAGAGCGCGGAACACCTATTGAAATACCACTAGAACTAGAGGCTGTTTTAAGGGTCTTGGGTCAATAAGATGGGGGCGATCAAGCAAGACGACCCAAGAGCGCAGAAGGCCTTAGAAAGTTTCGAAGCAGCTGTCGAATGTGGGCCAAAAATTCGCGATGGCATGGCTGGGTACGATGCTATGCAAGATCCACTTCGGGATGCCCTTTTGGCCTCTTACATCCCCGATGCCTCCCCTATGGAGGAGATAACCTACGATGATCTAGAACCGGCTCAACAACAAGAATTGGACAGCATAATCAATATGTTCTATCCGGGCGGCACGGGCGCATCAATGGGTGGCAGTACTGGCTTTTCAGACAGAAAATATGGTTCATCGGGCCCGGGCTATATGTCTGATGGAGAAGATTCCATAATTTCTACTGCTATCAGTGAACGTAAGGGCGAAGAGGAAGAGATAGAAGGCGCATGGGCAAAAACAGTCACAGGCAACCACCGTCATGAAGGCACACCATCAGCCACAACAAATGGCAGTCTCAATAATTTATTAAAACAGACCAATGAAAATAGAATAGTTAAGCACATGATGTCCGCTGGTACGCGTAGTTACGAGGTAGCCTATGACATTACCAATTATGATGGCTCAAAGCCCCCCAAGAGCGCTATTCTCAACGATGCATTGACATCTATGAATCCGGCCCAAAGAGCATATGTAGACTTCATAAGAAAAGACTATGAAAACGGAGGTAAGTTCTTTACAGAGCACGCTAGCGGCGCCTTTACCGCCTATGATCAAATGAAAACCTGCGCAGGCAATATAAAACGCCGAGATGATGAATACCAAAAGGCCATTGAGGCTGCAAGGGATAGAAATCTTCAAGGCCTCCCCGCCGACGCGTCTTCGTGGGACTATTTCGCCGCAGCAGGAAAAGAACTGCTTGGGTTGTCCGATGTAGACGACGATTTAGCAAAAGAACTATTCAATACGTCTAATCAAAGTTCAACCACAGAACTGGCCCTAACTGCTTTGGGTATCGATATGAATTATAAAGAGCAGTGTTATTTGTTGGCCAAAATTATACAACTTGCAGAGTACAAGGCTAGAATTGTAGATGAAGGTAAAGATAGAGGTTCTCCATCTAAAAAGCCTTTACCATACGTTGGGAAATCCGGCAATGCGTCCATAATGGTAAACGGCGATCCTTTTGGATTCATCAACAAGTTAACACAAAGCGGCAAATTTGAAAAGTTTTTCGATATAAGAACAAGCGAGCTGTCAGAACTGCAGCCATATATTAGGCTCTATAAAGTTGAAAGAAACTATAAAACAGGAAAAGAGTTTGAAAATCGTATATCGTTTGATTCCACGGAGTCTCCCGAACGCCTTTCGGACTTTTTCAAGAAAAAGGAAGCCAGAGGTTTCGGCGTCGGTATAAAAGATTTTACGTTTAAGTACGAGGGCTCCAATCCATTTGCAGTTAAGAAAAGTATTAGTGCAAAACTTACTATTCATGCAAATACATTTGATGAGTTAATAGCTTTGCGCACAGGCACCGCTGCCAAATACCGCTACTTGGATCTTTGCTTGAAGACTGGCGACGTCGAACGCAAAAAAGATCAGACTTATGATGATTATGTCGGAAAGGCAATGCAGCGCATTCAAGATTCAAAAAATTATAAGCTAGATTTCAGACTCAAAGCTGTTGTTGGGTGGTCTACTCCAAAAGCACAAGGCGGTGTAACAGTTCAAAGAGCGATTGACAAACAGGCCCTCATGGACGCTATAGATGAAAGCTACATAACTTTAAACTTAACCCCCACCACTCATGAATTTAATATAGGTGATGACGGCAGAGTGGAATTTGTAATCAACTATCTTGCGTATGTAGACGAACTATTTGATCAGCCCAACTATAACGTATTTGGCACTGCAGACTTAAATGCGGCAGCTTTTTTGAGTGAGATCGAAAAGAAAGATGCCCTCGTAAGCTGTAACAAGGGTATTAGCCGCTCCGCCAAAGCGGACGAGGGCACATTATCAACTTGGATGGAGGAGCTGAAAACAAGCAGCCTTCAAGGTTTAATCGAAAAATTATCAAGCCGAAAGAGAATATTTTATGCAAGAATACCAAGAAACCAATTGGCCCTATTTACATCTGAAGGGCCTTTTTATGAAAGAGGCGGCGCCACTTTAAACATCAACGCTTCCGAAAGTTTACGAAAAAGCTTGAAAAAAGATCTTGACCAATTAATAAGACCCCTAGACGGTAAATGGAAGGAAGTGTTAAATGATGAAGGAAAAGCAACCGGCGTTGATGCCGAGGGCCTAACTTTTTCTGAGTGGGATCACATACAAAAAGAAAAATTAATGTTTTCTACTAGTGCGATCAACTGGGACGAAGAGCATGTAGCCTTTTTCTTCTTGAGTGACTTAATAGACGCAGTATTGTCTAATATAGAAGAGGGCATAGACAACTTTGAAACTTCATTAAATAAATATATGGAAACTCCGAGAACTGCAGGAAATCCTCCCTTTCCAACTGCTAGTCCATCTCAAGGAGAGGTAAAGTTAGAATTGGAAAGATTTGAAAGACTCAAGCAACAATTTAAAAAACTCCGAGTAGTGCTCGGACCCATAGAGATAGTGAATCCTACTGATGAAATAGGAACCACATTTCTTTCATTAGGCGACATACCGATTTCTGTAAAATATTTTGTTGAATGGCTATCGTCAAAAGTTGTCGGTAAGTCCTCTACCAGCTATCCGTTAAGTTCTTTTTTATCTTCGTTTATGAATAACATGCTCAGAGATTTTTTGAATTCGAACACTTGCTTTGCCAAAAGAAGTTTTCAAAAACTAAGACTGTTTAATACAACAATAACCGACTACGAGTTGCTTGGTACCGGCTACGACTCGTTAACTAACCTTGCCGAAGTACTGGAGGCTCGTCGAGTTTTCCTTGGGGGTTCAGTCACAGACGGCGGAGATGAAGCCGACGAGGCGATGGTCGTCCTCGGTGGACAGACTCGAATTCTAAACATATCGGGCCCCGAAAAAGGAACGAAAGGTCCGATCGATAGTGAGAGAAATTACTTAATTTTCCATGCTGGCCGAACATCCCCGACCGAAAAGATGAGAGGCATCCGCGCGGTAGATCAAAGCCGCGGGATTTTTCATTATTTGTTAGGTCGCGACCGCGGCTTGATAAAAAACATATCACTACAGCGAACCAGTACGGCCGGCCATAAAGAGGTTAGATTTGAACAAGAGGGATATGATGGGTTACAACAATTAAGGGAAGTTTACGATGTGGAAATTGATTCTTTTGCCAACATTAATGCGTGGCCCGGTACATATATATTTGTCGATCCTCGTGGATTTGCTCCGACCTTGAGCTACAATATGAACCAAGAAGGGTTTAATTTTGAAGATTTAACTGACTATGGATTGGGTGGCTATTATATGGTGATCACATCAGAGCACTCATTTGGCCCGGGCTATGCGAACACTAAAATAAATGCTAAATGGACACACCAAATTGATCAAAAAGCAGATCGACCGGCCGCCGGCGGTGATGTCATGGAGGGTTTTCAGGCCGATGACACATCAACCATACCAAACCTCCAAAATGGTAAGGGAAAATGTAGTAGCGAACGAAAAGCCCGTATGAAAGAAACTTTTACCGGTACCGAAGATTCTGGTTTTTTATCTTCATTCATGAAAGCGCTCGGACACGATGATGAGGTCTCTAAAAAACCTAAAGGCTAATAGAGTTGATGCTAAATATTAAGAAGGAATTAAAAAATGTCAAAATTGTATGTTAGGAGCGAAGACGAAGGCGCCAAAAACCTTTTCAAAAAAAGAACTACATATCGCGCCAACATGTATCAATATGCACGCTCTTATCCAAACATAGTAGATTTTAATTTAGGGGAAAAGTTTTTTTATGGTAGAACAAGCATGTTTTTTGAACCTATTATATTCCGTAGCAACTTGGCTCAACTCCGGCCACTCGACGGCCCAATAAACCAAGTGGCCAAGAATCCCAGAGCGATAAACTTTGTGGCTGATGTTTTTAATCAAATGTTTGCACAATTTAGAAAAGCGCAGATGACGGGAAAATTAAACAATCGTGATCAAAGCCCAATAGCTGAATTTAAAATTTATAAAGCGTTCGAAAGCCCTGATATATTGTATCGAGAATACGTCAGTGCTCAATTATCTACAATGATAGGAATTGCCACAAATAAAAAAATGATTTTTGATAATTTTGATCAATTCTTTAAGTACTTTATTGATAGCATAACCGTATCAGCTAAAAGAATACCGTTTACAAGACCCGCCTTCATAAAAAGCAAATACTGCCCAATAACGTGTTCAGGGTTGGCAATTGAGCTTGACAACAGCGACTACACCGATGACGAAGGGAAGTGGTACAAGATCATCGAAAGCCCTAACTGGCTATACTATGTAAATCTTTGTAATAGTTATGGCTTTATGATTGACATGAATTATCCAATGAGGATCGTAGCTGATATAGACTCCGAAATTATGCAAGAAGCCGCAGCCGCTTACGGCTTAACAAGCACTGCCGTTGTCTTAGAAGACGCATACCGCCCGGCCCACCGCAATTATATGCAGCAGTTTAAAGATACGCTATATAATGCATATGTGGCCGCGACTAGAGTCAAGCATGTCATAGAAGGGGGGTGTGCCGGCAACTCAGTTCCGGTGGTCTCAAAAAGCACAGTATACTCGAAAGAAACATTTGAAAAAGTGTACAGCGATGCATTTTTCTTGGATACATATTTTAAAATACGATTTCAAGAAGAAGAATCGCAGTTCTCCAAAAGCGAAAAAGCGCGCATCATGGATGATTGTAAAGAAGTTGCCCGAATTGAGGGAGTTGAGTCCGCATTAGACGATTTTGAAAGAATTTTGAATAAAACGTTTGACTATCGAGGCTCCGTGAGCTATATTACGAAACACAGGAATGCAATAGAAAAATAGCATTCAAGGACTGGGCTTGTATTTTCAAACTTTAGATGACAAAAAAGAATGCGTAGGTGTTTATTCTAATGGCCACCTAGAGTTTGGCGAAATTCCGGAGAAAATTACCAGAACATGGAAATACACAGGCTCCGTAGATAAAGAAGAAATAGAGTATGCATGGCTGATGTGCAATGGTCGAGATTTGAAAGAAGTGTGTCCTCCGGAGTTAACTACTGAATTAGAAAAAATTCAAAGTAAGTTTAGAGCATTCATGAAAGCTTTTGATATAGCGAATGTTAATTTACGTGAAAATTGTATGTTTGATTTAGTTCCATTTGATTTCCTAAAGCAATTTTGCGAAATCAAAAATAAAATCACGGAACACGTGTTTGAAAAATACGAAAAGCCACAAAACTATGAGTTTCTGAGCAGATCGTACAAGTTGCTGCATAAGATATCTTATCAAGATCTAAATGTCAATGTTGAAGGATGCCGAGACTTGTTCCTAAGCAGTGCAGACGCCAGAAAAGTAACTGCCATATTGAACGGAAACAAATTCATAGATTATAATTTGTTTGGGACGGTGACCGGCCGTTTGTCTACCAAGAGTGGCTCTTTCCCGGTGTTGACTATGAAAAAGAAATTTAGAAAGCTGCTAAAACCCAAAAATGATTGGTTTATTTCTTTAGACTATAATAGTGCGGAAGTGCGCACTCTGCTTTCGCTGTCAGGCCAACAACAGCCGGATATCGATATACACGATTGGCACTGCAAGACAATTTTTAAAGATGTTGCCGGCCTAACTCGGCAGAAAGCGAAAACCATGTTTTTTGCTTGGCTCTATAACCCTGCTTCAAAAAAGGGTGATATAGATTTTTATGATCGTAAAAAATTACTTAGACACTGGTATAAAAATGGAGTGGTAAAAACTCCCTTCGGGAGACAAATAAAGGTGACCGAAAATAAGGCCTTTAACTACTTAATTCAAAGCACAACAGCTGACCTTGTAATCGATCGTGCGGTGGAGATTGACGTAATCTTACAGGACAGAAAGTCGTTTATCTCCCATATAGTGCATGACGAAATAGTGATTGATTTTAATGATGAAGACCGCGGAATCTTACAAGAAATTAAGAAATTGTTTGCTAAAAATAAATTGGACTGTTATGTTGTTAACATGCAGGCCGGTAAAAATTACTATGAACTTAAGGAGATGAGCATATGATTTCAATTGTTGGACTTGGCAACGCGGCCTCTGCAATCGCCGATCTATTTTCGGATATCAAGCAGTATAAGGTTTACAAACTAAACTCAAAAGTTGAAAGAAATAACAAGTATAATTTTAAATTAAAAAAATTTGATAATCCGGAAGAATATGAATCTAACATTCCAAATGTAAAAAAGTTTTTTGAACCGATCAGCGACAATATTCAATTTTTTGTAGTGGGTGGCTCTTTTAGCTCAAATTACACCTTGGGAATTCTTGAGCAGTTGAGAGACAAGAAAGTAGATCTTATATACGTGCAACCTGACACGGAGTTACTGACCGGATACCCAGTTTTAATAGAAAACACTACGTTTGGCGTCTTACAGGAATACGCCAGATCTGGCCTTATAAATTCAATAACACTAATATCTAATTTGTCAATCGAAGAATCGCTTGGAGACATCAACATCAAAAATTATTATGGTTCGCTGAATAATTTTATATTTTCATCGATTCATCACTTAAATTATTTTACTCATTCAGAGCCAGAAATTGGTCAGGTCTCGCGACCGTCGAATATCAATCGCATTCGTGCTATAGCTGGCCTTAATATGAAGAATATTGAAGAAAAATGGTTCTTTGACCTTGACAACCCGAGAGAGTTATGTTATTATTTAGCTATCAATACAGAAAGATTAGAAACCGAGGGTGGTTTGCACAAGAGGATTGTCGATATGCTTAAACAAAAGCCAAAAAATGCATTTCGTAAAATTTCTTATGCAATATACGAGACACCTTATCATGACTTTGGGTTCTGCGTTGCCCATACTAACGTAGTACAAACAAAAAAAACTCTTGACAAGCTAGAGCAAGAGTGATACATTAGATATCAAGGAACGCTTGATATACTTTACAAACAACAAATAGGAGAAAAAACTAATGTCAATCAACATGGAACTAATGCGGCGCAAGCTTGCAACACTACGAGGCGAGGGAGGAGATAACAGAGACTCAGTTTGGTTTAAACCAGACGAGGGGGATACTGATATCCGCATCGTGCCTACATCGGACGGAGATCCTTTGAAGGAAATGTTCTTCCATTATAATGTCGGAGATCACAAGGGTGGTATTCTTTGTCCAAAGCGAAACTTTGGCGAACAATGTCCAGTCTGCGACTTCGCATCACAATTGTGGCGAGAGGGAGTTGATAACAACGATGAAGAAAGCAAGAAGCTTGCAAAGTCGCTGTTTGTTCGCACCCGGTATTTCTCGCCCGTCGTTGTCCGCGGTCGCGAAGACGAAGGAATCAAAGTCTATGGTTACGGAAAGCAAGCGTATGAATTGCTTCTTGGCTATATTCTTGACCCCGAGTACGGTGATATTACCGATTCGCTAGACGGAACCGACATCACGCTTACTTACACTAAGCCCACACATCGTGGCGCATATCCACAGACAAACTTAAAGATGCGTCGTAATACATCTAACTTGCTAGAGGATAAGGAAGCAATCCCCGCCCTCCTTGAGCGAATGCCAGAATTTGGCTCGCTATTTGAACGCCTTAGCCCCGCGCAAGTAGACGAAATCTTGGATAGCCAGCTTTCTAGCGATAAAACCGCTGAAAGCCGGTCATCCACGCTAACAAAGCAATACGGTCCCGCTGACGGTAATAAGAGCGAAGTTGACCGAGCCTTTGATGAATTAGTTGCTGGTTAGCGAAGTTTGTGGCCACCGTTGGCAGAGCGGGTTTAAATACTCTGCCACCCCTTTATACATAGCAGAAGAAGGATAAAATAGATATGGAAAAGAAAAGAAGAGTATTATTATCTACATTGATAAAGACATTAGAGTACCACCAGATGGACATTGAAGAAATGGAAGATTTCTTTGTAGAATTTCAAGAAAGCAAAATGGTTGATCAGTTTTTTGGTAAGCTGAGCGCGAAGACACGCGAAGAAGTAAATGACGAAGAACTGATCGTTGTTCGTAACCGCCTAATTCGACCAGTTATTGGCAATGTTTCAAATTTGCATCTATTACGCAGAATGGTGCCGGGGATCGAACCCAACAAAGACGGCTCCTGTACAATAGATATGACCACAGAGTGGATTGTTAAATTTGGTATTACTGAGGAAGATTTCCGAAATGGTAATAGAAGGCTCATGTTAGCACCAGATGCACAGAAACTTTTGAAAATGTCATCGAATAGTTTTGTTAACAATCGATTCTTTAAAGATAAGACTACCAAATTTGGTAAAATCTGGGTAATCGATCTTAACGCAGTTGAGCAATATAAAGAAAATCGAGAAAATCCTCAAATTTCGCTTATAAGCCAAAAGTTATAGAATGCCGATAGCAGACCGGAGATAGTCTGCCTTATTTTAACAGAAAGGAGTATTAAAATGTTAGAATGGATTAAGTCCGTATGGGCCCAATGGAAGGTTCAGGTTAGCGTAGTCGGTGGAGTTCTGGTTATTGCAACCGCTTACGGAACTTGTTCGGTTGAGCCAGCAACTGTATCAGATGCAACACCAACCAACACCGAAACTAGTACAACCAGTGAGGCTGTAGAGGTATCGTCCACCACCACCGAGACCACGGAAGAAGGGACAACAACGGATACTACAACCGAAACCAATACTACAACCGAAACAGAGTAGTAATCTAAAGCCGCTGGCAGACCGGTGTAAAGTCTGCCCTGTTTTAAGGAGAGAAAATGAGACTCGTTCTACCAGTCCTTGCCGTGACCCTAATGATGGCTTGCGGAGACAAGGATGAAGACACCGCGGCAGACACCGCTAGCTCTACTGACACAGCAGAGTAAAAACAGCCGCTGGCAGACCGGTATAAAGTCTGCCGCCATTTTCACAAGGAGAGTACGATGGCAAAAACAAAAACGAAATCTAAGGCCGGCCGCGTACCGATGCAAGATTTGATGAAATTGGTTAACAAGAAGGCCGGCCGTAACGTAGCCCATGACTTGACTGGCGAAAACCCAACCGCGGTAAAAGAATGGATCCCGACTGGCTCCCGCTGGCTTGACTCTATTATATGCAAAGGCCAGTTAGCCGGCGTACCAGTAGGCAAGGTGACTGAGATTGCAGGCCTTGAAGCTACCGGTAAGTCATACATGGCAGCACAGATAGCTGCAAACGCTCAGAAAACGGGCAAGGTTATCGTTTACTTTGATTCTGAATCAGCTATCGACCCTGCGTTCTTGGAACAGGCAGGATGCGATTTAGAGCGATTAATGTATATTCAAGCTTCATCGGTAGAGTTTGTTTTAGAAACAGTTGAAGAGTTGCTTGGCGCTACTGACGAACAGCTTGTATTTATATGGGACTCGTTGGCATTAACACCGTCGATTTCTGACGTAGAAGGGGACTTCAACCCGCAATCATCCATGGCCGTAAAGGCTCGTATTTTGGCCAAGGGGATGTCAAAGCTCGTGATCCCAATAGCAGATAGGCAAGCTACGTTAATCGTCTTAAATCAACTTAAAACAAACATTCCGCAAGGCCCAATGGCGCGCCAGATTGCTATGACAACACCATACATCACGCCCGGTGGAAAAGCTATGCACTATTCTTATTCCTTAAGGATCTGGCTCACCGGCCGAAAAGCCAAATCAGCGTATATTGAAGATGACAAGGGATTTAGAATAGGATCTGAAGTTAAGGTAAAACTTGAAAAATCACGCTTTGGAACACAAGGCAGATCCTGCGCTTTCCGCATACTGTGGGGGAACGAAGTTGGAATCAGAGATGAAGAGTCGTGGTTCGACGCGATTAAGGGCTCCGACTCACTTAGCAGCGCCGGCGCATGGTACACACTAAAGACGGAAGATGGCTATGAAAAGAAATTTCAACCATCAAAGTGGACTGATATTATATCTAGCGACGAAGAGTTTAAAAGCAGAGTAATCCAGATTATGGATGAAGAAATAGTTCGCAAGTTCGACAAGCGCCAAGGCGATGCAAAAAACTTTTACGAAGATCCGAGTGATCTAACAGTGCCACTTAATAGCTGAAAAGGCTTGACAAACCGATCCCCATCCATTATAATATGTTATGGATGGGGATTTTTTATTGGCATACGCCTGTTCAAAAAGGAGTTAAAATGAGTAAAACAAAAAGAGTGCTGATTGTTGACGCACTAAACGCATATCTAAGGGCTTATATCGTAGACCCTTCTATTTCGCTTAATGGCGATCCAATCGGGGGCATCAAAGGATTTATAAAAATTCTACAAAAGCTGGTTCGTGAAAGCGCTCCTAGTGAGATTGTGGTAGTCTGGGATGGTCCCAACGGATCTCAAAAAAGAAAATCGATTGATAAATCGTATAAAGAAGGGCGAAAGCCAATCAGGCTTAACAGGGCGTTTCACAATCTTACCGATGAGCAAGAACTAATCAATAAGATGTGGCAACAAAGCAGGATAATTGAATTTTTGAACAACATGCCAGTTATACAGTTTATGATCCCCGAGATTGAGGCTGACGATGTTATTGCCTACCTGACGAGGCTGCCAAAATATGATGGGTGGCAAAAAATTGTGGTTTCTAACGATAAGGATTTTATGCAAATCTGCGACAATGAAACGATTCTTTTAAGACCAACAAAGAACGAAATTATGAACAAAGACAGAGTGATCGAAACAACGGGGGTACACCCCACCAACATGGCGCTAGCGCGAGCAATTATCGGGGATAGTTCCGATAACTTACCCGGAGTAAAAGGCGTTGGATTTGGGACAGTCGCTAAACGATTAGGTTTCTTGTCAGAAGAGAAAACTTATACAATAGACGAGGTTATCGAGCATTGTGAAGAAGCTCGCGAAAAAAGCAAACTTAAGATTTATGATAATATAGTCGAGAATAAATCAGTGATTGAGCATAACTATAAAATGATGCAACTATATAGCCCGATGATCTCTATCCAAAGCAAGACTATGATCCGAGAATCTATAAATAATTTTGATTGCGATTTTAACAAAACAGCCGTGATTAAGATGATGATCGAGGACAATTTTGGTGAATTAAATTGGGATGATCTACGTGCAAACTTAAACAGAATTAGCAGAGAGTGTGTTGACGCCGCAAACCAAACTTAATGTTTTTTGGCTTGACTTTACGATATAATATGCTATACTTATTAATACTAAAAGAGGGTGATTATGCAAGCTGCAAAAGCTAATTTCGGAAGGTATGGAAAAGCCTTCCAAGAAGGTCTCGTGCAGCTGATATTTCAAGATAGGCCCTTCGCCGATCAAATAACAGAGGTGCTTGATGTTAATTTTTTGGAACTTGAATATCTAAAAATTGTACTACAGAAGATCGTGGACTATAGAACAAAGTATCAGGTGCACCCCTCTGTGGCAGCATTTGACACGATCTTAAATACGGAGCTTGATTCAGAGGAACAGGTTTTACAGACTCAGGTTCGTGAGTACTTTAATAAGATTCACAACACGGAGCCGTCTGATGTATCTTATATCAAGGAAACGTCTTTAGACTTTTGCCGAAAGCAAAATCTAAAAGAAGCGATGCTAAAGTCCGTAAACCTTTTACAGAACTGCAGTTTCGATGAAATATCCACCGTGATCAACGAGGCCCTAAAACTTGGCTCAAATACTGATTTTGGTTACGACTACTTGGCAGACTTTGAAACACGATTTATCCCGAAACACAGGAATCCGACAACAACCGGATGGAAAGACATCGATGCCATCACGAGCGGCGGATTAGGGAAAAACGAGCTTGGTGTGGTGGTCGCTCCCACTGGGGCCGGAAAATCAATGGTGTTGGTGCATCTAGGCGCCGCAGCAATCCTCGAAGGTCGTACGGTAGTGCATTATACTCTTGAGTTGCAGGACACTATTATTGCCACACGATACGACAGCTGCATAACTGGATATCCACTTTCTGACTTGCTTGGCTTCAAAGAAGAGATTTACGATACCGTCAAGGATGTGGAAGGCAAGTTGATAGTCAAAGAGTATCCAACCAAGTCAGCTTCTACCAATACGATAAAGAACCATCTTTCTAGATTACAAAAAAGGGGGATAGAACCCGGCTTAATTATAGTTGACTATGCCGATCTTTTAAAGCCGGTAGTAGTTAGGAAAGAAAAGAGAAATGAACTAGAATCAATTTACGAAGAATTGAGGGCCCTATCGGCAGAATTCAAGTGTCCAATTTGGACTGCATCACAGACTAACCGATCCGGCTTGAATGCCGAAGTTATCACCATGGAGCAGATTTCCGAAGCATTCAATAAATGCTTTGTGGCTGATTTTATTATGTCGGTATCAAGAACTATTGAAGATAAACAGAAAAATGAAGGTAAAATTTTTATTGCCAAAAATAGAAATGGACCTGATGGAATGGTATATAATATTTTTATGGATACCTCCAATGTAAACATAAAGATACTACCAAAAGTAAATAATCCGGCCGGCGGCTTAACAATTCCGCTAAACCCGGTTACATTAGAGACTAAGACACAGCGTGAGCTGTTGAATAATAAGTACAAGAATTTTAGAAAAAGAAAATAAGGAACCTAAATAATGAGAACAATTCAAAACATCCGCAGATTTCGGCTAAGTGATACTTTCATTGAGCCATACAAAACCAAGAAAGTGCCGTGGGGCCCCTTGGGATATGTGACCTATAAGAGGACATATTCTAGACGTTTAAGTGAGTTTGAGCCGGATGCTGATGGCTCTGAAGAATGGTGGCAAACTTGTCGTCGAGTTATCGAGGGCATGTTTAATATGCAAAAACAACACGTGTTTCAGCTTGGCTTGGAATGGAACGACAACAAGGCACAGAAAACAGCAAAGGATGCCTTTGATAGACTTTTTGAATTAAAATGGACGCCACCCGGCCGCGGCCTTTGGATGATGGGCACCAAGTTTGTCGAAGAACGCACAGCTGCTGGCTTATTTAACTGCGCTTTCCGCTCTACTCGTGACTTGGCCTCTAAGGGAGGCTACCTATTTGCTTGGATGATGGATGCACTAATGGTCGGCGTCGGGGTCGGATTCGATACCGAGGGCGCCGCCACTGTGACAATCCAAGAGCCACAATGGACCAACGACACATTAGTTATCGATGATTCTCGGGAAGGTTGGGTTGATTCCGTTCATGCTCTTTTGGACGGCTTCTTTTTTGGTGACAAAGTTCCTAAATTTGATTATTCCGCGATTCGAAAAGAAGGCGCCCTAATCAAGGGCTTCGGAGGCACGTCTTCCGGCCCGGGCCCCCTAATCGAACTACACAAAAACCTGACTGAGCTGTACTCCTCAAAAATTGGAGAATCAATCACATCAGTCGACATTGTGGATACTGAAAACCTGATCGGCAGGTGTGTGGTATCAGGAAATGTTAGGCGTTCTGCAGCCTTAGCCATGGGCCGTCACGATGACACTCGTTATCTTGAGATGAAAAATGATCAAGAAAAGTTGTACCATCATCGGTGGGGCTCAAATAACTCTTTTAATGCCGAAGTGGGCATGGATTACACATGGCATGCAAAACAGAGCCAAAAAAACGGTGAACCCGGATACATATGGCTTGATAACGCAAGAACTCGGGGCAGGTTTAAAGATGGCTTGCGGTATGATGATGTCAACGTTGCTGGCTTTAACCCTTGCGTTGAGCAACAACTAGAAGACGCTGAACTGTGTTGTTTGGTTGAAACTTATCCTGCAAAGCATGAAAACCTAGAAGATTATCTGAAGACGCTTAAGATAGCGTATTTATATGGGAAAACTATAACCCTCTCCAACACTCATTGGCCTGAAACAAATGCAAAGATGCTCAAAAACCGCAGGATTGGACTCTCGCAGTCAGGCGTTGTACAAGCATTCAACAAGTTTGGCCGCCGAGAAGTCTATAGCATGTGTGATGGGGCCTACGATTATGTAAAACAATTAGATGAAGAGTATTCCAATTGGCTGTGCATACCCAAATCTATCAGGATGACATCGATAAAGCCGTCTGGAACAGTGTCTTTATTGAACGGATCAACTCCCGGTATTCACTTCCCAGAAGACGAATATTATATCCGCAGAATCAGATTTTCCAACACATCCAGCTTACTGGAACCTTTGAAGTCTGCCGGATATAGAATGGAGCCGGATGAGTATACGCCAAACACAACAGTAGTAGAGTTTCCGGTCCACGAACCATATTTTACAAAAGGAAAGAAAGATGTTTCGATGTGGGAGCAGCTTGAAATCGCCGCCCAATACCAACATTATTGGGCGGACAATTCTGTATCGATTACGGTAACGTTTAAGCCAGATGAAGCGGATCAGATAAAGTCGGCCTTAGAACTTTATGAGACGAGGCTTAAAGCAGTGTCTTTTCTGAAGTATGAAGAGACTGGGTATGTTCAAGCGCCATACGAGCCGATAACCAAAAAGCAATATAAAACTATGGCGTCAAAGATTACCCCAGTTGTAAAATTCGCGACCCAAGAAGGCGGCGCCGGATCTAAATTTTGCACCAACGATACTTGTACTATTTAAAAGGAGAAAAAATGAACTTTAGTCATCTCTTGGATGGTAAACAAATAAAGCAAAAATGCAGAAAGTATCCAAATGAAAGCCAAAGTTGCTATTGGGTACCCACGGGCAATATACGCTCTATGATAGGTAATAATGTAAATGTTACACTATGCTGCAGAAACTGTGGTAGAATAGAAGATGTATTTTTAACCTCTGAACAATTTAAAAATCAAGAGGAAATACTAACCAGACAAATTAACAAGGAGAGAAAACGTGTTCAAGCCCGTCAATAGGCATCTTTTGATTGAAATGCCACTAGAAAACGATACAGAATCATTAGTGATTTTGCCAGAAAGCTATCAGCCAAAGAATAGTACCCACGCGGTAGTATCCGTATTGGCTGCAGCTGAAGATTCTAAATACCAGCTCACAAAAAATACGCAAATAGTGGTCGATCGCTCAATGATCGAGGAAATTTATGTTGGTCATACTATTTATAATGTTATATTAGAAAACTATATTTTGGGCATTCTAGAAGATTGAAAAGTTGCACCCAATATAGCGAAGAGTAGGCAGCAGGATGGATAAACATTTTTACAACGAGGCTTCCGCCAAAAAATTAGGTTGGGAGCCCAGTTGGTTTGGCGAAAAATATTTTGATGACAAGCTTGTGCGCGCTATTAAAAAATGGCAGCAAGTACGAGAAATCAAGGCTGATGGTCTTTGTGGTCCGATGACTTTTAGAAGGCTGTGGACCGAGAGGCAGTCAGAGATAGATTCTTTTAAACCATCAAACTGCCATTATTCGAACTATATTGTTTATAACGGCGATTTTTATCCAATCGGTTGGGATAAGTTTGTCTTATGGTCTGAAAAGGGCGGCATCGAAGCAAAACGAGGCCATTTTTATGATTATTCGGGGCGCCCCAAGAGAAAATTGAGATATTTTGTAAATCACTGGGATGTGTGCCTTTCATCGCACTCTTGCCAAAATATTTTAGATAAGCGAGGAATATCCGTACACTTTCTTATCGACAATGATGGAACCATCTACCAAACACTAGACGTCCAGCACGCTGCATGGCATGCCGGCAGTGCACGTACGAACAGGCCGTCAATCGGAGTTGAAATAAGTAATGCGTATTACCCAAAGTATCAAGATTGGTATGTTAAGAATGGTTTCGGCCCCCGACCGATAATAGAAGATGCGTGGGTTCATGGAACTAAATTGAGTGAATTCACTGGCTTTTACCCAGAACAGATCGAAGCGCTCAAATCTTTATGGAAAGCCATCAAGAACGCCACGGATATTCCTTACGAGACACCTACTAACCAGTTTGGCAAAACATCTACCAAATACGAACAAGATGTGGCTTACGGTAACTTTAGTGGGTTTGTTAGTCATTACCACGTAAGTAAAAGAAAAATAGATTGTGCTGGTCTCGACATCGCATCGATCCTAGAGGATCTGAAAGAAGAAGAAGAAAATAGCTGCCCTATAGATAGCTATCCACAATAAGCGCTATAATATCTTCATGACCTATATAAGGTATGGGGATATTATTGTTTTGGCTAGCTTGCCTGCCGGCACTAGCTTCAAGTCACACTGTGCTGAGGGTCAGTGCGCCAGTCGCACTACAAACATTCGTCATAGGGCCACCACACCAAAAAGCTATTTGGGAGACACCCCCTTCGCTTAGGATATGCAAAGACACCGGAATAGATTATTTCAGAGTCATGCAGGCTAGCAGGTACTGGGAAAAATTAGGCTACAGGTTCGACAGTATTTATGTTGACTCGTCTCCGATATGTTTGAACCCCAGATATGGGGAAATAATGATAACCTTGCCAGACGGCACACTAGACCCGAGTCACATGGCAGCCACCAAGATTTACACTCACACTAAGAGCGGCTTTATAATAAAAGCAAAAATCTTTATAACCCCTCGGAATGCTAGAAAGCAGCGTGTGCTGGAGCATGAAATAGGCCACGCTTTCGGGTGGAGTCACTATAATCAAAAATTCCACATGATGAACTCCAACTGGTTTTTAGGAGGTTATGGTTCGAAAGGTCTGAAGAAATAGTTGACAGCCGATAAGTCATCAGGTATAATAGATTAAAAAGAAAATTGAATTTTGAATACAAAAATATTGTTTTGGGAAGCTCTTTGGTCGCGGTTATGTACGCATTCAAAAATCAGTATCCGATATTTTTCTCAGAAACCAAGAGACCCTTTATGTTTGAGCACTTTGGGCCAGATGTGGATTTATCGTATCTGCAGCTGCCACCGGCACCGCAAAGTTTAACGACGTTTGGTGATGCAAAAATGGTAGGACACCCTAAAGAGTTGTTATGGGAAAGGCTGCTTTTTTTACTGTCGTTAGATGGCAATGTTCCTTTGTCAAATTTGTGTACCTCTATGAGATATGACGGAGAAAAAATTACGTGCTCCAACCAATACTCAAAAATAGCAGAGGTTAATTTTGAAAAATGTATATACTTTGATGGTGACATCGCCAATCTAGATATAATAAAAAGCCTTGCAAATGACCACCATGTGTGTTATGATTGGGTAGCGTTTCACAAAGGTGGTATGCACGAAATTGACTATTTGAGTACGGGAGACAAGTTTGTGTCTGAGGTGTGGTTTTACCCATCAGATAGGATCGATGGCAACACTAAAGTAAAAGATGCGTGCGTTAAATCTGTTGTCGAATCTGCTGCAGCCACTGACTTTAATTTTTCAGAAACAATGGCAAGATTTAAACTGGTTCACGAAATGGAATCAAGAGGAATGAAAGGAACTTTTAATGGATACTCCAAGACAGGAAGACCGAAATATTACAAACATAAAACTTCAAACATTAGACGAGAAATCTGTGAACCAAAGTATGAATGTGTGTCGAACTCCGACAAGATTGAGATTGGCGAAAAGAGTGAACAATCTTTGCTACAAGATTTATCATCGTCTTGTTTGGCCTACGATAGATTTTTAAGCAATTATGAAGAACATACACTTAGCCGGCATAATACCGCTAGCCAATCTTAAGACTGAATTTGAGCTAAAGACCCCGGAGGTTTTGTTGCCGATAGGTAGCAGCTTTACTGCGATTCAAAAATCAGTTTTTGAATGTGCCTTAGCTGGGTGCAACACTATTTGGATTGTTGCTAATGATGATGTGGCTCCGATAATTAGAGAGGTTGTGGGTGATTGGGTGTATGACCCAGTGTACTACAATAGAATGTCTAAATTTAAATCGCAGGAAAGGAAAGAGATACCTATTTATTACGTTCCGATTCACCCCAAAGACCGCGATCGCCGCGATTCTTATGGGTGGTCAATTTTACATGGTATACATTCTGCTTGGCGTGTGGCATACAATATTTCACACTGGCTGGTCCCAGAAAAATATTTCATATCATTCCCCATGTCAACTTATGATATATATGTATTGAGGGAACATAGGCAAGCAATTTCGTCTAGAATAAACAATTTATTCCTATCCCACGATGGTAAAAATGTTAAAGACAGTGTGCCTCTGCCATTTACAATGACAGGAGAAGATTTTAAAAGATGTCGAAGACAAATAAACAAAAAGACCACAAAGGAATTTTTGTCCCCCCCAGCACACGAAAAATACCCTTCAGAAAGGCTGGGAATAGAACAACGATGGTCAGCCCGCCATTTCGAATTAAAAGACATATTTGGTGAGATTCACGATGAAGAGGCTCTTAATGTATGTGTCGATTGGTATTGCGATATTTCTACTTGGAGCGGATATTGCGATTTTCTTGGATCGCCTAATTCCATAGAAACACCGCCAAAGGCCTTGACGGCCACCCATAGACATGTTATGATACCATATAAGGAGGATTAGATGAACCGAAAGGATTCTAAGATTAAGTTTGTTGGACTGCATGCCCATAGTGTAGCCGGCTCTATTTTCGACGCAATTGGGTACCCACAGGCACATATGGATTTTGCCTATGAAAATGGGTGCGATGCTTTGGCACTAACCGATCATGGGAACATGAACGGACTAGCATATCAGGTTTTACATGCCAAAAAGATGAAGGAGAGCGGCCGCAACTTTAAACCTATTTTTGGTTGCGAGGCATATTTTATACCATCTATAAGTGAATGGAAAGAAGAATACACTGCTGCTATGGAGGATAAGAAGCGCGCCCGTTCTGCAAAGGCCGCGGCAGCATCCGGTGCAACCGTTGAGGACGAAGGTGCCTCTAAGAAAACTCAAGATATTTTACGCCGCCGCAGACACCTTGTTTTGCTGGCACAAAACCAAACAGGCCTGAACAACCTATTTAAACTGGTATCAGAGTCCTACCAGCCAGAGAATTTTTATCGATACCCACGTATTGACTATGCACTTCTTAAGAAATACAACGAGGGTATTATTGCTTCTTCCGCTTGTCTTGGCGGCGTGTATGCCGGAAACTATTGGGAGAACCGAGAAGCCGGCGATGATGCAGTACTGGGTGCAATGCGCGAATCCACACAACGCATGGTCGATATTTTCGGTGATCGCTGGTATGCCGAAGTACAATGGAATAACATTAGCGAGCAGCATGAACTTAATCAATATGTGATTCAGGTTGCTCAAGAGTTTGGCGTTAGACTGGTCACTACAGCCGATAGCCATTACCCCAATCCCGACGCTTGGAAAGACAGAGAGCTTTATAAACGTCTTGGTTGGCTTGGCAAGGGACGTCCCTCGTGGGCCGAGGAAGAATCTCAACTGCCGGAAGGGGTCGAAGAGATCGGGTACGAGTTGTATCCAAAAAATGGTGACCAGATCTGGGAAAGCTACAAGGAGTACTCGCAATCCACGGGGTTTGAGTATGATGACGAGGTAGTCTTGAAAAGTATTGAGGAGTCTCACCGGATCGCTTTCGAGCGTATCGAGTCATTCCTGCCCGACAATACAGTCCGCCTCCCCGAATTTGTGGTACCCGCCGGCTTTACGGCCACACAAGCGTTGGTAAATTTTGCACTTGAAGGTCTGAAAGATAAGGGCCTCCACACCAACAAGGAATACACAGACCGCTTGCGACTTGAGTTGAATGTAATCGATGATCGGGGATTTTCCAAATACTTCCTTACCATGAAATCTATCGTAGATGTTGCAACTGATATGATGCTCACAGGCCCGGGCCGCGGTTCGGCCGCTGGTTCGTTGGTGGCTTACGCACTAAACATTACGCAAGTTGACCCGATCAAGTATGACTTGCTGTTCTCTCGGTTTTTAAGATCTGATGCCACAGATTATCCTGATATTGATTACGATGTTTCCGATAGCATGTCACTAAAAGAAAAGTTAGTCGAAATGTGGGGCGAAGATTGCGTGGCACCAATATCTAACTGGAACACGTTGCAACTGAAAAGTTTAATCAAGGACATTTCAAAACTATACAATATCCCATTTACTGAAGTCAATACGGTCACATCTATTATGATTAGAGAGGCCACACCGGAGGCGAAGCAAAAGCATGGAATCAAAGCCGGCGTCTATGTTCCAACATGGGAAGAGGTGATGGAATATTCGCCTACGCTGCGCGCGTATCTCAACAAATACCCAGAGGTAAAAACACACGTTGAGGGTCTTGTTGGGCAAGTTCGCTCTTGCTCCCGTCATGCCGGCGGCGTTGTTATTGCAGAGAATCTTGATACCAGTATGCCTTTGATCAACTCGGGTGGCGTACGACAGGCACCTTGGGCTGAGGGCCAAAACGTCCGACATCTTGAGCCCATGGGGTTTATTAAGTTCGACTTACTTGGCTTGTCTACTTTGAAAATGATGGAAGGTGCAATTTATCATATCTTAAAGCGCCACCATGGGGTTGAAAATCCCACCTTTTCACAAATAAGAGATTATTACGAAGAAAAGCTACACCCAGATCGACTGGATATGAACGATCCAAAAATATATGAAAACATTTTTCATACCGGGAAGTGGGCTGGCATCTTTCAATTCACGGAACAAGGCGCCCAACAATTTTGTGTAAGAGCGAAGCCTAACAATATTATTGATGTGTCAGCTATTACCTCTATCTTTCGGCCGGGCCCACTGTCGGCTGGTGTGGATGCAGATTATGTAGAAGCAAAAGAAAATCCGCACTACATCAGCTATCTGAATGATGATGCTCATGATATCACTCAGGAAACATTTGGGTTTCTAATTTTTCAGGAACAAATCGCGCTGCTAGCCCACAAGCTTGGTAACCTAACTCTCGATGAAGGCAACATGCTACGCAAGGTCTTGACTAAGAAGGGCACAGGCAAGGGCTCCGTTAAAAGCAAGCTGCACGATAAGTTTATCATAGGCTGCGCAAGCAAAGGTATTGGTAAAGATGAGGCACAAAATCTATGGGATAAATTCGAATATTTCTCCGGCTATGGGTTCAATAAATCTCATGCTGTTAGCTATTCTATAATCTCATATCAATGTGCTTGGCTGTTTAATTATTACCCAGCCGAATGGATGGCTGCATTTTTGGATAAAGAGCCAGAAAGCCGGAAAGAAAAAGCTATCAATATTGCTAAACACTATGGGTTCGACATTGCCCCGCTGGATATCAATAAATCAGGCACTGTCTGGGAGATTAGTGATGATGGTAAGACTTTAATTCAACCTTTGACATCTATTAAGGGCCTCGGAATGGCGGCGATTGAGCAGGTCCTGAAACATCGCCCATTCACTGATATCGAGTCACTTCTATTCAACGAAGGGATTGTATACAGCAAGCTCAACAAGAAGTCTTTAGACGCCCTTTGTCGCGGCGGAGCTTTAGACAGCATTGTTGATGATCGCTTCACGGGCCGAAAGCATTTTTGGTCTGCCTGTGTAGTGGATAGGCCCAAGAACCAGAAAAAGTTTAAAGAAAATGTTGAACTGTACCGCCCAGAGGGTGATTTTTCCGAGGAAGAAGTGATACAGTTTAAAACAGACCTTACTGGGGTTTTTCCGATTAATCTTGTGATATCGGCTGAAACGGTTCAAAAGCTACAAGATAAATACATCCCGCCCATTTCTGAGTTTGATGAAGAGTTGTTAGTCTGTTGGTTCATTCCTAGAAAAATAACAGAGCGGAAAACAAAGAATGGAAAACTTTACTGGATTGTGGAAGTGATCGACTCAAACAACCAGTCAACTAGAATTAGGTGCTGGGGTGTAAAGCCGGAAAAGGACAGGATTCACGTTAATCGCCCATACATGGCTAAACTAAACTATGATAAAAACTGGGGATTTTCAACATATGCCATTGGCAAAACGTTTAGATTACTGGGATAAAGAATGAAAAGAAAAATATGGTCAGATAGCAGTATATTAAAATCTATACCAAATCCGTCTTCGGAGGCTTATGAGATAAAGCTAAAGGCACCAGAGATAACCTTTGAGGGCGTACGCGGCCAGCCGGATTTCGCATTGCTGTACATCACATTTTATCCAAAAGATAAAGTTATTGAGCTAAAATCAATGAAGGAGTACTTTTATCAGTTTCGAAGTAGTATTTATTCATACGAAAGATTAATTAATGTAGTCTTTGAGGATATGATGAAAGTATACGAGCCAGAAAGATTGAGATTAGTGATGATATGCAATGCCCGCGGCGGCATTAGTTCCAAACTTACCATTGACTCTGACTGGAAGGCTCGCGGCGGAGAAGAAAACTATAAAGACTGGATTGGTCAAAAGGAGGACTGGTAGATGAATGTGATTACAAATTTTAGCCCGCTATTGAAAGAACCTAAACTAATTGATAACTTGCCGGTGACAATTAGAGTCCGGAAATTTGATGAGGACGCAGCGAAACAATTCTCGTCTTTAGTCAGCAAGGCACAAAACACCGGCCAGCCCGTGCTGCCTATTATAATCGATAGTTATGGCGGCCAAGTTTATAGCCTAATGTCTATGATCTCTGATATCAGGCACAGTCGAATTCCAGTGGCCACGATCGTTCAAGGAAAGGCGATGTCGTGCGGCGCCATTTTGTTTAGTTTTGGAGCAGAAGGAATGAGATATATGGACCCCGATGCGACAGTGATGATCCACGATGTAAGTTCTATGGAACGCGGAAAAGTGGAAGAAATAAAAGCGTCGGCAGAAGAGACCGAGCGCCTTAATCAAAAGATATATAACATGATGGCTGAAAATTGTGGCCACCACAAAGATTACTTCTTGGACATAGTTCACGAAAAAGGACATGCTGATTGGTTTCTGGAGGTTGACGAATGCAAGAAGCACAATTTAGCCAACCATTTAAAAATTCCGGAATTAAAAATTGAGGCTAAGGTTAGCTTTGATTTTGAATAAAGAGCAATATTATGTCCATCTCAAAAAAGCTTAAATGGCGCCGCTCCATAAATGAGTTAAAGTATCTTTATAATGAATTAGAGCTTATAACCCAAACTTGTAAGGACGCTAGTCGTGATTTTGAGATGTATTATCGTGAATATTGTGGAAGGACCGGCTTGGACATAGGCGAACTTGAAAGACAAAATAGCGAAAGAATGGCAAATCTTTTTGGAGAAGCTGAAGTACCAACCATCGAAGATGGAGAGGGAGAGGCTGAGATCACACCGGGTAGCTTGATATGCGTTGACAGCCCGAAAAAAGACTCCGAGCCATCTCCCACGGAAGAAGATAAAGAAATTCATGAAATTTTTAGTAAACTTTTTAAGAAAATAGCCATCGCCTTACATCCCGATAAGGTCAGCGCACTAGATATAAGCCCGTTCCTTGCTAAAGAAATGATAGACACTTTTAAGTCGACTAAAAAGGCGTATGATGAAAGGAAGTATTTTGTACTCATAGAAGTAGCAGAAAAATATGAAATATATCCTCCCGACAATTATAGCCGTCAATCAAAATGGTTCAGAAGAGAGTCAGCAAGGGTGCAGGCCCTAATAGCATCTCAAAAGAGTACATATAACTATATTTTTTCTGAATGTCCCGACTGGCAAAAGGATGAACTAATTAGAAGATTTTTAAATAGACTTTTTGGAATTTAATAAGAAAATTAGTTGACTTATCAAGCGGAATATATTATATTATTAAAGTAACCAACAAAAGGAGGGCCCCATGGCCACAACAAACGATCAAAAGAAACAATACGTAAAAGAGTACATTCGCTCATTAGCAGCCATTGAAGAATGTATCGAACCATATCAGGAACAAAAGCGAGAACTTCGTTCGGAATTCCGAGAGAATGGCTGGCTGAACACAGATGAAATCAGAGCAGCAGTGAAAGCATATCGCCTGTTCAAGCAAAAATACAACATCGATGAAGTTGTTGAAAATTTTGAAATGATTAGCGGCGGATCCGAAAATGAATAATGAAACAAAAATGGTGATGTTTTCGTCAAAAACAGGTGAGTGGGCCACACCAAAAGAGTTTTTTGACAAACTTGATTGGAGATTCGGTCCGTTTGATCTGGATCCGTGTGCAGACTGTGTGAATACGAAGTGTGCAAATTTTTTTACTGAGGCAGAAGATGGGCTCTCTAAGAGTTGGGAGGGGTTCACAAGTTTTATCAATCCTCCCTATGGCCGCGGCATTGAAAAGTGGATCAAAAAAGCATACGAAGAGTCACTAAAGGAAGGAACAAAAGCTGTTATGTTGATCCCCGCGCGTACTGACACCAAATACTGGCATAACTATGTCATGAAGGCCGACGAGGTATATTTTGTCAAAGGGCGCCTTAAGTTTGGTGATAGCGAAAATAGCGCCCCGTTCCCATCAGCGGTCGTTGTGTTCGACGGCACCAATCGTCAGCAAATATTTGGAGCTATGAACAGATGAACAGGCAACAACGTCGCCTTCTGCAAAAGAAGATCGGAGCAAACGCAAATAAAAATATGCAAGAACAACTAAGTCTCTTCCATAAATTGCCAGAAGTGTGTTCCTCCTGCCAAGAGCCATTCGATAAAACAAACAAAGAGATGGTTAAGAGCTGGAATGTAATGGTCAAGCAGGAGGTGGTACGTTTATTCTGTCCCGAGTGTGTAAAAAAAGCAAACGAAGTGGTTGACGATTTTATAGAAAAAAACAATATAAAGGAGCAAAAAAATGACAGAGAACCAACAGGCGGATGAACAATTCATCAACCAACCAACAGTGCAAAGAATTTCCAAAGAAGCACTACAAAAAATACTATCTGGCAAAGTTATGCGAAATTCGACTTGTTTTGTAAAATTTTATTCAAATACTTGTCCAATGTGCCATGAGCTGCGCCAGCATTATGTGGAGGCTGCCTATGAGGTGCAGGGTGCCCTAAACGAGACCGGTAGAAATGACGTGCATTTCTTTGCGTTCAATATGGCAGACTACATTGAGGCGGAGACTATCATTGGCTTTGAGGGCACACCTACAATAGTCATGATACGATCAAATTCGCGAAAACCTAAAATAACCGTGTTGCCGGATCCTGAATCACCAGATCCGAAAACTTGGTATCACCCAGCAGACATTAAAAGTTTTTTTAACAAGGAGATTAAATGAAATATAAAACAATTTTTGAAGCCGCTCGCACGAAACTTAGAGCAGAGGCATTGTCAAGCCTTTCAAGCGTTGAACTTTTGCTCAACGCTCCCCACGGGAATGAAGCAGATACAGTTGTTGACAAGGTGGTTGAGTCAGCTAAACTATTAGCAATGTATGAGGGCGCCTTGATAACACTAAATCAGTACTTTGAGCCTAAGCAGCCGCAGCCGGCCTCACCCCCTACCCAAGTGACTCCACAGCCCCCAATGCCGGCCACCCCAACGCCCGACCCGGGACCACCCATAAGAGTCACAGAAGAAAACTCGCCGACCTATAAGCGTGCAGTTGAAAAAGAAAAGATTAAGAGTTCGGTCCGACGCGCCACAGCTACAAAAACGAAGGCTACACGTAAGACAACAAGCAAGAGCAAGAAAGAGGAATAATATGAAAACGAATAAAGCTTTGTCGTATGACGATGTGTTGTTGGTCCCTCAATATTCTGACATACGCTCAAGAACGGAAATTGATATGTCTATTGATTTAGGTGGCGATGTGGTCCTAGACCTGCCGGTATTATCATCCCCAATGGATACGGTGTCGGAAGCAAACATGGCCATAGCATTATCTAATAATGGCGGCGCCGCAGTAGTCCATAGGTACAATACGATCCAACAGCAAGCGGATATTGTAACGACTGCAAGAACAGCGGATCCAAATATTAAATTGGGCGCAGCTATTGGTATAACGGGAGATTATCTAAATAGAGCCGCAGTTATGCTGGCTCTTGAAGTTGATTTCTTGTGCGTCGACGTGGCTCATGGACACCATATTCTCATGAAAGAGGCTCTCCAGCAGTTACGCACGAAGTTTGGGGACGGTATCCATATAATGGCCGGCAATGTCGCCACCTTGCAAGGGATTAACGATCTAGCAGACTGGGGAGCCAACTCTGTAAGGTGCAACATTGGTGGTGGCTCCATTTGTTCTACTAGGATTCAAACTGGCCATGGTATGCCCGGGCTACAAACTATAATTGATTGCGCCAAAACCGATCGAAACGTCAAAATAATCGCAGACGGCGGAATTAGAAACTCTGGAGATATTGTTAAGGCAATAGCAGCAGGGGCAGATGCGATCATGTGTGGTTCTTTGTTCGCGGGTACCGATGAATCACCCGGAAAAATTATGCAAGACAAAGATGGCCACCGATGGAAGATTTATAGAGGTATGGCCAGCAAAGAGGCGCAAGTTGAGTGGAGGGGCAAATATTCTTCGGACGAGGGTGTGTCAACCACAATCCCGTACCGCGGTTCCGTAGGGGCAATTTTGCGGGATCTAAAGAGAGGCATTTCATCTGGTCTTTCATATTCTGGCGCGCGCACAATATCTGAGCTACAAAATAAATCAGAATTTGTAACACAAACCACTTCGGGCTTGAGCGAGAGCCATACTCATATTTTGAATAGAAAGTGGTAGACATGTCCGAACAAGTAAATTATGGTAAAACTAAAAAAAGAATAATATTCACGGACACTGACCATCGACACGCCCAGTTAATAGTAAGACTCCGGCACGATAATATGACGCAATCCGATTTTTTTCGTATAGTTGTTGGTGGATATTTAAACGGAGATGCAAGGATACAATCTTTTATAGATGAAAACAAAGATATGTCAAAAGTACGCAAGGCTGTATCCAAAAAATTAACACAAGCAGGGAAAGAGAAAACTAAACAGTTAGGATTTTCCGATGAAGAAATAACGGATATATTTGACATAATTGCCGAGGAGCATCCGGAGTTATGAAAGATGGAATGTTACCTTGTTCAAGGGCTTGTCGATTAAAGGAAGTTAGTTGTCCCGTTAGCGAATGCCGGCATTGGATAGACTTTGAAGAAGATCACAATTGTTGTTTAATCGCGATATATGAGAACGGCCCAATGACTCTTAGAAAAATAGCAGACCGTATAGGTTTGTCGTTTGCGAGAGTAAAACAGATAGAAACAGCAGCACTCAAGAAGCTAAAAAGTAATCCGCTAGCGAATACTTTTTTATTTTGAGGTATTTAAGGAATATGAGCACTATTTATTGGTGAGTTTATTTAAGGAGAAATTATAATGGCTCGTAAGAATTTATTAACAGAATCAGAGATCCGCTCATTTATGAAGTTGGCCAACTTAAAACATATTGGAGCGCCTCAATTAGAGGAAATGGCAATTCCAGCCACTGACATTGAAGAAGAAATGGAAGATGAGCTTCCGCCCGAAGTTGAAGTTGAACTCGACGACGAGCCCGCCGATGATCTCGGCGCTGAATTGGGTGCCGATGATATGGGCGCTGAGAGTGCCGAAGATCTTGTGGTGTCAATTAGCAACGACTTAGAGAAGCTGGCCGGTATGGCTGGTGTTGACGTCGATGTTGAGGACGAAACTGGCGAAGACGATCTCGGCGATATCGAAGGTCTTGAAGACGAAGAGCCCATGATGGAAGCTGACGACGAAAACCTTGAAGAGGGTGAAGATGAGAACCTTGAAGAGATCGGCACGGTCCCATTCGGCAAGCCACCCCGAACCCATGGCCGCAGCGTCCGCGGTAGACGCGGTTATGCCTCACCTGAAGAACCACCAGAGACGCTTCCCGCCACAGATCCAGCCGACGATGAAACGCCGCGAGGCCCTCGTGCTAAAGGTCGCAGACCCGACGCCGCGAAGTTCGCGAAGCGCGCAATGCAGGAAGATGCTATTGTTGCTGAAGTCGCCAAGCGTGTAGCTAGCCGACTCCAAGACGGCAAGAACAAGCAAGAATTAATCGAAAATTTAACTGAAAAGATATTAAATAGACTCACTAAATAAAGATTGACAGTAATCTTACGATAAGTTATACTATAGCCACTGGTAAATTTTGCCGGTGGCTATTTATTTATAAGAGGAAAAAATGAATTGGATTTTATATTTATTAGTTTTTATTTTTGGTTATGTGACTTGCCAGACGTTCTACTTCCTGCGTTCCGCTAGGCTTAGCTTGAGCGTAATTAAATGCGCAGAGCTTATATCATTGCTTATGCTAGCCCGCTCAGTTGAAAATTATGAATTTACTGCTAATCACAAATTAAAGAAGCTAATGGAAGCTGGGTTCAGCGATAGCAAGATTGAAAAGTACAAGCTAACTTCTGAAACCGAAATAACAATTTATAAGGAAGCGGCGGTAGCTACTTTGCTGCTTTGTTATAATGATCTGTTCCGAAATTTTTGCAAATTTGATAATTGGGAAAGTGCCATGAAATATTTGCAAGAAAACAAAAACTTTGCATACACATTTTTACAACCAAGGGGAACCAAATGATAAAAAAAATAAAAGATGCCATTGGCTCTATGATTGAAGCCGAAGATACTTCGGCCGGCAAAACTCAAAAAATTGTTATTCTAGATCCAGCCACCATCGGCTCTGAAGGCGGCCACGATGGCCCAGCTGAATTAAGGGCGATAGGGCTATTTTCGGATGTGGATGAAGAGAAAGTAGCTGAATTAGTACAATCTTTGTTGTTTTTAGATTTAAGCAATGCCGAGAAGGAAGAGAAGGAACGAGACCCGATTGATTTCTACATATCCACCTACGGTGGCTCCGCGGATGACATGTTTGCGCTTTATGACATTATGAGACAGGTGCGCGAATCAACTGAAATACACACATACGGAGTTGGCAAGGTCATGTCTGCCGGAGTGTTAGTGTTGGCGGCCGGTACCAAAGGCAAGCGGAAGATAGGTAAAAATTGCCGGGTTATGATCCATTCAGTTATCGGAGGCAACCACGGCTCACTTCACAATCTGGTAAATGAAATGGGTGCCATCGAACAATTGCAGCAAATGTACACCGACTGTTTGGTTTCTGAAACAAAAATGACGAAAACAACTTTGAAAAATATGCTTGAACGCAAAGTTAACGTCTATTTATCAGCAGAAGAAGCTGTAGAATTAGGTATAGCTGATATAATTATTTGAGGTTTTTGAATGTATGATTTACAAAGTATTCTAGACGAGGAATACAAAAAGAAAGGTGCTTCCACTAATTTTGAGACACTCCTACAGCTGGTTGAAGAAGTTTTAGGTGTTGGTTTAGATGAAGAAGCCGCACTAGATAGCCCTGATTTGTCCAAGCTCGACGACAAAGAAACACAACAGATGATTCTCCGAATGATACCGGACATTGCGGTGTCCGAAATCGGCTGGTCCGATGTGTCTACCAGCGAAGAGGGAACATCGATTAGCGGCCCCCAGAGACAACTGTTAATTCAATTTTTGAGCAATGTAGAAGGTAATGATTTTGCTGAAAGAATTAAATCCGTGTCCAATTTTTACCAATCAGGCTCCGGATTGTATGAAGGGGCGAATTTAGATACTGGGGATTTAATTGCTAAAACAATTTCGTATCTAGTTTTTTATAAAACTCTCACAAAAATTATCACAAATTTCAATGCCTCGTCGGCCGGCTTTAGTTTTGAGTCATTCTTAGCAGCCCTTGTTGACGGAGAGCAAATTAAGGCCAATACTGGCACTATTGCTGACTATATCGACAAAGCTACCGGTACCGATATCCCGGTTAGTCTCAAGCTGTATAAAGAGGGTCAATTAGAGGTCGGCGGAAGCTACACAGACCTAGTGAACGACTTGACAAGCCCGCAGTGGCCAGAGTTTGGAAACAAGATGAGATATGTCATATGCACCAAGGTTTTGTCAGGTGAAGGCTTAGAACAAGAAGGTCAGATTAAATTTTGGCAATTTGATTTTACCATAGAAAACGTTTTAAATATTTTAACTAATAGTAAGGCCACGTCTCAGGAATGCATTAGGTTATCTCGCGGCGTTATATCTACCCTTCAAGGCGGCCAACGGAGAGATCTCGATAACATCTTAGGTCTTCCCGAGAAAGAAATATTCCCGCCGGCGGAAGAATTAGAAAAAGAATTTTCGGAGTTTCTAAGAAATAACATCAGAGCATATGCTCAGGCCCAACCCCAATCCTTTTTTAATAGAATAACGATAGACGCAGAAAACGATCTGATCAACGATCTTCAATGGGCCCAAAATGGTAGCGACCCACTTTTTTTCCCAATTACGATCAAGGTTAGTGACCCAGAAACCGGTGAAGCACAGGTTATCGATAAGGGAATTATTCGTGGTCAGTCTAAGATGGTTAGCAAAGCGGTCAAATCTTGGCTTGAAAACAAATACGGCGGCATCGAGAACGACGAACAACAACAAGCGCTTTTTCAGGTCACAGACGAAGACGGCTTTACTGCAAAACAACGCAACCAGCTAGCCCGTGAGTTTAAAGGTCAACTTGATAAGGCTATTCGATTAGCCAACCAGCAGGTTGTGGACAAATATAAGCCATCCGAAAAGAAAAGCGAAAGAAACAGGATGTTAGATGACTACTTGAAGGAAGGAGAATTCCTGTCCCCATCCGAATCAGCACGCATTTACCAACAACTTAGCGCAGAACAAAAAAAGATAGCATTACTTAACTCGCTGGGTTATCTTAGGACTTTACACTTTTCATTAAACCAAAAGCAAGCAACAAACGCCGAAGAGCCGACATGGCAGACTCGGGAAGAACCAAATCCCACCAACCCGAGAAAGCCAAAAACCGTGACAGGTGGAACTGGCGCTATTTATCTTGGAGAAATCAATGTTGGGACAAGGTATGTAGCCCAAGCCATTAACCAAGTTCGGGAAGTTTTAAATGAAAAAGTAGCAGAGATATTTATAAATCTTAAGAGTTTGTCTGAGAGTTTAAACTCGTATTTTGCTGGCGGATTGAAAAACGACTCGGAAGCAGGTCAAGCAGTCACGAATGCGGAAAACATTGTCAAGAAAACTGAAAAAACCCGCAACAAATAATTTGACAAATTTATTAAATGAGATTATAATATAGTATATTCACATGAGGTATTAATGAGCAGAGAATATGATAATGAACAAAGCCTTCAAAAAAGGATAATGACCGGCGCCAACGCGATTGCAGATAACGTTGGCTCAACACTTGGCCCTCGCGGCCGCAACGTCCTCCTAAAAGAGAAAGATGGCGCCCCGTTCATAACAAAAGATGGTGTCACGGTGGCCCACTTTGTTGCCCTACAAGATGAGTTTGAAAATGCGGGCGCCGAGATTATAAGACAAGCGGCCATTGAAACTAACAACAATGCGGGTGATGGCACAACAACATCTACTGTTTTGGCTAGGGCTATTTTAAGAGAATCGCAAAAATATATTGCTTCTGGTATATCTCCTATCGAGATTCAAAGAGGCGTACACCTCGCAGTCAAGGAGGTAGTCATAAATTTAAATGATATGGCTAAGCCAGTTCAGACTGTCGAAGAAGTAACCGATGTAGCTTCGATCTCTGCCAACAACGATAAGAGTATCGGCCGCCTAATCTCTACTGCTGTAGATAAGGTGGGTCAAGACGGCGCAATTACTATCGAAGAGTCTAGATCCCTTGAAACAAATTTAGATATAATGGAAGGTTTCCGAATCAAAGCTGGCTATTGCGCTAGCGCCTTTGTGACAGACGAGCGCCGAGCTACTATGCAATACGATGAACCATTGTTTTTGGTAACTGACCACAAGATTACCATGGTCGATCAGATACTGCCCGTGCTTGAGTTAGCTGCTAGAGAATCCCGCGCACTAATATTAGTTTGTGAAGACATCGAGGGGCAGGCGTTGGCAGCCATAATTATGAACGCAATGAGGGGAACCTTAAAAGTGGCCGCAATAAAAGCTCCAATGTACGGCGAAGAGCGTCGTAGCATACTGGAAGACTTGGCAGCATCCACAGGAGCTAATTTTGTAACTAGAACAAGCGGTAGAAAACTACAACAAGTCGGGCTAGCTGATTTGGGTTCTGCTAAGAGTATTGAAAGCACAAAATATTCCACAACCATTATCGGGGGAGCCTGTAATTATGAGGCAATCGAGGAACGCATTGAGTCGCTAAAGGAACAAGTAAAAACGACAGAAGACTTGACCGCAGCTACCGCAATTCAAGAGAGGATCGCCAGACTCGCAAGTGGTGTTGCGGTGATTCGAGTTGGCGGCGCAACCGCAGTCGAAGTAACCGAGAAGAAACACCGAATTGAAGATGCTCTAGAAGCTGTACGCTCGGCACAAGAACAGGGTATCATACCCGGCGGCGGCTGTGCACTCCTGAGAGCATCGCGTACGATGACCATAAGCACGGTCCACGGCGAAGATCACCAAGATCAGATAGTGGGAGCAGTGATAGTCAAAAAAGCATGCCAAGAGCCAATTAAGCAAATGGCCCTTAATGCCGGCGAATCACCGGATTTGATAATCGATTCGGTTTTGAAAGAGGAATCAGAATTTGTATGGAACTTTAGAGACGGCGTGTTAGTAGATTGCTATGAGGCTGGTATCATTGATCCAGTTAAGGTTACAATTTCAGCACTACAAAACGCCGCGAGCTGTGCTGGCACACTAATAACAACTAATTTCGGCATCATACAGACGGAGATCAAGTGATGCAGCAAGGTGATTTAGTACACATTCCGCAGGGAGTTGAATTGTGGTGCGAGACAGAAAAAGGAATGAGATTGCGGATGACTGAAAGGCCAACTGTTGGCGTTTACTTGAATAAAATGAGCCAACATATTTATCAAGTTTATGCCAATGGCCACGAGTGGAAACTTAAAAGAAGGGACGTTTACCCTATTGGAGGCCAGAGTGCCGCTAGTTAAATTAACCGAGGTTTGCCACAACAGTGCCCTCACAACAAAACAAGACTACACCTTGCGCGAGGTATTTGTGAATCCCGAGCATGTAGTAATGATAAGAGAAGAAGCGAGGATGCAACAACTAAACGAGCAAGGCTTGCTGGCAGAAAACTTAGACCCTGCCCATAAGTTTACTAAGCTGACAATCAACAGGGGTCAGACAGGTACAGAAATTGTTGTTGTCGGTGCTCCCCATGTAATTGAAAGCTCATTAAATAACAAAAAAGGATTAATAAGAGGATAATATGTCAAGAATAAGTATACAATATTCAGTTGAGTCTGATGAATTTGAGAGTGAGATGTTGAGATTAATCGACAACTCGGTTAAAAAACTCACAGACACGGCAGATAAATTAAGCTCACTGAGTAGCGATTTTAAGAAAGAAAACACTTTGTTTACTTCAGAAACAACGGCCAACCTGACACTGATCAGGCAAAGACTCGCAGACATAGATTTTAATTTGGGAGATGCAGTGAATATAATAGGTGGCTACGTAAACTATCAACTCGAAGCCCAAATGGCTGCAGCGAACGCTCCAACTGAAATGTCCAACAACTACGCGCGCCCCAACGAAGCAGAGGCTACTCCAGAAATGTACGAACACGAGTTTGAGGATCAACCCCTAGATACGCACTCAAGAAACATCGCGTCTGAAATGACACAGAACATAGACGCTTTTGAAAGACTTGTTAACAAGATTACTACTCTAGATGATGAAGAACTGAGCAAATTTCGCGGCTTTACGCAAGAAAGTTTGAACGAAAAATTTAATCAAATGAAAGAGAATCCTGAAAGTGGAGATTAAAGTTGCGCAGCCCACTAAAAGAATATGTTTCGGTATTTAACTCACTATCAGAGATAAAAAAGAAGATACCTCCAGACTCGTTCATCCATTCAGTTGGCTTGTACGCAGGCGAACTAGAACTAAAGCTAGCCTCTGATAGGAGGATGGTTTTTGGTCACTCATCCAATTGGCTTATATATGAATTTTGGAAGGCGGTCAGACATCACCCAAAAAGTGTGGCTCAGATTGCTTTAGATTTAGCGCCTATCCCGACACCTTTTATGTTTAAGTGTTATCAAGAGGACTGGCCTTGGTTTGACGGCACTGATCAGAGGGCCGCATTGACATTTTTATTAAACCGCCATTCTAGTATAAATATGGCCTCCGCCGGCGAGTTAAGCGAAGAAAAATTTGATTTTCACTATATCACGCAACTCTCAAAAATGCGCCTAGAAAAAATTCCATTTGATGTAGTGTATCATCAGGTCGAGGACACCCAGAGCTTGTTGGAAAAAACAGTCGAAGAAGTCAGAAGTCACAAAAATGGATATTTGATGCTGACAATGAGAAGATACGTACATGATTATTACGCAGACGTAAACCCAAAAGGTTATGACATGGAGTATTTTAACCATAAAAAAACGTTTGAATTCCTTAATGGGGTTAAAGACATTAAGTGGATAGTGGTATATAAGAATAACGGTTCAGTAAGGCGAATGTACTCCGACTATAACATAACAATGGTCAACAAGTATGGTCTACCAACAACGGATATAAAACAAAGCGAGGATATGATAATTGCCAACTTTTAATATAATATTTGCGTGCCTCCTTTTTGCTCTGGGGCAAACTTTGGGCTGGTTTCAGCTAAACTCCCAATTTGTGTGGGACTGGTGGAAAGATAAGCCAATATTGTCGGCAGTCCTATACTCGGTTCCCACTGGTATATGTTTTTGGTATGGCATAAAGCTTTGTTATGAGGAGTGGGGAGAGGTATGGGGCCCCCGATTTATGATTTTTTGCATGTCGTATCTTACGTTCCCGATTCTGACGTGGTATTTTTTGAATGAAAGCATGTTTACTGCGAAAACTATGACTTGCGTATTTTTATCATTTTTGATAATTGGAGTTCAATTATTTTGGAGGCAATAAGTGAGTAAAATATATCTTTTTGACGTCGATGGCACCCTGACGCCGGCTAAATCTAGAATAGATGAAAAGTTTAGAAAACAACTTTTAGTATGGATGGAAGACCGAGAGGTATACATTGTTTCGGGAGGCTCGTTTGTTAGAATCATGGACCAGCTTGGTACTGACGTCATCAACAAAACACAAGGTGTATTCGCTTGCATGGGTAACATATTTTACAGACCAATAGAAAGTATAAATCCCACCGGATCAGATGATTGGGAAATAGTATACGAGAATAAGTTTAAACCCCCGCGCGGCTTGTATAAAGACTTGTGCCAAATGGTTGAAGAATCAGAGTACTACGTTAAAACTGGTAATCATTATGAAGAAAGAATAGGTATGGTAAACTTTTCAATTGTTGGCCGAAACGCCAACAAAGAAGAAAGGCATCAATATGAAAATTATGATCTAGAACACGCCGAACGAGCCAAGATAGTTGAAAAACTAAAACAAAAATACGACAGCATTGATTTTGTTATTGGTGGCGCCGTAAGTATAGATATTTTTAGAATAGGTGATGATAAATCGCAAGTGATAGAAAAGTATTTTGCCGAAGCCCTTGAATCAAACGAGATGATTTTTGTAGGGGACAGAATAGCTTTTCCGGGCAATGATCATTCGCTAGCGGTAGCTCTTGAACAACACCCAAATGGCTCCGCATACGAGGTTGAAAAATGGGAAGATACCGCGAAACTATTAAAGACCAAGGCTTTTGCGTAGATACTGATAAAAACAACTATTTATAGTGATGGAGTTTAAATAATGGATATTTCTACAGGCAGTTGGTTCGATTATCTTCGAGAAGAAGTTTTAACAGAGGGCTTGCGAGATATTGGTCTCCCTGAAGATATTGTCGACTTTATTGAAGACGGCATGCCAAATGCTCCCGAGAAGTCAAAAACATACGTGGGCAATAGGTGGAAAGAACGCACGCTGACCTATGGGTCACAGAGGATAGCCGCGCATTCTTGGGAGAATTTCATTGAACGTAATTTTAAAGACCAAGTTCAAGTTCAAGCGCCCTCGGATGAAAACGACCAAGAAGCAAGAGCGAACGTAGGTAAAAGCCCGATTATCGCCAGAACCATGACTCCGTATTACGTTGGTGGTGTCGATGGCAAGCCAGTCGTGCGCAAGATGTATGACGAAGAAACGGTCAAACAAAACGAACGCATTGTCCTTATCACCCTTAATGTAAGGAACGCTTTTGGCAAACCAGCTGGTACTTGGCGTAAAGTTTTTATGAAAGCTGTTAAGGCTCTAAGTAAGGCCGGAGTGGCCTCCGAGAAAGTAGAGGTAGTCAAAAATGAGTTAGCCCGCATCAACATGTACAAGTTCCGGGATTGGTGGAACCAATACGATCTATTGTTTGCTTGGCTAGACGATGAGGCTACTAACTATGAAATGATCGCGGGCGAAGACAACATCGATGAAGCCTACAATATAGCTAAGGAAGATTTAGAAGGCAGCGAATCTCCCGATCAGGTGCTGCACCAATTTGAAGACGGGTTTTACTGGTACGATCTTGAAACACATAGCTGTGCCGTCGAAGCCGAACGAATGGGACATTGCGGAGGCGATGATCGCGGCACTCTCATGTCGTTACGCAAAGCCATGTCTGAAGAAGAAGAAGCTGAACTTTCTGTCTCAGATCGCCGGCGACTGGGAACATCCGACTCGTCAGTTACGATGTCGTGGAACGCGTCAGAACGCATACTATACCAGATTAAAGGTTATGCTAATGATGCCCCGGATGACAAATACTGGGACAAAATTGACTGGTTTATCAAGAACCAGAAGGTTGAACAGGTGGCCGAAACCGGCGAGCACTCAAACGATGTCGAGGGTTTCGAGCGAATGACAGAATTTCTCAGCGAAGAGAATCCCGCAGTAGAATTTTCCATGTCAGGCCCCGACACCGACGGCATACGACAGGCGCTCAACAATATTATTGGCGATTATCGTGGAGATTTCACATCAGTAGAAGCTACGGTTGAAGACCCCGAGGGCTACGGTTATGGCGAAGGTGACTACGCTAGGGTCTACGCCTCCTACAACTTTGACATTACAATCAATTTAGGTTGGCCCGGCATTGTGAGACAAGGTGACTTGCTATACCCGGCCATCGAAGCAGACTCAGATGTGGCAGACGACAACTATGACGGAATCCCAGAAGATTCGTACACAACACTCGCCGGCCGATTTGAAGAAGAAGTCGGAATAGACAACATCGCAGAAGATATGCCCGGTGATGATTACGAATCTAGCTACGAGGTTAGAATGGCACAGGGCGCTGTGGCGGATGACGAAGACCCGATGGTCGATATCCCACAGACCGCGCACCTATTTGTCAGCATACGTTCTGACCAAACGCTCGCCATCGCGAATCCAGATCAGGTTGATGATGAGTTTGGGTATGAAACTAGGGAACTTTTAAAATTTGAGGATGAAGAAAAGTACACCGAAATGCGCGAAGAACTTAGGGCGGAATTGGTAAACGCCGAGTATGCATTTAAGACCCCCTATGACAGGACCCGATTGGGCCTGCAAGATAAAACATTTCGACACTGGTCCGTTTATTCTTCGGGCGCAATGCTTGAGATTTCGTGGTCAAGTATCGGTGGCCGTGCTACGAAGAATGTGATCAACAACGCCGGACAAATCCCACAAGTGATTCAAATGTACGGGCAAGATTATGATAGGCATATAGGTGAACTATACAGCAGAATCTTTGGTAGCCCAATGACCAACAAGAATCCACCTAGATTAGAGAACGTGGATTTAAACCGCAACATGGCGAGAAACTTAGAGAAACTTTATAGCGCCAAGCAAGAAAATCCCGACCAACAACAAATGGGGTTTGGTCCTGAGTATGCTGCGAAAGCTGCGAGAATAATTTTAGCTAAGGACTCACACTTTATTATCCAAGGAACCAACAGCGCAGTCGGACAGAACAGCAGATACCCGACGCAACCAATCGATTGGTTGTACAAAATTAGGATGAATTCCCGAACGTCCGAAGGGGAGATCCAAGCGACACAAGATATCTTGGACTTTTTTAACGAGAATCCCGAGATGATGAATCAAGCAGCGCAAAAAACAATCGAAGAGGCGGTGAGTGGTATACTGGCACTTGCAGAAGCTCGGAAGGATGACATTTCAACGGGCCGCCAGCCGTACGCTCAGATTAGGCGCATTGAGAGTATGATGGGCGCACAGGTAGAGGCCAACCATTTAGCGATGAAAGGAATGATGATTGCTACATGGATCAACCAAAACTTTGAGCAGATGGATGAGATTGAAAAGTATGTGTCTTATTACAAATACCTACGTCCAATCGTCAACCAGCAAATCGCTCGCATTGGCCCAATCCAGACAGACGGCGACGATGCCGGCAAGCCTGATTACTTTGATCAAGAGGTTCGCACACAACTTGTAAAGATGGGCGCTACAAGCTCACAAGTGGACTCACGTAAGCAAGACCCTATCAGGGGTAGGATGGGAGCGCCAAGACCAGCCGGCGCACCAGCAGGCGAATCATCATACTTTGATGCTTACTCCGATGATGTACGTGAAAGTGTTGAAGAACAAATCGACAGGATTGATAGAATGTTATTGGAGCAATCACATATGCTCGACGAACTTGTTGACGTTAGGAGATACGTAATGGAAATTGATCTATTGCTAGACACGTCATCGCAATCAACAATCGAAGATTACAAAGACACCATTCGAGCCTGCGAGGGTGTCACCACTTTAGGAACAATAAGCACCCGCGTTGGCATCGAGGGGACGAGCGCCATTTTTAGATTAAAGTTTGCATTACAAGGTCAAGGCTCCAGAAAGATGTATTTGCAAAATGTCCTTGTACCCTATTTGCGAAATGTTAATGGCGTAAAGATCGGCAAAGCCGGATACAGCGCCCCACAAGAAGTTGGTTCACTCAAAGAGTATAGCGGCGGCTTTGGTGGAAACGTATATAACATGGCATCGCTAAGGGGTAAACAGGAGCCGATGGTTACGCCTCGGGCATCTCTTGGGGATGTCAGAGATGAATGGGTCAATGGTGGTGTCAGGGCTTATGACACCGTAATGACAACGAATTCTATGGGGTACCACGTCATGATGCCCACAGAAGAGTTGTGGCCCTATTGCGCTAGAGAATATAGAGCCCCCAAAGATGCCTTTGACGGCAAATATCAACACTTTATTAAAAATGGAGCCACTGAGCCAGTGTATGTGACGATCGATCGCCGAGGGAATATATCGTTAAAAAATGAGGATATTGTCTGGTTCGCCCATAAATCTGGGCTCGAAGAAATACCCGTAGTATATAATTTTGCGATGCAGGCCTAGTTACTACGGGGCCAACCTTGATTAAATTTTTAAAATTACTAAAAGTTGCAATACCTCTGACGGCAGCGATGCTCCTGATCTCAATGTTGGGCGTGTATAGCGTGTACAAGTCTTACCAGCTACCCAATCACCGAGAAATAACAGCTCTTGACAACATAAATAAGGGTCTTGCGATTAGCCAACGACTTGTTGTTAAAAAGTCTCGCCAAAGCACGGTGAGGGTGTTGTCTATAAATCCAGACACAGGAAATATAGCAACATCCACGGGAACATACATAACCGCATTTAAAAAAAACTATATCCTAACAGTGAAACATGGGATCATAAGCGACTGCGAGAATACTAAAATATTAGTCGAGGGAGAATTTATAGATTGTGGCAAATTTGTAGTTTTAGATTCGTACAACGACTATGCTGTGATTAAGTTAGATCAACAAATTCTAAATCGCAAACCAATCAGGGTTTTGAGAGATATACCCCGTGGAAAACAGTGGAAAAAAAACCTGTCGGTCATGACAAAGGTTTACTACACGGGTTTTCCCAACACGGCCGGCCCCCTAAGTTTTTCGGGCAATATCGCCGGCTTCACAACCGATGAGTATATTTATTTAGACTCTTATGCTTGGTCGGGTTCTTCCGGATCAGGGATCTTCTCCGAGAATGGAAAATTTATAGGATATATAGTCGCAATAGACGTTGGAGCCACCGAGTTTGGTGTTCAAGTTTTGGAAAACATTATCTTTGTTGTGCCAAGCTATCGTGTAGATTGGAGCTTTCTCTTTTTAAACAACCAATAACATGAATGGGAAGTTTACCTACTAATTAAATAAGATTAGGCAGACTTTATTAAAATGACACTTAAGAAACCAAACAAAGAATGTTATAATGACATAACTCATAAAATTAAAACTATTGAAAATAAATTAGCTGAGATGGGCATTAAAATTGAACACATAAAGAAAAGTCTTGAAAGAGGTAATAATCTTAAAGAAGTGACTGAAATTGAAAATGTTCAAACTGAGTTAACTGATTTATTGATGTATACAACCCAAGGAGAATTAAATGAGTAACGACGAAATTACAGAGATGGTGCAATCCGAAGAGGCCGATGACCTAAAGCCTAAACCACCACCTCGTCTCGCGCCCCGTGGAATACGGACCTTTACTGTGTGTCGACAGGTTGATGAAACCGGCGTGAGCGGTGAGGGAGTCGTCATCGAAGGAGTAGAATTGGCCTCTGGACACTGTATCGTCCACTGGCTTTACCCCCCACCGCGCGGCGGTATTGCAATATTTGATTCTTTAGAAGACTTTTTAAAGGTTCATGTAAAACCTCATCCATCAAACAAGACAATTATTACTTTTGAAGATGGCGAACAGACTATATATGATGGAGGTTAAAAATGGCTTACAAGTACATAGCTCCACCCGGCCTCCCGCCGAGATGGGCCGACCGGTCCGGCCTACAATTTAGAGCCTATTCAGTTTATGCTGGCAGTAGTAACCAACCAGACCCGTCCGAGTTAACATCCGTGCGTCTAACGACGGTTGCTGGTATATCGAGCGTGATAAACAGCTTCACAATTCCGACAACAAGAACCTATGTTTGGCGCGGTTATTTTAAAGCCGACTCCGACTCCGACAATTGGCAGTTTAGGACGACTTCAAAGGACGGTTCCTTTTTATGGCTCGATGAAAACGCAGAGCTAGCTGTTGCCTCTCTAGATCGTTCAGATGCAATTGTTGAAAATGGTGGAACACACTCATCAACAACTGTAACTTCCGGTAACACCTCCTTAAAGGCCGGCTACTGGTATGCCATAACGCTAATTTCAGCAAACGATACAGGAACCGGAAGCGTGACCTTGGAATGGAGTTCTAATGGTGGAGGCGATTGGTCTAGTGACGGCTCCTCCTATCTTTTTAGAGACTCTAGATACCCAGATGGCTTCGGCGCCGACAGCTACACACCATCAGTCAGCGCCGCCTCGCACTGGGTCGTAGGCCCAGCATCGGGAACAGGAGATGTTGGTTATGCTGCGAACAGCGATAGAACATCTTGGACATTTTACGATAGATTACCGGGCAACGGCGCCGCGCTCGATGTTGCTTACGGAAAAAATGGTAGTGGTAATGGTGTCTACGTTATGAGCAATGCATCCAGCGATAGAGAACTCTCAGTCAGCAGTACCGATATCACCGACGGAAACCAGTGGACACATATTAATTTAGGTGGTAGTGGGCAATTTTGTTTGGGCACGGCTTGGGCAAATGAC
>Ga0209232_1000076_pt1 | contig 58650 bp, 57 predicted proteins | sample ETNvirenome_2_60_FD_184066 | JGI IMG/M metagenome (GOLD analysis project Ga0209232, IMG submission 184066) | Marine viral communities from the Pacific Ocean - ETNP_2_60 (SPAdes) (version 2) | ecosystem: Environmental > Aquatic > Marine > Oceanic | place: Pacific Ocean | collected 2013-06-22 | reverse complement strand
GTACACGCTGTGTACCTCTCATGTGCTGGTACAATTGATGAGCACTTTGACAGAGTAGTAGAAGAGAAAAGAAGAGTTGTCAAGGCTGTCCTTGATGGTGGAGATGTAGAGCAAAGAAAGGGTTTGGTAGCACAGTTAGTTCAGAAACTAAAGAAAGAGCGTGGATGGAAATACGAACCAGTTATAAATGAATAATGGTTATGATTAGCATGGGAAGAGGAGCAACAAAAAAACTTGACTGGGATTCAGTTCAACAAGCATTCTATGATGTTATTGATACAATACCTGATGATGTAAAGATTTTACCTAAGAAAGATTTTCTTGCAAATGTCTGTAGAAGATACTTTGAGGTTAGCGGTCATACAGTTTCCTACTACAACCACATGCCTGTTGAGAGATTTGGTCCTATGTTTTCTGAAACTAAATACTTAGACTGCGGTTGGAAGACGGTTACTAGAAAGGTGCTTAGGAAAGATTTAGCGGGTAACTTCAAAACAGATGCTAGATTTATTACAAGGGTGATTGTATGATAGACTTTGGTAACACAGGCACTGTCATAGAACACGATGTCAATGGAGAGATGTGTGTGCAGTTTCTACCCAGCAAGGATAACAAGGTCAATGATATGCTAGACATACTAGATGAGGGATTGAAAAGAATGGGTATGGAGAGAACTATACTCATACGCTCAACCAAAAGATTTCCAGTACCATGTGTACTGATTTACAAGAAGGAGGGAAACAGATGAGTTGGAGACAAAGAGAGCAGATGCAGAAAGAAAAGGAATACAGGTCAAGAAAAAGGAGAGAGAACAAAGAGAGGACAGAGCGCATAGCGAAATACCTCAGACATAAGGGTATAGAGCAGTTGCCTGAACTTAACAAGAAGTTTGATTACATTTCTTTCTGTAAGAAGCATGGCTTAGTTGCACATGGTTTTCATGTACCTTACTCTGAGATAACTTGTGAATGTAAAGAAATGTCAGCACCTTCTAAGAATGTCAAGAAAAGCGCTGTCATTCACTTTTCGATAAGGTCCAGTAAGGTAGGACAGGTAGTGGCTTGCTCTTACCCTTCCAAACTAGGTTTGTTTACAAGTGACATAAGTAAGGTTGGATGCGGTAGTTGTAGAAAGAAATTAGAAGCGGCAATAAAAATAAACAGGAGAGGAGAATAAATGAAAGGAATAGATTATGATATAGTAGCGGGAAGAAACAATGACGAGTGGTACGACAACCTATACGGGATGTTGAAAATGCTTGATGAGATTATTAGAATAAGTGGACATGAAGAAAAAGCCCTTAAACATTGGGTGGGTGAATTTATTTGGGAAGTTGTACAGAGGAACTTAGATTACGAAACTAAAGAAGATTGGTCAGATGTAGGTACGATGACAAAGTTCGCAGGCAAACCCGGTATTACTCACCTTGTGGCTGAGTATAAAGTCCGTGACTGGGGTACACCAGCACACTCACCACATGGTTCACCTGATTCCGAGTGAGGCCAGCATAGCATTAACTGCATCTTGCCTTTGATTCAACATGGCAAGAGCATCCTCTGTTTTAGCACCTTCATTGAAGTCATAATATGAATCTTCTATGGGAGCGATATAATCATCAAAGGGGTTTTTATCTACAGTACGAGCGAACTCTTCCAATGTACCTGCGGGTATGTTGTAGTCCCTACCTAACTTACGAGGAGCAGCCCCTCTACCTTCCGCAGCCTCTTGTGATGTATCTAAGTGAGAGTAAAAAGCGGGGTCGTGCACTTGTACTAGTCTCTGACTAGGCTCTCCTGTAACTAGATGTTCAGGTATACCCTGTTTAGTAGCACCCCAATTTTCTCTTTTCAAATCAGATAGACCCAATGCTTCTAATAATTTACCTTGGTCACCTATGTCGTAGAGTGTGTTTGCTAGATGCCTACCTCTCACTGTGTCAGCATATAGTCCGGCCTTGCCTCTATCTAACCCATCAAGTTTTGATTGGGTGGACAATATAGGTAGACTCGCAGTATTAACTTCACTCGGTAGTTCAGCGGTTTGTTCCATTGGACTTTGGCCGGGGAAGAATGGCAGGCTAGGTACTTGACTGAGTAGGTGATTATAATACCCGTGGTCTAATCCAGCAGGGTTTTGCGCTAGGTCACCTACCTTGACTACATCAGGGTTACCATCTTGTTCGTATACAGATTGGTTCATACCCGCACCCATGAATTGACCTTGTGCAGGCTGGAACGCTGCCTTGAGAAGCAACCATGCTTGCTCAAACGCTCCGCCCATGCTACACGCATGAGTAACTCTCTATTATTTGTTTCTCTGGCTTTTTGAAAAACGATGTACTGAGACCAAATGGTTATAAATGAATAATGAAAAGGTCCAATACCTTTTTAGGAAACCAGCAAAACGAATAAGAAATGGAGATGATAAAATGAGCATAGTAATAATTGGAAAGACAACAAGTAGCACAGAGGATGATATACAATTGGAGTACCCTTCGATTGAAGGAATAAGGAGCATAAAGATACCGAGGACCTGTATAGGAGAGTTTAGAAAACTGACTAACGACAGAGTAGCGGTATTATTCCTTAACGACAACAGTCACAGAGGGACTCACATTGAAAGAATTTTGAGCAGCGATTGGGCACCACTGATTGTAACACAAGAACAAATAGAAATTGCAGCAGCAATGGAATATGGAGAAGACTTACCTGCAGTAAGTATAGATGATTCATATGATGATGAAGTACCAATGTGGTCAGCGTCTGCTGCACCTACAGTAACAGTTGATGGAGTAGTAGCAAATGCAGAGGGACCCTTTGACGCTGTATTCAAAACAGGTGGTAGAGCACCTAAGATTACAGATGATTGGGACTTCACCCCAGTAAGGAAGCCTTCCTTTGTCATGCATGGTGATGAAGACAACCCTACCATGGGAGCAACAGTAGCCCGTGTCAATTCTGAAAAAGGAGAACCAGTGGCTTACCACATATTCAACCCTAAGTACGAAACTGATAAGCGACCAGCAGGGGCATACCTAGGTACATTCAGCGCTTCATACTACCCTATGCCTTACCGCAAAGGGTTTGGACCTGTGCTAGACTTGGCCGCTAAAGAAGGCTGGCCTGCACAAGTGATGGCTTGGGATGAAGGTAAGAAAGCAGCATGCTTCTGTGATGTAACTAGTAACATTGACTGGGAACAAGCAGAGAGCCAATTGGGTGACAACTGGACTCACAAGGGATACAAAAACAACGGAGACTACAGAGTTGGTATTGCGATATACAACAGCCTAGATGGTTCTTCCTCATTCAAAGTACAAGCAATTGCAGAGCGACTTGTATGTACTAACGGAATGGTTATGGGTGACAGAGCCAACTTGATTAAACTGAAGCACACTAACGGAGTTCTGGGTAACTTTGACTTTGACACTATGGCTGAGAAAATAGGAGAGGTCATTCAAGCAGCGGCTAAAGAGATACTTGTAGCAGAGGGCATGAAAGATGTCAAGGTAGACAGAGATACCTTTGAGAAACTCATGACCATTTGTGAAAGAAAAGGATTGATTAAAAAGCCTGTCTTGAAGAGAGACGACGCAGGAGATGTAACTGGTATTACCAGAGGCCATATGTGGAGACTCATGGGACAAGGATGGACTAACCCAAGTGAACCTTGGGTTGCTGTCAACAACGAAGATGCAGGTTCACTGTACCAAGTCTACAACATATTGACTGGAGCGTTGACACACAGGCCTTCTTGGACTGATGGTACACAAGTTCTCAATGGTGCTACTCTAAACATGAACACAGTTACTGACCGACTACAGAGCGTTCACAAAATTCTAGGCGACATGACTAGCAAGGCTATGTCTGGAGTGTCACTAGATGACCAATTAAAGTCTGTACCAATGTTTTCCGAGGTGCTTTATTGAGCGAATATATGGAAGCAGTAGAGATAGATGGCGAGGGTAATTGGGTAAAGAACGGGGTAGTAGTTCCTCTAGTGGGTGCTACTATACCTGTTCCCCAAGAGGTCGCAGACGAGACTGGGAGCGAGTTACACCACGAAATTATTATGATGGTGGAGGCGACGCCCTACTTGTCCCAGTGTCCTAGTTGCAGTCAGGAGTTACCTGAAAGTACTATTATACTGTTGACCGCACATGCTAAACTGATGCCTGTACATTGCTGCAACACTATGGTATGGATGAAAGAAAGAGAGGGAATTAGAAATGCAACATAACCCAGAAGAAGAAGCGAAGCAGATACTTGAGAAACTAAGACCGGGAGGTATGTGGGAGCCAGCAGGACTGGGTCTGTCATATGTCAGAGAAGGTGAGACAGAACTCAAGTTGGTACAACAAGAGAACACGCCACTTGCTGCTCAGGCTCGTGTGAGAATGCGAGTACTTGTAGAGAGTGTAGGCTGGACTGTTGATGAAGAAGAAGTCAATATGGTTGATACAAGTAACCTGACTCCACAAGAGAAACACATGCAAGAGATTATGCTCAGACAACAAGCAGCGCAGAAGTGGCCTTGTCCTAAGTGCGAAGTACCATTGGTGGCATTCCCATTAGAGGAGGCTGTCTGGCAATTCGATGGTCAGCATGAGATGAAACTACCTGACGGTACAGTAGAAGAAGTAGAGCAATGGTGCACAGTTATTCAGTGCCCTGTCTGTGATACTAAAGTACCTATGGAACCATACGACTACGGACTGATTGCAGGTGATGACTTGATGACTACCTACAACAACGAAGTAGTGAAGTACACTGTACTCAGTAGACCTGAGGTCATACACAAAATAGATGAGAAGGCTAACGATGTAATAATTCTCGGTACCTTTTGTCCATTCTCAGGAAGCCTGCTGCCTCCTCATGTAAGAGGTACAAATGTCACATGGTCTGAACTAGCGGATAAAGGTGAGGAAGAATGAAGTGCAAGGATTGTGAAGTTAAACTACCTGACGACTTACCTCACCCAACAGAGGTTTGCTTCGATTGTCTGATAGGAGTGAATAAGAATGAGTGATAAACAGCATAATGAAGCATACGGTTGTAAATGCAAACCGGGTCGATATAGAGACCCTGAGTGTGGTTTCTATAAACCAAGACCGGAAGTTAAAGTTGAAAAGATAGAATATAAACCTATACCATTGGGTTGGTTGAGGCTACCAGTAGGGGCGAAGAAGAATGACTAGAGTACCACATATGCTAGAGCAGCATTTAATTGTAGACACACACGCTGCTTGGGTTGAACTTTGCTTGAAGTACGGGATTGATTTTGAGAAGTCTAAGATTAAGATTAATAAATTCGGTGGTAGGTTCGAGGTCATTATGCCTGAGATACTACGCAGCAGTCATGAGGAGGAGGAGTGAATATGAAAATAGAAATGGTCCCTGTGAGGGGTATGCTCCTTAGAGCGTTGATAGTAGATAAGACAACTCCAAGTAACCCTTGTGAAAACTGCGGGAAGCCTGTGTACAGCCACAAGTTGTTAGCCAAGACCAACAAAGATTGGTGCATGAAATGTGACGATAAATACCACCGTGGGGGTATGTCAAGCACGGAACTAGGAGCATGGACAATGAATAAAATGCAAGCGGGCTTTGCAGTCGTAGTAATGTCTCACGATGAACCATTAGGACTAACTCACTTTGATTTCTGATTGACATGAGTACCAGAGGCTTCGAGCAGACTATCAAGTGGCGTGTCCCTTGTACCTCCGTTAAGTGGAGAGGCAAGTCGGAAGTCGTAATGAGTGTCGTCGAGCCCAAAGGTAAGTCACCTGCCAGTATAGATATTCGAGTTAGAAAAACAATAGAGCACCCTAAGGGAGAAGGCTACACGAGAGAGGGCGTGCGGCTGAACCTTGAGGATGCAACTTCACTAGCCAAAGCAATTCAACATGCCCTCCAAGAATTGGAGGGGTCAGATGTTACTGGCTGAGGCAGCACACATTTCTGAGAAACTCAGGGAAATGTATAGGAATTACATGAGTGATTCTGAGAACAGGTCTCTGTATTGGGAAGGTGCACTGACTACCATTACTCAAATGATGAATGATGGTCAGGATGATTTGCAGAACCTGATAGACATATTCTTTCCTAAGTATTCAAGATACCAGAGACAGTTCACAAGTGTTAGAGAAATACGAGATGACCTTTGTAAGAAACTCAGCATCTCTCCCCTTGTGTGGGATGAGGCTATGGCAGGTAAGCCGATAGTACCTCTCCTCTCCCTTGAGTCACCTGAGTATGGTGGTGAGGGTATGACTGTCAAGCAAGCGCTTCATCTCATGACTAGAATAAAAGACGAAGGCTTCCTGAAAATTGCCAGCAAAATGAATGAGAAAGAGGCAATGTTATTCTGGGCAAGGTCACTAGACGAAAGGCCACCCATTCCAGTAGACCGATTCTTACAATTGATTTCATACTTATCTACCAATAGACAGAGCCTGCAGTCTGTAAGAAGGATGTTAGAAACTATGCACCCCTCTGAGATTGCAGGTAAGTTGTTTTCCAGTGAGCAGATAGAGATGGAGGTCAGGACTATGCAACCCGGTCAGGCATTCAAGGGACCTATGTATAGAGCGTGGGACAAACTGATAGCGCCTACTGATGTGTACGCAGAAGTAATATCTAAGCCTCGTAGGTACCTACACATAACTGAATTCCCCAAAGGTAAGTTCAACGGAGTCTTGTACAACAGAGACAAGCAAGTGATAGGGAAGGTAACTGACCTACCTTACACAGACTCAGAAGCAATATTCGAGGTAGAGGCTGATGTCAACCAAGTCAAATGCATTACCGATGTCATGGCAATAGATGATGACTGGGACATATACAAACTAGGATACGCAGACAGGACCTCCTACCTAAGTAAGTTAAAACTTACATGTCCTGTAAAGATAGGTGTGCCAATAAGTGCCAGCGAAGATGTCAGTCATTTACTGGAGACACTAGAGAAAGACGAGAGGCTCCGCCTGACTGTCAACACAGGTTTCACTATAGGCGGAGAAGGTGGATGGGTGCTATTGAAAGATGCATTCCATGTACACCTTCTTGTTACAGACATAATGAAGGATGAAGAATTCGAAACTCATGTAAGACTTGCTTCCATGGATGGCTACGAGACATATGTAGTAGGCGAAAGCAAACTACCTGTGGGTATGGCTCAGCACATAAGACAGAAGTTAGCGACACAAGGTGTACTGGTGGGTAACAACTGGTTACCTGTAGATGAGTATGCAGTTGTAGTCATGTCTGAGATAAATGAGTTCAGTCTTAGTGACATGCGTATTAAGAAAGTAACACTAGAGTACATAGATGAAAATGCAGGATATGGTGAAATATGCCAACTAACAGATTTGATAGAAATGGCCAACTGAGACTAACTGGTTATAAATGAATAAGGAATAGTGAAGGCAATGAACCTCAGAGAAAAGTACCGACCAACCACCATTGGTGAACTAGTTGGATGTGAAGCATTCGTAGAGTCTGCTTCCAACTGGTCTGTGGACAACTGTCCTAGTAATATACTCATCGTAGGTCCACCGGGTGTCGGTAAGTCCAGTGCTGCGATTGCATTGGCCAAGGACATGTTAGGGGAGTTCTTCGACCCGATGAACTTCATAGTTACTAATGCTAGTGATGACAGAGGTATTGACTATGTCAGAGAACTAAAGCGTATTAGTAAACAAAAGGCACTAGGTGTAAGTCGCAGAATAATTTTCCTTGATGAAGCAGATAGTTTTACTGCCCCTGCTCAGAAAGCACTCAAACAGATTATGGAAGGCAGTCATGGTACAGCCATATTCATTCTAGCAGCCAATGACATTTCACCCATAAACAGTGCAATAAGAGACAGATGTCTCACATTCGAATTCAAGCCAGTCGACGATGACAGTGCTGTACAAAGGCTGAACTACATAATTGAAAAGGAAGGTAAGCCTTCGGAGTGGTTCACACATACACATTCATTGATAGGATTGACCAATGGTAGCCTAAGAAGCGCAATAGACATTATTGACGGACTACCTGACAAAGAGGATGCTTTGATTGAGTACCTCAAAAGAGACACTAGGTCTCTCAACCAAGCGGCGCTAAACCTGATGGGGTCAGACTTCCCAAAGGTTACTGCGCTACTAGCAAATTCGCTTGAAAGCGGATACAGTCGTCTGGGTGTGCTCAAAGGCCTCAGACACCGTGCCAAACCACTTATGGAAAGTGAAGAAGATTGGCACAATTTCATGCTCACATACGGAGAGTTCGTTGTACTGGCTATACAGTGGCCGGATGATGACTTGGCGTTTGTTGAGTACTTTGTAGCAAAACTAAAGAAAAATATGGAGCGTAGATAATATGGAAGAAAATAACACAGGAAGATGGCCAGAAGAGGTACTTGAGCGATTGCAAGGGTATGCTGACAGAACAGAAAAGAAAATTGGAGAAGCAGCCAATGAATTCACCGCATGGTTGAAGGCTGAATTTTCAGTAGATAACCCAATGCAAGAAGATAGTTTCTTACTTGTAGAGTGGGCAGAAATGTTTGTCATTGAAACAAGAAACCTTGGAGGCAGCACTTCCTCAGGAAGAGAGACAACAACTTATGTTGGTATGATTGTAGGTATTGAAGATACCACTCGTGACAACAGAGCAAATGCAAAAGAGACAGCACTTAACATGTTTAAGAGCAACTCTGATAGAGCAATTAATGAAAAGTTGATTGGCGTCGTTACTGCCAAAGAAGGTATGTGGTATGTCAATGGTGAAAAGACACAAGAAAGAGTAGAGGGTAGTGAACTACCTTGGTTTGCTTTTGAACATGGTGACATGATATTGTGTCTACTTAACACTAATGCTGCTAGTAAAAGCGTAGGTAAACCTATGGCACCTACTAGCGTCAGTCGTACACTTTACTTCTTGGGTTCAGAAGAAAACAGCAATACTATTTCACAATGGAGAGTCAATTTGTCAGGTAAGTCAATGGATGCTGACTACGATTTCCACACTCCATGTAAGATACAAGTAATTACACCTTCGCAAGAAGGTCGTGATACTCTATACACTAACCGTAACTTCCACGAAACAGTAGAGTACACAGATACATTTGTACCAGAGCACATGAGAGCAGAACTGCACCCTCACCGATTCTTAATTAACGACCAAATGCACAATGCGGTAGTAGATTTGAGTGAATTGTCAGAAGAGCACTCTGATAGAAAGTTGAAATTACCTAGCGGTATTACTCTCAACCCTACAGTGATTGTTAGAGGCAATGTATGTATGATGAACAAAGCGCCTATGAACAGTGAGTATGATGCCACTGGTCGCTCTTTCAGAATGAACATTACAAGTCTGTCTTTGCAGTCTCGTAACGGTAGAGATAGTCCTCAGTCACAAGTAACTGTGTGGATTCCCGGAGGAATGTATGATGAACAACACCCATTCGATTTCAATGACGGTGAGGGTTGGAAACCATACGCTGAAAGAACTCCAGTAATTATATTCGGTAGACTCAAGATGAGACCTTACAAGGATGATATGCTACCTAGCATTACTGCACTTGGAATATATGTTCCACCTAGAACAGCAAGGCCAGCAGCAGTAAGCGGTGACACCAGCCTTAACCAGTTCGGAGGTGACGGACAATGAGTGGTTGGGGAGCAATAGCAGAAGCGCACGAGACTCAGAAAGAGGACTTCATTGTTGAAGGTAAGGTCGAAGAGGCCAAGCCTGTAGAGAAGAAGGCAACCTCCACTGAGTTTGTCAGCAAATTCCCTAACATTATGGAAGAGTTTGAGTTACAGGGTAAGCCTAACTCAATTAAGCCTTCACACATTTTCGCTGGAGTTGTAGGTCATGAGGGTACTGGTAAGACTGGTATTGTCATGGATGGTCACATGCACCGCTACACTAAAGATGAGCAACTATGGGCTATTGATTTCGATAATGGGGCTATGGCTTGTAAGCAAGCGCATTACGACGGTAACTCAAGGATTAGGATATTTAGTCCGTGGGTTATGCAGATGCAAGACAGAACTGCTTACAATTACATAGACACCTACCAGAAGATAATGGACATTGGTAAGTTCGCTGTAGAATATGCTGAAAGGCAGCATGAGCCCGGTTTTGACCAACCTCTACTGAAGACTCTTCTAGTTACTGCGGTTGACCAGTTCGACAGTGTTTGTATTAACAACATGAAGATATACGACCTAGAGATGTCAGCGACTGATGCTATTGAGGCGAGCGCTTCTAAACTAAACCAAGAGATTGGTTGGAACTGGAGTATTCGTTCAACAAGATTCAAGCAACTGACTGCAATATGTCAGAAACTAAACAGCCTAGGTGTAGATATTTTCTGGGAAACTCACTTGAAAGAAGTCACTGACGCTAAGCGAGAAAGTTTCGATGGATGGAAGTTCGCATGGGAGAAGAATGCAACTAACGATGTATTCCAGATTCTATGGTGTAAGGCCAAGACCATTAGAAACAACGACGGTAGTATGACTGGTGAGACCAGATACATGGTAGATTTCTTCAAAGAGAAGACTAATTCTAACCTCAAAGGTCAGGAGAGAACTTACTTCATAACAAAGAAAGGAGAGCCTGCTGAATGGCTAGGCTTGGCTGAACTAAGAGACGGGGTGCTCTGATTATACACTCATGGGGGATAGGCTTGGTCTGGGTTTGGTACCCTGTGCATCCCATCCGTACAGGTAGTCTTTGGCCTATCCCCCACCTCGTGTGTATTAGGAAGGTGAAAGCATGGCAGAATTCAGTATTGGTCAGGACAACTTTAAGAATTTCATTTCTAGCCTTGGCAAGGATTTGGAAGACCTTAAGATTACAGTTAATGCGGGTGTCATAACAGCATCTGTGGGCAAGACTACCCACTACATCAAGAGAAGTATGGAAGTAGGCGTTAAGCAGACTGGTACGATTAACATAAGTGATTTGACTAAACTAAAGGCGTTTGTCAATGCTGCAAAGGGTGGAGAGATAACAATCACCCAAGCGTCAAAGACAGGTACATTACACGCCTCATGCGGTTCGTCTAAACTACAACTACCTACTTCTAGTTACATACAGTCTCAGGACAAAGTAAGGTTACTAGAGACATTGATTAGCAGAGCAGAAGAAAGCATGTGGACCTCTTGGTCTAATTGTAAGTTGACTCACCACGCTGTAGTTGATTCCGCTTCATTGAAACCTGCTGGGAGTTTCAGTAAGGTTCTAGGTGGCAAGTATTCATGTAAGACTGAATTTGATGCAACCAGTTCTGAATTTACAATCAGGGGTGGAAACTCTCAGAAGGGTAAGATGTTTGTCAAAGCCTCCTTGACAAATGTAAGTGCCCCTGAGGTTTCTGCCCGTTCAGCATTCGACAACTGGCTACCTGATTTACTAACTAACTTACCTAACGGTGACATAAATGTATACACGGGTGATGAAACAGTGTTGATATTAGAGCAAGTAGATACTTCATTCTTGATGGTAGTAATAGACCAAGAGTACGAGGAGGACTGAATATGAATGAAAAAGAAATTGTAAGTAATGTAGTCGATAGCATGAGCGTAGAGGAGCAAGTCAAACGATTGTGGAAATGGGCTGGAGAATTGAGTATTGAAAATAAAGAGATGAAAAAACAAATTCTTCGATTAAGTAATGAAATTTTGGCGATGAGGGAGAGTAATGACTAACTACATGCATGTAAATCATAGAAGGAGAGATGTCTGCTGGCTATGTGGAGGTACATTGATTTGGGGCTGTGACTATGACCCAGAAGACTTCGGTTACGAAGGTGAAGGTATAGTAGCGACACTACATTGTTCTTCTTGTAAGGCTGATGTAACCTATGTACAGATAGACGAAGAGGAATAAACATGATTCGTGAATGGTTAGATTTGTTATTTAGACTGATTACTTTTGGCTGGTGGGAATAGATATGATAAGGCAAGGTAGCAAAGAAAGAACTAAAATTTCTATGGGTAACTGTATTGTCAACGCACAATACAACCGAATGGTGCTCTTAGAAAACCACTTAGATAAGGTAAAGGACAATGACCCTCTTAATGTAAAGATATGCGTAGGTTCGATGGGATTCGAGTCAGATGACGGCAGGATACATTGGGAGTATGGTGACCCTCTACGCACTACTAGCGAAGGGTGGGACAACCTTGGGGGTTTAGATGCACACGCTTGGCTTACTTACATCGACAATGAAGGTAATGAAGTCATAGTTGACCCTTGGTTTAGTGCCTATGGTAAGATTTGTGACTTGTGGAATGTTCGTACAAAAGATAAGAAGAATTGTAGAACTTATTTTAAAATTCAAGATGAAGATGCTCATTATGTAGTTTTCATGACTATGGCTATGTTGGCTATGGCCAAAAATAAAGTTCCCAAAGAACTGAGCACATGGCTTAGAGAAACAAGGCTCGGTGAAGAAGAATGATAGTTGATACCTTTCAGCCAGACCCTGAGGGGCCTACTCACATCTACAAGAGGTGGCGTGACTCTGAGGGTAACCTAATGGAAGAAACCATTACAGATTTCAAACCTTACTTTTGGATAAAGGCCTCCACGCCCCCTAGTGCAATAAGACAAATACTCCACAGGTACCCCGGTTCAGAAGTAGATTACTTTGACAAAGCAGAAGCACTCAAAACAGGTGACGAACTAATCAAAATATATGCTCATAGAAATAGCGACATACAATTTATGTGCAAGGAACTAGGTAACAATTTTATTTATACATGGGAGGGTGATTACAGTTTAGCAGACAGATACCTTATAGATGAAGTAAAAGAAATGCCTGAGTGGAAGCCTCGTGTATGGCACTTCGATTTAGAATGGGACCCTAAGACTGACCAGACTACAGTAATGGCAGTCATTGATAATTACAACAACAGGAATGTTGCTTTTTGTTGGAGAAAGGATAACCCTCACAACTATTACGACATGGGTAAAGGCCAAGAAGTCATTACCGTTAGTTACGAGACCAAGGGTGTAGATACTGAATTCACTTACGAAAGATACGAATATGGTTCAGAAGAAGATATGCACCAAGCGTTCATGGATTACCTTGAGGAATGTAATCCAGATGTATTCATTGCTCACGCTTTAATGTGGGCCGACCTTCCTCACCTTGTCAGGAGGCTTCCTGAGTTTAGGAAACTAAGTCCTCTAGGGCGTGTACTGCGCCCTCCTTCTAGTTCAGATTCAAAGGGATACGGATATGTAGACCAACCAATTCTAGGTAGATTATGCTTTGATACAGCCGCACCATTAGGTAGTGGTAGCGGGTTCGAGCGTGTGTGGAAAGACAGCGGCCAGCCTCAATTGAAGAACAGGAAACTAGATACAATTGCAGAGACACTAGGTTACGGTGGTAAGTTCGACATGGATGTGTTTACTGGTTGGACTGAGAGATTTGACGATTATGTTGATTACTGTATGCAAGACACCGTTCTATTGAAGAAGATTGATGAGGGCAATCATGTTCTAAATTTCTTCCTTTCATTACAGAGACTGTGTGGTGTAAGATTCCAGTCTTGTCACAATGTAACTATATTCGCTAGAGGACTATTGGGTAGAAGGACCCACTGGAAAGCCCCTACTAGGACTAGAGAAAAGGCTGAGGATTACGAAGGTGCATTCATACCTCCTCCTACTCCGGGTAGGTACGAAGGTGTTGCTTGTGTAGATTACAAGGGACTGTACCCTTCACTAATTCTGAGTCACAACCTTTCTTGGGAAACTCGTGCTGATAGAAAAGACAGCCACCTTGAAAATGTCAGGGAACTACCTGACGGTACATGTTGGTATCAGGATAAGAAAGGCCTGCTACCTAGTATTGTTTCAGAGATGTTCGAACTGCGTGATGAATACAAGCGTAGAATGAGAGAAGCAAAGGATGACACAGAACGCTCCGGTTGGAACACCATGCAATTGGCAGTAAAAAGGTGCATGGCGTCACTATATGGAATGTGTGCGAGTACTGCTTGGGGTTGGGCTGCACCTGACATTGCTAGTGCAATCACAGCATGTGGCAGAGAAGCAATTAGATTCTTGATGGAAGAGTCAGAAGCACAAGGTTACGATGCTCTATATGGCCATACGGATTCAGCATTCGTCAGTGTACCATTTGATGAAGCACATGAATTGGCCAGACACCTGACTGAAACAGTACAGCGTGAGCATGAGGCCAGTCATTTGTTCGTAGAGTTCGAAGCATACATGCCTTATTGGATTGTAGGTGGTAAGAATCTATACTACGGTATATGCTCTTGGCCTCCTGAGGATGAAGGTAAGGTCAAGTCAGCAAGGTATGGTAAGATTAGTACACTTGCACCTATTTCAAAAGACTTAGAAAATGATGTCCTTACAGCCATATGTAGTGGTGCTGATGAAGTAGAAGTTACCAATATGGTAAGACCTTTGTCAAAGCGTATTAAGAGAGGAGAAGTTTCTATAGAAGAGATTGCTGGGACTACAAGATTACAGAAAGCCCTCTCTAGTTATGATGCAAGTGCTGGGGTTCCCGGTGTCAAAGGCGCCAGACATTACAACAAGTACATTGCTAAAAATAAGAGTGAGCACTTTGGTAATGGAGACAGCGTGAATTGGGTTTATGTCAACTCCTGCCCAGATGGTCAGCCTAGGACAGATATAGTTGCATTTAGAGAAGAATCAGATTTAGATGGCTATGGTTTAGATTACGAAACCATGGTAGATAAATTGGTGAAAGCCAAAGTAAAGAGTATATTCAAGGCGATGAAATGGAACCTTGATTATGCATCAGGGGCTGCTAGGCCCAAAACTTATGAGGTGATAGAATGAGTAGAATAGAAGATGAAGTATGTAAGAAGATAAAGAAAAGAGCAGATGTAGGTAAGAATAAATATGGCGTTACGATGGAGACAGCACCGCTGTCTCGAATAGAATGGTTAGTCCATGCTCAAGAAGAAGCCATGGACCTAGCCGTGTATTTGCAGAAACTGTTAGAGTTAGAAACGCCTGACAACATGAAGCAAACTACTCTTGACGAATTCGGTCTAAGTATGGAGTGAGTGATAATATGGTAGACTTTGCTGCTTATGCTAAATCAGTATATGACTGGAAACCCGGTCACGAAAAGAGACTAAGGGTGACTAAAACTAGCCTTACTAGCGACTTCGATTTCTGCCCTAAGCAATATGAGTATAAGCGCATACACAAGTTACCAGAGCCGAAGACTGACGCTATGACAAAGGGTATCAATATTCACAATGCTATAGAAGAATATTACATCAATATTATTCCTAAAGTGGATAATTTGTATTCTTTAATGAAACACGGTAGGAAGGAAGAAGCGATTGAACTTGCTATGTCAGTCATTGACGAACCTGAGACTCCTTATCTTCTAGGTGAAGAAGAGGTCATTAGGAATAGATTATCTATGGATTTAGATAGGTTACTAGGTGCGGGTAAAGAGAACTATCTTCCGATAATGAATGAAGAAGAAGTACATGCCTTTGTAGAGGAGACTATTGAATTCAATGGAGAAGAAATAACCATACCGTTACACTATGCGGGCTCCATCGATAGGGGCTTCAAGACAGAAGAGGATAGAGTTGCTATCATGGAATTAAAGACAGGTAAATGGATGCAAACTAAGAAGCCAATGCAAGAAGAGTGGAATGATTCTAGTTACAAGTTACAGTCCATGCGTACAGAAATGGCATATTACAAGTTCCTATTGGAAGCAGCAGACCATGACTACCAAGATGTAAGTCACTGGGGTTGGGTTTATCCTGCTGGAAAGTTTGTCGAAGTACCTACTTTCAACAAGTATGGTAATGAGCAGCGCTCAGTCGATAACATTACTTATGAGGCAGCCAGTGGTAGAAGGGATACCGATTACAAGAAGAAAATTAACCGACTCAAAGAAGCATTGTTCATTGCCTATTTGACTGAAACCTTCCCTACTAAACCCAGTACAGGTAAATGTGCATGGTGCTCTTTCAAGAGTATCTGTCCTTCTTGGGATGGTAGCGATGACCCACAGGAATACATAGACAACTATACGGAGGAATGAACATGAACAAAGGTATGCTGAGCACTGTCATAAGTTCCATGATGGAAAGAGTAGTCGGTAGACCTGTTTCAGTAAACTTCGCACACCTTGGTACTAACAGCGATTACACTGTTGCTATCCAGAAAAGTCTATTTGAATTCAGTGATGAGGAGGGGCCTGTTGGTACTATGTATATCACTTTTAACTCAGCCCACTTGACCGATACTGACAATCTGATGAAGTGCATCAACCAAATATTAGATGACAAAGGTGATGCACTATGAAGATTGTATTTGACTTCCCTAGAGAAGTAATGGAACTTAGTACCGAGAAAGGCAAAGGTTACAGGAAAATAGTTAGGAATAGTGAAGACTTAGAAACATATTGGGCAGGTAAAAATGGAGTATCTAATGCATTTATGACTGTCTATGGCTACAGGGGTACTCAACAGCCTCATAACAAGCGAGTAGATTTGATGACACCCATTATCAGACACTTCGTTATGGACTTTGACCCAAAGGACTTCAAGCATAGAAACCGACCTGATGTAGAGATTGAAGAGGCACTTAAGCAGACTCTTAGGTTACATTATCACTTGTTAGAGGAAGATATAACTCATGGAATATGGTACAGTGGAGGAGGATTCCATGTGTGGGTAGGCTTAGATAAGTCCTACATACCCGGTAGTGGTGCACATTTATCTTCAATCAAAGAAGCAGGTATGCAGTTGGTAAATGACTGGATTCACAAATTAGATTTATTTTGCTCAGACCCAGCAGTACCATTTGATACAAGTGGTATGATTCGTATACCTAATTCGTATAACGCTAAGCGTGGATTCTGGAGCATACCTTTGACTACTAATGATTTAGAACGAGGTATTGATTACATCATGGCAAAGGCAGAAATCAGTAGAAATGGTGTAATTTCCTACGGGAAAGCAGGCGTTCCATTAGATGTGAAGAAGCCATCAGAAAGATTACAGATGTTTAATCCTAATACTACTCCTATTGATTTACCTACCATGACTATGGATGGGGTCATTATACTCCCTTGCCTTAACTCAGCAGCGTGTCAAGTAGGGGGTAACCCTAGTCATGATGCTCGTGTACAGTTAGTCAAGTATCTTTCCAAAAGACTTCGTAACTTTACAAATGTAGAGAGAATAAGTCAGGAAGATATTGATAAGCACACAGAAACTATAATCTCCTTCATCAGAGGCTTACAATGGGCAGACTTTGATGAAGGGGTAACTCGCTATCAAGTTGGCACTATCGTTGGTACTGAGTACCCTCAGACCTGTAAGATGTTGTGGACTAAAGGGCTCTGCCTTGGTAAGTGCAGATACTGGGATAAATCAGGAGCAATTGTAGGAGAGGGGAATTATGGAAAAGAGGAGGCAATTTGAATGGTGGGAAGTTATACTTGCTATAATCTGTATCATCGTGATACCTCCATTCCTTGTACTACTCATACCAGTTCACATAGCAACAAAACTACTTTCGAGGTGAGAATAGATGGTCAATAATAAATCAAGGAATATGAACTTCCGTAATCGAATTAAGCGACTCATGAAAGAAGAAGGCTCACCTTTGACCACTGTTCAGATATTAGAAGGGCTCATGAATCAGCGTCAAAAAAATCTACCTACTAGAACTTACAAAAATACACCTACTAGACAAGTACTGACTCAAATTTTACTTGCTTCTAAAGAATTCGTATCATGTGATAAGGGAACTACCCAATCAAGTTTAGGTTCTGGCCGTTATGCATATGATGTATGTTTGTGGAAATTAGTTGAGGAGGATTCTGTATGAAGGCACCTCTAATAATTGACACTAATGAAAGAGGACAGTTACACGACGCCGTAGTCCGTGCTGCGGAGAGGCAAGGTTTCTCTGTTAAGAAAGAGCATCTGCAAGGCATGGGTGATTACAAAGCAGGGAATGCTCACATAGAATGTAAGAGTCTATCTGACTTATTCCAATCTAGTCACAGCGGTCATCTTATGAGACAGATTGACAACTTAGATGCTAATTGCGAAAGAGTATTTCTTGTCGTACATGGTGACATAGCCAAGTATGTAGCACTCTCAAAAAGACAAGGTAGAAATGTATCATATTCCAAGGTCATGAATGAACTACTAGGTACATTCGCACGAATAATGGCCGACTTTGACTGTCACATATATCGTGCTAAAGACCACTCAGAAGCGGCTATGTTTATAGCCAAACTTCACAGCAAAATGCATAAGCCTGCGAGTAGACATGGTGCTAGAGCAGTCACTAGAGTTAGTACTAATGATGTAAGGGCAGATATGTTAGTAACGATACCCGGATTTGGTCCAGAGTTGGTAGAGAAGTTACTCGACAAATGTGGTTCTATTGAAGAAATGCTATTTCCAGAATCACTGAAACAAGTGAAAGGTATGGGTACTACCTTGAGACAAAGGCTACTAGATGTCTTAACCTCAGAAAAGCCAATCAAAGTCCAAAAAACATACAATAAGAGAGGGAAAGGAAATGATGGAACACAGAGCAGATAACTATGAATGCGTGCACAAATATCCTATTTTAAAGGGTTATTTAGAACACTTTAACCAAGTGTCAAGGAACAATGAGATACCGGGACTATTGTCCTTCTTCTTCATACAGGGTCAGGCGGCTATACCCTATGTCCGTATTCCTGTAGGTGGTAGTAACTTAGACCCCCGTGTTAGTATATTCTGGATTCAAGATACTAGGACAGGTAAATCTGCCGCTTACCAAGTTATAGAAGAAGTATTGAAGCAGTCTAATCTAAGGTCTGTTGATTACAACTCAGGTAATGACGCTGCACTTGTAGGTACACTTGTACCTGACCCAGATGACCAACCTAACGGTATGATGGTCAGAGAGGGAATACTTGCGGGCCGCAAGGGTCTAAACTTTGATGAGGGGTCTGTACTTCTAAAGACAGGACAACATAATGAAAATACTACACTATTCTTACAGTCTGCGTTAAACTCGGCAGGTACTGGTCGTAACACATTAGTAAAGCACATGGCTCGTGAAACTTTCGAAATTGAATCTGAGGTATCTCTGTGGATTACTACATACCCGCCAAAGGGTATCAAAGAACATGTACTTGACAAGGGTATATTTCAGCGTGTACTTACTTATTGGCGTAACTGGACTCTTGAGATGAAGAGGGCAGTAGCGCATGAACTAGCAAGTGCAGTTCACCATAAACCTGAGTTTGAAGTATCCTTTGACGAAGTTGTAAATTACTTCAAAGGACTTACTAAAAGACTTCATGACCGTGTTTTGAAACTTACACAAATGTCTAATCTTGAATGGGATGAAATGACAAGAGAGGACCAAAATGAATTAGTCAAAACTATTATGACTGGTCTTTTTACGATAGATGATTCTTACATACCTGCGCTTATTTCAGCAATCGATGAATATTACTCATTGATTGAAGACATGGACCCGCTAAAGCAGGGTGTCTGTGCTTCTTTCATTATGGGTCTACAGAACTACACTACTGTACTGGCGCATCATATGGCTATGATTGAGGGCACTTGGGAAGTTAGAGGGGACCATGTAGATATGGCCAAAGAAGTACTTTATGACCTATATCAAAACCTCATTCACTGGCTAGAGTCGGAGGTCAAGGTTGGTTCAGGTGACAAAGAAAAGAAGGCCCTTGCTTCATTCTGGAGAGACTCTTATAGAAAGGCAGAAGTATGGGACTTCGATGATAGAAGAGGTACTGGCTGGGCCAAAAAATCAGAAGTTATGGTTATCTTTGGTAAACTGGCTAACCTTAACAGTAAGAGTACAATTAATGCAAAGTTCAATGATTATGGTGCTAAGATGTTTGAAGAAACTAGAGAAGGTGTTAGGGTCTATGTTAGACTAAGACCAGACTATATGGACAAAGGTGGTAACGGTGCTTAAGTTAGAATTACCTGACCACTGTGTATATTGCGAGGTAGAAATAGGAAAGGAAATAGGTGGCTACTACATAGGCATGCACAACAGGAACCGTGTATGCGTATGCGATTGGTGTAAAATGTGTTTGGAGGATAAATATGCAAAAGATGTTAGCGCTTGATATAGAGACTGCAAACTATTCTCATGAGATAGGTGGCTGGGGACACAGTCATCTTTTCGAACCCACTGTAGTTGCTACATGGGATGGAGAAAATGGAGTAGTCTATTCTAATGAATCTGTATCAAAATATCTACCAGAAAATACGGTAGTTAAGGCGCTACATCCAAAGACACTCGGTGAAGACTTAGCGAAACATGTATCTGATGGAGGATTAGTGTTGGGTCATAATCTAAAAAACTTCGACTTACCTATACTCAGAGACGCACTGGACTGTTGGACTGCTGGTGATATAATGCACAAATCGTCTGAGCAAGTCTTTGATACATCTGTTTTACTAAAGAGTATAGTCGGACACGCAGTTCCACTATCAGACGCCTGCCTTCACACATTATCAAAGGGTAAACTTATGAATAGCCATGATGCCCCAGTAGAGTGGCGCAAGGGTAACTATAGCAAGGTTGCAGAATATTGTCTTAAAGATTCGCAACTGGTTTATGAACTCTGGCGTCATGGGGTAGATGAGGGATTCGTGAAAGCAAGGTGCAGGGCATCTGGTGAAATTAAAGAATACGAGGTGGATTGGTAATGTCAACATGTGATTTTTGCCATAAGTCAACTTGGGATGGCATACATTGCGGTAGGCGCAAAGTATGTACATCCTGCTTAAATTCCATAGTGGAAAAATATTATGAAGAGAGGGAAAATAAATGCAAGACAATGAAAGTAACATGAGTGCACAAGTGCACAACATTAGAGCAGCAAAGAGAATAGTAAATACCGTCAAGACCACACTCGGTCCTATGGGTATGGATAAGATGATGGTAGATGGTGGCGGTAATGTCATCGTCACTAACGACGGAGCAACTATACTCCAAGAATTAGACATCACGCATCCAGCAGCCAAGATGGTAGTAGAAGCAGCAAATACACAAGAAAGTATATGCTATGACGGAACAACCAGTACAGTTGTTTTAGCAGGTGAACTATTAGGTAACAGTGAATTACTATTCAACAAAGGACTACATGCAAATGTAGTATGTAGAGGGTACCGTATGGCTAGTAGATGGGCTACAGAGCACTTAGACACGCTCAAGCAGCCCTCTAAGAAACACTTGAAAGATGTTGCTAAGACATCGATTACAGGCAAAGCGCTTGAGTCTTCCATGGAACATGTTAGTGGTCTATGTGTAGAAGCAGTAGAGAACGCTAAGGGTGAATTCAATAGAATCCGTGTAATGTGTCAACCCGGAGGGGCATTAGATGATTCATCATGCTTCAGTGGAGTTGTTTTGCACAAGGAGTTTATGCTACCTTCTATGCCAGACAAGCCTGAAAGAAAAGCACTACTGATAAACACAGGTCTCAGTGCTGACAAAAGCGAAGATAATGTACAGTTATCTTTAGGCTCTGCTGCCGAATACCAGCAATATAAACGACAATCGGGTAGAGATAACTGGGTCGAAAAAGCGCAACAAATTGCTTCTTTGTTACCGGAAGGCGGTACAGTATTCGTTAGAGATAGCGTAAATGAGGTAGTCGCCGCTTCTTTGTCAAAGAGTAATATTTCTGTAGTACATAGGGTTCCTGAGAGTTCTATGACTGCTCTATGTAAACTACTAAACGCTACAGTAGCACATACATTAGAAGACTTGAATGAAGCAGTAGTATGTAATGCTGAGTGCAAGACCATTGGCGACATGAAGTATGTCGTAGTTAAAGGTGAAGGAGAGGTAACTACTCTTATTCTAAGAGGTGCTACCAAACAAACCCTTGATGAGACTGAGCGTGGATTTGAAGATGCACTTGGTGTAGTCTGCTTAGCCTACAACAACGGCAATGTCGTACCCGGAGGCGGAGCATCTTATCTTAACACAGCACTTCACTTGCGCTCTCGTGCAGCAGAAGCAGGTGGTCGTGAACAAATGGCAATTGATGCATTTGCTGATGCATTGGAATCCATACCTGCTACCATAGCAGAAAATGCTGGTCACGACCCATTAGATACTGTACTTACACTAAGAAATGAGCACCAGAATGGTAACAGTGATGCAGGGCCTGATATTGAAACAGGAGGCAGTTGCTCTATGTCTGATGCAAATGTATGGGAACCGTTAGAACTCGTTAGACAAGCAGTTCAATCTGCTAGTGAAGTCACCATTAGTATTCTACGCATCGATGACATCATCGGCAAGCGTACCGAATGATTACAGTTTCTTAGCCATTTGCCTGAGATAACGACTTAGTCTACCTTGCCTAGACCTAGTGACATTACTCGATTTCTGTTTACGCACACCGTGTAAACCAAGTTGACCATGTTGTCTTAGGTATCCACAGAAGGAACATTGATGAATCACGATAGGCTCTCCAGACAGGTATTTACCTGATATAGAGAGAGGTAGAGATACCTTACCGCACTCCTCGCACTTATGCCTAAGCATGTCTATTAGTCTGCCCAAGTAATCAACTCAAGAATAATAGATGCCAGTCTTTATCTGAATTAGTTACCCACTGGTAAACAAATCTAGCATACTTACCGTTTGCTATGGTGACAGGAGCAGCAGTAGCATCATTTGTCTTTGCACTGAATATTACATCGTTAGAACCAGATGTAGCGATGTTCCTAATTTCAACGATGTGACCCGGTGGAAATTCTCCAGATGGGGTAAGTGTAATGTCACCACTGGCTGAATTGGCTAAGAATATATTGGCTTGGTCAAATGTAAATGTCTTACTGGTAGTCAATATTTCAGACATCTGGTTTCCTAAACGATGTGTACGGGTGGCAGCAGCACTGTGTAGATTACGAGGGATTGAATAAAGTATAACAGCGTGTGCTGCCGAATCATCTGTATTATCTCCTTCATTATGAGTCTGCCATATTGCTCCAAAAGGACTACCATCGAAGTCTCCGTTCTCAGGAGAGGCAAATTTGTTATCAAGTACAATAGATGAGTCTACATTGTTACCATCAGCCACATTTCCTACATTCCCTTTAGTCAAAGGAGTAAGATACAGAGGCGGTGCTCTTACATATGTTCTCCTATCATTTATTACTGGAGGTGCAGTCAGTGCAGCGGCTAAATTTGCTTGATTGGCTGCCATTGTATATCTCAAGACTGCTAGTATCGTGCACTGTTGATTTGAGTCTAAGTTAGCATCTTCACTAGGCTTGGATAAGAATGAGTTAGGTAGTGTAGGTGTACCTTGACTAACTGCTACAGGAGTTCCTACTTCGTACATTACATTTTGCTCTGTTCCATCATTTCCTATAGCATAAACTACTACAAATACATCACTTACTGCTGTAGGTGGGCTCGGTAGGGTTCCGCTGAAATTAGTACTGACTCCTACTTGGAACTCTTCGACTTGACTGGGGCCGCCTGCAAACTTGTACAGTGTACCGTCTAATACACAATATCCACCGGATACTTTGACATACGAATTACCAGTAGGTCCTTTTTCTACAAAGCCCGGTGTATTACTTATTATGCTATTTCTCAAAGAATCAGCAGCAGCCCCTGACTCTAATCTAATTATACCATTACCATGTATACCCTCGTATGCATTGGTAAGACTAGCACTCGTTAAGCCATCACCATCTCTTAGCCCCTGTGCATTTGCACTAAAGCCAGTCGCTGATGTGTGTCCTGCAATAGGGTTGGTCATACTGTCACCTCTATAACCACGGACAATCGTATCTCGTTGTTTACTGTTTTGGTGATTGCATTGTATGTGTATCTGAATAAATCTGTAGTATCACTGGCGTCTGCTGGATTTTGATAACGGATTACTACTTCCCTCAAAGGTATATCGTAAGAATTACTCAGCGGCAAAGTTGCCTCTACTAGTATAGTGTTGTCATTGATAGTAGTCACTACAGGAGTAACGGTAACAGCAAGCCTCCCTATACCACCATCTTCCTGTGTAGCGATGGTACCATCAAAACCAAATGCTACCTGATTTATTCTGTTCTTTAGCGTATCTAACATAAACTTAGTTCCTTCATTCAATAATGGCATTTATCATCCTCTCCTCTGTATCAAATAATTACTTGATTTGTTCCCTATCTTTAACCTACCACTACTAGGTACCTGTATGGCACCTAGTTTTAGTAAGACTTCGTTGTTATCTATCTTTTGATTTATTCCTGATTCGAATGTGACACTTGTGGTAGTGCTCGCTGCGACTGTACCTACAAGTGCACCGTTATTTCTGAATATCTTTGTACCCGCTGGGATTGCTGTAGTGGCGCCTCCAGAGCCATTGTCTACTATTATGGTAGATGTTAACCTTACTTTACCATTAGAGCCTCCAGTCTTAACTACTGTAACTACATCATTAAGTGCATAACCTGAACCAGCAGTATGTACTACTGCTTCTGTAATTACATTATCTACAGTGGTAATGTTGACCTTTAACCCACTACCAGTAGGATGAGTTGTTGCTAAATTAGTATAAGTGGCACTGGCTCCATAACCAGCACCACCGGCATGTACTTTGAGGCCAGTTCCCACTACTGGAGAAGCGTTCATGTAGTCTATTGGGTAATCTGCAGTTGAGAAATTAGCAGTAGTTGTATAATTAGTTATTCCGTGTACTACACCACTACGCCGGTCACCTATGACAGTGCCCACCCCGTTATTTTCATCTACCCTCTCTCTAATTTCCCAACTAACCTTAAATTTAAATCCAGCCGAAGTAGAAAATTCTTCTACTGTAAACTGCTTATTCCTATCTTCATTATTATCAAACGAATTAGTTATATCTCCTTCTTGGAACCTTTGTAAAATATCTTCTAATGTAGCATCTACTGCATTTATAGATAAGTCTCCAGTTTTATTAATTAAGTCCTGCTTACTTGATATTATTATTTCTCTACGCCTATCTGATAATGATTGGTAGGTAACAATATCTCCCGGATGCATGTTAGGAGCATTTTGTACTCCTTCTATGACAAGTCCATTTTTTGCATCTTTTGCCATTTTTAGCAACCTTTGGCCTATTTTTCTTGAACTCTTCTTACTCAGAGAAGTTGGTGCGAATACCCCTCCCGGTATCTCATTTACACCAGCCTCTTGGCTGCCAAAGTCATCTATTTGTACAACATTTTCGTCATTATTGCCTCGACTCTTACCTCTAACTATTACTCTATTAGGGACCGACTCTGCTTTATTTTCAATGAAACCTTGTGTCCTAGATTCTGTAATGAAATGTTCTTTGTTAAATTTACTTTGGTTAACATATTGTAAGTTACCATATTGGTCAGTTCTTGCACTATAGCCATCATGTTTAGAAATGAATCTAAGTGCAGTTACTGCCTCTACTCCATAGAAATCTTGTGCTATAAATGTAGTACTGTGACTATCTACTGAAAATGAATTTAAACTATTGTTATTATTTGCAACTACCCTCATAGCCATATCACTGGTGCGTAAACCGACCCCTACCTTTTGTCCCAACTGAACTGTTTTGCTGGTAAATCCGACATCCCGAAGAGACTTTCCTTTCATATTACTCAAAATGAGTTGACTACCGTTACCGAGTTCAATAGAGTTGTCAAAGTACCTTTGTCCGTATGGTACTAATAGTGCATTAGGGGTCGATATAATACCAAACTGTGACTTTATTTCAGAAGGAACTAATCGTTGATTATTATCCTCTGAATCTATTATCAACGGTGGTAAACTTGTAAGCGAAAATTGGTTACCCAACATAGCAACAGAATTACCAAGTATGTAATTATCGAAGAAGATAGGGCCTTTGTAAGTCTGCGATTCTGTAGGATTATGCATCAATCTCAATGTATCCTCTTCCTCCAATAACTTGTATTTTCTTTCATTGGTTGTTAAGAAATCAGATGCTATTGGCTTACTAACTTTGAATTTACCTAACTCTTTTGTGTAAATAGCGTGCCTTACGCAATTATCAACAAATCTAGGCTTGTCCACTGTTGTAGTACGATTACCGTTTGAAAATGAACTAGAAGGTTTACCTAATAATGGCATTTAATCACCTGCCTCCACCGAGTCTGCCATCGAAAAAGCGTCTACCCACTGATTGATGGAAATTAGTACCATCATTACCCATTGGAAATAAAGATTGGCTATATCTAGGATATACTTGGAAATTACCTTCAGAGTCATCAGAAGATTTCCTACTAGCATCTGCACGGAAATGCTGTAATGTATTTAGAGACATGAACATATGCGCTATTGGATTAGTGAACACAGTATTTGTCATCATTGAACTACCGTTTATCTTAGGGCCCATACTAATAGGGACAGTAGTGCTATGAGTAGGGTACATGTAGAAAACAGGTTCGGTACTAGTTAAAGAACGATAAAATATACCATATTTACCACCAGCAGTTGCTTTGAAGTAGTTATTACCGGACTGTGGACCTTGGACAATATTTCTGTCTCCTCTGAATAACAAAGTGTGATTCTTGTCAAGTGTTTGTACAGGTCTATATATCAATTCGTAAGAAGAATTGACTGTATTCAAGTTCTGAGTTATCGGATTACCAATTGTATCGGAAGTATGTATCATTCTATTCTGTATAGGGTTACTATTACGATAGCAATTAGATATAGTGGCAGGGGATACTCCATATTTTTGACTAAGGTAACTTTCAATGAGTTCCCTTTCTGAATCGGTTACTGCCCTATTATATTGTATAACCTCAGCAATTTGACCAGTTAACTGATAGGTAGGGTCGTTACCTATATCGTAACCTTGAGCAGAAGCATGCTTGTGATAAGGCGCTATTAATTGACCGGCGTAAGTTCCAGTTACTGGAGACATGACACCATTGTAAAACAGAGTTTTAGTTGCATTGGCACCTGCTCCGTTACCACCTGCTAAAGTAAATGATATTATAGCCGGGTCATTAGGAACTAAAGTATTGGTTGCTGTATTTTGTACGCTAAGTGTAGGTGAGCCGCCTGTACCTGTCCTCATTTGATACATATCGTTATTACCAGCATTTGAAGTAGTGACTGCTGTCATAACCCACCCTTTATTACCAGTGCCGAGGCCAGCAAGGTCTGTGTTTTCAATTATCGAATGATGTGTATTGTCGTCACTATTTACCGTACATACTACGAATAAACTAAACTGATTAGTATTCAAAGAAGCACTAAATGGTAATTCTAATTTATCGTTTCCATCAAATGACAAATGAGGCCTGTAACCCCAATCAGCATCATTAGTAACAAATGTAGGTCTAGCAGAAGCAGTACTTTGTGTGAAAACATGTCTATTAGGAGACTCGTCTACCCACTCGGCCACACTGTCTCCGTGTTGTAAGTTCAAAGAGTCTGCTCTTAACCATAAACATAATCCATTTTGAGGTAATCTAGGAGTACCCCATCCGGTTATATCAATTATACCCGCTTGTCTAGCCCACTGTATGTGGTATGTGCCACCTAGTGCCCAGAATGCATGAGCATTAGAATGCTTAACTACACCCGATGATGGATTACCAGAAAAATTGAGTGTTGACATATCTAAGTCTGTGAGTGTACGATGACCCACATTATATGCACCCATAATATGAGTTCTTTGACCTACTTCCTTATCTGTATGTAAACTGACTGCTTCTGTAGATGTAACCACATATTCTTTTGTCTGCTCACCTTTTAATTCACCAATTGTATCTACATCAAGCCCTATCCTTATACCGTCTCTACCTACAGGTTCAATCAACCTTGAATCTACTGGAGATGCAGTATCTAATATCTCAACACCTTGTGCTACAGAAGCAGATACTTCTAGCAAACCATATGAGTCGCTGAGGTCCAACCTGTCACTTATGCCTCTCTCTATTTCGTTTCCACTCAGGGCCTCATTAGACGGCCTAACTAAACCTTTACCGATAGAAGGCTCGCTTGTGCTTTCTGAAAGAACTAGTCCTTTAGGTTCCATTTCACCAAGAGTATCAGATATACCCATCAATAGATTTTCATTAAATACAGTAGGCCATCTTGCACCACGACCATCTCCTCTATCACCTACTCTAAGCATACTAGCCGGGTTAAACCAGTCTACTTCTGTAACTTGTGCATCATTAACTGAATTACTGTTACCTGACTGTAAATCACCACTTCCTTCGAATAAACCGTTGTTGGAAGGTCTATGACTATAGTCAGTACCCTTGTAAGCGTCAGCAGGGTCCCAAGAAGGCCTGATACCTATGCTTCTCACAGGGAATCTTCTCACCTCTTCACCACGAGTATTACCCCACCAGTCAACCATGTAGAACCTATGTGCATTGGCTAATTCGGTGATTGCTTTTCCTGCAGAGTCCCTAGGATAAAGTCTAGTTACATTAGGAGTGTTGAATAAAGTTCTGACAGGACAGCCAAAAGAACGGGTCATACGACGACCATCGCTGTATCTCACTTGCCTACCAATTTGGTCTTGATTGAGTAAACTGCTAACCTGAGTAATTCTTTCAAGGATACCTATGGTGGTTTCTGTCAAAGTAAGATTTGCTTCTGCATTAATGTCACTATTAACTGCACCTACATACTCCCAAGTACCGTCATTGATTTGAACTAATGGTCCGTGATAATAACCAAGTAATGCACGGGACTGACCCACTTCTTGCCAACCTCTGACATAAGGTGCCCACTGAGGTCTATTGTACGCTTGTCTGACCCCAAACCTGTAACCAAAGCACCTGTTACGGTCATTTGGTAAAGTGACTTTTGCTATACCAGTACCTATTCCGTCTTCGACAACATCTTGGAAAGTATCGCAGTACATACCGTAAGTATCTCCACCCCATCCAATCAACGCATGTCCATATGTCTCCAGTCTACTAACGGCCCCAGCCCCTCTTGAGCCTCCGGGCCAGAATCCAGAAAAGTTGGCAACTCCACCTACTCCGCTAGAATCACTACCTTGAGTATCTATACCTGCTAAAGCGCCCCCAAGTGTTTCTTGAGTGCCAGCAATTTGGATAGGTGAATGGAGTTGTGTCTCTAATGGAACCATACATATTTCTTCATCATCAGCAAGTGCCACCAATGTACCTAGTGTGTTACTTGTTACTGTAATTTGAGCATGATTCGCACTAGGTGTACTAAAATTAGTCATGGCAGTAATTACACCTATCAATTCACCTGTATTTTTGTAAATTCTACTACCTACTCCCATTACACTATTGGGGTCTACGGTATCTACCGTCATAGCGCTAGTGGTCTGTTTAGCATATCCTCCACCGTTGTCTATTCTTACCCCTGTATCTACCAAATTAGATTTGGTTTCAACTGCACTACCACCGCACACAGTGCGGGTAGGAGGCACTACTGATTTCATGGATAAATGGAATGGGCCTTTACTTGCCACATAGTTAAAGTCTTGATAGTGTACTGTTTCGAAATGTTCTGGTACATGGTTGTAAGGTAATGCATCAACAGGGTTATCTGCTAAACCTGCACCTGCATATTCAACACGAGTTCCCCCTTGTTGGGTATCGCTATACCAAGTAAATGGCCTTCCTAAGTTAGGGTGAGACATACATAAGAACACATCAGGTATGTTTAGGCTGTTTGTATCACGAGTACCGTTGTAAACTTGAGGTAATATTCTAGTAGTTAGGCTACTTAACGAATCAGTGTAAACTGTACCTGCACCATATGTGTCATAAGGTCTACTTAGTCTAAAAATTACATCAGAATTAACAGTTTGGCCAATCTGAGTCCAAAACTCAGCATCTGCTACAATACCTGTAAACTGACTATGTTGAGCCAATGTAGAGACAGGAGAGTTACCGTCAGAAACCTTACTTAACCCTCCTTTTCTTCCAGTATATGTAGCCGTATAGGTTTCTCCATTAGCCCTAGATACGAATTCTAACTTTTCACCATAATATGTTACCATTGGGAACATAGTATTGTCATTTACATCAATTGTACCGTTACCTTGATGATGACCAACTCTAGCACATGTAGGATTTAGGCTTCTTCTACGCTTATGTGGCTCGTATATGTCAAGGAAATGCGTAGGATAGCCTGCAAGGGTCAACTGTGCCCCAATCGAGCCAAAACCTGCACGGCAGAATTCATAATAGTTATCAGGTTTAGTCCATTCTAAGTGCCTCCACCCAGTAGATGATATTTTTTCTACTGTTATACTGCCAGTCTTATTCGAACTCTGTACTACGGAAACTACCTCTCCTATTCTGTAACCTGTACCCGGATTAGTGACGGATATTGTCTGTAATCCTCCACTATTGACTGTTATAGTAACTACCATACCACTACCAGTTCCGTTAGTAGATTCTGTCGCTAGACCTGAAGCGGCTGTGTAACCAGAGCCCGCTGTAGTAATGTGGACACCCCTAAGGTTAGCAGCGGTGATTCCATCAGGATGTGACACTGGTCCAGTAATTACTCCACTAGCATGCAAATGACTCCACCAAGGTGTAGTCAGTGTATATCCGGGAGTAGCGCTAGTGAACATACCCGGCCTATATGGTAGACTTCTTCTACTGAATTGAGGAGAGGTGGTTTCTTGTACACCTAGTGGATTGTAAAGTGCTAATGGTGGTAGATTAGTAAACTGACTACCGGGGTCTGGGTCTATATCTAACATTAATTCGTTTATTATTATCTCACAGCCTCTTACATCAACCATAGTAGCCTCTGATAATATTAGTGTGTATCCCCCGTATGCAGAGGTATTTTTCTCAATGGCAATTACTGTGTTCACCTGTTGACTAGTCAGTCCTAGTTTCTTAGTACCGCCTTCAACAGGAGCGTTAGTTTCAACATAAGAATTTTCATGACTTCCTCCAAGGTCGCCAGAAAGTAAATTAGGTTGAATGATAATCTGATAAGCCCCTACTTCGAGTGGGTCAGGGAAATGATTATTTTGAGTATAAGAAGAAGCCGCTTCTAAAACAATTGCATGCCCACCTTCTGCATTTCTCGCTACACTCGCTGCTACTCCGTATCCTTCATACTTTAGTTTAGTTTCTGCCATTAGCGTAAAAGCCCCACCATGTATGTCAGAAGGGCCAAATGCTGCAGAAGGTGTAGAAAACCAAGTAACTGGGTTATAATAGTCCTTTAATGAAAATGATGTACCTATTGTCGTATCTATGAATCCTGTAACTATGTCGGCCCCTTCATTTCTTGCTGCTTGTAACCTACCAACTTCGGACATATTTTCATAATCATGACTAGATAATTTACAAGAACTGTATAAATCAAACATCCTTTGATAAGCAGGATGTGCATAATGACCCGGTAATAGTGCCATGGTCGGTGTAACATAATGATGCCCCATTCTAGGAATAGGCATAGGAGTCATTTTTGGAGCAGTAAGGTATGTGTAAGGGACAGAAGTGGCAGAGAAACTTCCGCTACCAGTAGGTTTAGCAGCATTCCACATGGCATACCAATCAATCATCTTCATATCAGGGCTGGCTCCGCTGTATTCACTATGGTCTCGCAGTCTTCGAGAAGCAAAGTGTCTAGTTGTACCTGCAGGAATATAATAAGAAGGATATACGCCGAGTTCCCCGTTAGAATCTTCACTATTGTACCATTCGATATACTCTGGAGTAAATTCACAACCCATAAATGCCTTACCGCCTGAAAATCCAGTGTAACTAAATACGCCTCCTTTACCACTTTTGAGATTGAATACTCTCGCAAATCTTCTTGGAGAAGTAGTTGTAGAAGGAGCGCCAGAGCCCGACGCTGACGCAGTCACAAAGTCTTCACCACTGGAGAAAATGTATGTTGAAAAAGTAACATCTCTTCCAAATGGCTCTACCATTTGAACTGTACCAGTTGTGGGGTCAGCGCTATCTTTCTTTATGAACCCAACACCTCTCGAATTACTCAACGGTGAAGATGTACCAGTAGTACCCATTTTAGTTACATGGAAGTATAATGTTCTATCATGCGGTTCATAAGTACTTTGTGTTGGTACACCGTGTTCTTCTGAACCTTGCTTTGTAGAGTCTGGGAAAGATAATCTGTCAGGGCTTTTAAAAGTAGGGCCGCTACCAATTGTTTCATTTACATCAGTTGCATCCTGACTAATATGCTCCCAACCAAGATTTTCCCAAGTAAAGCCTGCTCTAGGAGTCATAGCAGAACCACCTGTAGTTATATTAGGGAACGCTTTACTTATTCTATTATCATTATAAGCAGGAATTAATCCTCCTGAACCTAATGTTTCTTGCTGTAAAGCCTGTAGTCTATCGAACCCAGACCTTACTAATATATTGCCGGGTATTTCATCAGGGTTAGGTAATCTGATTCTTATATTAGGTGAATCTCCTGAACCAAACAAAGCGGGAGCAAGTCCTTGGTTAGTATTACTTAAATCATCATCTACCTTAGTGAATTCTCTAATTACTGTACCGAAAGGAGAGCCTCCTTTTATCAAATGTTTTTGACCAGTATCGTCTACTACCTCAATACTTTGGAACTGTATATCTTCATTAGGTATCTTTAGAGCATCTACGATTTCTATATTATTTTGTTCGGCTAATTGCGGATGACTTAATTCTTGAGCCTGTATAATTGGGAACATTGCTGAATTTGTAGTCTCAAATGAAAATCTAACATTACCTAAAATCTTTTCACCCATTATCATATATTGACCAAGAGTACCATATGCCTTTGCCCCACCCCAATTTTGACTAGCCTTGATGTTTCTGGTAGTCCAAGGTATCATACCCAGCCCTCTGGCATTGACAGCAGGCATAGTAAGGCTTCCACCATCCATCCTCTTCCATACTACATGTTCTGGTAAAAAGTTTCTAGCAGAAGAGCGCTTATGATAAAACCCATGCAGTCCTCCATTAGCATTCTGGAAATTCCTTCCATTCGGATTTAAGTATCCCTTATGTGAACTTATACCTATACATTCTTCACCTAAATGTCCTCCAAAGTATTTTTGTTTAAAGTCAGAATGAAAATTAGATGCCTTACTAACACTCTCATCCCAAAACAAATCCCCAGTCGGATAATTACAAGAGTCCATAGGCACCATACTTCCGATACTTAATGCACCGTGATACTGGTGTTTACCTTCCATTACTGCCGCTTCTGAACCTGTAGCAGGATAATTGTCAAAGTCTCTAAGTCCACTAACTATAGGAGGAATGTAACCAGCGTGAACCTGTGCCTCTACATGCGGTCCTGCTGTAGCAGGTCCTACATACCTCGATTTATTGTGAACCTTGGCAGCATCCCAAGCAACCGTACCACAAGCATTTAGAGTAGTATTACTCACATAAGGTGTCATCATCCAGTCTCCAGAACAAAATAACCCGTGCCTGTCAGACTTAGCAATCAAAGGTAATTCACTTTCATGACTAACCACAACTATATGCCTTGTAGAAAGGCCGCTGATACAGGTATTTTCTAAGTTCTGGGCCATAGACGCTTCAGTACCATTTACTGGCTGGGACATAGACAGGCAGTTTTCAGCAGCACCATAAGGTGTAAATCCTAAGAAAGGATGCCAAGCACCAAGTCCAGAAGTGTATGCTCCAGAATTACCTTGGTACTTGTAATTATTGAGTTTAGAATAAGGCAAACCGTTCCAACCGACTGCGCCTATAGGTACAGTTCTGTCTACAGCATCGTGCAGGCCATTAAAGTGAACTCTTCCGAATGTATCTCTGGCAACAACATCTGTTTGGTTAGAAACCCTTACGCCTGACTTAGTCCAAACATATAGTCTGTAAGGTTGTGATTCATTTTCATCGGCATATTCCACGGTTGTGTGTAATGCCGGTAACTCTACTCCTGTTGCGGGATTAACTGGGTTAGTTGTAACTACATTGTAAGTCCCACTTCCATTATCTTGAAGAATTGGATTTCTACCAAGTGTAAATTTATTAGCGCCCGGATTAAATCCAATATAAGGTGCAAATGCAGAATCAGTACCATTAGAGAACCTTACCCAACCATATTCAGGAATGTTACCTTTTCTTGCATCATTTGCAACCTCTATTGTAGCGTCGGCTACATTGTTATTATGATTAGTCGCACCTGTGATTGCAGTACCTAAATCTACCCAGCCATATCTATCTTGACCGTGTGCTGAGCGCATACTAGGCATAAAGGTACCACCAATTGCCTTTAACGGGTCAGTACCGGGATAACTATTAATGGCAGCGCTTAATATTGTACCTAGTTCTTCTGCGTTTTGTACACGAGTAGCATCAACTAATACAAAGTTATAGTCTGCTCCAGCCCTTTCGTTAGTCGCAGCGCTACCACCTGTATAGTAACTAGAGTAAGCCTTTCCTAAAAGGCCACATGGCCTAAAGTGAGAAGGAGCATCGTATGGGCTAATCTCTTGAAGCGGAGAGCCTATGATAGGCTGGTTAGGGTTCATGATAATGTGATTATCTAAAAAGTGTCCACCGGGATGGTAACCACCATCCATTTGCCAAACCGCACCATGCAAAGTTGTATGCGGCAATGTAGAAGTACCCACTATGGCAGTACTAGAAGATAAATGACTTCGTATACCTATATTATTTGCATAGGGGTGAGAATTTTTAGCCAATGTTATGTTACTTGCATTCTGTAAGTGAATTTGTCTAGGACCATCGTATGAAGCCGCTTCGCTAAATATATTTCTATTACCTCTATTGTCAGACTGGTCGGACTTAAAGTTAGGGAATCCTTTACTCGGTTCCCAGTTCATTAAGTAATTATAGCCACTTACATTGTTCTTCTGATAAAACTCAGTTTTAGGTAAATGCGCCGCTTCTGTACTCGTAGCCCCTAATCCAGAAGTAGATTTATCATTATTACCATTTGCTATTTCATTAGGTAAGTGTATGAATCCGCCGCTGGGGTCCCCCATCTCTCCATCAGGTATACTCGAATCAAAATTAATTGGCACAGCACTATATCCGTTACCAATTGTAATGGTGTTAGACAATTTTTGTTCAGATGCTAAATTAGAATTATGAGGGAAAGATTGACCCGGACCAAAAATCATGTATGTTGTATGGTCACTTGTATTACTGGCAGGGCTATAGCGAGCGTGCGGGTGAGCAAACCTGATTACTACAGGACTAGGTATAGTGCACTTAACCGTATTAGTTCCGTCTGTATAAACTGCACCAGTGTCTTTTGTATTACCGCCCATAGTCATATCAAATGACAATAGTGCATCTTGATTGAAGAAAGGAGGGTGGTTCATACCTTTATGTTGGTCTAAATAAGGAGTTCCGGGGAACATTGCCAAAAGTGCATTTGTATCAATCATAGCATGAGAGCCTGCTAATTCACCTACATTTTGAAGGCCGCATGAGCCCGTAGGTCCAGACGCATAAGGGTGTTCGTAAAATTCACCGTAATCATTCTCAGTACCGTCATTAATATCCATGACAGTGCCCGAAAATCCTCCTCCAAAGAATAGAGGTACCCAATGGTCAGGACTATCTCTTGCTCCTCTAAAGTAAGTTAATGGCGAAGAGCCGATACTACCTGCCCTTCTTACGCCATCTATTTTGCTGGCTTTGTAGGTGGGGCCGCCATTCTTGATTAGTACATCATCTGCAGAAATATTACTATTGGTAAACCCACGAGATACGCCATCAGTTACACTGAATACCAATTTCTTATCCGAATCTGTACCAGAATTATCAGCAGTAACGGTTATGTAATCTTCAGAACCATACCAAATTGTATATCGCTCTCCCCAACTTCCACCACCTGAGTTGCTTCCGGGTGCACCACATAAGTATACGAAGTTTTGATTAGCCCCACTACTTTTGAGAGTTATTGTTGTACTAGTAGTACTTCCTACCTTTAACATAGGTGAGTCTACTCTTGGTATAATCAAATCACCTGATACATCAATGAAATTTTTACCTAATAAGTTATCTTGCCAAACTGATGTATCTATTGGATTATTTTGAGAATCTATAATCAAAGGAGTAGCAGTATTAGCATTAGTTCCTCTAAACTTAGTAGTAATGTTAAGAATTGTATTTGGTATGTAGCCTACATCGTATATTCTTTTACGCTGATTATTAACAACCATTCCACCTGTAGATTCTGAACCAACTACAGGTTGGGCAGCAGCACCTGCCTGTAATCCGAAATCTTTACTCAACTTAGAAGAAAATAACTTGCTAGGTAGAATAGCGCTTTTAGCATCATCGGAAGGTAACTTAAATCTAACTGCTTTCTTATCAACACCCCACTCTCCAAATGTACGACCATCTGGTGCAAACATATCAGTGCAATCGAAGTATGTAGATTCGTCATCTTGAGAGTTACTTTTCAAATTGATAGCGTGATTAAAGGCTGCTGCAATAACTTCGTCAGTCAGTAAACTAGTAAAGTTTATGCGTGGACTCATTATCCAGTCAGCAGAATTCGCAAAGTAACCCTTAACCCCATAAAATATATGAGTGGCATTTTTATTACCTTTGGTTCTACTTGTATAACTTGTAGTAACACCTTGTGCATTATTTCCATTTTTAGAAAATTGAATTAAACCACTTTCAGGGAATCCAAGATAACCTAATATGTCAGTATGGCTTAAAGTACTACTTGAATCATATGGAGCAGCGAGTGCCACAGTGAGTGTTTCTGCAACATTGTCATAAGTCGTAGTTACCTTTAGTCCTACATCTTTGCTCGGATAGTTGTTCCACTTATTACCTCTAAATTCCTTCAAGTTACTTTGTGTAGAAGCAGGGTCCAATCTACCTGTACATTCTCCCTTACCTATCATATGGGCACCTATAGTAAATCCACCTGAACTACAGTCCTTGTCATTAAAGTGAATCATAATTTCCTTTTCTAAGGAACTAGGTAAAGATGTATTTCCGTTAGAAAACTTTTGACCAAATTCCTTATACACCATTCTGATAGTGTGACTTTTTCCTAAATGGTCTACTAGACGCATGCCGTAGATATTACCTTGTCCAACATTAGCCGCTTTAATTTGGTCAATTGGAATATAGCCCGAATGAGTAGAACTGGTTGGATTATTTATACTACTGTCGTGGTCAAGAGTAGAGCCATATACTGCATTGAAATTATTATCACCTTTACCTGCTCCTACTCCCCATATACCTGCATCAGGAGCCCATCCGGGTATACCTGCTTGCGTAAATCCACCAAAGTTAACTTTGGCCTTAGCCTGAGTACCAACTCTAAGTCCCTTAACTAGTGTATTATTGGGTAGTTTTGTTTCTAAAGATTCACTAGAGGCACTATTGTAACTTCTACCAGTCACTAATTCTGTATTAGCAGTAACATTAGCCCCACCAGAATTAATGTCATCATCTCCAAATTGATTAGCGTTTATTGCTACATTAGTTGGAATTTCTGGTGGTAAGTATTCTTGAAGGGTAGTAATTGGTGCGAAGGGTCTTCCAAATCTGTTTATAGGCATAGGTGCAGGATGCATATTCTCTCCACTCATCTCGTCAGGTTGGCAGAAATAATTTCTAAATCTACCACCATGCCCTATCAAAAATTGAGGTTGATATGCACTTTGTGCTCTACTTGCATCTAACCAAACACAAAAGTTTCTACCTTGTGCGCCGGGAACAGTAGAATGTATAACTATACTAAACCCTTCTTTACCATTATCGTCAACTACAACTCTACCTAAATGAGCACGCATGTAACCCATATGAGTACCACGGTCATGGCTAGAGAAAGCCAGTGAATTTGCCCAGAATGGAGAAGGGTCATGTGTAGAACCAGTAGTAGCAAAGTCGGCGTGTATGTGAGTAGCACTTGGGTCAGTTTCTGAACTAAATCCTCCACCTTTAGGACCCGGAGAATCTAAATCAAATCTTTGAGTTTCACCTAAATATTGGTCAACGGGCCTTCTAGCGTGTGTCCTTCCATTTTTAGCACCCGCTTGGTTAATTAATCTAACAACTTCTCTTGCCGCAGATTCTATGTTAGTCTTACCAATGGCTACCGCTACTTCACCTAAGTCTACAGTAAGCCTTCTGGTAAAGTCCATGTTAGTCCAGTGCTTTAATTGAGAAATTATACTATACTGGTCTAAGTTTTCATTTGTTAAGTTATTAGAATTAGACCTTATACCCTTTAGTGCTAAGAATGCAGGTATGGCTCTAGTTCCGTCAGGAGTATCGAACATAGTAGATTGCTCAACTGGAAGATTGGTGACTTCATAGCCTGCTGCTGTAGGTTCTGTTGGTCTTTCTACTTGGTTTCTGTTGAAAAATTCATGAGTTACTCTGTCATTAGTTCTTGGTAAACCTTCTCCTCTAACAGCACTTCCTACATTAGGTGTATGTAGTGTATCGGCGCCAGATAAATTATTATTCCAGTCAGAATTATGAGAATATGCCCCCTCTACGAAATTAGACTTGGAATCTGCATTCATATAAGCATCTTGTGAAGGGAAACCTGCAGGTACATCTATCCGACTACTTGTCGATAAGTTACTGTTTTCTACTACACCATTTAAATCCCCACTATGCTTTTGACCAATGAATGTAGCATCTGGACTACTTTGTACTTGCATCCATAGGTCTTGGAATGCTATGAATTCTCTATCGTTATTAATATCGTAAAGTAGAACTCTAGTAAATTTCTCAGAAGCCTGATAAGGGTCAACAAACGCAACTATATTTTCAAGAAGAGTCTTTGCTCCTAAATTAGCAGCAGTTCTATTTAGTTTGATAGTTTCATTTACATGCTGAACAAAGTTTTGAGCAGTCTCTATACAAGTGTCACCTATTAAGAAATTCTCCATAGGTGCATATGAACTACTCCTAGGGCTATTGCCTATTGTAGCCTTACCTCCATTGAATCGTGACAATACTTGTCCTTCGTTGAGCACTCCTCTACTTTTACAAAACATACCTTCGATAGCATGTGGGTTAGTATAATGCATGTTCATCCATACAGTATCACCATGTCTTAGTCCACCCGGAGCATAAGGGTTAGCCCAAGTTCTGTTGATGAATATTTCATTGTCATGATTAGGTAATATTCTAGGTTCATTTGCACTTACCGCTGCAGGTCTGTGTAAGTCAATTAGTGTAACTTTATCTCCCGGTGCTGGATTGAATGAGGTATTAGCAACACCTGCGAGTGTCTCTTTGTGAACAGTTGAAATTGAGTTACCAGACCTAGAGGTATAATGTACACAGTAAGATGCACCACTAGCATCTGTCCACATTAGCCTGTAATAGTAACCCTGACCAGAATAGATATTAATTTCAGTAGGGAAATCAGAAGCATCCTCGAATGTAATGGTGTTACCAACATAACTCTTAACTGTCCCTACTGCTCTTTTACTCTTTATTCGCTTTAAGTGAGGATTTGTTCTTGGCCCGGCTCTAAATTCTACTGCACTGACATATTGCCTAAGTCCATAGTCTACATTGCCACCTTGAGTCTGTACATTAGACCTATCGTAGTAGAAAGAGCGCCTTCCTTCGAATCCAGTAGAATCGTAGTAAGGGTTATCTGAAATTGCATCTATACTTAAATCAGGGTACCCCGTACCTACTTGAAGAAGAGTCTGAGGCTTTGCATCACGCAGGAAATTTTCTGACATATAGAAAGAAGGCGCCTGAGAACTGTTACCTGCTAAAGTTAGATAGTGCCCACCTGCTGTAGAAGTGTTTACTGCACTATACATTGCCCACTCCCCATTGGGTAAGAATACCCTTCTAAATCTTACACTACCATTTATACCGGCTACTCTATTACTAGAAGTAGTATCATAGTCACTAGGTATAGGGAATTTACTACCATCATCAACATATATTTTACCATTGGTGTTGTCTACCATTTTAGTTATTCTTGCTCCAGCAGTATATACATTATTGGCTAAAATTGAATCTTGGAAGTGGCTTCTGGCTTCCGTGTCTACTGGACTTCTTGCGTCGAATCTCCTACCGACTGGGTTAGGGTTCCAAGTGTGAGCCGTATGTGTAGCATCTAAGTGCAGTTTCATGGTATTGTCTGGTCCGGGGAATATACCTTCTTCTTCATTTTCAAAGAAAAAGTCTCTAAACAGCGGTATCTCGACCATTGCTCTTGTTGAGGAATATTGAGTGCTTAATTGATAATCGTGCTGTACATTTTCCATAGATTGGAAAAGCCTATCATTAATGGTAGTACCATCATTGCACATAGATTCTTCAGAAAATAAGTTATCCACATAGAGCAAATCGCCTGCTTGTAATGTAGAAACCCATTGTGAAAATGTAAGTCCTAAGTTATCTCCTTCTTTTCGAGAATACTTATTGCCACTATTACTGTCTACATTAGGATTAAAAATAAATCTGTCTCCTTGCTTATTGTCGTACTCAGCACTAGCCCCTGATTCAGTATATATTCTGCCAGAAGATGGGAAACAATATGTACCCCAAGACGCTAAATCTTCAGCCTTATTGTTAAGAGGGGCCACTTGGATGTAATGCATTGTAGTAGACGCTAATGTAGCATGGGCTGTACCAGTACTAGTCCCAACTACCTTTACTGCACAATTTCTTCTTGTATTCCAAGATAATCTAGCAAGAGGACTTGGGTCCCAAGTCTCTTTGGTATTTACCGCACCTTGTCCAATGCCACCTAATGTTACAGTTACCACAGGAGCGCCCGGCATCATCTCCTTTACAATTTGAGAATCAGCGGCACCTGCACCTTTTACATTAACACCAGATGAGGCTATGTCACTGACTAGACCGTGAGCGACCATTTCAAATTTATTTTCAGCGTTTAATTCGAATGATAGAACTCTTGCTTTAGAATTCATATATTCTATAGAAAGGGTACTAGGGTTACTACCGTCAGTTTTTAATTTAGATAATTGACTAAACTTTCTCCTATCTGTGGGCTGAACAGTTAGTCTAGTTTTATTCCTAATACTCTTGTGTTCAATTATATCAAATAGTTCATTTACGGCAGTAGACTGATTAGTTGTACCCATTCCTGAAATTTGAGGGGCTGGGTATAGTTCTTCATTATCAACAACCCTTACTGATGTCCCTGCGCCGAATGTAACGCTGGTCTGTGCAACTGCAGTTACTGTACCTACAAGTTGACTGCTCGCATTGTATACATCATTACCTACCTCAAAATAATCTCTAGCGTCGTTGCCATCAACTGCCATAACCACACTACTTCCAGAAGTACCGTATCCTCCAGCATCATCAGGACTGCTGGTAGATTGATTGACTATTACTCCACTTTTATTTCTGTAACCGTTAGTAGGCCTACGGCGAGTGGTGTTACCCATCTCTTCAAATTCACCAGTGCTTTCTGTCTTTTGTCTTACCATTACCTTGTGTAGGCTAGACTGCTTAGTTGTAATTTCATCTTGCGATACCGCTATACCCTTAGGATTACTTTGTGGAGGGTCTGTGCTCTTGAGAGGTAAGTAGTTTTCTGGACACATAGATGTATCAACTACATCTTCTAAAACTAAACCTTCAGAGGCCTCTCCCTCTAATTCTCCATCATTGAACGGGAAAAGGTCAGCACTTTCAAACTCAATTATTCCACCCGGAGAAATTAATTCTAGTGGATGAATAGCAAGTACCTCTTGAATAAGGTCAACTATACGATAATTAGTGCTAACATCTAATACCGTATTTACTGCCGGTAAGGTCTTCTCAACTAATATTTTAGGGGTATCTACAATGTGTCTCACTATAGCACCTTTGGCACTTATTGATTGGAAAGAACTGTCAGTAGCAGAAGAAAAAGTGAGTGTCTTGTTGGCCTTGTTTATAGTAGCAGTAACACCTGCTGTAGTAGAAGCAGCCACATTATTCCCATCTGCTTTTCTTATGAATATATTACTTGCTTGTAAAATAGCACCATCTACTCCAAATGACTTTATGCTTTCTAAAGTCAATACTGTGGGTGTAGATGTTTTAGAAATTCTGGAAGTAGCCTTTGTGGTGTATAGGTCTCCCTTTTTATCTACCGCATTGTAATGTATTTGAACAAACGGAGCATAATCGTATGTAGACAACTCGTCTAATCTAAGTATGGCAATTCTACTTTCTTCTGATGGTTTAAAGCCTCTTATGTTATCATTAGAATTACCATGCAATGGCTTTAGTGCAAATAAATCAGTATTAAGTAAACGGCCACCTAAAGCCAATATGTCACGCTGATTATCATCTATATCAGCCATTCCATTTTCTACAATATACTGCACTGTACTTTTATTTTGAAATGCTGTTAATTGAACAAAGGGTTGAGTGTCGTAAGAAGTTACTATTGAATTGGGAGGTGCTATATTTCTTATGTCAGCATATGTTGCTGGGAACTTAGCCGTTACTACATCAGCGGTTACATCAAGTTTCTTTTCAACTTGGTGTTCACTAGCAGGTGGTAGTAAGCCCATGAAAGGATTACTTTTGACATGATTTAGTATGTGTCGACCACTGTGTCCTGTTAAGTAACTAATTTCAAATTTATTAAGTACCTTAGCGGGGTTGTCACTTGTTGCAGAAAATGCGTTGAATGTATTTGAATCAATAGCCATAGACATAGAGAATGCAATACCGTGGTTATCAAAACTACTTTCGTCGATGCAAACTTGACTTTGTCTTTGTGAAAACTGAGTACCTGCTCCCTGAGGTTGGAACTCGTTATTTATTCCTTCGTCAACTATACAGTCTCCAGTAATTAATACTGCTTCAGTCCCTATAGGGTGGGCCATCAATAACCCCCTTGTTCCTCTCACATGAGTTTTCCAATCAAGGTGTATAGATTGTACAACTACTGTACCTGCATTAACATTCACACTCAATACTCTGACTCTTTCTGAACCTAAGTTGTTAGGCTTTCCTGTCAAAGGATTATATCCTCTAGGGTTAAGTAATAAGTTGACAGGTACTTTTGGAACTGCAATGTTACTAAATGCCGTTGAAGTATATTTCTTAACTGTATAATCTCCAGCACTATAAGGTGCAATATCAAGTGCATAGTTTCCCCCACCTACTACATTTGTACCCAATATATGCCTCATTATGGCTTCACAGTTTGCTTTACCTATTGTTATAGTAGAGGTTCCGCTAGACTTTTCAGTTGCTGCAGCGGTTAAAGACATCACCGTTGGCATTGGACTGATTGGCTCTTCGAATCTCCATAGACCTAAAGTCTGGTCACTCTTTACAGGACCATACTGCTTATGACCAGTTCCACTAGAGCCTCTTGACCAATGTACTGCTTCTATTGTGCCTCTAAACTCTCCACCCTTACCGCCAATATACATGTGGTTTTGTTGAGGCATTAGTTCAAGGTCTTCGTCAAAGTTTTTACGAGCAACTAAATCTCCGTTAATGAACATAGACAAATACTTTCTATTGAAAGAAACAGTCAAGTTAATTAGTTCTCTATGACCCTCATTAAACGCCGTAATGTCATTCTTAGACAAATTAACAGCACTATATGAATCGTGTAAGGGTTCTGCTACTGAAGGTAGAAGTATGCCATCCCAATAGCCTATTTCTCCATTAGGCTTAGTCACTACTTTAGCAGATGATATTGAAAATATACTACTTCTGCCAGAAGCAGGATTCATTAATCGCACTTCAAATGTAGCCGGACCCGGAGCACTAGGTGTACCTGCTACCAATCTCATTACATTATCTTGCTCAAATATAACTCCACCACAGTCAGGAGTAAACCAAGTTTCTATGGTAAATGAACTCAAAGAAGTAGGTAACCTCTTTCTATCAGCGGCTTGAACGCCGTGGAAAGAATTGTTAGATACAGGTATCAATATGCTATCGCTAATACCATTGAATTTGTAGGCAAATCCGGTATCTGTAATCAAACTCATATCATACACCTATAATAAAATCAGTCGCCAGCAGTTCTAAGTTGAAGGCGTAATAGTTGTTCCCAGCATCATATCGCACATGAAGTTTGTTAGGAACAACATTCATTCCGTTGATATTACCGTGACTTTCAGTAGTTAATGTAGTCCATATAGTATCTGCAGTATTAACTAAAAAATTCATAATTGTACCAATTGGACCATTACCAAAGTCGCCAATTGTATCCAATAGTGTCTTCTTAGCAGGGGGAGATTGTCCCCCAACCATTTGTGAGTTATACTCCATAGTAGTCATAGGTGCACTTGCTACCAACTCATTACCAGTTGAAACTTTACTATCCGGGTCTACTTGACCAAATGTAGTAAAGAAATTACGAGTTGTTCCGTTTATGTTAGGGCTAGTCACCAGACTATTGTAGGGTATCTGTATACCTCTAATCAAATCTACATTTTTAGAAGCATTAGATACCATCGCCATCAAATTTTGAACTTTATCTCCTGCTGACATAGGTCCTCCGTGCATAGTGTAGTTTGTAGTCTGTACAACCTCCATGTATGAAACTAAGCCTCTAGTCAAAGGGTTAGGCATTGCTATTTCTGTACTTGGAGTATAGACTTGTTTAAGTAAAAGTACACCTCTAACCGCTTCATATTGTAAGAAATTATTAGGGTATGCTGCTGCCATTTCAAAATAGGAGCCCGCAAATATCAGTTGTGGATGAAAACTAGAGGTCCCGACTGGATTTAGGTGAGAAGGAGCATGTACATTGGCAGGTACCGATAGTAGCATTTTATTATTGTCTCTAAACCAAGCCTCGTGAGAAAATAGATTCAAAGAGTCTACTATCTTTTGTGCTAAGGCTTGTGCTGGATTGTCTTCATCTGTCAACCCTTTTATTGGAATAGAAACCTCAGCATCTCCATTATCATAATTTGCATCTCCCGGATTACCAATAACCGAGCCTACTTTCCTTACCCTCGTTGCATCTACACTTATGTTAGTAGTTCCATCGAATGTTAATCTTATACCTTGTACACCTGCGTCTGTTATCATATCTTCATCTTCTTGTATAGAATGTCCAGCATAACTTCTGAGAGGGGTTTCTAACCAAGCAGAAGGGAACAATTTAATTGCTTCTCCATCAAGTAACTCTTCTATAGGTGGAATTCTATTCAAAAACAATTTGTCCCCCATCCTGATACCTACAGGTATTGCAGTATTGAGTACAATGGTGCAATTTTGCGTGTTTCTAGTTCTTTCGATGCTTGTAACATAACCTAAATCATTATTTTTTTCATCGAACAATTTAACTTGCTTAAATAATTTAGTAACATTAGCGATAAGTGGCGTTGCTATACTAGTTGTAAATGTAACAGTTTCATTAGCATCGTCGGTACTAGCAACTGTGCCTACAAGAGTACCATCTTCTTTTACTATTCTATCACCTACTTTAAACATAAATGACGGTCTTAGTATACCATTATTAGTAAGACCTACTCCATTAAGGGAGTGAGCAGCATCTACTTTAATCACACTTGTAGAAGCCGAAGCATAACTAAGGGCTGCCCTAGTACCCGTAAATGACCAACCGTCAACTTTAGCATTTGTAGTTAGTATAGGGTCTTCTGCTTGGTCCATAAATTCAACCATATTTGCAGTAATTACATTAGTACCTGCATTCCTTGTAACATCAACGATAAATTGACCCTGTATAGCAACTGCTAAGTCTGGGGCAACATTGTAAGTTGTTTCCATATAATCACCTTGACTTCCATCTGCAGCACACATATAATGGTCAGTACCTACTGTACCTAATGTAGGAACATGCGCTATGTCAAATTCACTTTTATCACTAGGTATAATTGAATTGAAGTTGATAGCGGTCACTAAGTCAGACCTCTGTTCAACAGGATTATTTCCGCCTGTAACTGTATCTCCGTTTATTTGAAAATCATCATCGTAAAGTATGCCTTGTAAATCTATTTTTATTTCAGGAGTATTCAAATCTATACCAACCCTACCAGCCATCAAATCAGGGGTAGGGAATTGTTGCACATTTCTACCTATGTTGACATCAATACTAGTAGTAAAAAGGTCCATCTTACCTCTTCCGTCTCCTAAAACTAAACGCACTGGTATCGCCATCTTTTCACCTCACAATATAATATCTGCTGCTACAAACTTTAAACTAAACTCATAGGCTTTCATTTCTGCATCTCTGTGTACATTGAAATCTGAAACCATACCTTTGATACCGTTTCTTAAATGACCTTCGTCAATGCTTGAGAAAGGTCTACTAGCGTGTACCGAATTGGCACTTGCGTATTTATCTGATACTGTGTCTGCTGTAGTTAAGAAATGATTTCTTTGTGCAATGTCAGTATCAAAGTTCGATTTACCACGGGTAGAAAATGTACTATAAGGTATCTGTAGCCCTTCAATATAATCTCCCCTAGATTCTGAATTACCACTATAGAAAACTGCCTGTATCGCCCCTGCTCCAAAGTTATGTATGTCTTCTATGAAACTGGCGGTTTCACGATTAGTACCAAAGTTATTCGAGTTAGATAATATACCGATTAAGTCTTGAGCCTTGTCTCCACCACTCTTAACTTTCTTACCACTTTTACCTCCAGTAAAGCCTTCTATAGAAAACCCAAACTTGGCCTCAGGTATATCTGTCAATATTACATTTTCCAACTTACCTAATGAAGAGGCATACTTTTGAGTTATTGTCAAATAAGTTTGATGACCCTGTTCTCCTGTACCTATAGTAACATCAAAAACATCAGAAATTTTATTACCAAGAGAATCATTGACATAATTTCTACCAAAGTTGATAAATACACTAGTCATTACATTTTTCAACAAAAATGCAATATATTCATCTGTCCTAGTTATAGTATTACCAGCCCTTTCAGTAGCGTTATCCTCATGCTTTTTAGTAAAGTCTGGACCTACTGCTTTGTCAGAAAGTGCAAGTTTCTTAAGTGTGTCAGCATTCTTAATAGGGACCACAATTACTGGTTTCCAAGGGGTACTTTTTTCAATTGTTTCGTCTCCTACAAGTGATAGTTTATCCCCTACTTGTGGCGGGTCACTAGATTGATTCAAAGTTAAGATAACTTCATCCGCATTATTAACTGCAGTAATTGTCCCGATGACTGGATTAGAGTTACCTCCTCTGACTTTATTCGAATTACCAAACGGGTAAAGAAATTTAACTTGTATTGGAGCAGTACTTTCTGTAACTTCAAACCAAGATTCAGCGTTATTAGGTACACTGTCATCGCCGTAGTCAGGACTCCATTCATCTAGTGTATATGTGCTACCATTTATTCCACCATTTGCTATTTTTAATCCAGTCGGTCTAGCAGTAGAATTTGAGAACCCATAAGGTTCTTTCCTAGAACCTACTCTGTCTTTACTAAATACAAACTTTATCATCTTATTATCTCTACTGTATCCAGCAGAATAAGTATGATTTTCAGGTAAACCTATGTTGTATTTTCTACTAAGGTAACCTTCTACCAACTCTCTATCTTCTTCATTTAAAGCAGAATTGTAAACAAGTATTTCGTATATGTTAGCATGAGCATAACTGGTACCATCGTAACCAATCCTAAATGAGCCTTGATTACTTTGGTCTAATGGAGTATATGTTAAACTAGAGCCCTCTCCTTGAAGGTCCCCATTGACAAATAAACTAAGTTGGTCTGCTACAGTACCTGCATCTGCAGTATCTGCAAATGTTGCAGAAATAATTTTTGGTATTAGAGAAGGAATACTATAAGCATCTGAATCAAGTGTAGTATTATGATGTATGAATTGTGCCCTGTCACTTGAGTTATTTATCCTAACACCATATCCATTGTTGCCGTTTCTTGAATCAATTATAGGTACATTGGTTCCAGATTTTGCACTGGCTACTATAAATACTGTCATTTGCTCAGGGTTTAAAAATGGACTATTAGATGAATCCCAAGCATACTCCAATACATCATTCCCAAAAAACACAACATGAGGTTGACCATTTGCCCCATAGAATCCTAAAAATGGCTTATTAGCACCATTACTTTGAATTGGACTTCTACCGTTTCCACTAGAGTCCGGCCAAGATGATATAGCAGAGCCGCTACTGGCAGTAATAGCATCTGCCTTTAACCACATCTGTAAGTTGGTAGTAACAGGATTGTCTAACTTAGCATCTTTTTCTGCCCAATATGATACTGGTAGACTAATGTGCTTATTGTGCCAGTGCTCTAGTATTCTATTACCTAAGTCTCTAGGAGATATTGGACTAGGGCTTCCACCTAGACCGCCTCCAGTATGCCCGCCACCTAAACCACCAGTACCGCCCAATCCACCAAAGTTACCAGTACCACCTACAGTAAAGCCACCTGCAACAGGTTTACCTGTAGAAAATGATGACATAACTGGACTACCTTTTGTTCCCCCACCACCTATAGGTTTGCTATTAGAAACTAGTGCCTGTGGCTGGTCAAAGTCAATCTTGGCTACTGCTTGTGCTGTTTCTTCTTGACCTTCATCATCAGCCAATATTCCTTGTATTTCGAACATGACTATTGCTTGGTTAAAGTCTGTACTTATTTTTCTAGCATCAAAGAGAGGTATACCAAAGTTGCTCTGCATTCTCTCTACAACTATATCTACACTAGTAGCATCGAGAGAAATAGTATCCCCGTTCTCCTTTACTAGGCGAACGGGTAATCTCTCTCCAGCGTCTATCAAACTTAGCCACTCCTGTTAAATCCACTCTGTGTAAAAGAGCCGCCTAATTTTGACCTAACTTCTTTAGTCACCATTTCGCTAATCTGCTTTGCTAGTGCACGCTTATCACTTCTGTCAGTCACTCCACTTACATCTATACGCAGATTAACTGTTACATTAGCAGGCTCTTGATTAGCATTAGTAAAGCCAGCAGGTTCTGTGGCTCTCGAAAGAGGTGCCCCGGTTGATTTAGGATTTAGTGTCTTTTCTAAACCAGTTTGAACTTCTTTAATCGATTCTTCCATTTGCTTAAACGGCTCAGAGCCAGTCATTTGTCTAAGAGATTCCCTTAAATCTGTAGAATGATTCTTTGTCATTGCCATAGAATTGGTGAACTTATCCATTTGTTGCTGAAGGCTCTTCATGCTCTGATTAGATTCCTCAGCATATTGCTTAAATTTCTCCATTGCCTCTACGGACTTAGGCTCTATATTTCCTTCTACCATTATTTCTTCACCCCGTTATTGCTTCAAGTATGTTAAATTTAGAATCCTGCTTGAATAACATTGTATATCCACAATCATTACAACTAATTGAATTATATTTCTTATTTGAATAATTGAATAAACGACTCCATTTTCCTTGCATAATTACAACATCATGTTTCATATCCTGACTATTACAGACCAAGCACACCATGTTATTCATTTTATTCACTCCAAGGGGGGCACTACATCGTATCCAAGATAAACTGCACCTTCCGGCACCTGCTCTTGTCCTTGCATAGCCTGTGCCCAATAAAGTAACTGCTTAGCATCTTCCATTTCCATATCTCTTACTTCCTTTAAACTAATATTATAATGTGTCATCAACAGATACTCCATTCCTTCTGTCTGGTAGCGAAGTCGGTCATTTACTGGCCTCCCTTGGATGAAGTGTCGGATGCTGCCGACTTCGCTTCCCGAAAAACTAACCAGTCCATTACTTGACTAGGTTCTGGTAAAAGTGTAGTTAATTTGGCACCGTCTTCCGGTGACAAATTGTTTATGTCTAATTCTATAGAACGACCATCTGGGTCTGTATAACTGAGCCAATTAGCAAAAGCATATCGCCAGTACTCAGAAAAATCTAAGGTACCATGCATCATCAAAGGTGCAACAGATTGAATATTATAAAATGTCAATCTACGCTTATTGATTTCTACTGGTTTACCATTTATTGTAATCTTACTCTTCTTCTCCTGCGACATACTTACTCACTTTTTCTTCATTTGATACAGCCGCTTCTGCGGGGGCATCTTCCAGTTCGAGGTGTGCGAATGGGTTATCACTGGCTTTACCTGCTTCTGGGTCGAAAAGGTTGTCTCCTCCCTCTTCTTCTTCGTCTAAAATTTCTTGCTCAACCTCAACGGGTTTAGCAAATGGATTAAGAAAAACTCTACCTTTCATTGCCATAATTATTCCTCAACAGTGATAGAGCATGTCCATGCTTGTAACTTTCAAATTCTGCGGTATAAGTTTAATCTTAGTATGCAGAAGACCTTTGTCATCAGGCATTGGTATGGGGCACTCAGTGATATAGTAATCGTCTAAAATTACATTCATTTCAGGAGTGGTATAATTAGTAACCCCACTAGCAGTAAATATAGGCTTGGTAAACTTAAGGTGTATGTAGCCAGAAGTATTACCTACTGTACCACCCTTAAGCACATGCGTTCTTAATTGATGATATAGATTAGCATTACTCAATACTAAGTCTATTTCCATCTCAAACTCTTCACGCCCCTCACGAATAATAGAAGCATTACGGGTGCCTCCGTAAGGAACTTGTTTCAAACTTATACCAGTAGTCCCGTCTCTTGATTCTGCAACAGGGTTACCTTGTATAGTGTGGAATAACTCTACTCCAGTTTTACCTCTTAATTCAAAAGCACTTACTAATCCCAAAGACTCTCCAAATGCTTTCAGTTCTCCATTGTAAAACATGAATGGCTTTTCACTATTGATACCTATGCCAGAAGCCTTCCTTGCCTTAGCCGTATCATTTTGATTAGCGCCTACTGCAGTATTTTGAAACATTCTGTGAGCAGTATACCTGTCACCTTTGTTAGCGCTTTCAAGCCTACCTGTATCAGTATAGCAAGATAGAGCATCAAATACACACCTGTACTTCAACTCTGCATCGACTGTAGATGACAGTTCCCACTCTACTACTTTGCATCCTCTAAATACACGAGTCAGTTGTTGAGAATCAGTAGAACTACCTACAGTAGAAGTAGGAGTTTCACCACTTGCATTTGCAGAGCCGACATCTCTATTCCTAACGCTGTGCTCAATACAGAATGAAGGTAGAGTGTCTCCTGAAAATAAAAGCCTATGTACTGGATTTCTAATGTCTTTATTATCATTCATATCTGGACTACCTATAAAAGATTGATGATATTCTCTTAACTCCAAAGTATCACTTGTAGTATGTGTAAATTCAAGAGGCCCGTCTAAGAATACCCTTTTGATATACTTGAAATTATTGCCACTACCATCTGTCTCAAAGCCAGAAGTCAATGTCAAAATATCTTCTATCGCTACTATTCTTCTACATTCACTACTCTCTGCCCATTCAAAGTGCTGATTATCAGAAGTAGCAGTATTAGTCTGACTAGTCTCATGGGGCCAAAAGTAAGTGTCTACAGTACCTACTGTCCCTAATTGCGGAGTTTTGTAAGTAGTCAAAGGAACTTTCGTAATGTCTACAATAAGTAAGTAATCACCTACTCCGGCATCGGCGGAGCCAAACTTAACATGCGTAGCGTCAGAACTCGCTACATCTATGTAAGAAGCGCCCGGATTAGTATTGGAATATATCCTAGGCCTAGGAGTAGTACCGTGTGTTCTATCCCCACACTTGTAAGCACTGACGACTTCCCTGCCTAAACTGTAGTAAAGCCATCTAGGGTCATGCATAGGTAGTTCAATTGACCCGCCCATGTGATGTACCTTTCCGGTCTGCTGGACTGCAGTCTGTCTACCTAAACCTACAACATGGTATCGATGTAAATCTACAGTCGTGTCTGGTAAAGTCATAAATGAAGCAAGTCCTACAAATTGGTCAATTAGACTGACTTCTTTAGATGCGTTTGCATTAGTGTTCATAACAAAGCCGGGAGCATGTAAAGCAGGCATACCTAAAGCATGTATGACTATTGTATCATAAGTAGCACTGGATAAAGTACCTGCATTATCAAGAGCAGGTACTATTTTTATTTTAGTAGCACTACTTTCGAGAGTATGGTCTACTATTGTATATACTGTTTTATTATTACCAGAATAATAGAATTGTGCAAAGTTACCGTTACCTACAACAGGTCCAGAAGGACTAGCATGAAAAGTCATCTTCTGACCAATCAACATACCTAAAGGTACTTTCAATACATTATTGTAAAATATACTTGTATCAGCAGTACCGCTGTTAGCAAAAGTAATCTCAGTATAATCTGTAGTGCCTCCGGCCCCTACAGTTTTGGCAGCCGACCAAGTAGCAGGTATACCGTGCTGCAAAGATAGTCCGGCCTCGTGACCCATAGTCACTTCCGAGACATCACCTTTGTAATGTTGGCCAAACCCACTCATGGTATCAACTCCGCTAGGACTACCACTTCTACTTGAAATGTATGTCTGTATAACTTCTTAGTTCGGTCACTTAAGTCAGTTCGAGTTTTCAAAACCATACGGTCAAAGTTGATTCCATCTCCTTTTCGACTATTGTGTATTACTCTTCTCATTTCATTTTCCATTTTACGCAATCGAGAGCGACCCTTAGTAGTTCTCATGTCTACAGTAATGTTAGTTCGAGTAGTAACAAAGTTGTAGAGTAAGTCAGGGGATTCTTCATTCAGTGCAGTTTCGTAACATAGTATGTAGTCACTCCTCTGCAAATCTAATCTCTTACCTCTTTCTGGACCTTCGTCAGCAATATCAAGTATTATTGGCCTGACATTATCTGTATTTGCTCTATTCCAAGAGCCTGTGGATGTAGATGAATAATTTTCCTTTAGTACATCTATTACTAAATCTAATGGCTCTTTCCATGTGGCTGTCAAGCAAACACCACCATTTCCTTATACCGACTTAGTATATCTTCTGCTTCTTTTCTATACAGTTGAATTTTAGCACCCAAGTCTACATTTTGTGTACCTTCAGGAATGAGCACTGAACGGTCATCTGACATTAGTAAGTCAGCCGCTACCATTTTAGTGGCAGCCTCTTCTATAGCCTTTTCAAGATACCTTTCTCCGTATATGTAAGATACCTTAACAGCATTCCATTCGAAGAATGGATAAGAATTGTTGAAGTAAATAATGCCCATTTCGTGGTCCATCCACCAGTCTCCTAGTCTAGCCTGAGAGCCTACACCGGGAGTATTGACTACAGTCTCTACACCATTGTCAACTACTACTGTAGTCGAATCAGAAAAGTCACCTAAATCATTCTTTAATGTAAGTTGCTCATATTCATGACCAATCCCTGTATCTAAAAAAGGCACGGCTCCTATAGGAAATGTAATGTCTGTAAAACTTGTAGAAGTGCTACTCCATGATTTGACGCATATAATATGGCTACCAACTTCTATTACGCCCGGAACTAATTTTGGCGAGCCGATTAATCTTATTCCTGAAGAGTTGGTAATGGATAGAGACTGATTGGCATTAACACCAGTAACTGTGGCAGTAAATCCTGTAGCACCACCTCCCGGCTCAAACTCTATGACATCTCCTACTAGGAAACCTTGCCCGTTATTAGAAGTAGGTATGTTTATTGCAGTTATGGCATTGACTACGCCACCGCTTACAGTAACAGTTACTCTTACTCCTTTACCAGTGTTAGTAAGTGTTTCAGGAGTACCGTTTGGGTTATCTATACTTAGCATTTGAAAACTACCTCCAGTAGCATCTAATGTACCTGCACTATATCCGCTACCACCTGTAGTGATAGATAGAGATGTTATTGAGCCAGCGAACCTAGCGTGCCCTTTACTTGTAACTACATCACTAATAGTGCCCTGTGTCCCACTAAATGCAGCAATCGTATTTCTTTCCCCACCTTTTGTTTGACGCATACTTGTAACTTTTAACACACCATTTCCATAATCAGCATTAGCAACTGCCATGATTTCATCCTTTAATGTTATATTAGAAGTTGAGCCCGGTAAAGTAAACCTAGGTTCAAATGTGATTGCACCTTTACCTGCCCTATCCTCTTCGTTAATTGTATCTGCAAAGTCTTGATGCATGTGTACTTTGTCTTGAAAGTTATCAGATATTGAAGTATTATCATTAACGCCGCTATCAAATGTCGTAATTTTAAACTTAGCATCAGCACTTCCAGTAGATATAGTAAGAATATCTCCGTCAAGATAACCAGTACCTTTGTTAACAACAACCACAGTTTTAATTGCGCCATTGTCTACAGTTGTGTTAATGGTCATACCTGTGCCACTACCGCCAGTTGGAGTTACTCCACTTTGATTAGAATACCCTGAGCCGGGATGAATTACAGTAGTCTGTGTAAGTCCAAAATTATTTGGGAGGGATTGCTTAACACCAACTTTAGCGCAAGTGCCGTTAGGTAATCCAAAGAAAAAGAAAGGTTCTTTAAATTTTCCAGTTACTTCGTTCTTTTCAATTTTCAAAGTACAGCCTGCACCAGCAAGTTCTCTGTAAGTATTGCCCTGCCATATTTCCAGTTTCAAGATTTGCTGAACATTTCTAAATTGAAGTGGAGTTGTACCTACATAGTCAGTATAGTATCTGCGTCTATAAGGTTTGTATGTATCAAAATTGATGTATTCTGCATTAACCAGATAAGGTCTCCAAGCGTTATGTGTTACATTGTCAATCTTATCTTGGACTTCTAATATACGAGCCTCTACTGTGCTACGCTTCATACCACGAGTCTTTCCATTAGTAAATGAGGCTTGGTTCTGAACATAAGCATTGTCTGCTGTCTCATAAAGGCCCGGATTTATAGATGCCGCAAATGATAGTTTGACACCATTAACAGATGTGGTAATTGCTGTAATTGCGTGTTCTTGACCCAACGGGTCAGCGTCACTGTAAATTAGTATTGTATCTCCAACAGAAAACCCAGTGTTTCTATAGTCTCCTCCTGTAACAAATACAGCATTTGCTTCTGCATTTGCAGACATTAATACTGCTTCGTTAGGCCCTATGCCTAGAAGTTCCGCAACTTTCTGAGGGGTAGTGTATACTATCTCTTTAGGGTGAAGAGGGCGAGTTTCGGCTTCTCCGGGTGAAAATGTAACTGGCATACTTCACCCTCCTTATCAGTCCCATCAAGTACAACACCATTAAATCTACTGTCTATTCTTTTTTGCTGAGGTTGAAATCAACGGCTTTACCGCATGTTCTGCACTTGTCAACCCAACAGAAGTAAAGCATACCACAGTGCTTACATCTAGTACCTGAGCCTATATTCAATACATCTCCTGCTGCTTTGTTCCTATTACGCTGTTTGATACTATGTCCACCGAGTGGATTATCTTCATTAGTTCTAATAGAAGCGCCGTATGATTCGTTAAAGCGAATGCCTCTCTTTTGCATTCGCTCTATGTCTTTCAGACCAAGGTTACCAAAGGATTCCATGTGTGCTCATCACGCTTTGTAAATGATTACCAAATAAGCATTTCCCATTACATTAAGCATTTCTATGCCGACAAGTGTATCCGCTGTATCAGCGTCTGTAACGGCATCAAAGCCTGCGTCTAACAGAGTTTGTATTTCTGTTGCACCAGAGAATTTGCCCGGAGGCAAAGGTCCTACTACTTTTGATTTCAAGTTACCTAGATTTGCGCTGCCCATAAATAATCACTTCCTTCCTATTATCAAAAACTTACCCTTGTAAGGACTTAGCATCTTACCACCAGTTTTGAAGTCTGGATTTGCCCCACTGTCCGAATTACTTACCGCTTGCTTAAACATTACAGAAACTTTAGGACCACTAGGGTCCATTGACTTAGGAATTACTGCAATTGCTGCAGGGAAACCATCAGGTATAGTCTCACAAGTTGCTAGTGCTTCCCCTCCTCTGGTAGCCACAACTGATGGTTGGTTTAATCTATGCTTTTCTCCCAAACTATAACCTTGAAACTCAGTCATTAGTGCTTGGTCTTGAAATCTAGCAGATATTACTTCATTGACAAATGAACTTACATCTACTTGTATGGTATCAGTCCCGACACCCGGTGGGATGTTTTCATTAGCATTTATTTCACCTGTTATAAATACTAAATTACCTAGTCTAACTGGCCTTTCGAATGTAACTGGTGCAATTGCCATAATCATTTCCTCCCAATTAACATAAATTTAACTTTATGTTCTGTCTGTGTTAGTGAAAATTGTTTACTTGGATGGTCAATATCTCTATTAAATTGAATTATCGTATCTCCAATAAGTGATACCGTCTGTGGACTGTAGATAGTACTGGGGGTCAATTCATCTTCTCCACCCTCCTCTCTTAAAAGATGTATTTTTGGTAAATTAAGGTAAGAGTTCACATCATTAAAACTACCACTAGTAGAATCCATAAACGGCCAAGCCAACGGGCTGGTTGTCAGTGGAAAACTTTGTTCATATAATATATCAAAGGAATAAACTTTACTTACCAGTGAATTAAAATTATATTCACTAGGCCCTGACACAAAAGTACCAGTCACGATAACTAAGTTACCTATAGTATTAATCCGTGCATCTATGTTGGCTGACTGCATCTAACCTTGCCTCCCAATAATTGTTAAGATTACACCTTCACAGTTTTCGAAAAAGCCTCGTGGGACTATTCCAATTGCACTGTTTGTAACTAATGCTAATCCTATTCCATCGGCAACATTGAATGTATTACCATTTACTACTGTAATTTTACCTAATATACCAATACTGCGTGGGTCAGTTGTTGTATCCAAGGTAATAGCATAATCACCAGTATTTGCAAGTTTTTGTAAATTTGCATTACCCGATGCTTCAATTGTTATGTTACTAGTAGAGCCAACTGAATGTGGGCCAGTTACCCTTCCTATTGAATAGTCTGCAGTATCTGCGCCGCCCATTAAACTAGTCATAGATAGACCTACTGTAATCTTACAGTTCAAAGTCATTGCTTCTGCTTGAAGTGCGCCTCCCCCTCCCTTCCCGCCGGGTGCTTCATAATCACCTGCATTCTGTACTATCACATTTCTAATTACAGGTGCAAGTAGATAATGATGGTCTTGACCTTCTTGACTATTACGCCCTTTGGCTTTGAATGCTATATTTCTAACAACACTCCAGACAGAATCTGCATTTGGATTTACTCCTTGATTTGATTCCATAAAAGTTCCAGTGAAAGGGTATTGAATAGGTACTCCATCAACGGTATCACGACCTTTCAACATAGCATTAGCATAAAACACACCATTAGTTGCAATTCCATAATCACTAAGGTCAATTACCCCCGATGTATTGATGCCTGTGGCTGCAAATTTTCTCGTTGTAGTGCTATAACGGCCAGCCCTCGTACGCTGTACTGCAGTAGCGTTAAAATTGCTGTTATAAGGTAATATTGACTCTTTTGCTAACTTTAGAACTAGAATTTTTAGTCCACCGCCTAAAGGTGTATCTTCTAAAACTTCTATTTTACTGGTGCTAAAATCAAAGTCTGGTATAGATGTTGTCACTTAAGTCACCGCCTAATCAACGGAGACCTATTGCTGTAAATCGACCATCTCTGCTTAAGTTAGTCCAACTAATACCAGTACCGTCAGCATCTATTGCCGCTGCGACAGCGGTTGCTGTCCCTTCTGCGGCCTGTACTTGTGCCATAAGTATCTGGGAAAAGAAAGAACTTAAGTCAACAGTGGTGTCTCCAGAAGCACATGTTCCTGTTACCATAAGTAAATCTCCGATTACATGTGGTCTTGCGTCTATTTCTACTGCCATGATTATTCAACTCCGTCTGTTTCGACGATAGGGTCCTCGACTATAGTATCTTCGACTACTTCTTCAACTACTGGCTCTTCAACTACTACAGGCTCCTCAACCACTGGTTCTTCAACCACTGGTTCTGGAGCAGGTGGGTTAAGGATAGTGTCTACTATTCCCAAGAGTTTATTCTTGGTATTGTATCCTACTATCTTACCACCGTTGTCTGTAATCCAAGCGCTAATGTCTTTTTTAGTCCAACCTGAGTCTGGTATACCGTCATCGTTAAAGTCAACAGTTTCACCTTCATCGCCTTCAACTAAGAAGTACTTAGGGTTACTAACTCTATTGCGCCACTGGTTTAGCCATGCTTGACTAACTTCAGTAGGCTGGCGTCTTAACCATGACTCTGCACAATCGGGTCGTCTGCGGGTAGGCAACGGCCCTAGAAAGGTTACCGTAGGCAAAGTTAATCACCTCACTTGTAAATTACCATTAGTTGCCCACTGGTGACTGTTCCTGTAGTTGGTAGAGTTACTGTGTTAGTTGCAATAGTTGCACCAATAGTCTGAGCATTTGCTGCTGTACCACCTGAAACCATAGCCAACAGTATAGTAACATCTTCTCCATTCTCATCGAGGATGATTGTCTGTCCGTTGGTTGTTGAGCCAAGTGTGATTAATGCCATCTTAGGTGCTGGGTCATACCCATTTGCTGCGTCTGCTTGCAATGGTGCGAAAGCGTTTAGGTTACCGGGGTAAGTTCCACCACGGGCCAAGTGCTCAGTAGTGTCCATAGACCCTGCTCTTAGTTCCCATGCTCCTACTAAAGTTGCATTACCTGCTGCTGTTCCTGTTATTACTAAATTTCCTGCCATATTATTTCATCTCCTAATATTTTTTCTCCATTAAACCTCAAGCCAAGTCTCGGATTGAACCTTGTCCTCCAAAGAAAGTAGTCCAAACTTCACCCATTGTGC
>Ga0209232_1000075_pt1 | contig 59104 bp, 62 predicted proteins | sample ETNvirenome_2_60_FD_184066 | JGI IMG/M metagenome (GOLD analysis project Ga0209232, IMG submission 184066) | Marine viral communities from the Pacific Ocean - ETNP_2_60 (SPAdes) (version 2) | ecosystem: Environmental > Aquatic > Marine > Oceanic | place: Pacific Ocean | collected 2013-06-22 | reverse complement strand
TACCACTAACTGATTTAGCACTTTGAACTATGGTAAATGTCTTACCTGTTCCTGCACCTGCATATACCATTACATGACTTTCGCCATTGGCTATTTCTTTCCATATTTCTTCTTGTTCATTTGTTCCTTTCATTATCATTTTTATTTCCTCGTTTTTTATTTTTATTTGTTTAGTCATTGGACTAAGGGAATGTGAATGCAGGAAGTCTAAGGGGAAATAAAACCCTTGCCGTTCGGGATATGAAACTATAAAAGAAAATGTTCTAGACTATTATTTGGCATACCTGCGTGAATGTGTTGCGGAAAGATATTATTAATCTTTTTTATGTGGTAAACCGCAGAGTTAGATATCGAGGTGACGATATCAAAATGGTTGTGAGTGTAAGTTTGAAAGGAAAGAATTAGCGTACTATGCCGCTTGTCACGAAAGTCTCTAGTTATCTTTGACTCGATAAGTGTATTATTGTTTACAGTCTCTATACTACTATTATTTTTATAGGCCATAGTATTCTACGAAGAGTACTCGCAAAATTAAAGACAAACTCTCTAATATCTTTTCGACAATGCTTCGTATTGTTTCCGTTTATATTGATTACTCAAAATCAGATATAACTTTCACAATACTAGACATTATCACTTTTCTTATTATTGACAAACCTTTCAGTTTTCCTAGATTGCAAATTATCTTTACTAAAATTCGGTCAAACCGCTAAGTTCTATTAGATTAATAGTAAATTACTTTGGTCAACAATCTTGGGAATGTAATATGATTATCATTCAATTCTCACATGGATAATTGAGATAATCGGGGAAATTCTCTCTGAATCAAAATATTTTGATAACGTTTCTCATTTATCATTATTATCACCCTTCTCACAAGAGAGAGAGAGAGAGAGAGAGAGAGAGAGAGAGAGTATATATGTAATATATGATAATTGATAATTATATATAATAATATATTAAATATATTACCATACTATCTCTATTCGCACCTTTTTCATCATTATCACTAGTGAGAAACGATGAGAAACGTGAGAAACGAGGGCGACCATATACATATATCATATAAGATAAGGTCATAAGTATAAACATAAGACATAACTCATATGGTATGATAATCAACTCGATGCTGAAGGTAATGAAATAGCACACTATATTGGTACTAATTTTTTACTCCTTTACGCACTAAGTCATTATAGCATTGATTGAGAATGCTTGAACACTTGGTCAATCTCGATATCTATATTCCTGAGGGGGGGTATATAAAGGGCTGCCCAGCCATGAAAGGCATCCAAAATACTAATCACTAAATCATACCATATGGTTGTACTTTGTGGACGTTCTCAAAAAAATAAAAAAAAGAAGGGGTACAAGTGAAAGATAACAAGGTATTAGGTTTTCGTGTCGCTGTAACTACTAACTTCTTCTTATGTTATCTTTCACTTGTACTTGAGTGTCAAATGAGCCTTCAATTACTAATCTTAGTTAGCCCCCAGTGTGCTAACTAAAGATTCTACTGATTTACCATCAAAAGAACCATCTTTCAAAGCCGCCTTAACGACTCCGTTTATAGATGCTTTTAATGTATCTGCAAAATCCGCACCATTAGTATAATGCGTTCTTTTATTTGATTTACGTGGAGTTAAAACTGCACGTAGAGAATCACCGCCTTCATCAAAGATAGCCGCCATAGCGTCTATTGATTGATAAATTGGGGAAAGTACTTGTAAAGTCTCACTTGAGAAACCTGCTCTAACTGGAGCATGAGGGTTACTAAAGTTTGCACCGTCAGGCATTTCTCTTAGTATTTCCTTAATTCCAGTCATAACACCGCTTCGCCTTCTTTCGTTAGCATCAGCAGTATTTAGCATACTGTTAATAACGGATATAACTCCATCATCAACTGTACCATCATTAATATAGTTCGTTGTTAATTCTTTAAATTCGTGATAATTCATTTTTACCATTTTTATTCACCTCTAAGTTAGATATCTAACTCATTTGACATTAATTATACTGAGAGAACCCTATATAATCGGCTTGCCTACAAAGTGCAACCATATGGTAACGCACTTTGAATAGACGTTACCTTATGTATGCATCTGTATGAAATATAGTATGTTTGATGCAGTAAAAAACGAACTAGGTAAGACATACCGATATAAAATAGAGGTCGGTGAGATGAAAGCGGGTTCGGATATAGTCCGAGTATTAAAATCATTACAGGTTCAAGGTGATGATTTACCCGAAGTTTTAGAACATATTAAATTGTGCTTAAATGTAGTTGATAAGATGGAGTTGAATTAAATGCCTTTATTAGTTGGAGTAGAAAATGGAATTAAGAAAGGATTTACAGAGGAAGAACTTGATATTATTAACGGCTTTGCTTTTGGTTGTCTTATGATGTCAACCGAAACAGGCTCAATTGAAGATATTAAAGAATTTAGATTAATGGCTTTAGAAATGAACTTTCTTAGTGGAATATTTAATAGAACTTTCTTTAAAGAATTCTTAACTGAAGATATGGTTACAAGAATGAAAGATGCTGAGTGGTATTGTAATGTTGGAAGAACTACAAAAACAAGATTCAACAGAGAACTAAAAAGAAGATTATATGCTTATCATAAAAATGCGTTTCGTGAATATATGGAAGTGAATAATAATGATTGAAAAGGATTTATATTTTAATTGTGTGGAATGTCGTAAGATTGTATATTTTCCTAATGAAGATTGTATGGGTGAACATTGTTTAACTTGTTATTGGTCAAAGCGAGAAATTGTAGATGCTGATGATTACGAAGATAACAAAGAATGGTATGAAATTAGACTAGAAAAGACAAGAGAAATGATGGTAAACGCATTGATAGAGACAGATATCGCTATGATAGAAAACTCTTATATTCACGGTGACCGTGAGTTTCTGTGGGCTATTCTATCAGGTGATGGTTGGATTCCATACAACCAATTAACTGATGAGCAAGTTAGGGAAACTTACGTTGAAGTGTTTAATATGGGGGAAGTAGAATAATGGCGGAGTTATTTCAAAGAAGGCATTTTAATTGGATAGCGGATTTATTAGGTGAAATTGAGATTAGTGACAACGACTTAGAATATGTTATTCAACAGTTGCAATATACTAACAATCATTTTAACGCTAATAGATTTAGAGAAGCAGTTAAAGAACATAAAATTAATTGAGGGGGGCTTATGCCCCTCTCTTTTTTTTATTTTTTATGCATTTAGGCTTGTTTCCAAAGTACAACCATATGGTTGCTCTTTGTCGGAAACCCAATATATACCCATATTTAGTGTAATATAACAGTTCACCCGAACTAGTATCTTATTGATACAAGGAGATATAATATGAGTAATAAAAATGTGAAACCCGAAGATAATATGATGAAAGAAGAAGATTGGTATGACTTAGTGTTAAAAGTTGAAAATTGGGAGAAAGCGTGTGATGCAGTAAAAACAGAACACGCTAATATTCCTTATAGGATGGCTGATGCTCTAAGACAATTCAAATTAGGTAAAAACAATGTAAACATTAGAAATAAAGTCAAAAGACAACTAATGATGGCTGAAAAATACGCTAAAGATAATTTGAAATCCCTACAAGATAAAAAATATATCTTTTCTGATGAGAAAAAGAATGCTTTGAAGCGTGAAATGGATATTGAAGAGGCTTATATGAATGGAATAACTATCAGTAGTGAAGATTATGTGGCATGGCCTATATTATTTGAATCTAGAGGTAGTAAGTTAGTTGATGCTAAGACTGAAGCAGTAATTGCGGAAGTTGTGAAAGCGAGAACCGATATGGCCGCTTTAATTGATGGTATTTCTAATGGTCTTGACCTTTTGGATATATATGAAGTGAGTGCAGAAGTGAAAAAAGAATTACCAAAATTGAGTAATGAGGAATTATTAACATTTGCTCAACAACACGCACTTGAAGTAGTTGAAGAAGTTATTGAAGCATGGGCTAAAACTCTAGTTTTAGAGACTAAGCCACTAAAATCAGTAACGCCGGATAATCATGATTTGAGTTTTGGTAGTATACATGAGATTTTATCTCAAAATTCACCAGTCAGTAAATTAAGAGAATACCGAAGAGCCTTCGGTGAAAAATTTGATAGTAAAAGTGAAAAAGGCATCTTAATTGCCCGCCATAAGGTAAAATGGTCAGGAAGGTTAGAAGATGCTCCAATCATCAACTATACGCCTGTAAAAAGGGCTAAAAAAGGAGAGAATAAGAAGTAAGGTGTTAGTTCGGGTGAACTAACCCTTATTCTCTTTTTTTATTTTTTGAAGAACCTGCGGTGACAAAGAGAGCAGAACCATATGGTTGTACTTTGAACACAACACAATATATAGGGGGCATTCGTTGTTAAAGTATCTCACTCTTGTTTCATAAAGGGATATCCCGAAACAAAAAGCCAAAGATAGATAGTTAAGTAAGCGTGTTCCCTCACTGTCAAGCATACTATGCCTACACAAAGTAAATTGAATACTAGTAAAACAATTAACTCCCTGTTAGGAATTGCCTATGAAGTTGCATATGTTAATCGAAACCCTCTGTATCTATCGGCGGCTATTACACTCAACCAAATCAACGTTAAGAACGCTAAGATAGAATAAAGCCTCTATGAAGGCCACCTAATTAGCCTTAAGTTTCTTAACGTTGGTTTTGACCCTTTTTTTTATATTTTTTTTTGTTTCGACTGTATCAAAGTGTCGAACCATATGGTTGCTCTTTGTAGGAAACACAATATATAGGCTAGATTAAGGTATAAAGTATGGTGGAACAAAACTGTGTTTATGAAAGAACGATGAATGTTGTATATGAGAGGATAACTCCTTTAGAGGGTGAAAGTCCTAAGTATGAAAAATTAAGAGAAAGAGTGAATAGGGAATTATACATTAACCAAATTCCGGTAGTATGTAGATATCATATGTCTCAAAAAGATTTCTCTGATTTAGATAAAGATGATTATATGCCTCATATCAAAACTGAGAAGAAAACTTCTTATCAAATATGGAATAATGATGTTATGCTTTATGAAAATGAATACGCTTACAGTAGAGAAAAAGCATTTGATTTAATCACTCAATATGCTCTAAGTTGTGATGTTAGTCATCACGACTTAACTCATACAACTAAAGAAGAAGAAATAGAAACTAATGTAGAAACATGGCCTACTTTGGAACACGTAAAGATAATACCTTATGCTTTTGTTGATGATATGTGTTATAAAGTCAATAGTTATTCCAATAATATTGCAATCTATACAGAAGTGAATGGTTTTGACCAAGTTAGTTTAGATACCACATTTCATCTTAATAGAAGTAGTGCTTCATTAGATTTCGTCATTAAGTGGAATGCTCCAGTTAAATCAACTAAGGCTGAAATAGAAAGGCATTTAGTTGATGTGCCGGAAAAAGTGTTAGCCACTGTTATGTATTTAGTTGAAGGTATTCTTACTGAAAGTGGATGGAAGATTGATGAAGATAAAACTACTATTGATTGTGTTACACAATCTAATATTAATACAAAAGCCGAGTGTTCTCCGGCTGTTATTTCTTCGTTGAAGAAAACTAAAGCAGAACTGTAAGCATAACCCCCTGTAGGGTCTATCGTTAGTTAACGGTAGGCTCTGCGGGGTCTTTTTTTTATTTTTTTTAGCCCCTCTCCTCCCAAGATAGCCCCAAAGTGTAATCTACAACCATATGGCTTTGCTTTTTAAAAATTTTTTTTTATTTTTTTATTGTTTATGTTTTTTAGCACGAAAAATTTTTTATTTTTATTAATTAGCATGATTTTTTAATTATTTTAAGCGTTTTAACACGTTAAATAAGTTAAAAGATAAAAAAACGCTGGCTTATATTAAAGAGCCGCCTTTATTAATTAAAGCATACAACACAAAGCACATAAAAATCGAAGATTTTTTGTGCGTGATAATAAATGCTAATAACTACAACGCTTATTGTGGGAATAGGCAGTTAAGAAAAAAAAAATCGCCGCTAGTGGTAAAAAAATTCCACCACATTTTTTGAAAAATAAAAGGGTATAATTATTTTACCGCATCAATTACCTTTTAGGCTAGATTATATTCGGCTTTATTGTAATTCTTGGGGTTGGCATTTGTGTCTTGGTTTAATTTACTTAAAAAAGACAACGTAGATGACGCTATTGATGAATTAGAGGAGATAAGTGAAGAATTTGACTTGTCTGAACATGATTGGTCTTCAGTGGATGACGCTTCTGACTATCTTTTTGAGCATAAAGTGAAGGATGAAGAAGAATGAAGAGTAAAAAGCAAGTTTTAGTTGACGATTTATGGAAAGTATTAGCGGCTAACGTGTATTCTTTGTCTGAAGCCCAATTACGTGACTTAAAATATTACGTTTTAGAACAATCTAAGCAGATAAAGGGGAGATAGATGATGAATTGGCAAAATATTCTTTTAAAGCGTAATCCCTTTCTAGATAAGTGGACACGTTATTGTAAAGAATGTGCTAAAAAAGGATTATTCCTCGCATCAGGTAAAGACCCTCACTTATCGGCGGCAAATGAAGACTATTGTTATAGATGTAAAAAGAATACAGAATCGGGTTATACTAAGAATGATGAGATTATCATTTTTGATAGGAAAGGACAACAAGGTGTAGAGAGGCAAAAGAAATATGACGAAGAAAGGTCTAAAAGGTTAGGTTCACTAAGAGAGTTCGATACTGGCGAGAGGTAGATTAAATGAGTTGGTTCACTATAATAAAAAAAGACAATAGTGTTGATTATAAAATACCCGATGATGTAAAGATGTTCATGGCTGACTTAGAAAGTGCAGAGCAAGAAAGTGAGTCTATTAAAGACCAAGTAGAACAAGCCGAATATCATAAACAAGAGGATGATTTAGAGGACTTAAAAGAAGAAGAATATGAATTACAGGCGGAAGTTTCTGAGTTAGGAGACAAATTAAAATCTCTTATAGATAAGTATAAGATAAAAGATATGGATTGGGCTGTTGAAGAACTAAAAGATTTTTCTCCAATATATTATCCGTTTAAATCCGGTGAGTCGGTTAATTATTTTCAAATAAATGATTCTTTAAAAGACAATTTTTATGTTGACCCTTATGAGGATAAAACTCCAAAAAGAGGAAATAAAAATAAGAAAATTGTTGCAAGACTAAATAGTTTTCAAAATCAACATTATGAGCAGTATGGTACTCCCGAAGAGAACCAAGATTTACACGAATTTATCAGTGCAGTTAGTAATGGTGATGTTAGCAACTTACGGAATAGATTTCCTTTTGCACATTTAGTTTTTGATGAAGCAGGTTTATTAGGTGATTTAGAATGAGTTGGCAAGATATACTAAAAGGAAAATCCTATGGGCATAACTTGGAATTATCTTATGAGAATTCAATGTTTCTTACTAATTATTCAACTGACTCAACAGAAATTAACCCTATAACAGGAGACAAATTTGCTCTCGGTGAACCTGCTATTCCTAAAAGCGAATATCATGCGGCAAAAGTTCTACTCTATGTAATACAATTAGAAGAGGGAGAAGCAAAGGCTAAATCTAAACTTGCCTATTTACGAGATTCAGGTAATATTCCATATGATTATGTTATGGATAAATACGATAGTGGAGAATACACTGTTAACCCTAAAAAATTACCAAACGGTGAAAAAATTGATTGGGATAGAGTTGAGTGATTAAAATGAGTTGGAAAGATATAATAAAAAATAAAAAAGATAAATGCCCTAAGTGTGGTACTCCATATAAATATCCTTCTCTTCCATTGTGTGCTAAGTGCGGTCATATTGCTAATGATAAGATGATGAATGAAGAAGACCATGCACAGTTAGAAGAAGAAACAGGTCGTAGTTTTAGGTGAGTAAAATGAGTTGGCAAGATATATTAAAAAACGAAATGGACGTTAAAACTCTAGAAGAAATTGCAACTGAATTAGAGAAGGCAGTTAAAGCACATGCTTCTCAAGCAAAAAGAATTAGAGATATGCTTGCAAAGACTTCTGCTTCATCTACGCCACAACCGCCAAGTGTAAGACCTCGAACAAGAGGAGATGATTTGTTGATTGCAAGAGCAAAACGTGCTTATGATACACAACCAAAAAATAGGTGATTAATATGAGTTGGTTTGATATAATTAAAAGAAAAAAGCCGGAAGGTAAAGAAGATTACTTAACTGCTATGTCTAGAAGGATGGGTAAAAACCGACCAAATAATACAAGATTTAAAACTCATAGTGAAGGTACTATGCGTGAAACATTCAAATGTGATTTATGTGGGAGAAGAATACATGCGAGAAATAAACACGAAACTAGCCTAAATACTGGAAGTAATTATTGTAAAAAATGTGCTAAATTTAAAGATGCTAGTAGTAGTAGTTAGGTGATTAATATGTCTTGGGAAAATATACTAAAAGAAAAATTAGTTTGTCCTATGTGTGGTAAGAAGACTTTTGGCACAGATGTTAGGGCTAAAGGAAAATATAAAAGACAACTAAAATGTAGTGAATGTGGACATACCCAAATGATGTGATTGATATGAATAAGTATCCTCATCTTTCTAATGTTCTTAATCGAGAGTTTGATGATGTTGCTAAAAATGAAGCAGAAGAAATAGTTGGTTTAAAATCAATTGTAGATAAGTTACAAGAATTGATAACTATTCAAACAAAGGCGGCCCAAGAAAAAAACGAGCGGATGAAAGCCGAAGAAGAAAAAGCAAGAGCAATAAGAGAAAAAGAAGAACAAGAAAAAGAAAGGCAAGCAAAAGAAGAACAAGCAATGAAAGATAAGGAAAAAAGAGAAGAAGAAGAAAGAAAGAAATATGGTGGAAAAACCAAAAAAGAAAAAGATGAGGAAGATGCAGAATACAAAAGAATTAGTCGAGCGGCTAGAAGAAGAGTTAGAACAATGGGTGGTAAAATACCTAAAACTAATCAACCATCAGTAAATGACCCACCTAAAGAAACTGATGAAGAAAAAGCAAAAAGAGAAGCAAGAACAAAATTTAAAGGATTACCTAGAGCAGAACAAAAGAGAAGACGTAAAAAAGCCTTAGAGAACAAGATAAATGAAGAAAACCAACGTAAAACGGAAGATGAAGCAGAAGCAAAACTAGCAGAAGTAGAAAGACAAAGACAACTAGAACTAGAACAAATACAAAGAAGAAGACAACAAAAAGAAGATGAAAAAAGAAGAAAAAAAGAAGAGTTGCGTAATAAGAAAAATGATGCGAAAAATAGAAAAGAAAAATTTTCAAAATCTGAAGACGATGAATCTAATTGGTTTTCTGCGGTGAGGGTTTGAAATGAGTAGAGTAATAAAAACTGCATATTCAAGACTCATTAGTGGAACTGTTATTATTCTTAAAGTTGCTAGAATCTTTACAAAAAGAACGAGGTTGGTTTAATGCCTAAAGGTTGGATAACTAATAAACCCATGAGAGAAGCATTTCTAAATTGGTTTGGTAAAACGGAAGAGGATTTTGAATGAGTTGGAAAGATATAGTAAAACAAGATTCTAAGGTATGGTATTTTGAATTATTAAGTCACATGATGAAATTAAATACAACATACGGAGAGCAATTAGATATACTTCAAGACCTACGTGCCATAGCGAAAAGAAATCCAAATGATGTGGAGTTAGATAATGCGATAGAAGATATCTTAATTTTGCAGGATGAGAGTTTTGACGCAAGTGACCGATTGTTCCAATTAGTAAAGATGAGGGAAAAGTTACAATGAGTTGGTTTGAAGTTCTCAAAAAGAAAAAATCTAAGGTAAACTCCGCAGGTAATTACACCAAGCCATCTATGCGTAAAAGAATTTTCAATAGGATAAAAGCAGGTAGTAAAGGAGGTGCGGCAGGTCAATGGTCTGCTAGAAAAGCACAGATGTTGGCTCTAGCGTATAAGAAAGCAGGTGGTGGATATCGTGACAAATAATTGGTTTGAAACATTGAAAGCCAAAACAAAAGGACAACAGGCTTTGACTGAATGGACTAATGAAAAGTGGGATTATATTTCTCCTAAGTCTAAAAAGAAAGGAAGGTATGCACCAAAAGCAGTAGCCGATGCAATGACTAGTTCAGAAAAAGCATATGAAAACCGTAAAAAGAGAGAAGGTACTAGGAAAGGTAAGCAACATGTTCCGAGAGGAAAGTCTGCCAAGAAAAAATACAAGAGGGTTGAAGGATTATGAGTTGGCAAATAATATTGAAAGAACTCTCTTGTCCTCTACCAACTCAAGATTTAATGTTAAACACTAAAAATAGAGATGCCGCAGTTAAAAATCCTAATATTAGATATGGCCCACTAAATCTTAATGATGAAGATTATTGGGAAGACTATGCAAAGAAATGGAATACTACTGCTGAAGTAGCAAAAAAATCTAATTGTAGTAATTGTATTGCTTTTGATATTTCTCCAAGAATGGATGATTGTATGCCGTTATCTACTGATGATGATGGAAGATTAGGTTATTGTTGGATGCATGATTTTAAATGTCATTCAGCAAGAACTTGTTTTACTTGGGCTAAAGGTGGCCCAATTGATGATGATGCTACATCAAAAGAAAATCAAATGAGGCGAGAAAAATGAGTTGGAAAGATATTCTATTGAAAGACACTAGAACTGCAACTAGAAGTGCATATTTGTGGGCTTTTAACGATGACGCAATTTATTTCCCAATAATACAATTAATCAAACAAAAAGTAAAGGGGTATCTAGATTGGGGTTGGTCTAGAAAAGAAGTTATTGATGATATTTTAAATGCAATAGCAAAAGAGTTGCCCGAAATGATGTCTCAACATAAAGGTTTTATGGATGACTTATTATCTCCCGTTAATGACAGAGATGAAATAGGAGATTCAATATCAGATGTTGATTGGTTAGAGGTTGCTGAAAATTTTAAGGAAGATATAGAAGAGGCTATGGAATTATATCCTGAAGAGGAGTCGTGGCAAAAATGAGTGATTGGTTTGATATACTTAAAAGAAAAAAACACCCTGCATTGAAGAGAGCAGGAGTTAGTGGTTTTAGTAAGCCAAAAAGAACTCCTGACCATAAGAGTAAATCTCACATTGTTGTAGTTAAAGATGGTGAAAAAACTAAGACTATTAGGTTCGGTCAAAAGGGAGTTAAAACTAATCAAACTGCCGGACAAAGAAAGGCGTTTAAATCAAGACATTCTAAAAATATAAAGAGAGGAAAATTTTCCGGTGCTTATTGGGCTAATAAAGTTAAATGGAGTCCTAAAAAAACAAAAGAAAAGAAAAATAAGAAGTGGAGAAAGGGTTCGTGACAGTTAAGTGGTAATAATCATAAAGTTTATGTTCTAATAGTAGATGAGAGTTGATAAGTTTGGACGCTAATTCTGACAACTCTTGGTTTAACATATTAAGAATGTCGGGAGCAGTTACTACTACTTCAGCAGGAACATCACCCCTATTTAATAATAAAGCCATAAGGAGAAAAAAGTATGGCCGCAAAAAAACCGATAAAGAAAAAACAAATGCGAATAAAAACTACAAGCGGAGCAGTATTAATCGCAGATTATAAAGGACTACCTTTTACTCAACTTTATAAAAATTGGAGAGAGGCTTGTAAAGATGTTACAAAAGAAGACATGTTTATGGAAGTTGCTAACGTTCCTACTTTGTTAGTAGCAATTCAGAAACATGGAGTAATCGCAAGACAACGTTATAACAAAGAGTCTCTAGTTAGTCCTAAAAATCCAAATGAAGGTGGCGTAGAAATAATAAGACAATTAGATGCTATTGCTGGTAAACAAAATGATTTATCTAAAGACCAATTACCTTTTTTACGAAAATTAGTTGCTGAATTAAAATCTCATACTATTGCGGGTTCTGAAACTAATCCTAGAAACATTGTGTTTAGTGACCCCATTATAAATGACGATGGATATATTATTGATGATGAAACTGTATATGGGCATTATAGAACAGTGAGATATAGATTATGGAGAAGTAATAAAACAGACAAAGAAACTGGTGACTTTGAAGACGTTCCGGTTTGTCCTGAATCATGGTATGATGAAAGTCAAGATACTGCTGAACCCCCTATGTGGCAAGCACTTTATGCTCCTACAGCAAATAATAACCCATTGAAGTCTAAAGGATTATTACCTATTATGGAAGAATATTTAAAAGCAGTTGAAGATTTAACATATTCAGGAACTAGAGAAAACCCACCAAGAATTACTAGTAAAACTATTGCTAAGGATTTATATGAATCATTTCCTAAAGTTAGAGAAGAAGTTGCTTCGTGGGTCAAAGAAGGAAGTCCTTTTTTGAAAACTGATTTAACTTTATATGGTAAACAAGCATCTGAATCTTTAAGAACTGTTAGAATTGAAGCAAGTACGGCGGAACATGTAGACCTTTTTGAAGAAATTTTAAAACTTCAAAATATAGATGTAGATAGTATTTACATAAATGTTACACCTCTACAATGTAAAAGAATGGCATTAATGAATAAAGATTATGCTAATAGATTAAAGTCTAGAACATATGCACAAAAAGTTGCAGTTAATAGAAGGGCTCAATCTAAAAGGGCTAAAGAGGAAGTAGAAAGAAGAAGAGCAATGAGTCAAGGTAAAAAATCTAAAAAGAAAAAGTGAGTAAAATGTGTTGTAAAATAGAAAGTAAACAAAATTCTATGACTACTGTTCTTTGTCCAGTATGCTATAAGGTGATTTAAAATGAAATGGTTTGATATAATTAGAAAAGAAGAAGAAGAAGAGATGACTGAAGAATCTCCATCTTCGCCACCGGAAATACCTCCGACTGAAGATGAAGAAGAACAAGTAGTTCACTTTGTTGACCCTGCTGACCAAGATGAAATGAATGAAGTTTAGGTGATATTTTGATAACTAGAAAAAGATGTCCTCTTTGTAATCATGAGAATAGGGAATCCCTTGAATCTGAATTAGAAAATCTAATTATTACAACAGATGAGTTAGATGAGCAAATGAATTGGCCTAGTGGAACTAGTTCTAAACATCAGAGAAATCATATGGAGGGTTTTGTAAATTCATCTAACCCTAGATGTTCTATTTGTGTTAGCCCCGATAGGGCAGAAATAGAAATGAAATTATATGAAGCACAAGTTACTCCTGCTGAAGTTGCACATGCACTAAATTGTAGTGAAGCACAAGTTATGAGACATTTAACAAAACATTTGCAACCTATCGTACAACAGTCTGCGGCCAATATGATAGCAACAAAAGAAGTAGATGAGATTGATACACTTAGTAATAACATTGGTAGGTTAGAAGGAAAGATAGATGAATTATTTTTAGAAACTGATTTGAATCCTAAGTACATTGATTCGTTAACTAAGTTAGCAAAAGAAATTAGAGAGAGTTTAAAATACCTAATGGAGTTTAAAGGTAAATTAGTGCATAAGAGACAGGATACAATTATTGTCGCACAAATGCAAATTGTGCAAGAAGTGTTAGCACAAAATCATCCTCAAGTTTGGTTAGATATTAAGAATAAAATGCAGGAGAAGTTACAATGAGTTGGCAAAATATTCTGAAAGCATCTGAAGATAAGTCATCTTTACCGCAGGAAAAAATAAATCGTAACGCACTGAAGTTTACAATCACACCCGTTAAACCATTAGTAAGAAGAAAAAATGAGTTAACTTACTTCTTAGCATCTTATTTAGATGATGCTCAAACACTTAAAGAACTTATTTCTGAATGGAAAGAAAGCCAAAAAATGTTAGAGTATAAAAATACAACTGTAGGATTAAGACAGTTAAGTGCCGTTATAAATAGAATTAAAAAATATTTTGAAAATATAATACCAATTGAACCAAACAGAAAGACTGAATCCGATGAACAGAAAACAGAAAGATTGGTAGAATTCTTTTCTAAATTACCTAATCCACCTTCTGCATCAGATATCACTACTATGGAAAACAATTTAGATATTTTAACAAAGTTTACAGAAAAAACCAAGTTAACTAGTAAACAATGGGATGAGAATAGAATAAATAAAGTAGTAAATCAAATTAAAGAAGCGGCTAGAAGAAGAAGTAGAAAGATAGACGAGGTAGATATATCTCAACTAAATGCTAGTGATTTAGATGGATTACTTAATTATCTTTCAACTGATAAAAATATAAACAGAATGAAAAGACTTAGTAGGGCAAATAAAAAACAAATTAAAGATATTGTTCTTCAGATACAAAATAAAGATAAAAAGTTTATGGGTATTGGTTATGATACAACTGATATAACTTTAACACTACGTTCAGATTTTGATACAGAAAAAGATGTATTATCTAATCTAAAGTTTGTTAACGAAGACGAACAGAAAACTGTAAAATTACCCGATTTTATTACTGAGGCACAGGGTCGTGCCTTAGCAGGGGGCTCTCCTTCAACTAAAATAACTAGAACTTCTTTAGGGAAATTATTTGAAATAGATGAATATTCAGAAAAAGATTTACCCACTTCTTTTGCTGAAAACATAACAGTTAATGATATTAATGAAGAGTTTATATTAAGATATTATGAACACGTACTACTTAAATTAAACAAGGGAAGAGATAAATTTTTACCTTATATGAGTGGTAGTGAAAAATCAGATGCTAAAATTTTATTTGGAGTAAGCGGTACTAAATCAAGCAAACTAAATCCTACGTTAGTATATTTAATTAGAAATTTTAACTTAAGACTAGGTAAAATAAGACTTTCAGAAATAACGGCACTTGAACTTGATAGTGTATTTAGAGGATTATCACAAGGAAAATATCAAGAAAGTCATCCTCAATTAGTTACTGAATTCAAAAGATATGTTTCTACTGCTGACCCCGATATTGAAGAAGGAGAAAGAAAATTTACAGGTGTAAATAAGTTCTTAGAAAGACTTAGAGATGATGTAGATTTATATAAAGTTGTAGAAGAGTTAGCAAGAAAAGAATCTAAAAAAGAAAAACTTAGAGTGAGTGTAGAAATTGATGCATTTATCAAAGAATATAAAGAAGACCTAAATAAAATAGGTGTTGATACTGCTAGGAAAAGAAGAAAAGCAGACAGATTTAGAGAAGAAAAACTTGTAGAATTTAAAAAATTAGATGCTATAAAAGAACTAATGAAAAAAGGAAAATCACTGGAAAATGTAAAAAATAGAGAGTTTGAATATTTATTCGATAATTATGATAAAAACCAAGATAGATTTAGTTTACAATATGAACCCGAAGTAAATACTGAAAAGGAAACTATAAGATTACTTGATGAATTTAAAGATACCATAGAAAATTTCAAAATAAACACTATAACTTCTGCCATGATTAGAGAAGGAATGAAAGCGAAGAATCCAAATTTAATGTCAATGTTAATGCTTTGTTATGGATTATCAAAAGTATATGATGATAGAAAATTTGAAAAAAGTGTTTACTCTGCTTTAGAGACAATAATACACCTTAAGGAATATACAGGTAAAGATAAGAAAAAGAGAAAAGAGTACGAAGATAAGAAAGAAAAAATGGAAAAAAAATTCTCTGATTTTATGGAATTATTCAAAAAGAAATATAATGAATATCATATGAATTTTAAAAGAGATTCGCAAGAAAAAATAGTAGAGGTTATAACTAAACCTATTTTACTAAGTAACACAGATGAACTTAGTGACAGAGAACCCGTCTTTGTAATACAAAATTTACTTTCAAAAGGTAGAGAGGAGAAGAAGTAATATGGATGCTAAAACTTTTTTTCAAGATAAAACCATACTTGAAGTTTTATTATTCGATGAAGGTGCAGTTGCAAAAACGGTAAAAGATAGTATTCAAAGATATGTTGTAGAACCAAAATATGAAAAAGATAAAAATATAAACATTGGTGAGTTAGAAAATAAATTAGATGAATTAGAAGCAAAAAAAGACAAAGTAGATGTTGAAACTTTTGAACGGTTAGATAGAGAATTAGAAACATACTTGGCTGAAATAGAACAACTAACTCAAAAAACTTATGATAATTTTACAGAAAATTTTCCTAGTGAAATTCTCTTTGAATATCTCATAGACAATGATAAAGGTTCTTCAGTAGATGATGACGATACTTCTATACAAGATGCTAAGTTTTTATTTACACATGACTCTTCAATTAAAGAACTTGAGTTAACTTCTTATTTTCTAACTGATGATGAAGGTAAACAACAAACTGGACAGAATACTCTTATTAAAATTGAAAACTATTTAACTAATAAATATAAAGGTATAAAAAAGTATATAGATAATCTAAATAAACTAATAGAAGATATTAGAGATTATATTAGACAGTATGCTAAAAAGGGTAGTTTAACAGAAAAAAATTTAAGCACAGCACCTAAAAGACAAAATCTTACTGGTAGGTCTAAACAGGTAAAGTTAGATGAAATATTTAGAGCATTCGGTAATGGCAATACAATTTGGAGGTCAGCAAAGGATTTCATTGAACATGAGAATGCACCCACTAGTGATTTACAATTTATACAAAAAGTAGATAAAGATACTTTAGAAGATTGGAAAGCACTATTAACAGGTTCATTTTATGGTCGTCAAAAGGTAAAGGTACAACCATTTTTAGATTTAATAAATGACAGGATTCTAGGTAAAAAAGATAAGTCAGGACAGAGATTAAGTAGATTAGATGCTGATACTATTGATTTTAAAGCCGATACATTACTAGGTAGTTTAGATTTGAAAAAGGTTGAAAGAAGAGATTCTATTTATGCACATTGGGCAAAATACAGTGGTAAATATACAGACCTTACTAAATCAATAAAAAGATTTCAACAAGAATTGAGAGATATTGTCGAAACTAAAAATTATGAGGAAATAAAAAATAATGATATAGATAGATGGAGGCACTTACAAAACATTGTAGATTTTGACTTCGATGAGGATACTTTTAATTACATTGTAAAAATTAAACCTCAGACTATTAAAAGGTATAATAAAGATAATTTATATGTTAAAGGGTTTGAAGAATTAAACTTGTTTAAAAAACCAATTAGTGATGATATTAATATTTCTAGAGCAAAAGAAGGTAAACTACGTTCTTCGGAAGAAACAGATGAAAAAGGAATAAATACAGGTAAAGGTTCTATAGCAGGTTCTATTGATGCATCAAGTGATGAAGCAGGTTATGACATTCCTATAAGAGTGGCTGAAGGAGATAGAACAGGTGCAGACCCCGATGAAACAGAAAGGCTAAACGTGGAAGACAAAGAACGTCAAGCATCTGCTAGATATACCAAAGATAAGGATTTTGCAGGATTTGGTATGGATATTGCTGAGGTAAAGGGTACTAAAGAAATTGAAGAGATAGATATTTTTGGTAGAAAGGTAAATAATTTATTTACACAAATTGACGTAGACCCTCTATATGCTTATGCTTTTGATAAAGATTCAACAGTTTTTAAAAATATTCCTTTATTCAAAAAAGAAATTGGAAGACTTAGAAGAAAACTTAAAACAATATCAAGTGCTGGTAAGTCTTTAGATTTAGGGCTTAATTTTGATGATGATATTAATGATTATGTTGATGAGTTAAAAAGTATGGTAATATCAGATAGAAAAACATTTTTCTTACCATTTACTAAAGAATTAAGTAGTTTAATGACACAACAAGAATACAATAAATATGAAAAAAATAGAGAAAAAATTACAAAATTTTTGGAATTAATTAGTGAGATACTCGACTTCGGGGATAAGAAAACTCAGGGAGGAGGTTGGGCTTCAGAAGAGTCAAGTGGTAGTCAAGATAGTCCTACAGGACAAAGATATATAGAACCCTACGCAAATACAAAAACCTTACTTAAAGAAATTGAGGAGGCTAGAGATGCATTTGATGATATGATAGAGAATATAGTAGAATATTACATTAAACCACTTTCGACTCAATATAAACCATTTGCATCTAAGATAGATATTTTAGATACTAATATTATTGAAAGGTTGGTTAGGGCAAAAGAAGAAGATGAACCATATTTCCATTTATTAGCACTAAGAATGCGAGGGTTGACAGAAGTATTCCCAACAAGAAATTTTAAGGTTATTGAAAGAATTATAGAATTAATAAATTTTACAACTAAACCATCTATATTAGATAGTGCTACAAAATTAGAAAAATTGTTAAGAGAGTTATATAAAGAGTTACTCATAATTTATAAAAAACCTTTTGCTAAAGAAATAGAGGCAGAGTTAGGAGCATATTATTACTCAGTATTAAAACCATCCTTAAAACCTACAAAGGCCAAAGAATTAGAAATATTTGATAAAAATGCAAAAACCTTATTTGACCAAGTTGTAGACCAAAAGAGTGCATATCCTCTACATGCTTTAATAGACTTGTTAAAACAAAGTAGTGGTAAGAAAGGTGAATTAATGTATCTAGCAAATGACTTAGGATTTTCAGATAAGAGGGCTAAAGCAAGAAGAAAACAAGGCGTTCCTACATATACTAAATCACAACTAAAAACGATTGTTGTAAACTTTACTGAAGCAATGGACGACTTTAGTAGAACAATTACAAAGAGCATAGATGCACAAATTCTAGAAGCACATGATAATATTAGAAAAATTTTAGATAAGCCAGTTTATTATAAAAGAGGAAATTTATCTAATTTTGACCATATCTCTACTACACAGGACATTTTAAAATCTAAATTTAATGTTGATGTTTCTGCATTAGATATTACAAAAATTGTAAAGGAATCAAATTCTATGCAAGATTTAGGTTTAAAGTATGGTATTTCTTCTGAAGGTGTTTATTTTATAAAGGCTAATTTTAGGTGATACATTTGATTAAAAAATTTCATCCTAAACTTAGACAAATTCTTCAAGACGATAAATTGAAGATTATACAGGTTGGTAATGAACAGGACATGAAAGAACTATGGGATGCAAGTAATCCTGACATGCCTCATGAAATGCGTTCTAGCAATGAATGGAAATATCCAATTGAAAATTGGTTCGGTGCAATTGTTAATGACAATGGAAAGGCTAGATTAGTTACAGTTGTTGGTAATGCCGTTAGAACTGGAAAGGAAAAAAAACCTTATGCTTATTTTGGCGGTGCTAAAACACACCCCGATTATCGTAAGGGTAGTAAAAAAAATCCTAAAGGTGGAATTTTTAGAGAAGTAAGAGACAAAGCGTTAGAACCAATAAAGGGAATGCCTAGAATTGCGGGTTTCTCAACTATGAGAACAAAATCCGGTCTTACACTAGATAAGCCAAAAACTCATGAAGTAATTCCCGATGATGTTTTAATGTTCATGAATGAAAGAATCACACATTTAGATAATGTGGATGATTGGGGTATATCAAAGTGGATGCTACAATTGAGGAAATAACATGGAGTTAGATAATTTAGATTTAGTTTCTGCTATGGATATGGAGATATCAAAAAACTCCTTCCCTTATTTTTTTCAAAATGTATTAGGAATGATGTACCCTGCATATATGCACGAATGGTTAGAGTTGATGCAGACTACAGATAGAACAGTTATTATTTGTAGTAGGGATTTTGGCAAATCTGTTTTTATGCATAGTTGGGTAGTTTGGAATCTCGTCTTTCAAGAGCCACCATATCAAATGCTCTATATCTCATCTAACCAAAAGCAGACTCTTGTTCATATGAGAGAAATAGATAGAATGTTTAGTCATCCTGCACTTAAAAAATATAAACCAAATAGGGGTTGGGCTATTGGAAATATTCAGTTAACCAATGGTAATGCGATTTTAGAGCGTTCAGTTGGTTCTCAGATTAGAGGGCTTCACCCTCAAGAAATAATTATTGATGACCCCTTGAAGGAATTTAGTATGGTGGGCATTCAAAAAGTTACAGATTGGTTCTTTGGAGATATGATACCTACATTACATCATACTGCTAATTTAAGAATGATAGGTACTCCCTTTTCATATACTGATATTTTTACACAATTGGAAGAAAATGAGGCTTATAGTGTTAGAAAATATCCTTGCCTAAATTCTCTTAATGAATCTTTATGGCCGGAAAGATGGGGATATGAACAATTAATGCAAAGAAAAGCAGAAATTGGTTCTTTAAAATTTACAAGAGAATATCTTTGTGTTCCTATTTCTACGGGTACTTCTCTATTTAATCCTGAATTTGTAGATAAATGTAAATCAAGAGATTATGTTTTAAAATTAGGACATAGAAAAGATAAAGGATACAAATATTATGTCGGTGTTGACCCTGCTATTTCTACTGATGGAGACTATAATGTAATTACTGTTATAGAAATGGATGATGAAAAAAATAAAACTATTGTGCATATAGATAGAGCAAAGAATGTAGACTTTAGGCAAAATATAGAAAAGATTAGATTAATAGGAGCAATTTTTGAACCGGAAGTTATTCTATTTGAAACAAATACTTTTGCTAAATCTTTTACTCAAGAATTAAGAAATATTTCAGATTTAAATGTTCAAGATTTTAATACCACAAGAAAAAAGAAACAAGAAATAATTCTTAGTTTACAGATGAATATTGAAAATGGTAAAATAAAATTTCCTTATGGAGATAATAATAGCAGACAGGTAACTAATCTTTTAATTGAAGAATTGTCTATGTTTTCTATTACTCAAGCAGGTAAATTTGAAGGGGTCGGGGCTCATGATGACCTAGTAATGAGCCTTGCATTAGCCACCGCCGCCACACATAATTCTACAGAAGTGTTTATGTTGTTAGATGATATGGGCATCTTTGACGAACCTAAACAACAATTAGCCCGACCCGCTTCCGGCTTAATGGGGTTGAACTTTTAGAGGTGAAAAAATGGCTAAAAAATTAAGTACAGAATTTGATGAATTAGCCAATATTGCTAGAGAAGATGAAAAGTTGGCAGAAGAAGAACAACGAGTTATAGATGAATTAACAGTAGATAAAAGTGATTTCTTAAAATGGCTTGATAATCAACCTCTTTCTAATCATTTTGATATAGAAAAAAAATATGCTAAAAAATTTAATACTAATTTATCTCAAGCAAAAAAGGAACTAAATATTATTGTTAAAAAATATGAAGTAGAAGGACATGATGTACCAACAGTAGTCAAACAATTAAAAAAGTATAGAAGAACACTAAAGGGAAGTGCAAAAGTAGATATTACAAATTCGATAGACAATCTAATAAAAGCATATTCTGACCATCTTAGCACTAGTATTGATGATATATATTGGATTAAAAAATACAAGCCAATATTAAATGATATGGTATGTAGTGAAGATAATATTATAAAATTATCTTATGTTTCTGAGGAGTCTACAAGAAGAGAGATTATTGATACTCTTTGTAAATATTGGGAAGATAAATTACATATGAGGGATATGCCATATAATTCAGATTACGCTAAATTAAATAAGTCCATGTCTGTTTCAAAAAGAGAATTCAAATCCATATTGAGAAAATATATGACAAGTACGACAACTAAAGATATTATTAAACATGAAATATTAAAGGCAGTATGTGAAAATAACGGTATTTCTTCTAGACAAATACATGAAAGATTACCGACTAGATTATTTAAAAAAACTTCACCAACCATTATTTCTAAAATGGCTAAAAGTATGGATATAACAAATGTAAATGGTGCATTCTATAAATTAAATGATGATATTAAAAAAGATATTTATGCCTATACTGCGGCCTTCATAGATTCAGATGGGTATATTACTATGGATAAAAATTACAATCCTAGAGTTGGTTTGATAGCCACAGGAGAAAGAGGTAAAGCATTTATGATGGAAATGCATAAATCTCTAGGTTGTGGTAGACTACATCTTGACCAAAAATCACCACAGGCTACTAGGTCTGTTCAAAGATTAAATTTCTATTCGGGTGATGATGTGGTAAAAATATTAACAAAGTGTAGGCCACACTTTAAAATGAAAGGGGCTAACGCAGACATATTATTGGAACTAGTAAGAATGAAGAAATCGCATAAAAAGGCAGAATGGTATGAATCTAGAAGAGAGGAATTATTTAAATTAATGAAATATGAAAACCATAAAGACCACGTAGGGTATGACTTTTCTCAGTATGGAATAGACCCAACTACTGTTGCTAAATTTCATGAAAATTCTAAAATGTTTGAAATGGATAGACTAGAAGGGATTGTGGTTTAATGGCTGAAAGAAGAAGATTTAGTTTTACTAGTTTATTTAGAAATACTACACCTAAGCCACTAGACCGTAGTGTATATAATATTGGAATACAAGAAAAAGATACATCTTATTTATTGACTTCTCCGATAATATATCATATTGCTCAACAATCTGTAATTGTTAGAACTTGTACTACCCAATTAAAACAAGAAGTGTTTAGGAGAGGATATATGTGGGAAGAAAAATTTGCATTAAGATGTAATAAATGTGGAAAGGAATACAAATCTCCAGTCAAAGAATGTGGAGATTGTGGAAGTTTTGATTTTTCTAAGCCCGACCCTAAACAATTAAAGTATGCTAAAAAGATGTTAGGTGGTTATGTTAATAAATCTGAACAAATGTTTATTGATGTTTTAAAAGAAATGGAAGATGATTTGAACATTATGGATGATGCATATTTAGTAATGGTTAAAGAATATTATTTAGATAACGACAATAATATAAAAATGCATAGAATAAAAGAAGTTTATCGAGGTGACCCTATTGGTATGCATATTTATTCAGATGAGAAAGGAGAGAGAGGCAATACGGGATATACTTGTTTAAGACACAGAGATACTATTAGTCAAAGTTCTACAGGAACTTGTGAAACATGTGGGTGTAAATTATATCCAGTACACTTTGTTAACAGAACTAATGGGCAAGAACAGTATTTCATCAAGGGAGAAGTATTACATTTTAGTAAATATTCTCCAAGTAGAATATATGGCTTGTCTCCAATAATTACTTTATGGAATAACGTTACAACATTAATTGCTATGGAAAATTATGTTAATTCTTCTTATACAAAGGCAAGAATGCCAAAAGGAATTTTAGCAGTACAAACTAGAAATATGGATTCTATGAAGTCTTTTTGGAGAGGTGTTAAAGAAAAAATGGAAAAAGACCCACACTTTATTCCAGTAATGGGAATTGAAGCAGAAGGTGGAAAGGGTTCTATTGAATGGGTAAAGTTCATGGATAGTCTAAAAGAAATGGATTATATGTCAGTTAAGGATGATTTAAGAGATAGAATATCTGCGTTTTATGGAGTTAGTAAAATCTTCATGGCAGACAACTCTGCTAGTGGTGGATTAAATAATGATGGTATGCAAATACTTGTAACTAATAGAGCGGTAGAAATGGCACAAACAATATGGAATAACTATGTATTCCCCTTTATGACAAAAGAATTTGGTATTCTTGATTGGGAACTAAAATTACCACCATCAGAAGAAGAGGATGAGATTGCTAAATTAAGAAAGAGAGAGATAGAAGTAAATGTTGCGGCATCAATTAAAAACTTAGGGTTTGAAGTTGATATGGATGATGAAGGAAGGTTTACATTTTCTAAACCTCCTCCTGCACCTAAAGCAGAAGGAGAAGAAGAGGAAGAAGAAGAAATAGAATTAGACCCTTATGCAGGTACAAACATAGACCAATCACAGTTAGGTCAAATGATGGAAGCAGGTACAAAACCTAGTATGGCAGAAGCAGGACAACCTGAAAAGGTAAAATCAGAAGATGAACCCCCTGCTACTAGAAATAAACCATCTATGTCAAGAGGGCCTGATAAAAGATTTAGTGGGCTACCCGCAGATGCAGGTAATCAAAATGTGGATAAAAGAACAGAGAGGCGGGTAGGTTGAGTAATCTCGTTGAGTCTGCTAAAAAATGGAAAGAAGAAATAGATAGACTTAATGCAGAAACAGATGAAAGAATTAGAAAATATTTGGAGGAAAAAAAATGAGTGAAAAAGGTATAAGAGATATAGAAAAAGAAATGAAAAATGCAAGGATTGCAGAGAAGAGACACTATGATAGTTTAGTTACTAAAAATAGAGACTTTACTTTAGGTACTATTGCACCGGACACTAAAGCATACAAAGCACCGCCTAGTGTTCCCGATGTCAATGTAATGCCAAAAAGAAAAAAAAGAAGTACTACTGAAAGTCCATTTTAATTGAGGTGTTATTATGGATTGGGAAGATATTCTAAAAGTTAGGGATAAATCTCAAGAAAAACTACAAGAATTTTTAGAACTACAAAGGCGTGGTCAAGGAAAAGGAATAACTTCAGCAATTGAACAAAAAAGAAAAGAGCAGGAATTAGAACCAAGATTCAAAGATTTGGAAAGACTAGAAGAAGGTCTTGAAACTTTAGTAGCACCAATCACAAGGGAAATAAAAGATAAAGATGGTAAGTCAATTAAAGAAACAGTAAAAAATCCATTCCCAACTCCATCTTTAAGTGAAACACAAAAACGAAGGTCGGATATTAGACCTATTGAACCTAATGAACTTAAAATACTCAATAAAAAATCTCTTTGGAAAGTAAATCGTAAAGTAAGAATAATCTTTGAAAGAACTTTAGAAGAGATAAAGACCTCAAATCCATCGTTTACACCAAAGTATGATGTTAGAGATTTATCTCACGCTTCTTTATTTTTAATGATGTTATCTAAAATAGATTTAAATTTACCCCCACCAACAATGGATGGTAAAAAAGGTTCTAAATATAAACCTACTATAACAGAAAGTAAAATTCCATTTACTTCATTAGAGTCTGTTGATAAATATTTAAAAGACATTGATAAATCCATAAAAGAGATAGAAAAACAAATTTCAGTGTCATTAGGTAAAACAGTTGATATAAGTGAAGATTCTGACATTTTACAATTACTTAATCAAGTACGGGCAGATAAAGATGATGATGAAATAAAACAACTCAAATTAAAAATAGAAAATTTAAAAACACTTAAACACACAATAAAAACATTATCAGAAAAAACAATTCCAACTCTTAAAAAGGACAAAGAGAAAATAGAACAAGAAAAGGATAAAAATAAAAAAGAAGAAGCACGTAAATCATATAGACTATATTGGCGTAAAACAATGAACATTGTTGATACAACAATAGATGCGTTAGAAAGTAACTTTGGTAGTAATTATTTTCAAAATTTAATAACAAGCACAAAACAAACTCCACCTTCTACAACAATTAATACTTATTTTCCCGATAGTAAAAAAAATAAACAAACACGTTTGTTAGATATGCTAAAAAGTGAAAAGTATGTTATGGAAGTAGGTAAAAATAATAAATTTATTATGAAAGAAGATGACCTAAAAAAATTAATTGAAAAATTAGATAATATTAGATTTAATCCTAATCAAAATTTTGCCTTCTTACAACCAAAATATCAAAAGAGAAAGAAAGGTAAAAAATATTCTATATATGGTGCGACAGTTGAATCTAATCCACAATATAATCCTTTATTTAAAAGTCCTAATAAAGCATTAGAATCTACATTAGATATTCTAAATATTTTAGGTGGGAAATATTTTTCTAAACAACGCAAAGTACGCACTAAAGAGGATAAGAAAAAATACACTAAAACTGTATCTAATAATAGACTAATACGAAGATTATTAGATGACTGGTCAGATAAAACTCTAGAAGAAGTAAAAAGTAGAGTAAGAGCAGTAGAACAAATAGGATTATTAGAACCTAAAAATGTCACAAGAATTAATAAAATTTTATTTAGAGGAAATGTTGATAACTTTTTCGTAAAAGATGAACACCCATTCATAAATTATGATAGTGGATTTAGAAATAATCTAAAACCTCAATGGGATGAAGATAAAAATTCTTGGGGAACAACAGATAGTGATGGTGATTGGGAAGATAGAATCATATTATATGATAATAAAAAATCTACTGATATATGGAGAGAAATTGTCACTAAGTTGAACCTAAGTGAAAGTGGTTTAGAAGTATCTTCTACGAGAAAAGAAAGAAAAGATAGTGAATCAAAATCTTTAAAATTAATATCTGAAATACTACAAGCATCAGATAAACTAAAAAATGTTAAAACAAGACAACAGATATTGTCTAAATATAAGAAATTAAAAGAAGTAATTCTTACTCCAAATAAAAATAGTTTATCTCCTTCTGATAAAAATATTGCTATTTCACAATTAAAAAATGAAGATAGATTAATATCAGATATGTATAGTTTTATGACAACCTTTGATGATGTATTAGAATTAATGGAAGAAAATATTCCTTCTGATTCTGCTACTTTAAGAGAAGCCCTTTTAGAAGGAGAGGAAAATTGGGCAGTAGGTGTTACTGGACGATTACAAGGAACAAATAGAATATTGGTATCGTTTATTGAACCCTTAGAATTTTTATATCAGATTTTATTTTCATTAGGTAGAACAGTTGATATTGAAGATTCTGACATTTTTCAAATTATTAAAAATCAAAAAATGGATTTAGATATTAGTGAACAATTAAAAGAAATATCTGAACTAGAAAAGAGATTGAAAGAGCAAAAGATAGATACTGAAAAAATAGAAGAATATGAAAAATTATTAGAAACTCAAAAGAAATCTATAGAAATTTTCAAAAATACAGATTTTGTTCGCAATCAAGATGTAGAAAATGGTATAGAAGAACTATTAGAAAGAGATGATATGGTTAAGAAAAGTTATGAGTTTGAAGAATTAACCTTAGATGAACAAATAGCAAAGGCTTTAAGAAAAGTAAAGCGTAAGAAAGCATTATTGGAGAGGAGTTTATGAGTTGGGAAAATATTCTCAAAAAAGATGAACCCTCATTATTTAGTTTAGAAGATGCTATAGGTAAGACTGATTCTAAAAGAAGAAAGAAACTAAAAAAAGTTCTTCAAGCAAGTGAGCCTACAGAATTTTTTGGTCAAGAAATGACAAAACTCACAGAACTAATAGATGAGTTAAAAGATTTAGATTTAGTAAAGACAGATAAAAAATTAACTAAAGAGATGAAAGGGTTTGAAGAAAAGAATTTAGATATTGTTGCTACGGCCTCAAAATTAAGAAAGGATTATGAAACATTATACAATCAATTACGTGGATTAGTATATCCAAAAAGTAAAGGGAAATTAGGAGACAAATAATATGCAAGAAATAAATTGGAAAGAATACTTGAGGGGAGAACTTCGGGAATGTTTTAAGACTATAGCAGAGGATGAAGCGGTAGGTGGTTACTATTAGTGGAGAGTCTGAGGAAATATTATTATTATTAAAAGAGTTAGTTTCTAAGGTTAAAACTTTAGAAGATGCAGTATATAATAAAGATAATATTTTAATGAAATCAGGGTTTGTTGTAGTAGATACACCAACACCTGCTATTAGAAATGAACATACTGTTAGTGACATTTCTAAAATGGATTGGTCACAAATACATGACACTGTTAATAAAATGGGGAAATAGATATGCCGGAAAAAGTAACAAAGGAAGAAAGAGTAGCAGAAATTGCCATAGAACATGCAAAAAAATTATTAGAAGTTGTTAAGGCTAAAAAAGAAGATTCAGTAGTTGATGTTGAAGTTAATGAATTAGGAGATTTAGATGAACTTGACCATTTGGGCGAAGAGGACAAGGTGAAACGTCCAACCAAAAAACCATCAGAAGAAAAACCTAAAATGAGTAAAGATGCTAATGATGGATACATTGGAGACAAACCTTATTTTGGTTGAGATAGTGATGTTAGATGCCTCAGACAGGAATCAGTTTTGAAAAGAAAACTAATGATTTATCAAAAAGAGTTTTAGACTTTTTTGAAAGAGTTAGATATTCCTTTTTATCGGCTAAAGATGACCCTTCTGAATATGGGTCTAAGTGGAAATCATCAGTAGAAGAAATAAGAGATATGTTTGATTCTTTAGATGACTTTTCTAAAGAATTAAAAAAATATGTAGAAGAAAAAGATGTTTTTTCCGGTGAAGCCAAAGACCCTACATCTGTTACTGCACAAAGAATATATGATAATATAAAAGAAATGCGGTTTAAATCTAAGTCTGTATCTGACCCCTTTTCAAAAACATTAGGTGATGATGTAGTTGATAAATTGTTAGAAAAGGAACACCATCTAATTGCTTTTTTACATTATGCTATTCGCTCACACAATAATGCTATACCTAAACAAGTTTGGATAAAAAATGATTTACCTCCCGATGAAATTACTCAAGGGTCTATGGGTTTAGACTTAGAAATAGATGATATTGAATTGTATATCAAAGAACATTATGGGGAAAACAAAACAACAGATAGATTATCTAGCAAAATTAAAGGGGCATTAAAAAGATTAGAAGATATGTTTATTGAAAAATATGGGGAAGATAATTGGGAAGATTTAGAAGAAGTAGATATTCCTACTTTAAAGAAGGCAGAAACTAAAAGTGAAGAGGAAAAGTCTGCTATAGATTTTCTTATCCCAAACAAACCAATGTTTAGAATTTTTGAAATAGATGATTTAAAAGAAATTAAAGGATTAAGTGGAGAGTTTGTTGTTCAAGAAAAATATGATGGAATGAGAATTCAGATTCATAAAGTAGATAATAATATAAAAATTTATTCATATAATAAAATAGATATTACTGATAAATGTCCTGAACAAGTAGAAGAAATAAAAAAGAAACATTTTGGTAGTTGTATATTAGATGCAGAATTAATGTTATTTTTGGACGATGAACCACTACACAGAGCGGAAACAATATCTTATGTTTTTAAATTAAAAGATGAAAATAAGAAAGGAGTATTGAAGGCTCATGTTTTTGATATCATGCAACATGAAGGTAAATCTGTTATGGAAGAAGCATTAAGAGAAAGAATTAATATTTTATTGTATCAATATTCACAACATTCTTCTGAAATGTTGGCATTCCCGTCTAAAAAAGATACACGTATGGCTGATTCAATAAAAGAGGTTTTAGAATATTCTAAAGATATCATGAAACTTCCTGCATCTGAGGGAGTAGTAATAAAAGATATGGAGTCAACATATTATCGTGGAGTAGCACAAAATCCAAAATGGATTAAGTGGAAAAAGTTTGTAGACTTAGATGTAATTGTATTAAAAGATAGAAAAACTAAAAGTGGTTTACATTCTTATACTATGGGAATTGGGCCAGTTCCCGCTTCTGTTGTTAGAGAGTATGAAACAGTTGAGTTTGAAGATAAGGAATATCTAGAAGTAGGTAAAGCATTAAACACTAAAACCAATGTAGAAGTTGGAAAAGTAGTAAGAGTAAAAGTAGATGAAGTAAAAAAGAAAGGTAAGTCCTTTAGTCTATATTCTGCTAAGGTGATAGAAGTTCCTGAAGTTTTAGTTTCTGATACATTTGAGACATTGGAACACTTAGCATCTAAAACTAAAAAATCTTTAACTGATGCTTTAGATTTCTTAGGGGATAATGTATTAAGAACACCTTATAAAATTATGAGTGGAGTAGGAGAGAGTCAAAAGAAAGTTAAGAAAGCATATTATGTTACAGATGAGATACACGGTACTGCTGAAATTATACTAAAAGAAGATTTAGATGGATTTACTATTTATGGTTTTGAGGGAGATACATTAATGCAAAAAAATGCACTTCATAATATAGATATATGGAAAGAACAACTTACTGAAATCATAAAAACTAAAAGGTCAACATTAAGAATTGCAATTAAAAATGAAATTTTAGAATCAGGTAGACCCAAAGTAACATTTGAAAAGATAGCAGAATTTGTTAGAGATAACTATCCCGAAACATTTGAAGATGTATTTGATAATAAAGAAGATAAATTAATGAGTTGGATGAAAACAGAAGGTGATGTAAGTTTTGTTTATCATCACCCGAACAAATTTAGTGTGCAAAGTGATGAACTTACAAAAGATATAGAAGTATTACAAAAAGAAGACAGAAAGGGTAAGTTTGTAATTAAACGTAGAGAAGATGAAAATATTGATTTTATTATAGAATATAAAGATAAAAGAAATGCTTGGACAATAGAAATTGAAGACTCCGAAGATATTTTTAATTTATTTGGTAAGTCCGGTAAATATCCTGCTATTGTTGCAAAAAATCTAGATAGCGGTAAAACTTTAGATGAAGGAGAGTTACTTCTTGGAGTACAAAAACAAGGTTATCATGAATATAAATTAAATGGGGATAAATTTGATACTAGAATTCATATAAGAGTTTTGCCAGTAAATGAAAAAAATGTATGGCTTGCATGGACAGGTAAAAAACAAGAAATGTTACCATTAGATGAGGATGAAAAATTGTGGGATATTACAGAAGATAAGTATGCAAATTTAGAGTTTCCACAAAAAAATAGCACGTAACTTATATAGTAAGAGTTTAAACTGACTGTTCGTGCAAGCGATGCAGATGTTAAGAAAAGAGGATAACACCTCTGGTCATTTTAGCATTTTAAAGTCTGATGATTTAGTTATTGGAGGTTATGCTTCTATTGAAATAGTAGATAAACAAAACGACTTAATTACATTAGAAGCATTAAATGACGCAGTTGCAAAATATATGAGTGAAAAGAAATACAGAAATGTAATGTCTAATCATTCTAATGTTCAAGTTGGAGAAGTAATTGAAAACTACAGAGATAAAAATGGAATGCTTCATAAAACAGAAGTAGATAATGTTGGTTTTTATGTTGTTATTAAATTAAGAGATGACATAGAAAAAGCAAAAGAAATTTCAAGAGGAATTAGAAAAGGAACACTACGCTCCTTTAGTATTGGTGGACAAGCAATATCAAAGCGTAGTAAAAAATCAGATGAGTTCGGTCAATACAATGAAATTGACAAGTTAGAGTTACATGAGGTAACTATATGTGAAAAGGGAATTAATCCCGAAGCGAGATTCGACATTTTAAAACAAGATGTTGGAGGTAATAAAATGAGTGATAAACTGGAAAAAGCACTTGAGGAGTTGAACGGCTTGATGAAACAAGTTAGTGATATTCACAAGGAAGAAGAAAAAGATGCCGATATGAAGAACGCAGGTGACATGAGTTACATGGATTCAGAAGAAGAAAAAATGAACTATGAAAAGACTGATAGCGAAGAAGAAATGAAAGCCGATGATGAGATGGACGATGATGAAGCAAAAGCATTAGACATTGACAATACTCATTCAGAAGCAGGAGAAGAAGTAGTAAGTGGTGGAAATCCAACTGCAACCCCTGCACCGCTTAAAGTTTCTAAAGGATTAGAAGATGCTGATTTCAGTACTTTGAATCTAAGTCAAGAAAATGTAGAGAAGGCTTACGAGGCTTTCAAAGCAGAACGTCTTGAAAAACTCGCATACGATTCCCTAAGCAAGCAATTTGAAACAAGACTTGCTGAAGAATTAGAAGTTAAGAAAGCAATGGCAGAGAGAAACGAATATGATGCTATCTCTGAAGTTGCGGCTCTTAAAGAAGAATTTGCGGAACTACGCAAATCACTATCTGAAACAGAAGTACGCAAAGCACAAGAAGTTGCCTTGCCCGAAGGATTCCCAACATCAATGGATGCAATAGCAGACATGTCTTGGGGAGATATACACACATTAGTTGGAAGGAGAGATTAAGAATGACATACATAAATACAATAAGAGATTTGGAAGCAAGCACATACGGAATGGCCGGAGCAAGCGGTAACGCCCTACTAAAGAGTAGTGGTGTTATTGGTGGTTTTGGTAATGTTGTAGGCGGAGCGGCACAAGGCCACGATGCGGCAACTAACTTAGCCGGTGGAGCGGCAGGTTTAGGAGACTTGTATAACGTTCTTTACGGACAAAAAGTTTGGTCAATGTTAAATCAAGAAGTTAACGTTTTGTCAATGATTGCTAAAAGGCCATATACATCAAGTGGTTGGAGAATACTAAAATCCCGTCCTGCTGGTGGTTCAGATGCGGCTTTCGGAATAGGAAATACTGCGGTTGACTCAAATGTTACTGATTTATCTACCCCTAGAGCAGACCAAATTGGTGGTGTAGAAGAAAACGCAACATTAGGTGGAGCAAATGGATTCAAAGCATTGTCTCCTGAATACACTAAACTATTTACAAGCCCTAAAACAATAGCACATCTGTTCGAGTTCTCTGAACTTGGAATGGAAATGGCCGCTATTGATGATGGTGTTGGCGATATACGTGCAATTGTTAGAGAAGACATGGGTAAGCATCACGCTGAAGTTCAAAGTAAGATGTTACTAATGCCTTTAGAAAGATATGATGATGCAACTGCAACTAACATAACAAGAAATTATACTTCTTTAATGAAGATAGTTTCTTCTAACAAAGAAATTGCGGCTATGGCTAATGCTGATATGACGGCTATGGGTGCGGCTGATGGCAGTTCTAACGTAACTGATTTAGTAGACGTTACTAAATTATTTGGTGCTAATAGAGCAGACAATAATGGTGTAACTGTAAGTGGTTCAACATATACAGGTGTTAACGATTTCATGAGTGCAGAAGTTGATTTTGGTACAAATTATACAGGTGGCCCTAGAGTATTAACTCTAACAATATTGAATGATATGCTACGAAGAATACGTGTTAACGGTGGAAATCCAAAAGTTATTTTAACAGGATACGATACTATACAACATATATCTGACTTACTACAAAGCCAAGAGAGATTTATGGATAGGAAAGAAATTGTTCCTACACATAATGGTGTTCGTGGAGTTAAAGGTTCAGAAGTTGGTTTCAGAGTTGCAACATACTATGACATACCAATTATCCCATCAAAGGATATGCCTAAAACACACAAAGCAAGTCTAAACCCTGCTAACCCATTGAGTGATATATTAATTCTAGATACTGACCATCTATGGTTAGCGGTTATGAAGCCTACACAATACTTCGAGGACGGAATTTCAAATGGAAACCCATTCGGTGTTGGTAAACTTGGTAATCAAGGAATGTACCGCACTATGGGAGAAACATGTTGTTCCTTCTTTAAAGGTCAAGGTAAGATTACTAACTTGAAGAGTGCTTAGGTGATTCTATATGGCGGAAGAAGTATACGATGTTACTTTGTTGGCTGACCATAAAGGAATAGCCGCACCTAAAGTACACGGAGATGAGTATTATGTTGATGCAGTAATTGATGTTTCTACCTATGATTCAGCAGGTGTAGTGTTAAGTGCGAGTGATTTTGGATTATCTAGAGTTACCGCAGTTACACACACTGGTACTGCAAATGTTTTATTTTATCCAACATTTGTTATATCAGAAGCAGGTGCTTACACTAGTACTGCTTCGTTTACTATGTTGTTAGTACAAGCACTACAGGCTACACCAGCAGAAGTTGCTGATGGTGGAACTCATAGTGGAATGCAATTTAGACTTAGGGTCTACGGACTTCTTTGAGTAAAACGTAAAATAGTAGTCATTGCTCCCTCTTATCGGGGAGCAGTGGCTACCTATCTAATTATGGAGTGAAAACAATGGTAAAAGTACAACTAAAAAAACAAGGAAGACCGTATAAATTTGTAGACAAAGGAATAGAATATTTTATTTCTCATGAAGGTATAGAACCTAAGTTACCTACTAATCTTGCCCTTAGTCTAATAGGTAATCAAGAATTAGAGTTTACCTTTGAAGCAAAAGACAAGAGTGCAATTCAAGATTTAAATTCTAGTTATTTACAAACTTATTGTCAAATATATAATACATCTGATACAAAGATGTTGTTAGAAGTATTATTTCCTAAGAAAACTACTACACAAAAAGTAAAGAAAGTTGTAGAAGAAGTATTAGAAACTCCTGCTAAGAAAACACCTGCTAAGAAGGCGGCTAAAAAAACACCTGCTAAGAAGGAGGTGAAGAAGTAATGGCTATAACATGTGCAACAAGTGGAGTTAAAACTGCTGATGCAGTAGTTTCTGCTTCTAGGTGTAAACTTATGAGTATTCATGTTACTGTTACTAGTAATCATGGAACTGCGGCATTGAGTACACTAAAACTTTATGATAATGCAAGTGCCGCAAGTGGAACAGAGATTGCTAGAATTAATTTATTAGCATCTAGTACTTCTCCACAAAATATTGAATTTGATATGCATGGAGTATTATGTGCTAATGGGTTATATGCCGATGTAACGGTAGGTAGTAATTGCACTGTAGCGTATAGCGTGGAGTTTGCGTAATATGCCTAGCATAGATACAGATACAAGACTAATAATGACAATACTATTCGTAGGGTCAGTTAGCGGTGTTAATGTTTATTTTTACACTCAATATGGTGTAGACTTCCCATATGGAGGTTATGCTCATGGAGTATTATTTGGCATTATAACCATTGGTGCTATTATGATTATGAAAGCGGCCTTTGATTTAATGCTTCATGATATGATAGAAGATAGATTACTTCAACGTAATATTGATAATTATTGGTTTAGAAAGGCTAGAGATGAAGAAAACCGTAAGAGAGTTAGAGAGTCTATGAGAAACTTTCAACAAAACTTTGCTCCCGTATATGGAGATACAAATTTACCTACTTTTGGTCAAACTAATAAAGCAGAAGAACAAACAGTTTCACCCGCATTCTTAACAGAACTAAGGTAGATAGGAGGTCATAAATATGGTAGGAGAAATCCTAATGGGCTTTGATGAGTCTGCTATGGCTTATGATTTACAAAGAGCCCATTCAGCAGACATATGGTTTATTCGTGCAAGATTTTGGATATGGGGAATTGTTGCATCTATAGTATCTTTTGGATTAGGACATTTAATTGCACATCTAGGATTTAATATGTATTCTTGGTTGTGGGGAGGTATGGTAGACTTTTGGAATCATCTATGGTGAATATATGTCAGTAATGGCCGGATTTGCTATATTATTAGTAGAGGGTATGAATAAGTTATATCAAAGACTACACTCTATTCCATTTGGTGTATATGGTGCGAGCAAAGCAGGGAAGACAACTTTACATCATCAATTAAGAACTAGAGGAGAAGTACCAACAATAGTAGAAAGAACTGTTGGAACACATAAAGCAACTAGAAAATATGTTAAGTTAGATGGAGATGCTCATACAGTAAAAACTGCTGATATAGGGGGAGAAACAGTTTTTTGGGGAGAATGGGTAGAAGACATGAAAAACAGACATGTAAAATATATAATTTTCATGATAGATGATAGACATATGGATAAACATTTTGATATTGAACAACAGTTATGTTGGACATTTTTAGTAGATACAATTTGTGCTAACTCTTGGACAGTAAATGGTAAAAATAGAAAAAAGAAAAATCATGATTATCCAATTGCAGTAGGAATATGGGCTAATAAATATGATTTGTGGAAAGACAAATATGACCATAAAGGTTCAATAGATAAGCATCCTATTTTTGATTCTTTTCAAGTAGGTATGCAAAAGTTAAATGATAAAGGAATCCCATGCTTTAAATATATAGTGAGTGCGAAGTCCGATTCAGAAATGGTGTATAGAGGAATATTAACAATGATAAAAGATTACTAGGTGAAGAAAATGACGATGAATTTTAACCCCCCAAATTTAATAGGAGCAACAACGACAAACGTGAGTAACCCTTTCTTAGATAGGTTTACTCAAGCAAGAGCCGCAGGTGCGGTAATGCTATATGAGTATAAAAGTGTAAAACCAAAAAAACAACTCAAGGAAATAATAAAAGTATTATTACCGGAAAATAAAACTTTTTTAAAAATTCCATATAAATTCAAATATAACATGAAAGATAGATGTGTTGTATGTGGAACACAAAAAGTTTGGGAATCTGCTGATAGTATGCGACCCCCATTACCATTACATAAAGTAAGAAAGGGTTATCCTATGAGAGGAACTTATTGTGATAAACATGCTTCTATTCATAGACAATATGAAATGTTAGAACAACAAATACTAGCAGAAGAACATGGTTTATCTTATAGTGCTTATATTCCTAAAATGCCTAACTTAAACCCTTTAGCAAGTGGCCCACTTACTAGTTTAAAACAGACAGATATACAATCTTTATCTGCATTAGGTTGGACAATAAAACCCCCAACGGCAGGACTAGAAAGTAAAGAAGAAGAACTATTTAGAATCTTAATAGAAAGTAATGCAAATAATGAAAGAGTCAAAACTTTATTAACTGAAGGCGTGAAGATACAAGTGCAAGAGCAGGTGGGAGTTGAGGAATAATGGGATTATTTGGTACAAGTAATGGACAAATATTATCATCTATGAATGCTAATAATCAAACACAATTTAAAACTATGAATAATTTATTAACTCTACAAGAGAATCATGTAGAAGATTTTTTTCAATATCATGGAGAAGCGTTTTTAGCGGCTTTGGATAAATTAATAGAAGATGCAGTAGAAAGAAGTGTTAGTAAAGTTATAGGTAATTTAAAATTTAATACTCAAAGTAGTGGAGAAATAGTCTTACACCCCGATGCAGTTGCTACACTAAATACTATTACAGAAGAAAATATTACATTAGATTTACAAACTCTTTTGGCTACTGCGGTTAATAGTGAAGTTATAATGCAAAGAAGAATGGCTAAACAACAATATCTTGAGTCACAAGGATTTTCTAGTCCTGCACAACAGGCTATGCCAACTCAACCAGTAAATCCAATGGGTATGAATCCTCAAAATATACAAGGTAATAATATGGGAATGGGTATGAACAATGCAATAAATCAACAAGCAATGGCTATGAATAATGGTAGTGGATATCCCGTACCACCTGCCGGATATGACCAAATGAATAATGCATATTGGATAGACCCTAATACAGGTCAGATGACATATACACCTCCTACTAGTGGTTTAGGATTAGGTGCGGCCATAACTAAAGGCGTTGCTTGGGCTAAATGGTTGGCTTAAGCGAGGGTTATAGAATGATAAGTAAACAGGATAAACTAATAATTCATAGTAACGTTATAAGTGATACCATAGGAAGTAGTAGAACACTTACTCCTACCATCATATTTACTCCATCAGATAAAACAAAAATTATGCCCGAATTAATAAAAGATAATCTTTTATTTAGATATATGTGTTTTTATATGTTTTCTAATACTCTTATTGCTGATGCTAATGTAAACAGAGTAGAACAAATATTACCTAAAATTTTACAAATAAATAAAAGAGACATAGAGTTATTTTTAGAAGAGGCTAAAAATATAGATAGTAAAACTAGTAGTGTAGATGTAGAATCTATAGAAAGAACTGTTGCAGGATTTAGTAATGAAGAGTATAATGAATATAAAATAGCATTTCTAAATCAATTAAAAAAAATAAATTTAGAATCCTTTTTAACAATTATGATTGGTGAAGGTGACAATCAATTATCAAAAAAATCTTTAAATGATATTTTTAAAAAAACATCTTTTTCGGATTTTTTAAAATTACTGAAAGATAATCCTATTGATGATAGTATTACTTTTATGGATTTAGATAAAAATACAAAACTTAGAGACTATTTATCCGGTCAAAAGGGAAGATATGGAAAACAAGAAAAGAAAACTACACTAAGAGATGCACCTGAATTTTTTTCATCAACAAGCATAAACCCCAAGAATTACAAAGAGTATATAGAATATGTAAAGAAGTTATCAGAAGATAAAGAGTTTAGAGATACAATTGAGCAAGCGTTTCAAGATATGGCTATAGACCAAGATATATTAAATGACCATTTAGATGTATTAGGTAAATTAGAAACAGGTTCTCCACTTTTATTTGATAATATAATGAAACATATTACAGTTAAAACTAACGCTAGTAGTAGTAAAGAGGGAGAAGTCATATTATCTGAAAAAGTAATTCAATTTAATCAAACTGCATATTTAAGAGAAGTGTTTTTAAATTTTGGTTTGGGAGATATTGAAAAGGAAAATTTTGAATTAGTTTCTGATTTAAAAATAAAAAAACAAGATGATGCAAAAACTATATTTGCGGGAATAAAATCTACAGATGCAGGTAAAGATAAAAGAACACCTTTAATGTTTTTATCTCCAAAGTTTAAAACAAAAAAGACTAAATGGGGTGATTTTGATGTAGAAGAAGATACTAGAATTATAGAAAATATTGAACTAGTAGGAAATAAAAATACAAAAGAATTTGCCTATGATGATAATGGACTATCAGCCTTAGCATCTGAATTAAATGATATTAAAGATTCATATACAAATATAAAACTCAAAGAAACAATTGAAAATTTATTATTTAAAAATCTAAATATGAATATTCCTTTAACAAAATTAATTATTGACACAATAACTCCTACTGACGGTAAAATAGTTTGTGGGGTATTTTCAATGCTTTTAGGTAAAAATGATAAAATTTTTAAAATGGCTGAAGAGGTTCAAGGATTAGAAACTTATTTAGCAGATAAATTTAATAAAGATTCAATTTATATGAAAGAATCACAATTAGAAGACGAAAGTGCAGAACTGGAAGATAAATATAGTGAATTTGAAACTATGATGAATACAAATGATGCTTCAAAATTAATGGGTAAAGTTGAAAAAATTGATTTGAAGAAGAATTTTTTACCAAATAGTCCTCGAATAAGAAAACCTGAAGAAGAGGAAGAAGAGGAAGAAGAGGAAGAAGAGGAAGAGGAAACTACTGAAGAGGAAGAGGAAGAGGAAGAGGAAGAAGAAGAACCTAAAGAGTTAGAATATGAATTAGTAAAAGACGCATATGTGAAATTAAATTTTACTGAGATTTTAATTAAATTGTTTCAAAAACTTGTACCAATACCTACAATTGTAGGGGGTACAACTCAATTTGAAGAATTTTTTGAAGAACAAACAAAAAAAGTAGTAAGAGGACTTAGCCCCGATGAAGAAAATACAGATATAAAAACGGCTATAGAAAATTATATACGTGTTTTAGACCAAATAAATTCACTTTCAGAAAAAGAAAATGACAGGTTAGTACAATTTAAAAATTTACTAGATAATATAAAATCAAAAATAAGTACAAAAAAAGGAGATTTTAGTGCAGGAAACGAAAGTAAGGCACGTTTATTTTTTAATCTATATAAGAACAAAACAGAAACTTCATTTACAGGTACAAAAGATAAAGCAGAAGTAGATATAGATTTCAAAACATTAGCACGAACGGCTAGAAAAGAAAAGGGAATAGGGGCAACAGAAATTCCAATTATAGAATATAAAGATATTAAATTCAAAAAAGATGGAACAGTTAATGCTAAGAACTTTTCTTTTAAGATGGGATATAGGAAAAAAACTGCTACAGAAGAAGCAAGACAATCTAAAGGCGGAAGGGCGGTTGTTGATAATGATAGGAAAGGTGCTAAAGATAAAGTTGATAAAAACATAAATAGATTTTTAAATACTTTAGTTAGGAACTTTAAAAACATAGAAGGGTTGGTATAATAGTATGGCAAGAGTTAGTTCCCCTAGTGATTTTACAAGTATTAATCCAAATTATTCTATAGGAAATGGGTTCTATACAACCCATACTGACATTTCTAATCTTTTACAAATTAGTCCTTTTTCTTCAAGTACTACACCCAACTTAGTAGAAGTAGGTAAAATTATTAAAAATGTAGAAGGTAAAATAGATGATACTATGGGTATTTCTCATAGACCTATAATATTCAAACATGAATATCATAATTTTGAAGCATTTTCTATGGGAGCATATCCTATTCAATATTACAAAGATTATGTTGGGTTCGTACAATTAGACCAACATAAAGTACAAAAAATATTAAGATTAGAAGTTTGGCAAGGTAGAGAATGGAAAGACTTAGCATCTGCTACTGCTAAAATTACAATGCCTACTACTGTTACTACTTCAGCATGGAATATAACATTAGTCGCAGGAAGTTTTACATTTACAATTACAGAAAATACACACTTCTACGATACCTTTGGCCCTAAAACTACTGCTAGTCAATTAGTAGATGCAATTAACGAAGTATTTCCTGCAAAAACTGCAAAGTTTACAGGAGAAACTGCCGCTAAAAGTGTAACTGCTAATGGTAATGCTAATATTAATATTTCAGATTTTTTTTATGCTACTGTAGATTCTGAAGATTCAAGTACTGTAATTATCTCATCTTTACTACTAGGAGATGATGGTAAAAATTGTACTATTAGTTCTAATTTTGGTGCAGTAGAAGGGTTTGCAGACAATGAAAATTCAGGAAGAACTGATGACTTTTGGCAAATTGGAGATGAAGGAAAAATATTCTTTTTAAGAAATTATCCACATATCAATAGTCATTCAGTTAGAGTTACTTATGTTAGTGGTGATGGTAGAGTTACTTCAGCAGTTCATGAAGCCGCTACAAAATTAGCCGCCGCAGGTATTCTATTGCATGATGATAACTCTATATTAATTGCAGAATCGGGTTCTAATATTGATTTAAAAACTAAACATGATATATTGGTGGAAGAAGCAAATAAAATTCTAGATGGGAAAAAGAAACTCATACACTTTATATCGTGATTAATATGGAAAGTATAAGTACTAAAATTAAAGAGGCACTACAACTACAACTTGATAGAAATGAATTTTTAAAGGATAGTAGATATGCAGAATTTGCTTTTTCTGATGAAAAAATGATGGAAGAGTTAATGGAGACTTATGCTAAAATAATTAAAAAGGAATTTAAAGAAACCATTATACATAAAGAGAGATTTAAGAGGTGATAAAATGGATGAAGTTACTTTTCTTTTACGTTTATTAAGTGATAGATGGAGTGCGGCGGCTAGTGCTTTAGTTTCTAGGGGTGATATTACTAATAGTCATGTTGAGACACCGGAGTTTGTTGATGTTCGTTCTATAGAACCTAAAAAAGGTAGAAGAATAGATGCTGATTCAAAATCAATAATAGTTGTCTTTGAAGATTCATCTTCAACTTCCTATCCTACTATAGATTATGCAGTAAGAAATGAGGATTTTGGCTTTACAATACACATTAGAGTATTACATAGAAGAGACTTTTCTACTCCTACATTTTCAAGAGATAGACTACAATCCTTATATAGAATTACACGATACATTTTAGAGAAGAACTCGCTTAGACCAACCGTATATGTTGGTGGCGGAACGTCCGGTACAATAGAAGATAGTGCAGAACTTGTTAAATTAAATAGTCGAAGTGATTCAAATGACAGAGGTAAAAAACTATTAGGCTACAAACTTTCGGTGGAGATGAAACGGTTCGGCAGGAATACATGAGGGAATAAAAAAATGGTTAGTAATGAAGCATTCGTAGGTGCAGGACAATCGGTAACATTTGTACCGGAAACTAATATTTATTTGAAAGATTGTGTTAATAACAATACTGCTATTATTAGTTCTTGGGATGGTGATGTAGTTCTTGTTCCTAAATTATATGTTGGTTGTGTGGCTAAAGTAGAAAAGGAAGAAGACAGTGGTGTTACGCCTTTAGTTGGTTATTTTACTATAAAGGATAACACTCAAACTACTTTAACATTTAATGAAGTTATACAGAGTGAAGATTTGGCTAATTTAGATGTTACAATTTTATCATATGGTTCACCAACTCCTGCATTAGTCACTTCAGATGACAATACTGCTGATGGTGGTGCAATTACATTGGGTACTTCTTCTATTACTATAACTGATGATGGAAGTGGTGGTACTGCTAACCAAGTACGGGCTAACGTAGAATTAACTGGAAATGGCATGGGTACAGGTGCAGAGGCTACTGTTACTGTTCATGCATCTAATGGTGGTATTACTAGTATAGACGTTACTAAAGGTGGAGATGGTTATGTCGTAGGAGAAACTCTAACATTAGCAGTGGGTAATGCTACTGGTTCTTCTATAACAGGACTTCCTACAGATGCAGTATTAACAATTGCAAGTAATAAAGTTGAGACTGATGGAGTAACTGTATTAGGAGACAGTTGGTTAGGATTAGTTAATTCTTTTTCTCCACCTAATGTAGAAGTAACTCTTAATCAAATGAATTTAGCACTGGGTAATACTCGCAACTTTACTCATCAATATAAGGGGGCTGAAACTGTAAGTGGTGCTTCTATGGATATTAACATGAATAATGGTTCATGGTTGTATTATGCTTTAGGGGGAATATCAGTTGAAGAAGCCGATAGTAATGCATTAGCGACTTTAGAAACTGCAATAAATAGTAGTGCTACTGAATTAACATATATTAATAGAGGTACTGGTGAAATAGTTCGGACAATAAAAGGTGGTAATTCTAGTTTAACTTCTGTATCTTGTCCTCCAGTCAAAAGTCCTGCGAACTTTAGACAAAGAAATGGTAAAATTTTAACTTATACATTTACAGAATTAAATGGAGATTCACTTCCTTCTTTCGCTATAGATATGTCGCACGAAAAAACTTCTTCCGGTGGAAAGATAGATAGTTTATCTCCTACAGAAAATATGTGGTCTAAGTTAGCAACAGGTTGTCAAGTAAATACTCTTACTATGAATTTTAATGAAGGAGAAGAATTAAAATGTAGTTTAGATTTAGTAAGTAAAACTTTATTTGATAACCCATCAGGTTATTTTCCTGCAAGAAATATTGATACTACAAGTAACTTACATAATTTTAGTTCTACAAAGGAAGATAATTATCCATTTATGTATTCTGATGGTGGAATTAAAATATTTGGACAGACATTTGCAAGAATAAAATCCGGTTCTCTTGCAATAGCAAATAACTTAACACCTCATAGATTCATTGGCAAATATGACCGTAAAAGTGTTAGCCATCATAGTCCTGCTCAAAGAACATATGATTTAAATTTCACAATGTTAATTACTGATACTCAAATATGGGATGAATTAAGAGGTCAAGATGAATTTGACCCAACTGGAGCATCTAATGAAGGTATAATTGAGTTATCATTTTCTAAAGGTTCAGGAGAAACATTATCTAACATTAATTTACAATTTAAAAATTATATTATAGATAGTGTTAATATCCCGTTCCCTGATGATAAGTCTGCATTAGAAGTAGAAGTTACTATGAAAGCAAGAACATTACATAGTTGTACTTATTCCGGTAAGTGGGAAATCATAAATACAAAATAGGAGGATATTCGATAAAGTAGGATATTCTAAAAAAGTAAATTCCATCAACATTGTTTGTTTGTTGATTTTAAAAGTAGGTGGAAAAGAAAATGAGTGAAATAGAAAATGATAAGAGTAGGTTGTTCGCAACCGTAGACCAAACGATGCATGAAATAAAAGTCGCAGAAGATAGTGATAAAATAATAAAAGTGTGGGTTAAAGAACCTACATGGTTACAAGTAGAAACTGCTTTATCTTCTGTAATGGACGTAGATTCTCAAACACAAGAGATGACTTTAAATTTAACTAAAATGTATAAATTTATGATAAAGGAATTTATTGGAAAAACAGAACCTTCCCTATCTCCTATAGAACTATTAAGATTGAGTCCTTACATTGGGGCTCAACTCAAAGAAGTTCTTCCTAATCCATTTATGGATATAACGGGGGCTGATACGGGAAAAGCACAGAAATAAGAAAAGCATTAACAGGAAGAGAAGTAGATGCTAAATTAGCATTTACTATCTTATTATATTCTTATTGTAAAATATTTAATATAAACCCTAATGAAGCAAGACACACAAAGTTGTCTCTTATGTTAGAATTAACACAGATTCACGCTGTAGCAGAATCACTAAAAGCAGAAAAAGTAGAAAAAGAAGTAGGAGGTATAAAGAATGTCTGATGATTATGAAGCACTAACAGAATTCGGTAAAGCCATACAAACTTTAAGCGAAAGTTCGGATAGTTTAGCGGCATCTTTTGGAGAACTTTCAGATAAAAGTAAAGCATGGACAATTGCTAGTAGAATATTATCGGGTTCAGGACTATGGAAATTACAAAACTATGTTAGAGCCGTAGGTAATACCATTAAAATGTATAATGATAATCAAAATGAAGCGGCTATGGCTACTGTTAAAGCATTTGAACATAATCAAAAATTAACAAAAAGTTATGCTGAAATGGAAAAGCAGATTCGACAGGTAGAGAAAGAAACCGGAAGTTATTATGACATGATGGTCAGAACTCATGGTGAAGAAAGGGCAAGAACAGAAGGATTAAAAGACTTATTTAGAATTAAAAATCAAATTAGTGAGAAATTGGTTGGAAAGGCTAAAGGTGGAATTGGTTTAGCATTTGAAAGTGCAGGAGCATATTTTAGAGAAGGTAGAACAGAAATTGACCCTAGAACAGGAAAAAAAGAAAAAGTAAGAAATGCATTTACAGGACAAGTAGGTGGATATTTCGGAAAAGTAATGGGTAGTAAAGTTGCAGGGGCGAATAAATTTGCCACTGCCTTACTCAAAGGCGACCCTACCGGAAAAACAGAAAAAGCAAGAAGAAGATTATTACTAAAATATAGTTCAAAATATTTCAAAAAGATGTCTCCGGTTGCAGGAATATTGGCTAAAATACCTTCAGCATTATATAAATTTATAAATATAGGATTAACATTTTTTATACAAGGGCTAATGTATGTTACTTTAATAGGTCTTGGAATAATAGTCTTAGTTAAAATATTAAAAGCGGCAAATATATTTGGATTGTTTAAAGAACTAGGAGAAGGTTTTCGTATAGTACATCATTTACTTGAAGGATTTAAAAAGATATTTGGTGGAATATTCCTTATGCTTAAAGCAGTATTTAAAGGAAATTTTAAAATGTTTTTTATTGGATTAGTCACAGTTCTAAAGGGTGTAGGACAAGTTCTATTGGGAGTATTCCTTGCAGGAATTGCGGCTACCATTGCAATAATTGGGGGATTACTCTCTGCACTTGGTAAAGCAATATATAAGGGTATAACAGGTAGAGCAACAGGTGGAATAGTAAGAGAAAATTTGACTCTAGTTGGAGAAAGAGGGCCGGAACTAGTTTCACTACCAAATGGAGCAAGGGTACATACTAATGCTGAAAGTAGAAGAATGGTAACTGGAAGTAGTAATGTTATCAATGTTAATGTTACTGGAAGAGTAGGTGCATCCGATACAGAGATTAGAGATATAGCCAATAAAGTTGCAAGGGAAATTAATTTGCGAATGAACAGAACAGGTAGTGCGGCAGGTAGATTTTAATGAGCGGTGAAGGGTTCAATAACTTTAGTGTATTTTTAGAATTACAAAGAAGAAATGAAATAGGAGAACATCGTCAAAACAGAATTCCTTTATTTGTAAATGATATTTCTATTAATACTAATAAAACTGTAATGAGTATGGGTGTTCCTTTTTCCGGTATGGTTAGAGGTGAAGCAACTTCTTTAGCATTTGACATGGGAATGGCACAAAAAACAGTAAGTTTGACAGGAGTATTATTAGGACAAAACATTACTAAAATAAAAAATAATAGTGGTGATGGTAATGAAATAGATGTTAATTTAACTTCTTTTGAAATGGCACAATTAATTCACTCTAATGTTGATTCTAGTGTTCTACAAGATGACCAATCTTTAAACAAATTGGTTGTATTAATACCTAGCAGAGTAGATGAAAATTATGGATATCATGCAGGAGTAAATGGTACAACTGATATTTCTCAACTACCATTGATTCCCTTTTCTTGGAAAAATAGAAAATTTGATAATGACTTTACTGCCTTTACAAAAAACCCTGCTCCTTATTTTACACCTTATACAGATACTACTGCTAATAATACTACTTCTGTAGGAATGAAGGGTTTTATTCGTTCCTTTAGTACTAATATTACAGGAACGGATTTTCCGTCTATAAATTTTACTTTGGAGTTTGAAATCGCTACTGTTATTTCTGATAATCCATTGAGTTGAGGGAAATAAAATGGTAAATGTTTATAGTGGTAGTTCTTATAAATTAGTATTTCCACTATTAAGTAAGGGTTTTTTAAAATTAAATTTTCGTGATAATAATATAGACCATTCTATTACTACTACTGCGGCAACAGGATACTCTAGTGGTTCTACTTCTTTAGAATTAACAGATGGTTCTGCTTTTCCTTCTACCGGAACAGGAACTATTGACGGCGTACCTTTTTCTTGGACGGCTAAAAATAATTTTACGTTAATTGTTCCAAACTTAGGAGCAAATTATTCTGCGGGAGTTACTATAACTAACGATGTAACGAGTCTTAATAATATATGGAAATATACAGATTCATTTACTTTAGAAGCCATTTTAACTCCATATGATGTAAATGGATATGCAAATAGATTAAGTGGTAATGGGGTATTAACATCAACAAAAACTAGACCATATCTAAACGATTCAATTACTAGCAATCGAACTCACTATGAAAGTGTTGATACATTAGGAGATACAAATTTTTTAACACAAAAAATGATGATATTTCATAATACTAATTTAAAAATATATTTACAAAATACTACCACTACTAATTTTAATCAACCTGCTGAATATAAAGTGGTTGCTGAAATAACTAAAAATGGAGTAACTAAAACAATATCTAGCGATACTGTTATCACATCTACTAATGTCTTACGTGGTAAATACGATGTAAATGGTTATTATGAAAATGGGCTAAATACTAGATTTACTAGATTATCTACAAATGCATCTAATGTTGCTCCGAGTGCAGTTGTTACAATTAGTGGTAGTGGATTACCCGTTAATTCTAGTACTAGTGCTACTGCGGCTACAGGTTCATACACTGTAAATAATCATGGTAGTACTGCCGCAGTTTCTAGTGAAGTAAAAGCAACTGCTACAATTGATATTGGTAATAGTATTAATAGTGGTACTGACTTTACTGTTCCTGCTGACCAAAGCGTAGTAGCGGCCACTGGAACTATACAACTGAAAAGTGTTCAAGCCCATACGACTTCTAATAATGGTACAGAAATAATTCTTTATCATGATGGCACACAAAGTTCAGATACATACAGATTTTTTGCTAGAAATGCTGGTACTGAAGACGCAGGTGAAGCATTAGGAGCGTTGACATTTGGGGCAAGAGCCTTTGCTTATCATAGAGTAGCCGGAGATATTGACCTTACTGCACAAAATTTAGCAACTGCCATAGAAAGAGCCATGCCTACAGGAGATGTTACAACTTCTTATAATGCCTCTAACGATACTATTACCGTAACTATGCCACCTAGTTCACAATTTAATAATAATATAACATTAGGAGTTAACTTAGGTGGAACAGATTTTGTTGTATCGGGTATGGCAAACGGTAATGCAGGTACAGTAGTAAATAGTTATCTTACAATTACAGACCATACAAACACTACTAAAAATTATAAGGCTTCAGATTCAAATGCACAATCAACAGGAAGTACAGGAACAAGTAACGGAACTGCCGTAGTATATTATAGAAATGGGGCTAGTCTAAATGCTACTGCTAATAATTTAAAAAATGCTATTTTACATGCTAACGGGCATGGTTCTAATAAGTTTAGTGTTAGTACTAATAATCCTTTAACGTTAACTTCTCAGGCTACGGGTGTTGCGGGTAATAGTAGTGGTTCTACTAGTATTGCTATTTCTGATACAGGATTAATAGATGCAGATTTAACTTATACGCAGTTTACAGGAGGGGCTGATGAATATAAAAATAATAATTTTTATGTTATGATAGATAATACTGCTTCAGGTAACGTAACTAAAAATTATCAAATGGCAGTAACAGGTGATGCCACATTTACAACTGGAAGCACAGGAACTAGTTTGAACGGAACTGCGGTAGTATATTTTGAAAAAGGAGCAAATAATACTGCTACGGCAGGAAATCTAGAAACGGCTATTGAAAGTAGTAATGGACATAATGGTGGAATACTTGTTACTGGAAGTGGAACTTCAAGAACTCTTACTCAAGCAACAGTGGCAAGTAGCGGTAATTTAGGAGATACGACTATAACCAATTATGGAAGTGGATTTTCTAATTCTGATTTTTCAGGTGGTGCAGTTGCTACAACTACAACCCCCGATAAATACTTACAAATTACTGATGCGGCAGGAACAATAAGAAGATATCATGCGGCTACAACTGAATCTCAAAACTCTACTGCTACAATAGGTGGAGTAATTTACGTTTATTTCACTAATAGTTCCACTGCTTCAACTCTTGCTACTAATCTTAAAAGTGCTATTGAAAGTAGTAATGGTCACAATGGTAGTATTAGTGTTTCTAGAAGTGGAGCAGTTCTAACATTGAGTATTACTACTAATAATAACCAAGCAATAAGTGAAAACTTTGATAGTAATTTAGTAATAAGTAATGCAGGAACTATAAGTAATAATGTGTATTCGTGGAATACTTCTAACAATTTAGTTATTAACGTACAGGCAGGAGAGGCAGATAATCTTGGTAGTGGTTCAAAAATATATGATTCTACTACTAAACTAATTGGAACTGTAAATTCAATTAGTGGTACAGCAATCACATTAACTTCTTCTCCTGCTACAGCAGTTACTAGTACTATTTATGTTGACCAACCTAAAGAGGCATTATATTTAGAAGAAATGTTTAAAATTTCTTTTGTTTATTATTCTTCGGGAATGGTAGAATTATATCTTAATAATGCAAGATTGGTAAGAGAAGATTCACAGATTTTAAAGTTTCAATTACATGGGTCTGATTGTCAAATTGGTAGAGGAAGTAGTAATCAAGAACAGTTTTATGGTGAATTGTATGAGATAGGATATTATACTTCTGCTCAACCTACTGTAGATATAACTACATTAACTCCTAGTTTTAAAAATATTTTATTTTATTATAGGTTTGGTGATACATAATGGCCGATGGAAGAATGATATATCCCGTAGGAAGTGGGTTTCCTACTACATCACTAAATGATAGAGGATATCATCAGGCATACGATGAGTTTGGTCTAGCATTTAGAAATGTATCAGTAAATCCTATATTATATGGTGTCAATTTAAACAGGGAAAATGGTACAAGTTCAACTTCTTTTGTAAATTCTATGATTTGTACTGAAATTAGAAAATCACCTTATGGTGGTTCTATTTCTAATGATTCTTCTACTATGATAGGAAATAGAATTTTACCCATTAATACAACACTTTCTAGTCATTCAACTAATTTTATGACAACTAGTTCTAATAAAATTAAATGTTTTGATGGTTCTACTGCTTCAGAAACTAATAGAAAATTTATTTATTCTACTTCTAATTATCCCGCCACAGGAGAAGTAGGATTAGATATAGATAACTATGATTATTTTATATTATTAAATCCTGAAATTGTTACTGCTGGAACAGATACAATTAGACCACACTTTGCTAAGGTTACAAGAATTATTCACTTTGATGAATTTGGTGATGGTTTAGAATTTTCTCCTAGTTATCCTACTGCCGTTCCATCAGGTACTAACTTTGAAATTTTCAAAGGCCCATTAAAAACAGATACAGATATCGTAGCAGTAAGTTATGGTTTAAGAGGAGATACTACAACTTCAACTGATAAGTATGATGTGGTAAATAGTGTTAGTCCACCTACTTTTTATTTTTATGAGGATAGACTTGATGTTCCAAATCAATTAGACTATCATGAAAAATATACTTTGACATCTTTTCGTTGGTGGAATTATGGTCAAACAATTGCATTAGCCACAACTGTTGGTGGATACGCTCAATTTAATAGAGGTACAACTAGCAAATACTTTACTATCTCTGATGCCGATTATGCTAAAATAGAAGAAGGAATGTCATTATTTACTTCTAATAATATACATGTTGGTAATGTAGAAAAAAAATATGGTAGTGCAGGAGCATATAGAATATACTTAGATTTTGCAAGAGTGGCTATTAGTGCTACAACTGATTCAGTTACTTACAAAATAGGAAAAACTGCTCAGAATGTAGTGTTTATGACTGAAAGTAAATTTAATAAAAGAGTAACAAATTTTGGTTTTGAAAAACTAGATGCTACTTTAGTTGATATGTATTTAGATGAAGATATTGCTCATAGTGGTTATGCTGATGCATATACAGATTCGGGTAATCAAAATACTTTAAATCCTACAAGGTGGCAATATATTTTTCCAAATGCTAAACGAAGTACAACAGATGTAAAATGGAATACTAGTACTTCCTCATCTTTAATTGAAACTACTTTAGATGGTGGATTAAATGGGCCAAATAAATATATTACTTTTGAAAAATCTAAATATCAAAATGATAAAATGCCTTTTATACATGATGTTATCTTAAATAAAACCCATAATCAAGTGAGTCAATTAGGTAGAGTTAAAATTGTAGATAGTTCCGGTATAAGTCATAAAACTATAAAAGAGAATAAACCTTTATCTTTTCGTAATGCTATTTACAATGATTCCTTTTTTATGAGAGAAATAAGTGGAACAGTTAGTAAAACAAGTAATACTTTAATTACATTTACTAATGAAACAGAAAATATTGATTTAAAAAGTTTTTTAGGGAATAAAGATATTGTAGAAATAGATAACTATTATTATGTAATTAATTCAATAAATTCCAAATCAAATAATACTCAAAGTTTTCAAGTTCTTGCCAATAAAGTAAAAGGGGCAAATGTTTGGACAGTTTCTTCGGCGATACATGAGTTCGATAAACAAAAATTATTTGTTACGTCAATTACTAATGATAGTTATTTAAATTTTGATTTTACGCCTGATACTCAAGTTCACCATTTAAAAAATAATTTAATTACATTAAATGAGTTTAGTATTACTAAAGAAAAAAGTAGAATGTATAAAAGTAGATTAGTTCCTAATTTATTTCCTAAAAATATAAATGAAATTGAGTTTGCTGATAAGGATAATAAATATGCTAAGATTTTAGATACTAATAAGACATTCTATCAACCTACTACAATTAGCAGACTTTATTATTATAGTGGTGCTTATTCTATAACTGAAGAAATATTTAATGGTAATATTGAAGATATTACTAGTAAACAAGAATATGGATTAATGACATATGAAGTAGTTGGTAGAGATAAAAGTTCTAAAATTATTAATGATGTAACTAACCTAAATCTAAACACATCTTCTGATATTATATATTCTAGTATGCCTCCTAAAACTGCTTTTTCTTCAATTAGTACTGCTAGTGTTTCTATAAGTGGTAGTACATTAACTCTAAATGGCGTTAATCAAGTTTCGTCAGGAGGTCATGTTCCTAGAAAATATTGGCTTTATGTTGATAGTAATGGTCAATTAATTGGAGAAGTATCTTCTGCTTCAGTTAGTGGAACTACTAATAGTACAGTTACTATAACTTTATCCCATCCGGCATTAGTATCTACAGCATCAGACGTTAAATATTTTAGTCCGTTAGAAGATGGTAATTATATTTCTACATTAAAAACATTAAGCCATAATAAATTATTATCTAATAGCATACTTGATAGTAGTAGTTTTATTGAGAATGGTTTATCATTTGAAAATGGATTTACTTACGATTATCTTGCTACTACTGATGCGGGAAATGGCAATACAGGTTCGACACCAACACCAACTATTTTGTTCAATTCTTCTAATACAGGTTCATTAGAATCAGATGGTTCTTTAGGTTATGATATAAATTCTCCCATTAGAGCCAGTACTAACGATTCGTATTATGGTTTTAAATTAGGAGATGAGAATGGGGTAACTATTACAGATAATAATATTGCCACAACTAATGCTGAAACATTTAACATTGTAGATATTAACACTAAATCAGAAAATAACACTATCATTAGCATTGCTCCTAATTTCCCAATGATATTAGGTAGAATAGAAAATAATACTTTAGATTCTAGAAGTACAAGAAGTATTTATTTAATAAATAATAATATTAATACAGGTGGTTTTTTACATAGACTTACTGATACTAATACTAATTTTTACATACCTAAAGATACCATGCGTTTTTGGGATATTCAAAAATTTAAAGAAGGAACAATTACTCAAACGCAAAATAGTATATACAACATAGGAATTACCGGACAAAAAATTCAAGGATATGGAGTAGCAATAGGATTATATGCAGATGGAACGTTATATGATGTTGCAGTTAGTCAGACAAATTCACCTATTAATGGTAGTAATACTTTAGATGGATGGAATCATCTAAGTAATTTTTATGGTCATTCTCAAGACAAATTAATTAAATCATATCCATATCAAGTGGGTAGTAATTGGTATGAGGCAGATATAGACTATGATGTTTTTAAACAAATTGACCCTAGAACTGTACCTCTTGAATTATTTGTAACCGGAGACATATATCCTAATTCTAAACTTAGATGGAATCATATTGGAAATGCAACACATTCAGAACATTCTTATTTGGATTATGGTTTGTTATTAGAATCTAAACATAAAAATTCTAATAATGTGACTAACCATAGTAATTATACAGGTTCTACACAACAAACCTTAATTACAGATAATGAATTTGAATCTATGTCTATAAAAAGTGCTTCTCAAACTCCTAATGATATGAAACGTTGGGGAGTAATTAGGTTAGTAGAAGCAACTTTTGATTGGCATTTTAATCCTATAGAATATGATGCCCTAACTAAAAATACTAAAATACCAACTGTTCCATATTTTGATTATGTGATGATGGATAAACCTGCATTAGAAACAGCAACAGATGACATGGCTTTGAATAGTAATTCTTCAAATGTTCGTTTGTCATCTGACGATATAGGAAGTGGTTCTTTAGGTGGTAATGTATATTATACAACAGATTTTATTGGGGTAAACACTTCTGAAACTTTAGCCATAGAAAATCCAGTTAGAATTAATGGTTTTTTAGGAGTTAAGCAACATGGAACTTGGAGTAGTACTTCTGCTGACCAACAGTGGAATGGTAATAGTGCAAACTTTGGTGGAAACACAACTATCTTTGATGACATTTTAACTTTTCAAGGTTATGATGATAGTTCTAATGTTAAATATTTTGGAGTTCAATCATTTCCTTTATATTCTAATAAAACAAGTATGATAGATAAGTTAGTAACTCCATCTGTTGTAAGTAATTATTTAAGAACTGTTAGAACTACGAATACACATGATTTGAGATTTACTGATGTATTTATACCTAGCCCTATGACTGTATTAACTAATTTCAGATATGGTGGTAAATTAAGAAGTGGTTCTAGTGAAAGTGATTCTGAATTTAACGGTCATAATATTATATTACCTATTATACCAAAAGCGGAAACTGGAGCAGGTAATAATAATAGAGGAAGAACCTTTTCTCCATTTCATCACCCCGATGCATGGTTTGGTCAAAATACTAACTTCTTACATACGTCTAGAGTGATAGCGGCATTAGTAGATAGGCAATTTAATGAGGGTAGTGATGTAACTATAGCAGATAAATATGGATTGGGTATAACTTCTGATGGTGCAAGTCAAGGAATAGCACATTTATACGATAATTGTATAGGAGTGTTTAAAGATGTTCAACTAGCAGTTACAGGAAATAAAGGAAGAAAACCTAAGTTTTCTGATAATGCTATTATGGCTTCTAAACTAGAATTAGATACAAGTGCTAGATATAATGATTATGAAGCAGATGTAAGTACTACTTCTGAAACACAGCATACTAGAAATTTAATGATAGATGAAAAAGATGATGATAAGTCAATGATTGGAACTAAGGCAAGTAGTCATTTCTTAGAAGGTAACTTTTCAGATTTAGATGGAGAGTTTGCTAAAACTAATTCATTAGTTGATTCAGGAAGTACTCATAATACTAATTTGGGTACAGTTGTCTCTGCACAATTTATTGTAAAACCAATGTTTGATTTAACTGCGGTATCATCTACATTAGTATTTAGTAACAATAACAAAACAGTAACCTTTACACATTCGGCAGTAAGTAAACATATATGGCTTAGTTTTGTTCCTAATCTAACTGGACAATATATAGTATCTGAAAAACTAAATGGAGGGAATACATTAAGTAATCAATTTGTTGATGGTTCACCTTTATTCATTGCAAAAATTCTTTCACATACTGTTTCAGTAGCCCCATCTGCTTCTGCTATAGAAACACACGTACTTACTTTTGATACTGCTATAGATGTCAGTAATAACGGAACTAAATATAGATTAATGAAAATTTCTGAAACTACTTTTAATAGCGTAACAGATAAAATTTCTTTTAATGTTATGAATAACCGCTTAGATAATTTTATAGATTTTAAAACAGGACAAGGAATTAGTAATGAAACTGACTATTCTAGAGTTGAAACTGTATACGATATGTATTTATTATTAGATATAGATAATTTAAACACATATATTGAAAGAAGAACTATTGATACAGTAAATGATAATTTTACAGATGGGCAAGTTTTAGACACATATGTAACTGATGGAACAACCTCTTCTAGACAAAATATTACTGTTAGTACTTCACGTACTAGTTTAGGAGCAGATACCGAAGTAGGATTAACATTTACATTTGGTGGGGAATTAAATGGTAATGGGGTAGTATCTTTTTCTGAAGTTATTGATTTAACATTAGAAGGTCGTCCTAAACTGAAAGAATTAGATAGATGTCATATTGGAGCAACTTTCAATGTAGGTACAAATGTTGACACGGCCATACAAAAACTTGTATTAGAATCCGGTTTAGATTTAGACAGAAGTAGTAGTTTTATTACGGAAACAGGTAATATTTTTGAAGTACAAGGTGCTAGTGGTAGTCTTGGGATACACGCTACAAAGTTAAATTGTTATGATAAAGTTACTAATATAACTGTAGGAGATATTATATATACTCACACAGGATATTTAGTAGGTCAAGTTACTGCTATAACTGATGGTAATAATAGTTCTAATCAATCGGTTACTGGTAACAGAATTACAGTAGATAAATTATATTATACCCCAATACAAGGAAATGAATTCGTTAAAGTTAATCAAAAAACATTTGTTAGTACTTTAAATTTTTCAAATTTAGATACTTTATCTGCATTAAATGTATTGGCAAATAATAAAGATTTAGAATACACAATTAAAGATGATAAGATATTGTTATCTAATATTGGTGATACAAAAAAATTAAGAAAATTTTCAATTAACTATAGAGAAACTGACCGTTTAATTTCTGTAGAAAATAATGTGAGTCTTTTTGATAAGGCTAATGAAGTAATTGTAATAGGAGACAAAGTTACCTATACTGCTAAAATAGAAACAGATGCACCTAAAAAAGTTATTAGGCATATAGACCCTAATATTAAAACTAAAAGTGAGGCTCAGCAAAAGGCTAATAGTATCTTGAGTGTATATCATAATGATTCAAGAAAAATTAAATTAACTTTACAGAAGAAAGGATTAGAATTATTAACTGCCGGAGATATAGTTAATTTAAATTTCCCTGAACATAATATACCTAATGATGACTATAGAGTTTTTGAAATAGAAAATGTATTAGCAGGTGTATTAGATATTACTGTTGGAACTTTTAATAAAACTATAGCAGAAAGATTATCTGAAATTACACTACAACAACAGTCTGAAGCAACTACTACCTTTTCTAAAGATGCAATAAATACTTCTACAGGAAGATACATTTTTGATGGTATAAATATAAATCAGTTATCCTTCGGCTATACTATATCCACTCCTACGGGGCAAGGTTCAAATTTTGGAATAAGTAGTGCAATGAGTTTAAATCAAAGTGTGGGAATAGAACATGAAACTGAAATTATTAAAAGATATAATGAAGAATATTATGAACAATAGGTAGGTAAAAAAATGATAGTAGATGTAGGAAAAATAGATATAGCGAGTTCATATATTAAGGCAAATTATACTACAGTATCAGTAGGAAATGGTAGAGATGATACTGCCGCTTCACAGAGTTTATTGGATTCTATTGTGGCTACTAAAACAGGACAAACACCTAGTATGATAGGAAATAGACTACAGTGGGTAGTAGATTTTACAGGAGCAGAACTTGGAACACAAGGAATTTCTGAAATTGGTGTGTTTCACACGAACGGAACATTACTAAGTCGAACTGCTTTCCCCAATACAGGTGTGGTCGCTTCAAATGACACAATTACATTTACAATAACGGTGGAAGTGAATTAAAATGGTAGACCAAACTAATTCAGGTTTTATTAGTACCTTCTCTACTTCAGCAAGCAATACTGCAAGATTAAAGGATGAAGTTGATAGTATACATAGTTCAATTATATCTACATTAAATATTGCTACTGCGGGTAATAGAGTAATTAGTGGATTTACAATTACTCAAGGTTCAGCACTTGGGTATACTACTTATGCAGTAGCAACGGGTAAAATTTTAAGAAATGGTTTACTTGTAGAAGTTACTGGAGCAACAGTTAGCCCACAAACAGTTGTTAATACAGGTTTTGACCATTATAGCGTATTAGTTGTTAAGTTAGATGGCACAACTAATTCTTTAGAAATTAGAGATGGTGCTAAAACAGGATTTTCAGAGACTACCGTTTCAGTGTTAAGTCCTAATGATATACCAATTGCAGTAATAAAAAATATTAAAAATTCAGGAAATAGTAATACATCTAGACCCGTACAATGGTTAGGTTACACTCAAACTAATCAAGGGCTAAGTATTATTAATAGTAGTGCTGAAACTCTTAGAATTAATACAGATGGTACAATAACAAAAGGAGGGGCTACTCTTAATCTACCAACTTCAGGTGGAACAATTGCACGTACAGAAGACGTAGCATATGCAAGTGCAATTCCTAATGCTACTTCATCCCAAACAGGATTGGCTACATCTACTCAAATAACAAAACTAGATGGAATAGAAACAAATGCTACTGCTGACCAAACTAAATCTGATATAAATACTCTTTACAATTGGTCAACCGACCCTGAAAGTGGGGCTACTGCTGACCAAACAGATACAGAAATAAAAAATGCATACCATAATGTAGTTTCACAAGTTACTGATAATGAAAAAAATGCAGGAACTTCAACTGCAATTAGAGTATTTGCTCCTAAAGACATTAAAGATATAGCAGTTGCTCATGCAATTACGGCTAATACCGATGTTGATGTTAGTGTTGCTAATTTAAAAACAAAGTTGAATAGTGACTTTTTAGGTAATTTTACTATTGGAACACAATCAGATGATGTGGCTACCTTTACAGGTGGAGTAACAATAGGTGGAGATTTAATAGTTAGTGGTACAACAACTACAGTAAATTCAGGAACTATAAATTTAGCAGATAATTTTATTACATTAAATAGTGATATTACTGGTACTCCTAATAGTATCGCATATGATTCGGGTCTAGAAGTTGAAAGAGGAAGCGGTACAAATGTTCTCTTAAAATGGAATGAGGCATCAGATAGATGGACTTTTACTAATGATGGTAGTGCGTATTATAATATACCAATTTCTACAGAATATAATAATTACACTCATCCTACTAATGTTGTTACCAATTTAGATACAAGTGGTGCAGAAGTATTAGATACATTAGTTACTGATAGTACTGGACACATTACTGCTATGACAAAAAGAACATTAACTAAAGCAAATTTAGGATTAGGTAATGTTGAAAATACTGCTATCTCTAGTTTTGCAGGTACAAGTAATATTACAACTGTAGGAACTATAACAACAGGAACATGGCAAGGTACTGCAATTGCCACTGCTTATATTGCTAATAGTGCTATAACTACTGCTAAAATAAATGATGATGCAATTACTGCTGATAAAATTGCTAATGGAGTTATTGGTAATACTGCTATTGCTTCAGATGCAAATATTGCCCAAGATAAAATAAATGGTTTATCTACTTCCTTAGCAGGTAAAGAACCTAGTCTCACAATTGGAAATGGACTAACTAGAACAGGGTCAACGTTAAAAATTAATATTAATGATTCTAGTGGTGGATTAGGACTAGAAACAGGTATTGATAGAACGGCTGACTTTATTATGTTTGACGATGGTTCAGTTACTTCAGGTAATCCTTTAAGAAGGGCTAGTTTAGTTAATATTTTTGATAAATTAATTGCGAGTGATATTCCTGCTCTTGCATATTTAGCATCAGATACAACTGCTATTGTTAATGCTAATATTGCCGCTAATGCCGCTATTAGTTCTGATAAATTAGCAGATGGAACAAATAATAAACTATTTACTGCTACCTTAAAATCTAAGTTAGATGGCATTGCAAATGGTGCTGAAGTTAATGTAAAGTCAAATTGGAATGAAACATCTTCTTCCGCAGATTCTTTCATAGAAAATAAACCAACAATTCCTTCAGGAAATCAAATTATAGATTGGACAGTAGACCAAAGTTCAACAAACATACATGCAGGTAATTATATTAATACAGAATATTCTGTTGGTGATGGAGGATTAACTCAAGTTAATTTCACAACTGCTAGAAGTAATAAGTTAGATGGTATTGCTAATAATGCTAATAATTTCTCACTTACCACAGGAGCAGTAACTAACGACCATTTAGCAGGTTCTATTGCTCAAAGTAAAATCTCAGGATTAACTACTGCTTTAGGAAATACTATTACAACATTAGGTGATTTAGGAATAACTGCAAATGCAACTGAAATAAACAGACTAGATGGTATCTTAGTAAATGCTACAACATTAAATTATCTTTCTAATGTTACAGGTGATATACAAAGTCAACTAAATTCTAAATTAGATGGTAATAATATTCTTGGTTATACATTAACTGCGGCAAATACTTCTGACGGTAATGATGTTGTTCTAAAACTAACAGGTGCAAACGGTGGCGGTACTAGTTCCGTAATAGTAGAAGGTGGAACGTCTATAAATACTAGTGTAGGCAATAGCGGGCAATTAGTTTTAGATGCTTTATCTGCGGTTGCAAGTATAGCATTTACAGAAGGATTGTTAACATTAACATATACAGATGGAAGCACTATTACTACAACTTTACCGGATGCTACAACTTCTGCTCATGGTTTAATGACTGATACGCAGTTTGACCAATTAGCGGCTAATGTATCTAAGTTAGCAAATATAGAAGCAAATGCTGATGTAACTGATACTGCAAATGTAACTGCGGCAGGAGCATTAATGGATTCAGAACTCACTGACCTT
>Ga0209232_1000074_pt1 | contig 59166 bp, 50 predicted proteins | sample ETNvirenome_2_60_FD_184066 | JGI IMG/M metagenome (GOLD analysis project Ga0209232, IMG submission 184066) | Marine viral communities from the Pacific Ocean - ETNP_2_60 (SPAdes) (version 2) | ecosystem: Environmental > Aquatic > Marine > Oceanic | place: Pacific Ocean | collected 2013-06-22 | reverse complement strand
CTGACACCTCCCCATCGCAAGTCGATGGGGAGGATTGCTTAAGACCGCTATCGGTCGATTCCCGCCATTCGTCATCCCGGATCAAGTCCGGGGTGACGATCGTGTAAGTCCGCCAACGACCGCCAGCCGACGATCATCCCGCTTGTCCGGGCCTTGAAACGCGGTCGGTGCGGTTCAGATTTCGCCGCCGAGGGCACCATATTTGGTTTCGAACCCGGGCTTGTCGCCGCGCGCGAGATAGCCTGCCTGGTCGACGATATTGTCGCGCGTGATGCGGCCCTGGAACGCGCCGAGCTGTGGGTCGATGGCGGCGACGTCGGCGTCGGTCCATTCGGCGATCTGCTGGAAGCTGGTGACGCCAAGACCGTTCAGCAGCCCCACCATCTTGGGTCCGACGCCCTTGAGCAATTGCAGATTGTCGGCCTTGGCCGCTGCGGTTGGGGTTAGGTCAGGGGCGGGCGCGGCCGCTGGCTCGGCGGGGGCCGGTTTGACCGCGGCCTTTTGCGCGGGTTTCGCAGCCGGCGGCTTCTCCGCGACTTTCCTGACCGCAGGCTTTGGCGCCGGTTTGGGCGTCGCGGCTGGTTTCGGCGCCGCTGCTTTCGGGGCAGGGGCAGGCGGCGCGGGCTGGGCAATGGGTTCGGGGATCGGCGCGGGTTCGGGCGCCGGTGGCGCCTTTGCAACCGGTTCGGCGACCGGCGTCGGTACCGGGGGCGCCATCGGCTGCGGTTGCGGCATCAGTTGCGGCTGGGGCTCGATCGGCTTGAAGCGCGCGGGTTCGGCGGCGATGATTTCGGGCTTTACCGGCTCCAGCGGCTTGGCGGGTTTGGCCGGTTCGGCCGCGGGCGGCGCGAGGTCATCGGGTTTTGACCGCCCGACCAGCCACCACAGCAGCACGATCGCGACGACCAGTCCGACGACTGCGACGATGTAATTTTCCTGAAGCCAGGCCATGATCTTCTCCCAACGTTGCGGTCAGCCTATTCGGCCTCAAGGCCTTGGTCGACCTAATATTTCTTCGTCGTTGATACGCCGACGGGACGGGCGAAGGGGGGGCGCTATTCCGCCTCGCGCGCGACTTCCCGCCAGCCGATATCGCGGCGGCAAAAGCCGGTCGCGAAATCGAGCCGGTCGACCGCGGCATAGGCGCGCGCCTGCGCCTCGGTCACCGTGCGCCCGGTCGTGGTGACATTGAGCACCCGCCCGCCCGCGGCGACAATCTGGTCACCCGCGCGCGCCGTCCCGGCGTGAAAGACGCGCCCGCCGCCGCTTTCGGCTTCGGCGATGCCGTGGATCGCGCCGCCTTTCGCCGGGGTGGCGGGATAGCCTTGAGCGGCCATCACCACCGTCAGCGCGTAATCGCTGGCGAACGCCGGCGGGGTGGCGCCGACCAGTTCGCCGGTCGATGCGGCGTAGAACAAAGCCGCGAGGTCGCCGGTGTAACGCATCATCAGCACCTGACATTCGGGGTCGCCGAAGCGCGCATTATATTCGATCAGCTTTGGCCCGGCGTCGGTGAGCATCAGCCCGGCGAACAGCACCCCGACATAGGGGGTTTGTTCGGCAGCAAGCGTCGCCACCGTCGGGCGGATGATGCGGTCCATCACCTGCGCTTCGAGGTCGGGGGTGAGGACGGGCGCCGGGCTGTAGGCCCCCATCCCGCCGGTGTTGGGGCCCACGTCGCCGTCGCCGACCCGCTTATGGTCCTGCGCGCTGCCGAACGCCATCACATTGGTGCCGTCGGACAGCGCGAAAAAGCTCGCTTCCTCGCCGGTCATATATTCCTCGATCACCACTTCGGCGCCCGCGCCGCCAAAGGCGCCGCCCATCATATCGGCGATCGCCGCTTCGGCCTCGGCGCGGGTTTCGGCGATGATCACCCCCTTGCCCGCGGCGAGGCCGTCGGCCTTGATGACCACCGGGATGGAGAAGCCGTCGAGCTGGGCCAGCGCGTCGGCGGCGCTGGTGCAGCGGACATAGGCGGCGGTCGGAATGGCGGCGCGCGCGCACAGATCCTTGGTAAAGCCCTTCGATCCTTCCAGCTGCGCCGCGGCGGCGCCGGGGCCAAAGGCCGCGATGCCCAGCGCGCGCAGGCGGTCGGCGAGCCCCGCGACGAGCGGTGCTTCGGGGCCGACAACGACGAAATCGATCGTATGGGCGGTGCAAAAGGCGATGAGGCCGTCGAGATCGTCGACCGCGATCGCGACACATTCGGCATAGGCCTCGATCCCCGGATTGCCCGGCGCGGCATAGAGCTTGCGGCAAGACGGCGATTGCGCCAACTGCCAGCTCAGCGCATGTTCGCGGCCCCCCGATCCGACCAGCAGGATGTTCATGTCTGTCCCTTTTCCCGATCCGGCGTCCGAAACCGACCCCGCCGCGCGGCTGTTAGCCGAGGGCGCGCCCGGCGACAATGCACCGGCTTTGTCGGTCAGCCAATTGTCGGCGGCGATCAAGCGGACGGTCGAGGATGGCTTTGCGCGGGTGCGCGTGCGCGGCGAATTGTCGGGCGCGAAACGCGCCGCGTCGGGGCATTTCTATGCGGCGCTGAAAGACGATAATGCGCTTATCGACATGGTGATGTGGAAGGGGCAGGCGGCGCGGCTGGCGTTCCGCCCCGAAGACGGTATCGAGGTGATCGCGACCGGCAAGCTCACCACCTATCCGGGGCGCTCGAAATATCAGCTCGTCGTCGATACGCTCGAGGTTGCGGGCGAGGGCGCGTTGATGCTGCTCTTTGAAAAGCTCAAGGCGCGGCTGGGCGCCGAGGGGCTGTTCGACAGCGACCGCAAATATCCGCGGTTGCCCTATCTGCCGGCGACGATCGGCGTCGTCACCTCGCCGACCGGCGCGGTGATCCGCGACATCCTGCACCGGCTGGCCGACCGTTGCCCGGCGCATGTGATCGTGTGGCCGGTGCTGGTGCAGGGCGATGGCGCCGCGGCGCAGGTGGCCAACGCGATCCGCGGTTTCGATGGCCTCGAGCCCGGCGGCCCGGTGCCGCGCCCCGACCTGGTCATCGTCGCGCGCGGCGGCGGCTCGATCGAGGATCTGTGGGCATTCAACGAAGAAATCGTCGTGCGCGCGATCGCCGATTGCCGGATTCCGATCATCAGCGCCGTCGGTCACGAAACCGATGTCACGCTGGCCGATCATGCCGCCGACGTGCGCGCCCCGACCCCGACCGCGGCGGCCGAAATGGCGGTGCCGGTGCGCGCCGAGCTGCGCGAATTGCTCGCCAACCGGGGGACGCGGATGATCGGCGCCGCGAACCGCCACCAATCGCTGGCGCGCGAACGGCTGACCGCGTTGGCGCGGCACCTGCCGCGGCGCGAGGCGCTGTATGCGCCGCAGCGCCAGCGGCTCGACGACAGCGGCGACCGGCTGGGTCGCAGCCAGCGGCAGCGGCTGGCGGTGACCGCCGAACGGCTGGCGACGCGTGGCGCGGCGTTGCGGCCGTCGCTGCTGGCGCGGCGCTGGGACCGTGATCGGGCGCGGCTGGAGGGGCTGGGGCGGCTGCTGGACAGTCTCAATCCCCGCGCCTTGCTGTCGCGCGGCTATGCGATGGTGCGCGACGCGGGCGGGGCGATCGTCCCCACCGCCGCGCGCGCGCAGCGGGCCGGTCATCTGCGGCTGCAATTTGCTGATGGCGAGGTGCCGGTCGAGGTCGCAGGCGGCGACGTCCCACCGCCGCCGCGCCCCGCGCGCAAGCCGCCGCCCGTGCCGCCCAAAAAAGGGCAGGGCGAGCTTTTCTGAGGTCGCCGGGGGTGGCCCCGTCGGGCCACGCTGCTATGGTGGCGGCCATCACCGACTCTTGAACGGACACCGGACTCATGTTGATCGCCAGCCGCAATCGCCTCGCCCGCCTGCAATATGGACCGAATGGCTTTCGCGTCCTGGCGCCCGGCGATCATGTGCTGTGCGCGGTCACCAGCGCGCCGATCGGGCTCGACGAGCTGCGCTATTGGTCGGTGGCGCGGCAGGAGCCCTATGCCACCGCTGCCATTTCGGTGCAGGCCGCACTGGACGCCGCGCGCGGGGCATGAATTTCGCGCGATACCGGGTGCGCCTCGTCGGGGCGTTGCCGTTGCTGATTGTCGTCGCCAGCTGCGTCCCGGCAGCCGATGCACCCGCCCGGCCCGCGCCGGTGGGCCAACCGCCGGTCCCCGTCGCCTCCCCTGCCCCAGCGGTGACGCCGCCGCGCCCCTTGATCCGCGACCTCACCCTGCGCGGCACCGCCGAACAGGGCGGCGCGATGATCGGGGAGGCGCCGAGCGGCGCGCGCGCCCTGACGCTCGATGGGCAGATCATCCCGCAGGCCGGTGACGGGTCGTTCCTGATCGCGTTCGACCGCGACGCGGGGCCGGTGGCCCGGCTGGTCGCGACCCTTGCCGACGGCCGCACGGTCGCCCGCGACATCGCGGTGGCGCCTGGCCGCTGGCGGATCGAGCAGATCAACGCCCCCTATCGCGGCAGCGCGGCGAGCGACGCCGATTTCGCCCGCCGCCGTCCCGCCGAACTGGCGCAGATCGCGGCGGCGCGCGCCATGCCGGTCGAATCGGATGGTTGGCAACAGCGATTCCGCTGGCCGGTGACCGGGCGCGTGTCGGGATGGTTCGGATCGCAGCGCGTCTATCAGGGCAAGCCGGGCAGCTATCACAGCGGCACCGACGTCGCGGTGCCGGCCGGAACGCCGTTCGCGGCACCCGCCGACGGCGTCGTCGTGCTCGCGGCGACCACCCCCTTCACGCTCGAGGGCCATCTGCTGATCGTCGATCATGGCATGGGGCTGAGCAGCGCTTTTCTGCATTGCCAGCGGCTCGACGTCAGGGTTGGCGACCGGGTCGTCCAGGGGCAAATGCTGGGCACCGTCGGGCGCACCGGCCGCGCGACGGGTCCGCATCTGCACTGGGGGCTGAAATGGCGCGACGCCCGGCTCGACCCCGGCAAGCTGGCGGGGCCGATCGCCGGATGACGGCGGGCGCGCTGCGCCCGAATTCGTATCCAATGAAACAATATGTCGCATATGCTGCGTTGCGGCATATTGTATTTCGTCAGATGTCACGGTTGTTGCAAATACGTCACAATGCCCCGCGAAACGGCGGATTAGGCGGGAAATTTCCTTTACTCGACCGGGCGGAAGGATCATCCCGCACGCTATCGGGGTGTTTTGTGCGTCGGCTGCTTGCCGTCGTTTCAGGGGCTCGGGTAATTCAATCCACCAGTAGCAAGGGACTGCACTGTGAAGAAAACCCAATATTCCAAGCTGAAGCTAGGCGCTGCGCCGCTCGTATTGAGCGTCGCCCTGGTTTCGGCTCCTGCCTTTGCGCAGGATGCCGCCGAAGAGGGCGCGGCGACCGGCGGTGAAATCGTCGTCACCGGCACGCTGATCCGCAACCCCAACCTCGAACAGTCGACCCCGGTCAACGTGACCACGGCCGACACGATCGAGCTGAAGCAGTCGAACACCGCTGAAGAAGTTCTGCGCGAACTGCCGGGCGTTGTCGCCAACATCGGTTCGGCCGTGAACAACGGCAACGGCGGCGCTTCCTATGTCGATCTTCGTGGCCTTGGCTCGATTCGCAACATCGTCCTGCTGAACGGCAACCGCGTCGCTCCGTCGGACGTCAACGGCCGCGTCGACCTTAACAACATTCCGCTGGCCCTGATCGAGCGCGTCGACGCGCTGACCGGCGCCGCCGTGACCACCTATGGCGCCGACGCCATCACCGGCGTTGTCAACTTCATCACCAAGCGCGATTTCGCCGGCCTGGAAGTCACCGCTTCGCAGCAGCTGACCGAGCAGGGCGACGGCAACGTGTTCCGCATCGACGCCACCATCGGTGCGAATTTCGACGACGGCCGCGGCAACGCCGTGCTGAGCATCGGTTATCAGCAGGCTGACCCCGTCTATCAGGGCGCGCGTCCGTTCGCTGACAATACCCTCGACAGCTATTCGAACACTTTCTTCGGTTCGGGTACCTCGGTTCCGTCGCGTTTCTCGGGCACCCGCCCGATCGACCCGCTCACCGGTCAGCCCAGCATTGACCCGACCGTCGCCAACGGCGGCGTCCGTCAGGTCAATGCGGCCGGACAGGCTGTCGGCACTTTCGCTACCTATAACTTCAACCCGTTCAACGTCTTCCAGGTGCCTTTCGAACGCTTCAACATCTATGGCCAGGCCAATTATGAAGTGTCGGACGCGATCGAGGTTTATACGCGCGGTATGTTCTCGAAACAGACCGTTTCGACGATCATCGCTCCGTCGGGCTCGTTCGGCGGCACGGTGACGATCAACCTCAACAACCCGTTCCTGCCGGCGGCGCTACGCAATCAGTTCTGCGCCTTCAACACGTCGACGGTGGCCGGCACCTACACGCCGCGCTTCACGCCGGCCGAATGTACCGCTGCTGCCGCAGCGACCGGTCGCACCGACGCGGCCTATCGTGAAGTCACCGCCACACTGAACCGTCGTACCCCGGAAGTCGGGCCGCGTATCAGCGACTATCAGACCACCTTCTTCGACTATCGCGTCGGGGCCCGCGGCGGCATCACTGACACGATCGACTGGAACATCGAGGGTGCCTATGGCGAATCGGAAAATATCCAGACGATCAAAAACTACACGCTGCAATCGCGCTTCCGTCAGGCGGCGCTGGCGAACAACACCACGACCTGTCAGACCGATACCAATGGCTGCGTTCCGGTGAACCTGTTCGGTCCCGAAGGGTCGATCACGCCGGCCGCTGCCGCGTTCCTGTCGGCCGACAGCAGCACGACCAACCGCACCTCGCTGGCACAGGCTCGCGCGATCATTTCGGGCGACGTCGGCATCACCTCGCCGGGCGCGGTCCAGCCGATCGGCTTCGCGCTGGGCGGCGAATACCGCAAGTATCGCGCTCAGCAGGCGGCCGACTTGCTCGCCCAGACGCCGGGCGAACTGGGCGGCGCCGGTGGTGCTGCACCGCCGATCGACGGCCAGTATGACGTTTATGAAGCCTATGCCGAAATCGTCGCGCCGCTGATCGAGGACAAGCCTTTCTTTGAAAGCCTGACCCTCGAAGCCGGCATCCGTTATTCGGATTACAGCATCAAGGGCGCCGGTGGTTACAACACCACCACCTGGAAAGCCGGCGGTAGCTGGGAACCGGGTGCAGGCCTCAAGATCCGCGGTAACTACAGCCGCGCCGTGCGCGCCCCGAACATCGGCGAACTGTTCACGCCGCAGTCGGTCGGCCTGACCAACCTCGGTCTCGACCCCTGCGCCGGTGCTGCACCGACGACTAACGCCAACCTGCGCGCCGTCTGTCTCGCCCAGGGCGCGCCGGCCGGCACGATCGGTTCGATCACCAACCCGACCGCGGCGCAGGCCAACATCACCACCGGTGGTAACCTGAACCTGCAGCCGGAAACCGCCGACACGTGGACGTTGGGCGTCGTGTTCCAGCCCGACTTCCTGCCGCGTTTCAACATGTCGATCGACTATTACAACATCAAGATCGACGACGTGTTGGGCACCCCGCTGCCCGGCGACATCATCTCGGCATGTTTCGACGGCCTGAGTGCCAGCAGCGCCACGAACCCGGCCTGTACGTCGATCCGTCGCAACCCGCTGACCGGCGGCCTCGACGGCGATCCGGCGATCACTCCGGGTCTGTTCGGCACCACGAACAACCAGGGCCGCCTGTTCACCGACGGCATCGATCTGTTGATGAACTACAACGCCGATCTGGGCTTCGCTAGCCTCGACTGGGCGTTCGTCGGCAACTGGACGCACAGCTCGAAGTTCAAGGCTAACGCTGCGGACCCCGATTCGCTGAACCGCGAATGCGTCGGCTACTACAGCGTCAACTGCTCGTTCACCGGCTCGCTGCAGCCCGAGTTCCAGTTCTCGAACCGCCTCACCTTCGGCTTCGACACGGTTGACGTGTCGCTGCTGTGGCGCTGGATCGATGGAATGGAATTCGAACCGGCACAGATCGTCGCCGACGGCGGCAGCGCCAACTCGGTCGATCCGCTGTTCCGCAAGATCAAGGCGCACAGCTACTTCGACCTGACGACGCGTTTCAACGTCAGCGAGAATCTGGTGTTCACCGCGACCGTGCAGAACCTGCTCGACAAGCAGCCGCCGATCCTTGGCAACACGATCGGTTCGACCACCTACAACAGCGGCAACACCTATCCGTCGACCTACGACGCGCTGGGCCGCCGTTATGCGGTGTCGGTGAAGCTGAAGTTCTAATCGCTTCACGCTTCGACAGAAATGGGGGGCGGGCAGCAATGCCCGCCCCTTTTTCTATGGGGCGCGAGGGCTGGATCGAATGGCGGTTTTGGGGTGAGCTGCCCTCGTGGTCCCCGGCGAAAGCCGGGGCGCAGGGAATTGGAAAGCAAGCGTGGCCGGGTCACGCCCTGGACCCCGGCTTTCGCCGGGGAACGGCAAGTTTCGCCCGATTCCTCACCTTCGTCATCCCGGACTTGATCCGGGATCCACGCCAACGGCGCAGCTATGGATCCCGGATCAAGTCCGGGATGACGATGACAAAACGGACAACTTCCGTTCGCTACTCGCTGACAGTCGCGGCAACACAGATGGGTCGCCCTAACCCCGCGGGCGCTCAGCGGATCGCCAGCGGCCGCGGCAGGGCAAGCGGGATGCCTGCCTGGTCGGCAATGGCCGTGGCCCAGCCAATGACTTGCTCGATCTCCGCCCCATAAGCCGCTTCGGCGGCATCGAGATTGCGCTGGCGCTCGCCGGCGGCGAAGGGTGTCCCCGACTTGCTGTTCCGCCCCAGCGCCGGGTGCGCCGCGACCGCGTCGCGATTGTCGGTCAGACCCAGATGATCCATCGCGGCACCGACCGCGGCCACCGGATCGCCGGTCAGCGCTTCGCTGTCGAGCGAAGCGATACGGCCCGGGGCCCAGTCCAGCAGGGCAGCGAACGCCTGTTGCTGGGCGAGCCAGCCGAGCGCCGCCACCTGGAGATCGGACTGGCGAAAATAGTCGCGCGGCTCGAAACCGAGCTCGACAAAGCCGTCGGCCAGATAGCTTTCCAGCAATTCGCGGCACCACAGGCGGCACCACAGCCCCTTGCGCGCAACCGACAACAGGAACGCCCGCAGCGGCGCATAGAGCAGGATGGCGCGCGCCTGCGGCCGCAGCGTCAGCGCCCCGCGGGCCAGCGGATTGAAGATGTTCGATGGTTTGATCACCACCGCCTCGCGCGGCTCGAAGCTGCGCCCGAGCAGGCGTAGCGCGTCGTCCATGCCGCCGGCATGATCGCGCGGCGCGGCGCCGCGCCGCCGCCACCCGACCATATCGTTGAGCAGCACCGGTTCGGACAGGCTACTCGCGGTTCCCGGTACGTCCAGCATCTGCGCCAGCATTGTCGAGGCGCAATAGGCCGAATGGAACAGAAAATGGATCGGCGCCGATGCCCCATCCGCCGCGGCGCGGCAATCCGACCGGTGCAGCACCAGCGGCGCCGCTTCGTCACCCAGGTGCTGGTCGGTCAGGAACGGAACCGCGCGGCGCACGTCGCGCGAAACGCGGCGAAAATGAAACGCATCATGGCCGGGGTCATAGCGATGCGCCAGCCATTCGGCGTCGCGGAGGATGGCGGGCACGGAAGCGGCGATGGTCATCGATCGACCTTGCCGATCGCCCCCGCTAATGGCAAGCATGGCCATGACCAGCGCACCTCCGCCCACCTCGGCCGTCGAGGCCAATCGGCTTGGCATTGCCGCCTTGCAAGCGGGCGATCCGGCCGCCGCGACCGCCCATTTTGCCGCCGCCATAGCGGCCGATCCGCAATCGGGCGCCTTGCACCGCAATCTGGCGTCGGCGTGGCGCGCGCTGGGCGACGACGATCGCGAACTGACGGCGCTCGATGCCGCGCTGGCGATCGACCGCCGCGACCTGATCGCGTGGATCCGCAAGGCCGAGCGTTTCGAGACGCGGGGTGACAAGGGGGCGGCGCTGGCCGCGTGGAGCGCGGCGATCGCGCTGGGCGCGCAGCTCAATCCGCTGCCGCCGGCGCTCGAACCGCTGTTGGTCCATGGGCAGGCGTTTGTCACGACAGCGACCGATACGATGTTTTCGGCGGCGTCGGACGCCTTTGCCGCGCTGCGCGGCGATCTGTCCGAAACCGAAGCGCGGCGCGGCGCGGCGTTTATCGCCAGCGCGCTGGGCCGCCGCCGCATCTATCGCAACGAATGTGCCGGCATTTATTATCCCTTCCTGCCCGCCGATGAGTTTTTCGATCGCGCCCATTTCCCCTGGCTGGCCGACATCGAGGCGCAAACCGGCGCGATCCGCGCCGAGCTGCAGGCGCTGCTCGACGATCCTGGCGAGGCGCTGCGGCCTTATGTGCGGATGGAGGCGGGAACCCCCGCATCGATCTGGTCGGCGCTCGACAACCGGCTCGACTGGGGCGCCTGTTTCCTGTGGGAATATGGCGCCGCGAACCAGCCGGTGCTCGATCGCTGCCCGGTCACCGCCGCGGCGCTCGCCGCGATCCCGGGGGCGCGCATCCCCGGCCGCGCGCCCAGCGCCTTTTTCTCGATGCTGAAACCCCACACACGGATTCCGCCGCATACCGGGGTCACCAACAGCCGCGCGATCGTCCATCTGCCGCTGATCGTGCCGCCGGGCTGCGGCTTTCGGGTCGGCGGCGAAACGCGCACCTGGCAAGAAGGCCGCGCCTTCGCCTTTGACGATACCATCGAGCACGAAGCCTGGAACGACAGCGACCAACTCCGCGCAGTGCTGATTTTTGACGTGTGGAATCCGCATCTTAGCGCGCGTGAAGGCGATTTGTTGGTGCAATATTTTGCGTCGGCCGACGCATCGGGATACGCCGTCCCGCGCTAGCGGGTGGGCGTGGTCGACGGGCCTTTGTCCCGGGTCGAAATTCCGCTTGGCGAAGCCTGCCCCGCGAACTTATAATGTGCGGATATGGCGCCGGTTTTTTCTGGCCGCGAGGAGGATGTAATGAGCAAGATCATGTCCATGTTTGTCGCTGTGACCTTGTTGGCTGTGCCGGCCGCGGTTGCCGCAGAAGGCACCGCAGAGCGGGCGCCGCCGTCGAAGGCGCCTTCGGCGATGACCCCGACCGAGATCAGCGCCTATAATGAGGGGCTGGCGCAGACCCATCCCTATTATATCAAATGCCGCAAGACGTTGGAAATCGGGTCGCTCGTGAAGAAGAACCGCGTTTGCTATACCAACGAAAAGTGGAAAGAAGTGAGCGCCAAGGGCAGCCAGAACGCGCGTGACACGGCGGAAGCCATGACCAGCAAGGCGAGCCAGTCGAACTGAACTCACGAAGGGGAATTGCGATGTCGGGTGCCGTCCTCCTCATGACCCTGTTCGCCCTGTCGGGTGTGCCGACCGCCGCTGGCAACGAGGCCGGTCCGGCGGTGCGGGCGCCGTCGGAGATGACCGGGGCGGAAATCGACGTCCATAATCACGATCTCGCATCGACCGACGCCAATTACATCAGATGCCGACGGCTTGAAATTTCGGGATCGCTGGTCAAGAAGCTGCGGGTGTGCAACACCAACGCCGACTGGAAGCGGATCGGCGACAAAGGCAACCAGGATGCGCGCGATTCGATGGAAACGCTGGCCCGCGGCTGGAGCAATTCGCGCGAAATGGAGGGCGACGTCGGGCGGGAGATTCGTCCCAGGTAGGGAAGAGGTCAAGTGATGCTGGACATCATCGTCATGGTCGTTGCCGCCGCGTCGGGGTCCGCCCCCGGGTCGTTCGCCACCCGATCGCCCGCCGTCGACGATGACCAGCACCGAAATCAAGGCCCACAATGCGGGGCTGGCGATGACGCATCCCTATTTTGTCAAATGTCGCAAGATCGAAGAGATTGGTTCGCTGGTAAAGAAGGCGCGCGTCTGCCACACCAACGAGCAGTGGAAAAAACTGTGGGCGCGGGGCAACCAGGACTCACGCGACACGCTCGAAGCCATGACGCGCGCGCCAGTAAACCACAGCAACTAGCTTAGCGTCGCGGTCAACGTCAGCGGGGCGCCAGTTTCAACGCCCCGTCGCCTTCGTCGACCCGGATCGTCGATCCGTCCTTGACCTCGCCTTTCAGAATCAGGTCGGCGAGCGGGTCTTGCAGATATTTCTGCACCGCGCGCTTCAGCGGCCTGGCGCCATAGACGGGATCGTAACCGACGCGGCCGAGCCATGCGCGCGCCGCATCGGTGAGGTCGAGCGTCACCTTGCGGTCGGCGAGCAGTTTCTGCACGCGCGCGACCTGGATGTCGACGATGCCGCCCATATGCTGCTGTGCGAGGCGGTTGAACAGCACGATCTCGTCGAGCCGGTTGAGGAATTCGGGCCGGAAATGCGCGCGCACCACCTCCATCACCGCGGGTTCGGCCTGTTCGACCGGCGCGTCGTCGGGCAGCGCGGCGATCGCCTGGCTGCCGAGGTTCGAGGTCAGGATGATGAGCGTGTTGGTGAAATCGACCGTGCGGCCCTGGCCGTCGGTGAGGCGTCCGTCGTCGAGCACCTGGAGCAGGATGTTGAACACATCAGGGTGCGCCTTTTCGACCTCATCGAACAGCACCACCTGATAGGGGCGGCGGCGGACGGCTTCGGTGAGGGTGCCGCCTTCCTCATAACCGACATAGCCCGGGGGCGCGCCGACGAGCCGCGCGACGCTGTGCTTTTCCATGAATTCGGACATGTCGATGCGGACCATCGCATTGTCGTCGTCGAACAGAAAGCGCGCGAGCGCCTTGGTCAGTTCGGTCTTGCCGACGCCCGTGGGTCCGAGGAACAGGAAGCTGCCGAGCGGGCGGTTCGGATCCTGCAATCCGGCACGCGCGCGGCGCACCGCAGTGGAGACGGCGCGGACGGCTTCGTCCTGGCCGATGACACGCTGGCCGAGCGTGCCTTCCATCGCGAGCAGCTTTTCGCGCTCGCCCGCCAGCATCCGGTCGACCGGGATGCCGGTCCATTTGCTGACCACCGCGGCGATATCGTCGGCGGTGACTTCTTCGCGCAGCATGGCATTGCCCGCCGCGGCCTCGGCGTCGGCGAGCTGCTTTTCGAGGCCGGGGATGGTGCCGTAAGATAGCTCGCCCGCCTTGGCGAGATCGCCGGCACGCTGCGCCTGATCGAGCGCCGAACGCGCGGCGTCGAGCTCTTCCTTGATCTTGGCCTCGGCGTGGATCTTGTCCTTCTCGGCCTGCCATTTTTGTGTGACCTCGGCCGACTGCTGCTCAAGGTTCGCAAGGTCGGTGCGCAGGGTCGCCAGCCGGTCTTTCGACGCGGCGTCGGTTTCTTTGCTCAGCGCCGATTCCTCGATCTTCATCTGGATGATGCGGCGGTCGAGCGTCTCGATCTCTTCGGGCTTCGATTCGACCTCCATGCGGATGCGGCTCGCGGCCTCGTCCATCAGGTCGATCGCCTTGTCGGGCAGGAAACGGTCGGAGATATAACGGTTCGACAGCGTCGCCGCGGCGACGATCGCGCCGTCGGTGATCCGCACGCCATGGTGCAGCTCGTATTTTTCCTTGAGCCCGCGAAGGATCGAGATCGAATCCTCGACCGTCGGTTCGCCGACGAACACCGGCTGGAAACGTCGCTGGAGCGCGGGGTCTTTTTCGACATGCTTGCGATATTCGTCGAGCGTCGTGGCGCCGATGCAATGCAGCTCGCCGCGCGCGAGCGCGGGCTTGAGCAGGTTCGAGGCGTCCATCGCGCCCTCGCCTTTGCCGGCGCCGACCAGCGTGTGCATTTCGTCGATGAACAGGATGATCTCGCCCTCGGCGGCCTTCACATCGTCGAGCACGCCCTTGAGCCGTTCCTCGAACTCGCCGCGATATTTGGCCCCGGCGATCAGCGATCCCATGTCAAGCGACAGCAGGCGACGGTCTTTCAGGCTGTCGGGAACGTCGCCGTTGACGATGCGCAGCGCCAGTCCTTCGGCGATCGCGGTCTTGCCGACCCCGGGCTCGCCGATCAGCACGGGATTGTTCTTGGTCCGGCGGGCGAGAATCTGGATGGTGCGGCGGATTTCCTCGTCGCGGCCGATCACCGGGTCGAGCTTGCCGGCCCGCGCGACTTCGGTAAGGTCGCGGGCGAATTTCTTGAGCGCGTCGTAGCGATCTTCGCTGCTCGCGGTGTCGGCGGCGCGGCCGCCGCGCAGATCGTTGATCGCCGCGTTGAGCGCGTCGGCCTTCACGCCCGCGTCGGCGAAGGCCTTGCCGACGGGGGTGGCGGCGGAAAGCACCATCGCGAGCAACAGCCGCTCGACGGTGACATAGCCGTCGCCGGCCTTGGTCGCGACCTGTTCGGCCTGGTCGAGCAGGCGCACCGCGTCATTGTCGAGGCCGGGGGTGGCTTGCGCGCCCGATCCCGACACCGCGGGTACCTTGGCGAGCAGGGCGTCGATACCGGCGACCGCGCGCGGCGCATCGCCGCCGCTCTTGGCGATCAGGCCCGCGGCCATGCCTTCGCTGTCTTCGAGCAGCGCCTTGGCGATATGCTCGGGGCTGATCCGCTGATGGTTCATGCGGATGGCGATCGTTTGCGCGGCTTGCAGGAAGCCCTTGGCGCGGTCGGTGAATTTTTCGAGGTTCATGGAGGATAAGCCCCTTTCCTGTCCGGCAAGATAGTGTTGCTATTTGGCAACACAAGGGGGTTGCGTTGGCCGTCGCCTTCTCAGATCGTCATCCCGCCGGGGGGCCGGGATCTCACCGTCGCGTTTTGACGCTAAGGCGAGACCCCGGCCTCCGCCGGGGTGACGGATGAGGGCGGTGGCTTATTCCCCGTTGCGCGCCAGTTGATCGAGCAGGCGCACGCCGAAACCGCTCATGCCCTTCGGGACCAGCGACGATGCCTTGTCGGCCTGGTTCACCCCGGCGATGTCGAGATGCGCCCACGGCGTCGCCTCATCGACGAAATAGCCGATGACATGCGCGCCGATGCTGGCGCCCGGCCCCTGATTGGGGGTGATGTTGCGGATGTCGGCGATGTCCGACTTGATCTTTTCGGCGTAATTTTTGTGGAGCGGCATCCGCCACAATTCCTCGCCGCTGACCTTCCCGGCGGCGAGCAGGTTGGCGGCCAGCGCTTCATCGCGCGCGAACAGCCCGGCATATTGATCGTCGAGCGCGCCAACGATGGCGCCGGTCAACGTCGCGATATTGACGATCGCGCGCGGTTTATACGCCTGCGCCACATATTCATTGGCGTCGGCGAGGACGAGGCGCCCTTCGGCATCGCTGTTGAGCATCTCGATCGTCTTGCCCGACATGGTACGGGTGACGTCGCCGGGGCGCTGGGCATTGCCGTCGGGCATATTCTCGGCGAGCGCCGCGACCCCGACCACATGCGCGGGCGCGCGCGATTTGGCGAGCGAGAGCACCGCGCCCATCACCGAAGCGGCGCCCGACATGTCGCCCTTCATGTCCCACATGCCGGCGCCGGGTTTCAGCGAGATGCCGCCCGAATCGAAGGTGATGCCCTTGCCGACAAACGCCATCGGCGCCGCCGGCGCGCCCGCGCCGCGATAGCGCACCAGCATCAACCGCGACCCGCGCGGGCTGCCCTGGCCGACGCCGACCAGCGTTCCCATGCCAAGTTTGCGCATCGCCGCTTCGTCGAGCACCTCGATGCTGACCCCGGCGGTTCCGGCAAAGGCTTCGCGGACGCGGGCGACGAAACTTTCGGGATAGATGACGTTGGCGGGCTCGTTGGCCAGATCGCGCGACAGGCGGACGCCGTCGGTGAGGGGTTTCCAGCGGCCCGAAAACGCCGCTTCGGCGGCCGCGGGATTGGCACCGACGATCGTGACGGCGCCGGTCGGCGGCGCCTTTTTGTCGGCGGTCTTGTAGCGGTCGAAACGATATTGGCCGAGCGCGAAGCCATAAGCCACGTCGGCGGCCGATGCATCGCCAAACGCCCCGGCGATCGTCACCGGCTGCGCTTCGCTTTTCAGTTCCTGCGCCGCCTTCCCGCCTGCCTCGGCGAGCACAAGCGAGGTCGGGGTGACGCCGGTGCCGACCAGCAGGATGCGCGGAAACGCGCCGATGCCGCGCAGCGACAGCGTCGATTCGGCCTTGCCCTCAAACGTCGCCGCCGCGATCGCCGCGGTCACCGCCTGACGCTCGGCGGGGCTGAACGCCACGCCGTCCAGCGGTGGCAGCGTTGCGTCGGTCATCAGGATCACCAGCGCCCCGCCCGCCGGAGCGTTGGCGGCAAAGCCGATCGCGCGCTCGGCGCTGTTCGCGGCGGTCGATGGGACGACGCCCGACCCGGTGACGGATTGGGCGAAGGCGGGCGGGACGACGGCGAACGACAGACAGGCGGCGAGCAGCAGGCTTTTGCGATACATGGATAATTCCCCGGTTGAAACGATGGCACCCTGCATAGCCGCGCCGCGCCCGATCGCAAATTCGGCTCGACGAACGACAGTCGCTTGCCATCGGACGACATGGCGGTCAGACAGTCGCGGAACGGGCGCATGAATGAGGACCAGAGATGCTGCGACGGATTTTGCTGGGATTGCTGCTGCTGCTCGTCGTCACCGCCGCGTCGCTGGCGCTGTGGGAGCCGCTGACCGCTGAGGCGCCCGAAGCGCCGCTGTTCAAGCCGCAGGATGTCCGCATCGCGCGCGACAAATTCGGGGTGCCGCATATCTTTGGCAAAACCGATGCCGATGTCGCTTACGGCATCGCCTATGCCCATGCCGAGGATGATTTTTCGACCTTGCAGGAGGTGGTTGCGATGACGCGCGGCCGTGCCGGGGCGATGCTGGGGGCCGACGGCGCCAAGATCGATTATGCCGAGGCGCTGCTCGACGTGCGCGCGACCACCGCGCGCGACTGGCCGCGCCTGCCCGCCGACGTGAAAGCGCTGTTCACCGCTTATGCCGCGGGGCTCAATCATTATGCCGACAAGCATCCCGGCGAGGTCCGCCTGTCGGGGCTGTTCCCGGTGACCGGCGAGGATGTCGTCGCGGGCTTCGTACTGCGCTCGCCCTTTTTCTTTGGTCTCGATTCGGTGCTCGGCCAGCTGGTCGAGGGCAAGGACATGCACCGCGAAGGCGGCCCGGCACTCGACGCGACGGGCAAGATCGTCCCGCGCGCCGACACGCCGGTCGGCAGCGATCCCGCGGCCAATGGATCGAACGCCATGGCGGTCGCGCCCGCGCGTTCGACCGACGGTGCGACGCGGCTGGTATCGAACTCGCACCAGCCGTGGACCGGCGGTGTCGCCTGGTACGAACTGGTTGTCCATTCGCAAGAGGGGTGGGATTTTGCGGGCGCCAATTTTCCCGGATCGCCCTATCCTTTCCTGGGGCACAATAAACATCTTGGCTGGACCAACACGGTCAACCGCCCCGACCTGATCGACGTCTATAGACTCGTGCTTGACGAGAGCGGCGAGCAATACCGGTTCGACGGCGCCTGGCGGCCGCTCGAGAAAAAGCGCGTCTGGCTGAAGGTGAAGTTTGGCCCGTTCGTGCTGCCGGTGCCGCGGACCGTTTATCGATCGGTCCATGGCCCGGTGGTCAAGAATGACAAGGGCGCCTTTGCGATCCGTTACGCCGGGATCGACCAGTCGGCGATGGTCACCCAATATTACCGGCTGAACAAGGCGAAGAATTTTGCCGAGTGGCGCGCCGCGATGGCGGGGCAGGGCGTGCCCGCGACCAATTTCATCTATGCCGATGCGAAGGGCAATATCGGCCTGTTCTACAACGCGATGTTCCCCGATCGGCCCGACGGCTTCAACTGGCGCGGGGTGCTGCCGGGCGACCGGTCGGCGGCGCTGTGGACGAAGACGCTGCCGTTCGACCGCGCCCCGGCGCTGGTCAATCCGCGATCGGGCTATGTGATGAATGCCAACAACACCCCGTGGGTCGCCGCGGGGCCGGGCGACGAGCTCGACGCCGCCGCTTTCTCGCCGCTGCTCGGGGTCGAGGACGATATGACCAACCGTGCGACGCGGTTGATCGAGCTGTTCGAAGCGTCGGGCCAGATCGACGAGGCGCGGTTGAAGGCGATCAAATATGACACCGCCTATGCCAAGTCGGGCTATGCGAAGGCGTGGATGGACCGGCTGCTCGCGCTGAATGTGAAGGATGATCCGGCGCTGGTCGACGCGCAGAACCTGCTCCGCCGCTGGGATTGGAACCTCGACGGCAAGGGCAAGGGCGACGCGCTGGCGCTGATGCTACTGCGCCCCGCCAACGGCAGCCATTACCAGCGCCGCGCCGGTCCCGATCCGCGGACCGTGCTGGCCGAGACGGTGGCGCATTTGCAGGAGCATTTCGGCGGGCTCGACCCCAAGCTCGGCACGGTGCTGCGGCTGCGCCACGGCGAAGGCGCCTATCGGATCGACCTGCCGCTCGACGGCGGCAATGATACGGTGCGCGCCTCGACCCTGTGGGATGCCGAACCCGACGGGCGGCTGAAGGTGCGCCACGGCGACAGCTTCATCATGTTCATGACCTGGGACGCCGCGGGCCGGGTCCGCTCGGAATCGATCCAGCCGTTCGGGTCGGCGACGACGCGCCCGGACAGCCCGCATTACAACGACCAGGCGCCGCTGTTCGTGCGCCATCAGCTGAAACCGGTGCTGTTCGATCCGGCGGCGCTGAAGGCCAGCGGGGCGCGTTTCTATCGGCCTTGAAAGCCGCGATTAGCTGTCCTAAACCGTTGATACAGTGCCGTCCGGCACGCGGTCGCGCGCAGGCGCTTCATGCCTGCGCCCGCTATCCAAGAGGATGCCCATGCCCCGTTTCCATCGCTTCGCCCTGGCCCTGGCCATCACCACCTCGCTCGTCGCCGCCGGCCCTGCGCTGGCCAAGGCCAAGGCCGCCGATCCGGCGCCGATCGCCGATCTGGTGAAGGCGGTCGATATTCCTTACGAAGCCTTCACGCTCGACAATGGGCTGCGCGTCATCGTGCACGAGGATCGCAAGGCGCCGGTCGTCGCGGTGTCGGTGTGGTACCGCGTCGGGTCGAAGCATGAGCCGAAGGGCAAGACGGGGTTCGCGCATCTGTTCGAGCATCTGATGTTCAACGGGTCGGAAAACTCGCCCGGTGATTTCTTCGAGCCGCTGCAACAGGTCGGCGCGACCGACAGCAACGGCACGACCAACGTCGACCGCACCAATTATTTCGAAACCGTGCCGACCGGCGCGCTCGACCGCGCGCTGTTCCTCGAAAGTGATCGCATGGGGCATCTGCTAGGCGCGGTGACGCAGGAAAAGCTCGATAACCAGCGCGGCGTCGTCCAGAATGAAAAGCGTCAGGGCGACAACAATCCCTATGGCCTGCTGCGTTACGAGATTTTCGAAAATCTCTTTCCGACCGGCCATCCCTATCATCACAGCACCATCGGTTCGATGGCCGACCTCAATTCGGCGAGCCTGACCGATGTGAAGAAGTGGTTCAGCGACAATTACGGCCCGAACAATGCGGTGCTGGTGCTGGCGGGCGACGTCGATGTCGCGACGGCAAAGGCGAAGGTGCAGGAGTGGTTCGGCGATATCCCGCGCGGTCCCGCAGTGGCGATGCCGAAGGTGACGGTGCCGACGCTGCCCGCGGCGCTGGCGAAAGAGGTCAAGGACCTGATTCCGACCCCGCGTATCTATCGCATGTGGGCGATCCCGGGTTTGAACGATGCCGACGGCGTGGCGCTGCAGATGGCGACCGCGGTGCTTGGCGGGCTGTCGTCATCGCGGCTCGACAATGCGATGGTCCGCAAGGATCCGGTCGCGGTCAGCGTGGCCGCCTTTGCCCAGACCTTTGAAGATGCGGGCATCATGATCATCCAGGCCGATGTGAAGCCGGGCACCGATGTCGCCACGGTCGGCAAGAAGCTGGACGAGGAAATCGCCAAATTCCTCGCGACCGGCCCGACCGCCGACGAACTGCAACGCGCCGCGGCAAGCTATCTGGGCGGCACCATCGCCGGGCTGGAATCGGTCGGCGGCTTTGGCGGCAAGGCGGTGACGCTGGCCGAAGGGGCGCTCTATTCGAACGATCCCGGCTATTACAAGGTCGAGCTCGACCGGATGGCCAAATCGACCCCCGAACAGGTCACCGCCGTCGCGCGCAAATGGATGTCGCGCCCGGCCTTTTCGCTGACCTACACCCCCGGCGAACGCACCGAGGGCGGCGAGAATCGCGGCGGTGCGGTCACCGGCGGCAAGCTGACCGAAGCGGTCGCACCCGACCGTTATTGGAACCCGGCGCTCGGCGATATCGGTCCCGACACCGGGATTGGCGCGGCGACGTCGATCGCCGACCGCTCGCAATTGCCCGCGGTCGCCGACCTGACCGCGCTCGATTTCCCGGTGATCGAACGCACCAAGCTCAAGAATGGCGTCGAGGTCGTGTTCGCGCGCCGCACGACGGTGCCGACGGTCAATGTCGCGGTCAGCTTTGACGCGGGCTATGCCGCCGATCCGCACAGCGCGCTCGGCACCCAGTCGCTGATGCTCAGCCTGATGGACGAAGGCACGACCAATCTCGATTCGATTGCTTTCGCGGAGGCGAAGGAACGGCTCGGCGCGCAGATCGATGCGACCGCCAACGCCGACGAAACGGTGTTCAGCCTGTTCGCGCTGAAACCCAATCTGGGTGCGTCGCTGTCGCTGCTCGCCGACTATATCCGCAACCCGGCGTTCGACGCCAAGGAGCTTGAGCGAGTGCGCGCGCAGCAGCTCAATCGGTTGAAGGCCGAACTCAACAATCCGAACGCGATCGCGTCGCGCCTGATGGCGCCGATGCTCTATGGCGCCGACCATCCCTACGGCATTCCGCCGTCGGGTCTGGGCGATGCCAAGGCGGTGACGGCGGCGACGCGGGACCAGCTTGCGGCGTTCCACAATGCGTGGATCCGCCCCGACAGCGCCCGCATCTTTGTCGTCGGTGACACGACGCTGGCCGAGGTGAAAAAGCAGCTCGACGCCAGCCTTGGGCAATGGAAAGCGCCGAAGACCGCGAAGCCGGTCAAGAATTTCGACATCGCGATTCCGACGCCGAAGCCGCACATCCTGTTGTTCGATCGCCCCAAATCGCCGCAGTCGGTGATCCTGGCGGGCAAGGTGCTCGACGCCAAAGGCGGCGACAAGCTGGAGGTGCTGCGTTCGGCCAACGACATTTTCGGTGGCAATTTTCTGTCGCGCTTCAACACCAATTTGCGCGAGACCAAGGGCTGGTCCTATGGCGTCCGCAGCCGGATTTCGGGCGAAACCGACCGGCTGAACTGGATCGCGGTGGCGCCGGTGCAGGCTGACCGCACCGGCGATTCGATCAAGGAACTGCAGAGCGACCTCAAGGGCTTCCTGGCCGACAAGGGCGTGACGAAGGAGGAGCTGGAACGGACGATCAACGGCAGCGTACGCGAATTGCCGGGCAGCTTTGAAACATCGGCCGATGTGCTGGGTGGGCTGCGCAATATCGTCAAATTTTCGCGGCCCGACAATTATTACGAGACACTGCCCGCTACCTATGAAGCGATGACCGCGGCGGAAATCGACGCCGCGGCGCGCAAGGCGCTCAGCACCGACGATCTGGTTTATGTGATTGTCGGTGACGCGGCGGTGGTGAAACCGCAGCTTGACGGATTGGGTTTGCCGGTCGAAATAGCGAAACCGATTAACTAACATTGATTTCAGTAAGGAGAGCTTCGATGTCTGTAGATGGCAGCTATGATTGCATTACCAAATCGCCGATGGGCGACCAGAAATCGGTGTTCACCGTGACCAGCGACGGTTCCAGCTTCAGCGGCCAGAATGCCGGCGCGATGGGGTCACTCGATGTCGAAAACGGCAAGGTCGATGGCAACAAGCTGAGCTGGACCATGAATATGAAGGTGCCGATGCCGATGACGCTCGAATGTGAAGCGACGATCGACGGCGACGCGCTGACCGGTACGATCAAGGCCGGTGCGTTCGGTTCGATGGCGATGACCGGCACCCGCCAGGGCTGATTTTCCGGCAACCCGAACAAGAAGGGGCCGCTACCGTGGGGGGCGGCCCTTTTTTGTTTGGGGTAAGGGTGAGGGAGTGTCCTCCCCATGGCTGCGCCACAGGGAGGATCAACGGCAACAACCGCTTGCCTCCCGCCATGCAAACCACTCGCCTGCGCGGCGCTGCGCTGCGCGTTGGCTTGCATAGCTTTTCGGTTTCAAAGGGCTATTCAAAGCACTGGCAGGGGCGCATAGGCTGCGGCCATGCACAAACCGGCCCAAACCCCGCAGCGGAGCATGCCCGGTGATCGCGAAATGGTGGTCATGATGGCGATGGTGATGGCGCTCAACGCGCTGGCCATCGACGCGATGCTGCCCGCGCTGCCCGCGATCGGCAAGGGGCTCGGCGTCCTTGTCGCCAATGATCGCCAATATGTCATTTCGCTCTATCTGCTCGGGATCGGCTTTGGATCGCTGATCTATGGCCCGCTCGCCGACCGTTTCGGGCGCAAGGGCGTGCTGGTCCCGGCGCTGCTCGCCTATGTCGTGTTTTCGATCGGCTGCGGACTGGCGACAAGCTTTCCGATGCTGCTCGCGCTGCGCTTTGGCCACGGGCTGGTCAGCGCGGCGCTGGGCGTGATCGTTGTCGCGGTCATCCGCGACCTGTTCGCGGGCGATGCGATGGCCAAGCGGCTGTCGCTGATCTTTCTGGTGTTCATGATCGTGCCGATCATCGCGCCGACGATCGGCGCCGGGGTTGCGGCGGTCGCCGGCTGGCGCGCGATCTTCATCGTCCTGGCGGTGATGGGGCTGGTCATGATCGCCTGGCTGCGCCGCCTGCCCGAAACCCTCGATCCCGCCGACGTCCGTCCGCTCGACTGGCGGACGATGGTATCGGGCTGGGCGACGGTGACGCGGCATCGCCGCGCCGCGGGCTATATGATCGCGTCGGGCATGATGCAGGGCGCGCTCTATGGCTATTTGAACAGCAGCGAGCAGATCATCGACGAAGTGTTCGGCGCGCAGGCGCTGTTCCCGCTGATCTTTGCCTGCGTCGCGGTGGGGATCGCGATCGCCAATTTCTCGAACGCCGCGATCGTCGAGCGTTTCGGCGCGCGCCGGGTATCGCAGACCGCGGTCTTTGCCTTCATGGCGAGTTCGATCGCGCAGATCGTCGCGGCGCTGAGCGGCGCCGAGACCTTGTGGATGTTCACCGCGCTGATGATGGTCAATATCGGGCTGATCGGCTTCATCGGCAGCAATTTCGGGTCGATCGCGATGGAGGATTTTGGCCATATGGCGGGGGTCGCGTCGTCCTATCAGAGTTTTGCCAAGACCTTGCTGGCGGCGGTCGTCGGCGCGTTGATCGGTCAGCAATATGACGGCACGACGCTGCCGCTGGCCTATGCCTTTCTGATCAGTGCGGCGGTCGGGCTGGCGCTGGTGTTCTGGGCCGAGCGTGGCAAGCTGTTCACGCGGCCGGGAACCGCGCCCAAAACCCCGTACTGACAAAGAAAAAGGGCCGCCCCGGCGAACTGCCGGGACGGCCCTGTCTTTGGATTGGCGACGTTATGCGTCAGTTGATCGGCGCGTGCGGTTCCAGATCATCCTCATGCACCTCGACGATCCCGCGGCCGAGATGGCTGCGGCTGCGGCTGTAGAGGAAGTAGAAGACCAACCCGATCAAGGCCCAGACCGGCAGCACGATCATGGCCTCATAGGGCAGATTGAGGAACAGGAACACCGTGCCGGCGACCGTCAGCGGGCCGATCAGCCACAGGGCCGGCGTCTTGAACGCGCGCGGCGTGTCGGCGGCGGTCTTGCGGAGGATCATCACCGCGATGGCGACCATCATGAACGCATAGAGCGTACCCGCGTTGGCGATGTCGGCGAGCTTGCCGACCGGCAGAAACGCGGCGGCGAACGCCACGACAATCCCGGTGATCGCAGTGATGACATGCGGCGTCTTCCACTTGGGATGCACCTTGCTCCACGATTCAGGGAGCAAACCGTCGCGGCTCATCACGAATGCGACGCGGGTCTGGCCGAAGAGCAGGATCAGGATGACCGACGGCAGCGCCACGAACGCGGCGATACCCAGCATATTGCCGACGCCCGACCAGCCGATCTGACGCAGCACGTGCGCTAGTGCCTCGTTCGAGCAGACGAGCGGCAGTTCGTTGGCGGCGAAGGTGGCACACTGGCGCGCCAGTTCTTCGGAACCAGCGGGGAAGGGCACGCCGTTCGGGCCCATGATCGGCTGGCCGCCGATCGTGCCGACGGCTCCAGCCGCGACCAAAATGTAAAAGACGGTGCAGAAGAGCAAAGATCCGATCAGGCCGATCGGTACGTTGCGCTGGGGGTTTTTGGTTTCCTCAGCGGCGGTCGAAACTGCGTCGAAGCCGACATAGGCAAAGAAAATTGTCGCTGCGGCGCCCACCGCACCAAGGCCCGAACCAAAGCCGCCGAAGATACCAGCGGGCAAGAAGGGGTTGAATTTGTCGGTCGAAAACGCTTCGCTGGGCAGCGTCAGCACGATGAAGGCGGTTAGCGCGGTAACCTTGATCGCCACCAGAATGGCGTTGACGCGCGCGCTCTCGGTGGTGCCGATCATCAAGAGCCAAGTGACGAGCAACGCGATGATCACGGCGGGTAGGTTGATGATTCCACCCTCGATGCCGCCCAGTGCCAACGGCGCACCCGCAAGAGCGGCGGGGAACTGAAAGCCGAAAAATTCGAGCAATAACCCGTTGAGGTAGCCGGACCATCCGACCGACACCGCCGACGCGGCGACGGCATATTCGAGAACGAGCGCCCATCCGACGGTCCAAGCAAGCACCTCGCCCATAGTCGCATAGGTGTAGGTATAGGCGGAACCAGCGACGGGGATCATCGCGGCGATTTCGGCGTAGCAGAGCGCGGCGAGGATGCAGATCAGGCCGGCGATCGCAAAAGCGAGCATCAGGCCGGGTCCGGCTTTCTGTGCGCCGGCAGCGGTCAGCACAAAAATGCCGGTGCCGATGACGCAACCAATGCCGAACAGCGTCAGCTGAAAGGCACCCAAGGTGCGATGAAGTGATTTTTTCTCGGCGGTCGCCAGAATGGCAGCTAACGGTTTTACCCGGTCAAGTAGCATGAATAATCCCCTTGTGGCGGCTGAACTGCCGTCCGTCTCCTGGCGCAGCAGACTAACCGCTCCGCGCGTCAGCGCAACATAATTTCAGGACTATGACAGGCGCTTTATCGCACCGTGAACCGCACCCGGTCGATCATCCGGCCGCCGGGGTCGACGAGGGCGAGCATATGGCTGCCCGGGCGCGGCAAGATCTGCTGCCCCGCGTCGGCGTCGCCGAGCGGTTTTTTGTCGAGGATCAGGCGGTAGCCGGCGACGGCGCCGCTGACGGTCACCGCGAGGCGCTGGCGGTCGATCGGGATGTCAGGGTCGAGCGCATAGACACTGCCGCTGACCGGGCTGGTGATGCGCGGGCGGCGTGCGACCTGCGGCGCGGCGGCCATTTCGGTTTGCCCGGTGCCGCGCAGGAAATATTCGCGGCGCGGCGGTTCGCGGGTGCCGGAGAGCGCGATCTGACGCGCCTCGACGCCTTCGGGCATCGTCGGCGGCTTGCCCGGGCTGCCAGCGTGGAGCGCCAGCATCACGTCGCGCCAGACGGGGGCGGCGCCCGAGGTTCCGGAGACCGCGCGCATCGAATCGCCCTCCAGATTGCCGATCCATACGGCGACGGTGAAACGGTCGGACCAGCCGATGCACCAATTGTCGCGCATGCCTTTCGACGTCCCGGTCTTGGCGGCGGCCCAGAAGGGGAGGCGGAGCGCGCTGTCGGCGCCGAAGGCGTCGGTGCGGGCGGAGGCGTCGGCGAGGATGTCGCCGACGATGAAGGCGGCGGCGGGGTTGACGATCTGGCGCGGAACGTCTCGATCGTTGCGCATATCGACGAAGCGGACGGGGGACCATTTTCCCATATTTGCGAATGTTCTGAACGCGTTGGCCTGTTCGATCAAGCTGACCTCGGCCGAGCCCAATGCAAGGCTGAAGCCGTAATATTCGCCATCCTCGACAAGGCCGTGATAGCCGAGGGCCCAGAGGCGGTCGCGGAATTGCTGGACGTCGTCGATGACGAGCGCCCGGACCGCCGGGACGTTGAGCGAAGAGGCGAGCGCGTGTCGGACGCTGACCGGCCCCTTGAAGCTGTGGTCGTAGTTTTTGGGCACGTACAGCCCCGAGGCGGTGTCGAGCTGGACGGGGCTGTCGTCGAGGATCGAGGCGGCGGTGAGCCAGCCATGTTCGATCACCTGCGCGTAGAGATGCGGCTTGAGCGTCGAGCCCGCCTGGCGCGGGGCGTTGGCGCCGTCGACTTGCGATGCGGTCGATTTGAGCCCGACGCCGCCGACATAGGCGAGCACCTCGCCGGTGGCATTATCGAGCACGACGACCGCGCCGTCGCGCACGCGGTCCGAGCCGAGGCCGGCGAGCTGGCGGCGGAGCGCGACGATCGCCGCGGTCTGGATGCGGCGGTCGATCGTGGTGGTGACGCGCTTGCCGGGCTTGTCGAGCAGGCGGACGGCAAGGTGCGGCGCGAGCGCAGGGTCGAGCTGCGCGGCGCGGTCGCCCGAGACGAGGGTGGCGGCGGCGGCGCGGATCGCGGTGCAGTCGCGGGATTGGGCGACGCGGCAGGCGCGGCGGCCGAGCGCTTCGGCGCCCGCGGTGGGATTGGGGAGCAGGCCCGCGAACAAGGCGGCGTCGGTGCGGGTCATGTCGGCGGGGCGCTTGCCGAACAGCGCGCGCGACCCCGCGCCGATGCCTTGGGCTTCGCCGCGCAGCGGGACGAGGTTGAAATAGGCCTCGAGCATTTCGGCATGCGACCATTGCGCGGCGAGTGCTTGTGCGGCGCGCATCTGGCGGAGTTTGGTGCGCCAGTCGCGCTTGCCGGGTTGGGCGAGGCTGGGGTCGAGGAACGCAGCGAGCTGCATCGCGAGGGTCGAGGCGCCGCGCGAGCGATCTCCGGTCCAGCGCGCGCGGACGGCGCTGGCGACCGCGAGCCAGTCGACGCCGCCGTGCGACCAGAAACGCCGGTCCTCGCTTTGCACCACCGCGGTGCGGACCGCGGGGCTGATGGCGTTCAGCGGCACCCAGGCGAGGCGGCGGCGTTCGAAATTGACGCGCTCGCTGTCGAGCAGACGGCCGTCGCGGTCGTAGAGCCACGCTTCGCTGGGCTGCCAGTCGGCGCGGACGGCGGCGTAGGCGGGCATAGCGGGGGGACGGGTGAGGAGGTGCGCGGCGGTGGTGAGGATGAGCGCCGCGAGGGCGAGCCAGGCGAGCGCGTCACGCCAGCGGCGTTTGCGGGGAACGCTAGCCCCGTCTTCTCTTGTCTTCGTCATGCTGAACTCGTTTCAGCATCCATGGCCTGTATTCTCTTTCGGCGCAGCGCCGAAGGAAAGCGCAGACCATGGACCCTGAAACAAGTTCAGGGTGACGAGGTATAAACACCGGTTGCATACCTCAATCCCCGTTCGCATCGAGCGAAGTCGAGATGCCCATCGGTCGTGCACGCCTTCGGGGTGTCTCGACTTCGCTCGACACGAACGGAGAAAGGGAGGGCGGGTAGGCATCACTGCCCCACGCTCGCCACCGTCAGCGTGCCGTTCGGCCACTGGCCGCGGATCGCGGGCGAGTACATCGCCTCAACCCGCGTCGGGGGGAGCGAGAAGCGGCCAGATCCGTTCAAACGCACGACATATTCGACCGCGTGGGTGCCCGCGGGCATCCAGCCGAAATAGCCGCGCCAGCTGTCCTTGCCGCGCTCGACATAGCTTGGCTGCGCGCCCGATCCGCCCGCCTGATCGGCGAGCATTTCGGACTGGCCACCAAGGTTGCCGACGATCGTTGCGCCCGGGGCGATCGGATCGTTGATGGCGACCCAGGTCCGGCCCGCGGCCGCAACGACCTCGATCCGGATCTTGATCACGTCGCCGCGGGTCAGGCGATCCTTGTTCGCCGCCTTGACGATGCTGACCGAGCGCTTGATCCGGTAACCGGCGTTGAGCGGTTCCTTGAGCGGCACCGCGGCCTTGACGCTGACCGTCGCCCAGGGGGCACCGGTGCCGTCGTGCTTCAGGCTCATCGTCGCGGCGTTCAGCGCGACGCGGAGTGGCGAGACGGGCTCGGCAGGCAGCGGCCAGCTTTGCGAGGCGGAGGCGCCGGCGAGGCTGATATTGGTGACGCCGGTGATCGCGCTCGCCGGATAGAGGTCGGCGAAGCGGCGGACGGTGACCGCGCCCCACGCATTGGCGGGGGTGGTGTCCCAATGGCCCTTGCGCTGGCGCTGCGCGACGCCGACCATCAGCTTGCCCGCGTCGTCCTCCCAGCCCTTGCGGCCGAGTGTGGCTTCGAGCGCCTTGATAGCCATTTCGTCGCCGCTGGTCATCATCCACCAGGGCGCTTTCGCATCATCGACGAGGTCGAGGCGGGTGCCTTCGTAAACGAGGCGCTTGCGCAGCTCGGCCTCGGCAGCGGTGCGCAGCGCAGGCGCGCCGCGGACCCCCGGCGTGCGTTCGATCGCGACGAGCCAGTCGGCGAGCGTGCCGGTTGCCATGTCGATCGGCGCGACGTCGTTCGCGGCGACCAGCTGCGCACTCGACGCATTGTTGCGCGCGAGCGCCGCGAGCGCGGCGATGCGGACCGGGCGGATGTCATAGGGGCCGTAGCCTTTGCGGATGAGCCGTCCTTCGATGGCCGCTTGCAGGGCTGCCACCATCTTGGCCTTGGGCGCCTCGGGGATCGCAAAGCCGTTCGCGGCGGTGATGCTGAGCACATAGGCGGTCAGCTCGATCGAGCCTTCCATCCGCTCGTTCGGCCAATAGCGGAGCAGGCCGTTGCTATCGAGATAGGTCGGGAGCGCCCCGGCCAGTGCCTGCCAGCGGCCAAGATCGCCAAGCGCGATCGCGCGCGACGTTTCCTGTTCAAAGCAGGTGTAGGGATAGGCGCTCATATAGTCGCGCACCCCGGCCAGCGGCGGCGCAAGCGTTCCGGCGAGCGCGACGTCGACATAACCGCCGGGCAAGGCGCCCGCGGGGATGCCGATCGGCAGCGTCGTGCCCGGACCGACGCGGAACAGGCTGGCGGCCCAGGTTTCGACCGGCACCGCGGGTTCGACGACCTGCTGGAAGACCAGCCGGTCGCGCTGCTTGCCGCCCTTGGCCTCCGCATCGACCGTCCATTCGATCGGGCCGGTGGTTTCGGGCGCGGTCATCGACCAGCTGATCGGCACCGCGCCGCCCGCGGGGATCGTGACGGTCAGCGGCGGCGTGGTCGCGACCGCAGGTGACAAGGTCGGGGTCGCAGTGACGGTCATCGCCTGATCGGTGCCGTTGCGCAGCGTGAAGCGTGCATCATAGGTGTCGCCGGTGCGCACCAGTTCGGGCATTCCGGCAAAAATGCCGAGATCTTGCACGGTGCGGACGCTCGTCTCCCCGGTGCCGAAATATTGGGCGCCGTCGGTCGCGATCGCGACGAGGCGGAAGCCCGAGAGATTGTCGCTGAGCGGCACGTCGACCGTGGCGCGGCCCTTCGCATCGAGCGGAACATTGCCCTTCCACAGCAGGACGGGGCGGAAATCCTCGCGGGTCAGCCCCGACAGGTCACCGCCGCCACCGCCGCCGGGTTCGAGCGCCTTGCGGCCATAATGGCGTTTGCCGACGACCTGCATCTGCGCGGTCGAGGTGAGCACGTCGAGGGTGCGTTCACCCATCATCGCCTCGATCAATTCCCAGCTTTCGTTGGGGGCGAGCTGGAGCAGCGCCTCGTCAACCGCGGCGAAAGCGACGTCGGCGTTTTTGGGGGCCTTGCCGCCGGGGGTCTTGACCTCGATCGCGACCCTGGCGGTTTCGCGGACCGCATATTTCGCCTTGTCGGCCTTGACCTTGACGCCGAGCTGGTGACCTTCCCAGCCGACCTTGATCCGCGCGATGCCCATGCGGTAACTCGGCTTGGCGAGGTCGACCAAGGCGGTCGGCGGCGCGCCCTCGCTATTCTCGATCTTGAAACCGACCGCGCGCTTCATCTGGCGGAACCAGCTTTCGTTGCCGGTGACGCGACCGCGCACCGCCATCACCGAGACATAGACGTCGGGGGCATAAGTGGCGGGCAGCTTGACCTTGACGACCGGGTTGGTGCCTTTGAGCGGCACGACGAAGCTCGACAGCACGCCTTCGCGTTCGACGGTGACGAGCGCGGTCGCTTCGCGGAACGGCATGCGGACCTGGAAGCTGGCGGTGTCGCCCGCGGCGTAGCGCGGCTTTTCGGCGATCACGTCCATACGGTCGCCATTGTCGCCGCCGAACCACCAGTCGTCGTCGCCGGCGAGCCAGACCGAGCGCACCGCGCGCGCTTCATTGCCGTCGGCGTCGAGCGTCGTCGCGACCACCGTCATTTCGCCCGAGATACCGGGCGCCATCGCGCAGCGCGCGCGGCCGAGCTTGTCGGTGGTCGCGGTGCAGCTGGCGGCGAGCTTCGTCGTGCGCATCTGGTTGTCATAAGCGTAGAAGCCGCCGATCAGGCGGCGCCGCGCGGTGATGATCTCGCGGTTGTAGAGCGCGACCGAGACGCGCTGGCCCGAAATCGGCTTGCCGTCGAGGTCGAGCGCGATGAAACCCAGCTTCAGGTCATTGTCGCGCATCAGCCAGCCGTCGGTCTTGAGCCCGAGGCGGACGGCGGACGGGTAGAGGGTGATCCGGCGGCTGGAGGTCAAAGTCTCGCCATTGGCGTCCTCATAATCCATTTCGGCCGCCATCACCGTCGGTTCGGTGATCGGCTGGTCGACCGCGACGCTGGTCGTCACGCTGCCATTGGCGTCGAGCTTGAGCGGCACCGAGCGCGCGAGCGGCAGGTCGGCGGCGGGTTCGTCGCCGCTGTCGTCGAGCTGGATCACGCCTTCTTTCACCGGCTGGCCGTCGAAATCCCAATCCTTATAATCCTGCGGCGGCGACCAGCTGGACCGGAAGTTGGTGCGCAGTTCGACCGGGATATTGGGCGCGGGACCGCCCGAGAGATAGCCGACGAACAGCGACAGCGGCACCGCGGTCGGGCGCACCGGCGATGTCTTGGGTCCGGTGACGGTCGCCTTCATCGTCGGCAGGCGATATTCATCGACCTTGACCGACTGGCCCGACCAGATCGTCTTGTCCTCGCCATCCTTGTCCTTGGTGACGAACACCAGTTCATAATCGCCCATCGGCGCCGAGGCGGGGACGTTCCACACGCTGTCGCCGCTGCCGGTGGTGCTCACCGCGAACGGCATTTCAAATTCGGTGTCGGAGCCGCGGTGGACGAGGCGCAATTTCCCCGCGAGCGGCTGCGGCGTCATGAAGCCGGTGCCGACCGGGCGGCGCAGGATATGCTTCATATGGACGGTCTCGCCCGCCTTGACGAGCGAGCGGTCGAAGACGGTGTGGAGAATATCCTCGCGCTCCGACCAGCCATAGGGGAGGTCGAAATCATAGGGGCGGATGCCGCTGCCCCAGTCGGTCAAGGTGAAGCTGAAATCGTCGCCCGCGCGCGCCGAGACCATCAGCGCATGGCCCTCGCTTTTGGTCGGATCGGGCTTTTCTTCGCAGCTCGAATAGGTCTCGGGCTGCGGCAGTCCGCCGGCAAAGGCGAGGCGGCCTGCCTTGTCGGCGGTGCCGCGCGCGAGCAGGCGGCCGGTGCAGCTGTCCGAGACGCGGATGTCGGCGCCCGCGACGGGGAGGCCGGTGTCGAGCGACGTCACCCAGGCGAGCGAGCCTTCGCGGCCCCATTTGAAATGCACCGCCATGTTCGTGACGAGCGCGGCGGTCGCGACATAGCGCGTCGCCTTGCGCCCGAGCAGCGCGGCGCCGAGTTCGGGGCTGGCGATTTCGACCACATGGAAGCCTTTTTCGCCGAGCGGGATGCCGACGACCTCGAACTCCTTGCCGCCGCCGGGCGGGGTCAGTTGCAGGTCGCGGCGCTCGCCGCCCGCGGGGGCATCGGCGAACACCGATCTGGTGCCGGTGTAATTGACGCGAATCTCTTTGCCGGTGCGGTCCTTTTCCTCGCGATAATCGGTGTCGTCGGCATCATCGACGCGTTTCAGCCAGCGCGCGATCGCGGCATCGTCGCCGCCGACCTTGAGCGCGGTCGCGGGCATTTTGAGGTTCTTGCTGACCATCGTCCCTTCGACGCCGCGCACGGTGACGGGCAGGACGCCGCCCTCGCCGGCCTCGAGGATACCGAATTCGGCGGCGAATTTGACCAAAGGCGGGGCGCGGTCGATGTGGAATTTCAGCGGGAAATTCGACTGGTTTTGCAGCTTGCGACCGCTCTGGTCGGTGACATCGGCGGGCAGGATCAGTGTCGCGTCGACATTCTGCGGCAGCGGGCCGGCGAAGCGCACGCTGGTGAGGTACGCGTCATTCTTGTCGTCGTCGTCGACCTTGGGAGTCAGCCGCTTGCCGTCGGCGGTGCTGAGCGTCGCGGCAAGCGCGGTGTCGCGCGCGACCGGCGAGGCGAAGCTGAGCGTCACATCCTTGACCGGGTTGCAGCCCGCCTGCGGATTGACGCGGCTGCACGACATTTTGGCGGTGAAGGCGGGGCGGACGTCGAAATCGAAGCGCTGGTCGCGCCCGGCGGTGCGGCCGGGGACGCCGGCTTGCGAAATACGCGCGTCCCAGACGACCGCCATCTCGCGCCCCGGGGGCAGCGGGCGGCGGCACTTGACCGGGACAACGCGGTCGAGCGCCGCCTCGCGATCGGCGCCCGCGGCGGGCAGGCGCAGCGGCAGCCCGGCGTCTTCGGTGAACGACTGGCGCGACCAGTTGGCGTCGCCGAGCCCGGTCAGGATTTCGGTCGCGGTGCCGCGCGGCAGGACGTCGAGCGGGATCTTCTCGCCGATACCATCGACCGCACAATAGCCAAAGCGGCCGACCGAGGCGCGGTCGGCGGCGACGTTGGTGGCGACAAGGAAGATCTGATCCTCCTCGATCCCGTCATAGATGCCGCCCGCGAGGATGGCGCGCGCCGAGGGGCCGCCGGTGTCGAGCGCGAAGCGTTCGTTGCCCGCGACGGTGATGCCGCGCGCGGTTTTGAGGCCTTCGCGCAGCTCGACATGGCAGCGCAGTCCGCCAGGGAGCGGTTTGTCGAATTCGAGCACCCAGGTGCGGGTATCGACCCAGCGGCTGGTCGAAGGGCGCTTGCAGTCGTTGGTCGCGGGCGCCGGGGCGCGGGGATCGCCGAGCGGGACCATGTCTTCGGAAAAGCGCAGGGTGAAGCGGGTGATCGTGCCGTCGCCGGTGCCGCTGCTGCCGGGGGTGGCGAGCGTCACCTGGGGCACGGTGTCGGCGGTCGCGGTCGCCGCCATCGCGAGCGAAAGCGGGAGGATCAGCGCCAGCTTCGCCTTGCCCGCAAAGCGTGCTGCCAGCCCCTGCCACCGAATTTTCATCGCACCGTCTCCCCGCCTTGACCCGCGCCTTTATCCTGCTGGAAACAGGGGCAGCTGTCCACCCGTCGCCGCGTACCGGGAACGCTTAGCCGCGTTTCAGGAAAGGGCTGTGACGGCGGTCATAGACGGCCGCGAAAAATCAGCGTGCGAGCATCGGGCCGAGCTTTTGTCCGGCAAAGATATGGACGTGGAGGTGCGGGACTTCCTGATGGCTGTCGAGCCCGGTGTTGGCGAGCAGGCGGTAGCCGGGGGCGACGAGCCCCTGATCGCGCGCGACCTGCCCGACCGCGCGGACGAAGCCGGCGATTTCGGTGTCGCTGGCGCGGGCCGAAAAATCGTCCCAGCTGACATAGGCGCCCTTGGGGATCACCAATATGTGCAGCGGCGCCTGGGGGTTGATGTCGTGGAAGGCGAGTGCGAAATCGTCGTCGTATACGGTCTTTGACGGCAGCTCGCCGCGCAGGATGCGCGCAAAGATGTTGCTGTCGTCATAGGGCTGGGTGGCGTCGATCGGCATGATAGTTCCTAAGTTGCGCGGCTGGCTTTTTCGGCGTGGCCCGAGGTGCCGTGGCGGCGACCCAGTTCGGCGGCGATCATGTCCCACGTCAGGCCGCGGTCGGCGAGCAGGATCGCGAGGTGGAAGATGAGGTCGCTCGCTTCGCCGACCAGCGCCGGATCATCCTCGCTGACCGCGGCGATCACCGCCTCGACGGCTTCCTCGCCTAGCTTCTGCGCGATCTTGCCGCGGCCCTTGGCCGCGAGGCTGGCGACGTAGGAGGCGTCGGCTGCCCCCATGGCCAGCCGGTCATGGATCACCGCCTCGAGCTGCCCCAGCGCCTCACCCATTGCCTTGCTCATCCGCGCGCTCCCTTTGCGAGCGTGACTAGCGGCGCGGGGGCGCGGCGACAAGCGCCCGCAGGGTGTGGCGCGAAGGACGCAGCCGCAATTTTTAGGCGCCGGTAACCATATCGAAACACGGATGGCGGTAATTTTCCCGGGCCGGGGGGCGAGATCAACTTTTACGTTCGGAAAAAATATCATGAAATCAGGCACCCGCCCCCAGGTGTTTCTGGCCGCAACGGCCTCGGTCATCGCGTTGATCGCGGCGCCCGCCGCGGCGCAGACCGGCGAGGACGAGATTGTCGTCACCGGATCGCGGATCGCGAAAAGCGAATTCACCAGCGCCGACCCAATCCAGATCATCGACATCGCGGCGGCGAAATTGCAGGGGGAGGTCCAGCTGGCCGACATCCTGCAATCGACCCCGGCGGCGCAGGGATCGATCCAGATCAATTCGGCGCTGTCGAACCGCGTCGTCGCCAACGGCGGCAATGATGTGCAGACGGTGTCGCTGCGCGGCCTCGGCGCCGAGCGCACCCTGGTGCTGATCAACGGTCGGCGCGCGGGCCCGGCGGGGATCCGCGGGTCGGTGGCGCCCTTCGACCTCAATGTGCTGCCGCTGTCGGTGCTGCGGCAGGTTGAGGTGCTCAAGACCGGCGCTTCGTCGATCTATGGTTCGGATGCGGTTGCCGGCGTGGTCAACATATTGACCCGCAACGACCTGAACGGCTTTGAAGGCGGCGGATTTTCCTCGATCACCGAACATGGCGGCGGCGAAAGCTATGGCGCCGATGTCAGTTTCGGCAAGACATTCGACCGCGGCCATTTTTTCGCGACGGTCGATGTTTTCCGCCAGCAGAATTTGACCCGCCGCGACCGCGGTTTCCTGTTCTGCCAGGAAGAATATCTGAAGCGCGAGGCCGACGGCAGCCGCGCCGACATCGTCGATTTCCGTACCGGACGGCCGGCGTGCAGCAGCACCCTGGGCAATGCGATCGTCTTCAGCGATTTTTCGGGGGTCGATCAGAACGGCTTTCCAACCTTTGGACCCGGACTGATCGCGCCGAATGGACAGGCGATTTTTGCCGGTCAATATGGCGCCGAGTTTGCCGGGGTCGGCATTCCGTTGGGCGCCTATAATCCGATCGGGGTGTTCGGCCCCGCCGATTTCTTCGGGGTCAATTTCGATGGGCCGTCGACCGGGGCGCTGAACCAGTTCGAGCCGGTCGAGCAGGGGTCGGACGTGTTTTCGGGGGTGAGCCGGATCAGCGCCTTTGCCGACGCGGCGTATGACGTAACGGACGGCATCACGCTCTATGGTGAGGGGCTGTTCAGCAACCGCAAGTCGAAGAACAACGGCTTGCAGGTGCTGACGCTGGAGCAGTTCACCGGCGCGTCGATGCTGCCCTTCTTCCTCTGCAATCCGGCGGCGAACAATTGCGACCCGTTCGACATGGGCGATCCGTTCAATGGCGAGTTCGGCGGCAACATCATCCTGCGCCCGCGGGTGCTGGTGAAGTCGGAAAGCAGCGCCGATGTCGACTATTATCGCGGCGTTCTGGGGCTGCGTGGTGAGTTCGGCGGCGGATGGAAATGGGATGTTCACGGCCAGCACAGCCGGTCGGACGCCAGCTACACGCAGGACGTGCTCTATCAGGATGCCATTGCGTCGCAGACTTTGCGCACCCGATCGTGCGTCGGCACCACGACGGCGATCCGCGGTGTGCCGTGCATCGACATCGACTTCACCGACCCGCGCGTCCTGCGCGGCGATTTCACGGCTACCGAGCGCGCCTTTCTGACGGGGCGCGAAACCGGGCGCACCTTGTTCAAGCAAAGCTCGGCCGAGGCGCTGCTCACCGGCAAATTGTTCACGCTGCTCGCCGGACCGGTCGGCGCGGCGGTCGGGGCGAATATCCGCCGCGACGAGATCAACGACACGCCGGGCGAAGCGACGCTGGCGGGCAATGTCGCCAATTTCACCACCTCGGGCATCACCGCGGGACGCACCGTGTCGAAGGAATTGTTCGGCGAGGTCGAGGTGCCTTTGCTCGCAGGCGTGCCGATGATCGAGCGGCTGACCCTGTCGGGCGCGGCGCGTTACACCCATGTCGAGGCGACGCGCCGCGACGGGGTGCAGGACAGGTTCAGCGACACGACATGGAAGGTCGGCGCTGATTGGGTGGTCACCGACTGGCTGCGCTTTCGCGGCACCTGGGGCACATCGTTCCGCGCCCCGGCACTGTTCGAGCTGTTCGTTGAGAATCAGACGGGCTTCCTTGGCCAGCAGGACATCGATCCGTGCATCCAGACGGCGGCGCGGCTCGCGGCGGGTGCGATCAGTCAGCGGACCTTCGACAATTGTGCCGCCGACGGGATTGGCCCGAATTATGCCGGTGGGGTTGGCCCGGCGACGATTGCGTCTGGGGGCGGCATCGGCCAGCTCAAGCCCGAAACCTCGACCGCCAAAACGGTGTCGGTGATCCTGACCCCCGATCTGTCGGGGGCGCTGTGGGGCGGGTTCAAGACGCGGCTCGCGATCGACTATTTCGACATTGCGGTGAAGGACGCGATCACCCTGCTTGGCGCGGGTAATATCCTGCGCGGCTGTTACGCATCGGATATTGCGGGCGAACCGCTGTGCGATCTTTTCACGCGCACCGCGACGGGCCCCGACGCGCAGAGCGTCGCGGCGGTGACCGATCGCTATGTCAATATCAGCCGCCAGCGGAACCGCGGCGTCGACCTGTCGCTGGCGATCGATCAGGATCTGGGCAACCTCGGCGCGCTGGCGTTTCGGGCGCAGATGACCTGGCAGGTGAAGGACAAGGTGGCGCTGTTCCCCGGCACCGAGGTCGACGACAATGGCAAGATCGGCAATCCGAAATGGGTCGGCGATTTCAACCTGGGCTGGATGAAGGGGGGCTGGACGTTGTTCTATGGGCTCGACGTCACTGGCGCCGCATCGAACGAAGCCGATTTGCTGCGCGCACAGGGCGGCGATCCGTGCCGCACGTCGAGGTTTCGTCCCGGGGGGCGTTTCTGTCCGGACGTCAGCGTTCCCGCGGCCTTCTATCATTCGCTGTCGGTCAGCCGCGACATCGCTGACCGCTTCCGCATCACTTTGGGGGTCGCGAACCTGTTCGACACCCCGCCGCCGCGGGTATCGACGGTGGTGATGGCGACGCCGCCGGTGATCGGGCAGGCGCCAGCGTTTGGGACGCAGTACGACTATCTGGGGCGGCGGTTTTTCCTGAGCGTGCGGGGGAAGATTTAGGTAGCGGAACGACGCCTTTTGGGGTGAGAAAGCGGACATCACCCACCTTCGTCATTCCCGCGAAAGCGGGAACCCAGCAGCAACGTCGGACTGGGTTCCCGCTTTCGCGGGAATGACGAAGCGATGGGGAATCGAATGTCGTCTGCCGGTCGATTCCCGACATACGCCGGGGAGAAGGCTGGACAAGCCCGCGCGGCTCTGGTGAAGCGCCGACATGGCTGAGGTCAAATTGCATCCCGACTGGCTCGCCGCGGTAGGCGGCGAGTTTGCGCAGCCCTATATAGCGGCGCTCAAGGCATTTCTTGCGGGCGAACGCGACCGGGGCAAGGTCATCTATCCGCGGCCGCGCGACTGGTTTGCGGCGCTCGATGCGACGCCGCCGCAGGATGTCCGCGTCGTCATCCTGGGGCAAGATCCGTACCATGGGCCGGGGCAAGCGCATGGACTGTGCTTTTCGGTCCAGCCGGGGGTGCGGGTGCCGCCGAGTCTGGTCAATATCTACAAGGAACTGCAGAGCGATTTGGGCATCCCCCGCGCGTCGCATGGCTATTTGAAGCATTGGGCCGAGCAGGGCGTGCTGCTGCTCAACAATTGCCTGACGGTCGAGGCGGGGCAGGCGGCGTCGCATCAGGGCAAGGGGTGGGAGACATTCACCGACGCCGTCGTTGCGGCGGTGGCCGCCGATCGGGCGCCGAAAGTGTTCATCCTGTGGGGCAGTCATGCCCAGAAGAAGGCCGCGAAAGTCGCGGGGCTGGGGGCGGGCAGCCCGCATCTGGTGCTGCGCGCGCCGCATCCGTCGCCGCTGTCGGCGCACAATGGCTTTTTCGGATCGCGGCCGTTCAGCCAGACCAACGCGTTCCTGGCGGCGCAGGGCCGCGGGGCGATCGACTGGGCATTGCCTGAAAATCCGGACGCTGCGGCTGAATGAGCTTGCTGGGCGACCCGCTGACGCTCGCCGTGCTGGCGCTGGCGGTGATCCTGCTCGGGCTGGCCAAGGGCGGCTTGTCGGGGGTCGGGGCGCTCGCGACGCCGCTCGTCGCGCTGGTGTTGCCGCCGACGCTCGCCGCGGCGCTGTTGCTGCCGATCCTGATCGTGCAAGATGTCATCAGCGTCTGGTCGTTCCGCAAGACATGGGACGGCTGGATCATCGGCTGGATGCTGCCCGGCGCTGCGGTCGGCATCGCCGCGGGCTATTTTTACGCCGAGTGCGTCGACGAGGCGAAGCTGATGGCGGCGCTCGGCGCGATCACATTGGCATTCGGTGTCTATCGCCTGTGGGTGGAGCGCGGCGGGCGGGTGGTCGCGGCGTCGACCTCGCCCGGCTGGGTCGGCAGTCTGTTCGGGGTGATGACGGGCTTTACCAGCCAGATCGCGCATGCCGGCGGCCCGCCGTTCCAGATGTGGGTGACCCCGCGCCGCCTGCCGCATCTGGTGTTCGTCGGCACCAGTTCGGTGCTGTTCGCGGCGATCAACTGGATCAAGGTGCCCGCTTATGTCGCACTCGGCGCCTTTCCGCATGAGGTGCTGGTCGCCGCGGCGTTGCTGATGCCGCTCGCGATCATATCGACCCTGCTGACGGTGCGCTGGCTGAAACGGATCGATGGCGCACGTTTCTATGTCCTGATGTATCTGCTCATGGTGCTGCTCGGGGCGAAGCTGATGTGGGACGGGCTGGCGGGATAAGGGGCGACTTAGGGCGGCAAAGGGCGTAGGTTGCACCGCGACGGGCACAGGCGCCCGCCCGCTTTCAAGGTATTGACCATGGCCAAAGGCCAGAAGAAGACGAGCCGCGAAGTCCGCAAGCCCAAGGCCGAAAAGCCCAAGAAGGCAAACGCGAGCAATCCGTCGACCAAGGTCGGGGTGGTCGTGGGCCTCGACAATATGAAGAAATAGGCGGGCGTCGCGTGCAGGAGACAAGCATGGTTCAGGCACGATGGAACGGTGCGGTCATCGCCGAGAGCGACGCGACCGTCGTGGTCGAGGGCAATCATTATTTCCCGCGCGCCGCGGTCGATGCGGCGCTGCTGTCGGACAGTGCGACAACGAGCTTTTGCCCGTGGAAGGGCACAGCGCGCTACCACCATGTCACCGTTGATGGCCAAGTGAACGAAGACGCCGCTTGGTATTATGACGAGCCCAAGGACGCGGCGGCCGAAATCAAGGACCGCATCGCCTTCTGGAAAGGCGTCGTGGTCGGCTGACCGCGTTTGCTTCGTCGATGGCACTCCAGATCCTTGTCGATGCCGACGCCTGTCCGGTGAAGGACGAGATTTACCGCGTCGCGTGGCGGCACGACGTGGCGGTGAAGGTGGTGAGCAACAGCCGCTTGCGGGTGCCCGAGCATCCGCTGATCGAGCGGGTGGTGGTGTCTGACGGTTTCGACGCTGCCGACGACTGGATCGCCGAGGCCGCGGATGCGCGCAGCATCGTGATCACCGCCGACATCCTGCTTGCCGACCGCGTGCTGAAGGCGGGGGCGGTGGTGCTTGGCCCCAATGGCAAGCCGTTCACCATGGCGTCGATCGGCCCGGCGATCGCGACGCGCGCGATCATGGCCGACTTGCGCGCCGGGATGGGGGAGGGGATGGGCGGCCCGCCGCCGTTCACCAAGGCCGACCGGTCGCAATTCCTGCAGGCGCTGGACAGCGCGTTGGTGCGGGTGAAGCGCGGCTAGCCGGTCCTCCGCAGGCTTGACCACGTCCGCGCGTCGCAGCATCCTTGCGCGATGCCGCGGCTCTACACCAGCTTCGCCGAATTCTGGCCCTTTTACCTGCGCGAGCATAGCAAGGCATCGACGCGGGCGCTGCATTATGTCGGGACCAGCCTGGTGGTGCTGATCGCGGTGGCGGCGGTGGTGAGCGGGCGCTGGGCGTGGCTGATCGCTTTGCCGCTCGCGGGCTATGCTTTTGCGTGGGCGGCGCATTTCGGGGTCGAGAAGAACCGGCCCGCGACCTTTACCTATCCGCTGTGGAGCCTGGCCGCCGATTTCAAAATGTGGGGGCTGTGGCTGACCGGGCGACTGGGCGGCGAGCTCGACAAGGCGGGGGTGGCGCGCTGACCTGTTTTCGTCATTCGCGCGCTGCATGCTAGGCTGATTGCCCCGAGTCCCCATCCGCCAGCTTTCCCAAGGAGACATCGCTTGACCGTCAACCGCGCATCTGCCCGCTACGAAGGCTTTGGCAAGGAGGGCAAGGGGTCGATCACCACCAAATCGGGCGTGCTCGACCAGCAGCCCTATGGGTTCGGCACCCGCTTTGAAGGCGTGCCGGGAACCAACCCCGAGGAACTGATCGCGGCGGCGCATGCGGCGTGTTTCACCATGGCGCTGTCGTTCGGGTTGGCGCGCGCCGGCTATGCGGGCGAGACGCTGGAGACGACCGCGGCGGTGACGCTCGATGCCATCGAGGGCGGGTTTGAAATCAGCCAGTCGGCGCTGACGCTGGTGGCCCGGGTGCCCGGAATCGACGCCGCGGAATTTGCCCGGATCGCCAAGGAAGCCGAAATGAACTGCCCGGTGTCCAAGCTGCTCGATTGCGAGATCACGCTCGAGCATAGCCTGGAGAGCTGAGCCGCGGCACGCTAAGTCGCTGCGGCAAAAAACATCAGATAGACGAGCCGGCCATCGGCGGGCGTCGTGCCGAACCCGGCGCCGCTGTTGTGGAACATCCACGGGCTGAACAGGATCAGGCGATTGCAGCGCATCGGCGCTGTGAAGCTCTTTTCCCAGCGCGCCGGGCGGGCGGTGTCGCGGTTCACCACCTCTTGGACCAGGTCGTTGATGTCGTCATACCCCGCCGCAGCGATGCGGTCGCGGGTCGTCGGCACACGATCGAGCCCGGTGCGGCGGTGGCGATAGAAATCGGTGCCGCCGCGGCAATGTTCGGGCAGGCTGAGGTAGAGGATGCCCGAGTAAAAGGCGGGGTCGATATGGACCCCGCTCTGGCCGCGATCGCCCTGCAGCGTCAGGCGGCAATGGCCGTGGAGGGTCCCCGGCGCGCCGACCACCCGCGTCCCGACGAGGCGCGAGACATAGTCGTCGAGCCCTTTGATCGGCAGCGCCCGCGCCGACACGATGCCGGGATAATTGGCCTGGCCGTCCCGCGCGTCATAGCCGAGCGCCAGCGCCTGCCGCCGCAGTTCGTGCGGGTCGGCGGTGAAATCATCGATCATAACGAACGCAGGGGTCATCGGCGGGGGGCGGCTTGCGGGACGACGATCATCATCTGTGTATCCCTGTTGCCGACCGCGGCGGGCGGTGCCGCGGTGCTTGCCTGCGCTTCGCCGTAGAAGCGATAAGGCGCTTCGACAAGGCGGGGCGACGGGCCAGAAGCACCGCGCGCTTCATGGCTTGACCTCAACTATGGGTGAGCTTTCATAAGCATCGGCAGATGATTCGCGAAAGGAGTCTTTGCCAATGTTGCACTATCCCGCTGCCCCTGCTGCCCCCGCCGACGAGGGCGACATCGCCGCTGCGGACGCGCCGCCCTTGCTGACGCGCTATCTGGCGCGGATCGGTTATGCCGGTCCGTTGGCGCCGACGCGCGAGGTGCTCGCGGCTTTGCAGGCGGCGCATATCGCCGCCATCCCGTTCGAGGCGATCGACGTGCTGACCGGCGCCGGGATCGATATCGACGCCGCGGGGGTCGATGCCAAGCTGATCGGCCAGCGCCGCGGCGGTTATTGTTTTGAACAGAACAGCCTGTTCCTGCGCGTGCTGCGCGCGATCGGGTTCGAGGCCGAAGGGCTGCTCGGCCGGGTGCGGTGGATGCTGCCCGACGATGCGCCGGCGACGCCGCGCACGCATATGGTCGTGCTGGTGACGCTGGACGGGCGACCGTGGCTGGCCGACGTCGGGTTTGGCGCGGCGGTGCCGCCGGCGCCGCTGGCGATGGACAGCGAGGAACCCCAGCCGACGTCGCACGAAAGCTATCGCGTGATCCGGCACGGCCGCGACTGGGAGGTCGCGGTGCAGATCGATGATCGCTGGAGCGCGCTGTATCGGATCGACGACGGCCCGGCGCACCCGATCGATTATGAGGTCGGCAATTGGTACACGTCGGCGCACCCCGATTCGCATTTCCGCCACCAGCTGATCGCGGCGCGCACGACCGCCGAGGCGCGCTATGGCCTGCGCGACAACCGGCTGACGACGCGGCTGGCCGATGGGCGGACCGATCGGCGCTATCTGACCGCGGACGAGATCGAGCGGACGCTGGCGGAGATTTTCCTGTTGCCGGTGCGCCCGCACTGGCGCGCCGCGATCGAGCGCGCGGCGACGGCGGAGGTCGCTGCCTAATCGCAGCCTGCCCCGTCCTGGCGCGCCGCCCACCCGATCGCGCCGCTCACCAGCTGGAGGTGGTCGGGGTCGTTCCACGCCGCGGCGCGGTGCCCGAGCGCCGAATAGAAGACCCGCGCGCGGCCTTCGCAGCGCCACCAGACCAGCGCATGGTCGCCCATGCGGAGCCTGGGTTCGAGCCGCACGCTGGCCTCGTCGAGCTGCACCAGCACCCGCGCGTCGGCGGCGGGCGCGGCGTCCCAGCTGTAAAATTCTTCGGTCCAGCGCCAGCGCGCGGGCAGGGTGCGGGTCGCGGGGTGGGTGCGGTCGATGACGGCGAGGTCGCCCGCCTGAAACTGGTCGGCGCCGCCGGGATGGCCGGTGAACTGGCCGTTGCCGCGCATCCGGACGAACCAGTCCGGGTGGCTGCCGTCACCCGCGCTGTGCAGCCCGACGAACCCGCCGCCCTGCGCCAGCCACGCCTGAAACGCCGCGCGCTGATCGGCAGTATAGATGTCGCCGCTGGCGTTGGCGAAGATGACGACGTCGAATTTGGCGAGCTGCTGCGGGTTGAAGACCGCCGCATTTTCGGTCGCAAAGCTGCTCCACCCGCGCGCCTCGACCAGCGCTTCGATCGCCGGAACCGCCTCTGCGATGCTGTCGTGGCGATAGCCGTTGGTCTTGCTGATGATCAGCACCGCGGGGCGGGAGAGCGCGGGCAGGGCGGGCGCCACATGGTCGAGCATCGGCGTCGGGCGGCGCGGATCGGGGGCGGCGGGGGCGGCCTGTAGCGTAAGAAGCAGCGCGGCGGCGAGCTTGGTAGCGGCGATCATCATCTTCTCCCGATCCGTATCAGGCGAATGCTAGGGACGCCGACCAAGCGGGGCAAGCCGCCGCGCCGCGATGCTCAGCGGCAGCGCACGTCGTTGTTGCCGCCGCGTTCGATCGCGCGGCCCGCGACCGCGCCGCCGACCGCGCCGAGGATGGTGCCCAGCGTCTCCGACCCGCCCGGGGCGATGGCGTTGCCCGCGATGCCGCCGACGACGCCGCCGACGATCAGCCCGGTCGAGCCATCGTTGCGGCGGCAATAATATCTATTGTCGCGGCCGCGATAGACGCGGTCGTTGTTCGACAGACGGCGTTCCTTGTACCGGCGGTCGGCGCGGTAATATTGATCGGCATAATAGCCGCCGTGACGCGGGTCGGGGCGGTTATAGTCATAATTGCCATTCTGGGCGTAATAGCCCTGATCATAATAGCCATAGCCGCCATCGTCATAGCCGGCCCCGGCGCCAACACCGCCATAGGTGCCGGCGCAGCCGGCGCTGAGCGCGGTCATGGCGGCGAGGGGCAGGATCATCAGCTTGTTCATCGACATCACTCCGTTCGGGTCGCGTGCCGGGCCAAGCGGGCGTGGGCATGCTCTGTTTTGCCCCACGCATAGGATAAAGTCCTGAGAGAGAAGGGAGTTCCGCCGGCTCAGGCGTCTGCGCCGTCAGGCCGCGCGGTTGTCATTCGGCATCGTCGGAGGGATCGAGCCGAACGGTCCACATCGGGTGACCGCCCGGCGACAGGGTGATGTCGTGGCTGGGCACCATGTCGGCCCCGGTCTCGATCCACCCGCGCCCGTCGCATTTGGGACAGGGGACGCGGATCGAGCGGTGGCTGACCAGGTCGATCTGGCTGTTCCACTGGCCATGGCCGTTGCAGACCGGGCAGCGGACGTCGAGATCGCCGGCGCGGTGGCGGACCGAAATGCCGTCGAGCGCGTGCGGGTCACCGGGACCGGTGCAGTGGACGATGTTCGAGGGCTGGGACATGGGGTGCCTTTGCGGGTTGGTTGCCCGCCAAAGTTCAGGAAAGTTCAGCCCAATGGCGATGCGTTGGCGGCGACGGAACGGAAGCGCAAGCGGCGCTACCGCAGCGTCCGCACCGGTGAAGCAGATGTATAAATTGTAGGAAAGGGGTTTCTGGCCCGCGCGGTGAAAAATAGGATCGGACGGTGCGGCGGGCGGGCAACGCGGGCAAATTCCGGCGTCCTGAAGCCAGGAGTGGACGACATCACGCCGATGGTCTGGTAAACTTCCCGTTGGGCTATGGGCGTCGGTCGCGCGCAAACCGTGAAAGGCATGGCGAGATGATCGAGAGTTTTGGGGCACTGGTCGGCTGGGAACATCATGATGCGGGCGACCGCATCATGCTCCGGCTCGAAAGCGTGCAGTCTTCGGAAGCGGCAAAGAAGCACGACCCCGACTTGTTCCGGTTCCTGATGACCAAGCAGCAAGCGGCTATTCTGGGCAATTATCTGGTCCGAATTTCCGGCCAACCCCCGATGGTGCCGAAAAAGCGCGGCTGGTTTCGCCGCCGCTTTGGCTGATGCGGCGTCTGGCGGCTGCGGGCCGGTCGCTGGTCAGGCCGCGCTCCCGCAGAGCGCCCAGCGGCCATGTTCGACGTGGGTGGTCTTGCCGACGATGCTTTCCATCAGGATGATTTCGTCGACCGTCCAGCCGATCGGCGGCATTTTCTTGCCCAGAGTCTGAGTGCCCAAGCGGTCGCCGCGATAGTTGATCGTGATGTGCGGTTCGGGCGTGGTGCCGTCCATGATCGGCGCCTTTTCGCGCAGCAGATGGTTCACCAGCGCCTTCTGGAACGCCCGCGCCTCGGCCAGCGGATCGCGCGTGCGCAGCGTCACCGCCTTGCGGTTCTCGATCCGGTCGAAGCGGAGCGGGAAGGGGGCTGCGGCGAAGCTGTCGAGCGCGGCGATGGTCGCGGGCAGCCACTCGGGCGACGCATAGTGCAGGTCGTAGAGCGAGATGAGCGTGACATGGAGGAGGTGAACCCCGCGCGAAGGATCGTTGCGGGGCAGCGCGGCGATCTGCGCCTGCACCTCCGGCGGCGGCTTGGCCATGACGTAGAGGGGGTTTCGGGCGCGCATGGCCGGAGTGTAGCATGGTGTGGGGGTGAGGCCGACTGCCGCTTGCTCCCTTCGGGGCGGGATTTGGGGGTTTAGTAAACTGCCGTCGGAATCCCCGACTAGTTTTTTATTCCGGTGTTGCAATATGGATGAGTAATCTGGCCATTGTCGGCGGTACCCAGGCCGCCCTCTCGCACAGGCGTTTCATGATCATAGGATGCCGAATTTGCGGGCTCCAAATAACCTTGACAGATTGGGCACTTAATTGCCGAACTGAGGGAATCGCGGAGATAAATTGCAGATTTTGTCTCGCGGGCAAAGGAAGTATTCGTCGTCGTCTCGGTTGCCATTAATATGCGAGCCCGACTATTCGGCGCTATTTGATCAATCGCCCAAGCAGCATCAAGAGGTTCAGCAGATTTCGCTCTCGCGACAACGCCCTCCAAAAACTCTGATAGCTTTTGCACTCTGCTTCTACTGGTAACGGCATTTATCAAAAGCGCTAGTATAGGTTTTATATCGATTAAAAAATCTTCTATTATTTTTCTACTGTCTGTAAAATCTTTAAAAAACTGCTTTTGATTGAATGCTAGTTTGCGGGCTACCAAGCTAGCAAATGCCAAAAACATATCCGCGCTGTGGCGGCCTTGGTCTGTGTAGAAATATACGGCCGGATGAAGTCCAAGGCTGCATCCTTCGTTCCCCGTGAGCCATGACGCAACTCGGTAGCAGTTTGACAGGGCGGTTTTTGTGGCTTGGCCATCCTCATCCTCAGGAAAGCTTTCTATTTTCGGATAGGGATTGGTCTGGGTAGCGCTACACAACGTTATAAACTTTATAAGCAAATCTAACGCCAGCAGCGGTGAGGCACCGCCTCCCAACGGCAAATACAAAGTTTTAATAGGCTGCTTTAAGTCTGGCTTAAATATTAACTCATGAATAGTTTTTGATTGAGAAACTATATCTTTTGAACATTGTTCATCGAACTTTGACCAATATTTATTTCCGGTACCAGCTCTCAGAATTGATCTCGCAGCGATTGCGACAGGTCGTTTGCGGTTACGCAAAAGAAGTTCTTCCGTGCTATCAAGTGGGGTGCCTTGAGTGTTTATTTTGAAGAACGAGCTTTCCGCTTTTTCGGCATCGCCAACCACCCATTGCAAGGAAAGGGATCGCGTGGCCATATTGCGCGCGCGTTGAACGGAAATTTCATCATATGAGTCTGGATTAATAAGCGCATCTTTTATGCGGCTGTACGTGCCAATTTCTTGTGTAACTAGTTTTTTGACTCGCTCCGAAATTCTCTTCTGATCCGCAGAAATTTCATTTCCGTAATATTTTCGTGAAATGGGGCCGTCTCCGTAGTCATCTTCAATCCAAGCGCGTAGCGCTGAAAGTCGATGTCCGCCGTCAATTACAAATACGTAGGCAGGCGATCGCCATAAGATGACCGAAGGAATGAGCTCCAAGTCTAGGTAGCTCTTTAAAAATGTAATCAATTGACTTGGTGTCCATTGATTTGTTTCTCTTTGGAAGTCAGGCTTTCTAAGCATCGGTACAATCATTGATTGTGCTGATAGAGATTCCACTGAAAGTGTTTGAATTTGTTCCGTTCCTGCGGCATCGGTTGTACCAACTGCGAAATCTGATCGTTGAATCATTGCGTCAAGCGTTACAACGTCGGCCACTCTACGGCACTCCCATTCTAGGTTTTTTGAATCGATACATCTGCAATCAAATTAGCGCCAGATATTTGCATCGAAACTGGGGCGAACTACCGTGATGAGCGTAACTGGGAATTATGGTGGGAAACACGGTGACAGACAACACCCCCTATTTCCCGTGGTTAGCTTACGTCTGGCGCGTGACCATATTCGGCGTAGAGTTCGAGCAGCCGCTCCGGGCTGATACCGTCCTGCTGGGCAATCGTCAGTTCGTGCGCGTCGTTATCCAGGCTGATCGCCGGTCTTTGTCGGCCTAATTGCGGATAGACCCAGCATCCTTGATTGAGCGTTTCGGGAAAACCCTTGAGGCTGTTCGCAAACCAGCCCCACCACGGTCCCATATCGCTGTATTTGCCGTCGTCGAAGCCGTCGACATAGAGGTCGAAATTCTCGCGCGACAGAGTTGACCAGACGCCGTAGCCGAATTTTTCGGGCATCCCGTGGACGGGGATGTCGAACACGCAGCGGACGAAGAAATGCTGACCGTCGATCACGCAGAAATCTTCGGACAGGAAATCGCCGCCCAGCCGTAGGGCGCTGTTGGGTTCGAGCTGTTCGGCCTTGCCCCAATGATCGGGGGCCAGCGAGCCGATGTCGAACATGCCTTCATGCTCGACATCGCAACTCGCGCATTTCCAGTGGGCCGATTGCAGAAGCTGAAGGGCGGACGGCTTTCGCCCTCCGAACAGCTTTCCGAACAAGCCCCCTCCGCTCATCAGTCGTGTTCGCGCCCGCCGGAGCCAAGATAGAGCTCACGCCCCGATTCCTCATAGACTTCGCTCATTTGCGCCATGCCTTTTTCGGCTTCCTCGACGGCAATGAAGCCTTCGGCATCCTGATTTTGCAAGCGGGCAAACTCGCGGACTTCCTGGCTGATCTTCATCGAACAGAACTTCGGCCCGCACATGCTGCAGAAATGCGCGGTCTTGGCGCCTTCCGCCGGGAGCGTCTGGTCGTGGTACTGCTCGGCGGTGTCGGGATCCAAGCTCAGGTTGAACTGGTCGCGCCAGCGGAATTCGAAGCGGGCTTTCGATAGCGCGTCGTCGCGGACCTGCGCGGCGGGGTGGCCCTTGGCGAGGTCGGCGGCGTGGGCGGCGAGCTTGTAGGTGACGACGCCGACCTTCACATCGTCGCGGTCGGGCAGGCCGAGATGCTCCTTGGGCGTGACGTAGCAAAGCATCGCGGTGCCGTACCAGCCGATCTGCGCCGCGCCGATGCCGCTGGTGATATGGTCGTAGCCCGGCGCGATGTCGGTGGTGAGCGGCCCGAGCGTGTAGAAGGGCGCCTCGCCGCATGCCTCCAGCTGCTTTTCCATATTCTCCTTGATCTTGTGCATCGGGACGTGGCCCGGCCCCTCGATCATCACCTGCACGTCCTGTGCCCAGGCGCGCTTGGTGAGCTCGCCCAGCGTGTAGAGTTCGGCGAACTGCGCCTCGTCGTTCGCGTCGTAGATGCTGCCGGGGCGCAGGCCGTCGCCGAGGCTGTAGGCGACGTCATAGGCCTTCATGATCTCGGTAATCTCGTCGAAGCGTTCGTAGAGGAAGCTTTCCTTGTGATGCGCGAGGCACCATTTCGCCATGATGCTGCCGCCGCGCGACACGATGCCGGTCATGCGCTTGGCCGCGAGGGGGACGTAGGGCAGGCGGACCCCGGCGTGGATGGTGAAATAGTCGACGCCCTGTTCGGCCTGTTCGATCAGCGTGTCGGCGAAGATTTCCCAGGTCAGGTCCTCGGCGACGCCGCCGACTTTCTCGAGCGCCTGATAGATGGGGACGGTGCCGATCGGAACGGGCGCGTTGCGGATGATCCATTCGCGCGTGTCGTGGATGTTGCGCCCGGTCGACAGGTCCATGACGGTGTCGGCGCCCCAGCGGATCGACCAGACCATCTTGTCGACCTCGGCCGCGACGTCGCTGGCGACCGCGCTGTTGCCGATATTGGCGTTGATCTTGACGAGGAAGTTGCGGCCGATCGCCATCGGCTCGGATTCGGGGTGGTTGATGTTGCTGGGGATGATCGCGCGGCCGCGCGCAACCTCGTCGCGGACGAATTCGGGGGTGACATAATCGGGGATGCTGGCGCCGAAGCTTTCGCCGTCGCGCTTGTATTCGGACAGGCGGGCGCGGCCGAGATTTTCGCGCTCGGCGACATATTCCATCTCGGGGGTGATGATGCCTTGGCGGGCGTAGTGCATCTGGCTGACGTTCTGCCCCGGTTTGGCGCGCAGCACCTGGCGGCGGACGTTGGGGAAGGCGGGGACGCCGCCCGAGCGGTCGGGGCCGAGCTGGCCGTTATCCTCGGGGCGAACCTCGCGCTGGGTGACATCGACGACGTCGCCGCGGCCGCGGATCCACTGGCTGCGGATTTCGGGGAGGCCGGCGTTGATGTCGATCGTGGCGTTCGCGTCGGTGTAGGGGCCGCTGGTGTCGTAGACGCGGACGGGGGCTTCGCCCGAATGGGGGTCGAGGTCGATCTCGCGCATCGCGACGCGGATGCCGCTGCCGGTCTGGGTCGCGACGTGGATCTTGCGGCTGCCACGAATGGGTCCGGTAGTGACACCGATCGGCTGGGCTTGCGCGGTGTCGAGGCGGGAATCGATGTCGGCCATTGTCGTCGCTCCAAAATGTCGGAGCGAAGACGGTTCCCACGCGGTGAAAGCCGACCCTCCCTCCGCCGGTATTAGCCGGATCAGGTTCAACGGGTCGCGGTCTATTCCGCTCTCAACCGGCCATTACAGACGCGGCTCCCCGGGGATGCGCAGACTATAGGCGGCGGCGCGCGCGCTGTCCATCGGCGCAGCGCGGCTATTTCGCCGCGGCGCCCATGAAGTCGTGGACGAATTCGCCGGGGGTGCGGCTGTCATAGGCGCGTTGCAGCGTGCACACTTGCGCGCGCTTCTTGCAGTTCACCTTTGCCGCCTGGGCGGCGCGCTTGGCGCTGGTTTCGACCGTCGCGCTCTGGTCACTGGTGCCGAGGCGATAGGTCTGGATAAAGCCGTTGCCGGCGAAGGCGAGAATTTCGCAGCGCCGCGCGGTTGCCTTGGCGCATGCTTCGAGCGCGAGACGTTCGGCGACGCGGGGATCACGCTGGCCGCTGGCGATATAGAGACGGCTGTCAAAACCCTCGGTCCCCTCGACCCACGCGCCGACGGCGTAGAGCTTGCGCGCGGTGGCAAGATCGGGCGCATGGCGACGCTTGCCCGACGAAAAGGTGGCGAGGACTTCGCAGGGGACATGTTGTTTGGCGCTGCATTCGGCGAGCGTGCGTTTGCGCGCCGCGCCGCCGTTGCCGGTCCAGGCGTTCCACAGCACGCCGGAGCGATCGCGGATGATCGCCATCGACGAATTATGCCATTCGCCGATCGAGCTGCAGCCGCCGCCCATCGCGCCGTTGCACGCCGCCAGTGCCTCGCGCTCGGCGATATAGGGCGCGTCGTAGCTGCCGATCATCCAGACATCGTCGGCGTCGGGGTGCCAGGCGATCGAGCCATAGATATAATAGACGCCGCCGCCGTCGCTGTCGCCGCCGCCCTGGGCGCGATCGCACACCGGGATCGCGGCCACGCCGTGGCTGCCCCCCGTCACGCCGACCTGTACTTCGCCCGGGCCGGGGCCACCGGGGCAGGGATAGGCGGCAGCGGCCGGCTGCGACAGCATGAACAAGGCAAAGGCGAAAACGGCGACGAGGCCAAGAACAAGACGCGCGATCATGGCGATGATATATCAGCGGCTTCGCGCCCCGCACAATCGGTTGGTGTACTGGTGCAGCCGCGCCGCGCCGACGTCGCGCCCGCGCTGTCACAATCGCGCGCGCAACCGTCATCGCTGTGTCGCCGCGCCGACGCGGAAACGACGCCGTGAGGCGCCAAAGGGCAGGCGACGTCCGCCGTTTCGTTTCCGAACAAAACCCAAAACAAAAAAGGTCTCTCTCATGGCTCGCTCCGTTCGTGCGCTTACCCTGTTGCTGCTCGCCGCCTCCGCCACCCCCGCGCTCGCGCAGGCCGATACGGCGCCCGTCGCCGACGATACGGCGGCATCTGGCGGCGACATCGTTGTCACCGCGCAAAAGATCGAGCAGCGGTCGATCGACGTGCCGATCACCATTTCGGCGACCAGCGGCGCGCAGCTGCGCAATCTGGGGGTCGGCGACCTCGACGAGCTGTCGAACTATGTCCCCGGGCTCAACATCCAGGAACAGAGCGCCAACAATCCGGGGGTGGTCATCCGCGGCATCACGTCGGACAGCGGGTCGGCGCAGCAGGCGGCGCGCGTGACGCTCTATTATAACGGCACCGATATCTCGCGCTCGCGCGGGTCGTATCAGGCGATTTACGACGTCGACCGGATCGAGGTGATCAAGGGGCCGCAGGCGACGCTGTTCGGTACCGCGTCGGCAGTCGGCGCAATCAGCATCATTTCGGCGCGGCCCAAACCGGGCGTTTCGGGCGAAGTCAGCGCCAGTTACGGCAATTATGACGCGATGACGCTGGCCGGGTTCATCAACCTGGGGTCGGACAAGATTGCCGGGCGCGTCGCCGCCGAATGGAAAAAGCGCGATGGTTATGTGCGTAACCTCGCCGCGGGGCAGGAGGATCTCTACGCGCAGGATCAGCTGGGCGTGCGCGGCTCGTTGCGGCTGACCCCGACCGAGATTTTCACCGCCGACCTGATCCTGACCTATGACCGCCAGCGCCACAGCGGCACGCCGTTCATTTCGGGCACCTATCCGACCGCGTCGGGGCCGGCGAACCCGTTCGGCGATGCGGCGCTGGGCGGTTCGCCGGTGTCGCAGGCGGTGCTGGGGCTCGCGAAGCTGGGGCTGCGCCGCGACGTTTACGACGCCAATCTGACGCTGGGTTGGGAGGTCGCCGACGATTGGACGATCACGATGATCAACAGCTATCGCGATTTCGATTCGCTCGAGATTTTCGACGCCGACGGCAGCGCCGCCTGGTATCTGGAATTCGCCGAGGATGCCAAGGGGTGGCAATATAATCACGAGACGCGCTTTTCGTACAACAGCGACGCGTTTCGCGGTTCGTTCGGGTGGAACGGCTTTGTCGAGGATGGCTCGCAGGTCGTGCCTTTCTCCAGCGAAGAGGGCATTTTCCTGCAATGCGCGGCGCGGCTGGTGCCGAACCTGCCGTGCATCGCCCCCGACGGCAGCGTCGCGGCGGCGGCGGCGACCGCGATCCTGACCCGCGGCGCGGCGACCGCGATCCCCTACAGTTCGACCTTCGGCAATATCGGCAAGAATCAGAGCTATTCAGTGTTCGCCGACGGGACGTGGATCGCCAGCGCGGCGCTGGAAGTGACCGCCGGGGTGCGCGCGCTGATCGAAAAGCGTCGCTCGGGCTTTTTCGCGGTGGTGCCGCGGTCGGTGATCACCGGCGGCGCGTCGCTGATCCCGGGGCAGGTCGATACCGGCGGCCAGACCTATTATAGCGAGGATAGTTTTCAGGCGTTTTTGCCGCGCTTCAACATCCTCTATCGGTTCGGCGACGGCTTCAATGCGTTCGCCACCGTGTCGAAGGGGCGCCGGTCGCCCACCGTCAATCTGGGCGCGCGCAGCACGCCGACCGGTCCGGTGCCGAACCTCAGCCAGATCGCCGAAGAGAATGTGTGGAATTACGAGGTCGGGTTGAAAGCGTCGCGCGGGGCGTTCGCGGGCTCGCTGGGGGTCTATTACCAGACCTATGACAATTTTCAGGTGTCGGTGACCCAGCCCAATGGCACGACGATCACGCAGAGCGCGGGGACCGCGAGCAATCTGGGGGTCGAGGCCGAGGCGAGCTTTGCGGTGGCCGACTGGTTCCGGCTGTTCGGCAACGTCGGCTATATCGACGGCGGCATCGACGACAAGGCCGCCAACGGCGTGTTCGCGGGCAATCGCTTCCGCCTTCAGCCCGAATGGCAGGCGGCAGCGGGCTTTACGATCAATGCCGATCTGGGCGGCGGGATGCGGCTGTTCGCGACCCCGACGGTCACCTATCGCAGCAAGATCTTCTTTGAAGTGCCGAACCGCGAGGCGATCAGCCAGGATGCGGTGACGTTGGTCAACGCGCGCGCCGGGGTGAGCTTTGCCGACGAGCGGTTCGAGATCGCCGGGTTCATCCGCAACGCGGGCGATGAGGATTATCTGCTCGACGCGGGCAACACCGGCGGCGCGTTCGGCATCCCGACCTTCATCCCCGCCGAACCGCGGCTTTATGGGGTGCAGGTCGTCGGGCGCTTCTAGGTCAGGGTTTTAGGTCAGGAATGGGCCGCGCGCGCGGCGGCGCGCGGTCCCGGCAGGGACGCCCGCGAGGGTGCGAAAGGTGCGCGCCATATGCGCCTGGTCGGCAAAGCCCTGCGCCGCGGCATGGTCGGCCAGGCTGGCTTCGCCGGGCAGGGTTTCGAACGCGCCCTGAAAACGCAGCAGTTGCAGGTAGCGGCGCGGCGCCATCCCGATGTGGCGCGCGAACCAGCGTTGCAGCGCGCGCGGACCCATGCCGGTGGCGGCGCTCATCGCCGCGACGCTCGGTGCGGCGATGAGCGCGGTGCCGATCCGCCTCATTTCGGTCGCGGCGGACAGGCGGGTTTCGATCGCGGCGAAATCGGCGCCGGGCAAGGCCCGCCAGCGTCCGTGGAGCGCGCTAAGCGGAATGTCGCTGATCAGACGCCACGCCCAAGGCCAGAGCCGCAGCGCCGCAAACGCCGCGTCGCCGCTGATCGCGAACGGCTGCGGGCGGTCGACCAGTCCGACGACAAAGCTGGCGGGCTGCTCGCCGTCCCAGCGCGAGCGCCCGCGGGTGCGGTGGATGATCTCGATACAGCCGTCGGGGGTTGCCTGTTGTTCGGCCCACCGATCTGCCGCGCCATCGCCGGTCAGCGTCCAGCGGGTCTTGACCAGCCCGGCGAGATGCGGCGGCGGCAAAGTTTCGCGATAGTCCATCGGATCGGTTAGACGATGATTGTCGCGTCGGTGCAAGACAGCGGGCGCGGCGACCGGCACAGCGGGACGCCAGCGTGGCAAGGTTGGGAGAGGCACCGATGAAAGCATGGATCGCAGCGGGGATGGGGATGCTGCTGGTCGCAGCAAGTCCGGCGGCGAAGGTCGACGATCTTGGCTGGCTGGCGGGGCAATGGGTGCGCGAGGCGGACGATCGCTGGACCGAGGAGAGCTGGACGCCGCCGCGCGGCGGAGTGATGCTGGGGCACAGCCGGTCGGGGCGCGGCGACAGCTTGCGCGAGTTCGAGTTTTTGCGGGTGCAGGCGGGTGCGGACGGCGTCCCCGCTTATGTTGCGCAGCCGGGGGGTGGTGCGCCGGTTGTGTTCCCGCTGGTCGAGCGCGACGCGACAAGCGCGACGTTCGAGAATGCGGCGCATGATTATCCGCAGCGCATCCACTATGCCCGCGACGGCGACGCGATGACTGCGACGATTTCGCTGATCGACGGGTCAAAGCCGATGCGCTGGACCTTTCGCCGCCGCTGATCCCGCCTTATGCCGGGCCGACGACGCGGCAGGCGAGAGGATGGCATGGACAAGACGGGGCGGCTCTTTGCGATCATCGACAGTCTGCGCCGCCGCCGTCGGCCGGTGACCGCCGAGATATTGGCCGACGAGCAGGGCGTGTCGGTACGCACGCTGTACCGCGACATCCAGGCGCTGATCGCGCTCGGCGCGCCGATCGACGGCGAGGCGGGCGTCGGTTATGTGCTGCGCCCGGGATTTTTCCTGCCGCCGTTGATGTTCACCGCCGACGAGCTGGAGGCGCTGGTGCTCGGCGCGCGCTGGGTCGAGGGGCGGCAGGACGGGTCGCTGTCGCGCGCTGCGGGGCTGGCGCTGGCGAAGATCGCGGCGGCGAGCCCCGACGAGCTCAAGCGGCGGATCGACGAAGCGGGGCTGTGGCCGGTGAGCAGCCGCTGGCGCGAAACCAACGCGCCGCTGCTGGCGACGGTGCGCGAGGCGATGCGCGCCGAAAAAGTGCTGCACATCGCCTATGCCGACGAACGGGGGACGGTCACCGAACGCGCGATCTGGCCCGCGGCGCTTGCCTATTATGAAGAGAAGCAGGTGATCGCCGCGTGGTGCCTGCTGCGCCAGGATTTCCGCAGTTTTCGCATCGATCGGATCGGCGCGGCGCGGATGGGCGACACCGGCTTTGGGCGGCGGCGGGCGGTGCTGATGGCCGATTTCTGGCGGCACAGCGGCTATGACGCATCCTCCTGACAGGATCTGTCAGGGGGGCGGGCTAATCCCGCCGGGTGAGCGGCGCCGGTGGGCGGCGCGCCAGACCGGAGGATTTTCGATGCTCAAGACCCATCATGGTTCGTGCCATTGCGGCGCGGTCAAATTCGAAGCTGACATTGATCTGGAAGCCGGGACGGGCAAGTGCAATTGCTCGATCTGTACCAAGAAGCGCGGCTGGAGCGCGCAGATCAAGCCCGACGCCTTTCGCCTGCTGACCGATCCCGCCGCGCTGTCCGACTATCAGTTCGGGTCGTCGAGCGTGCACCATCTGTTCTGCACGACGTGCGGCGTGTCGCCCTATGGCCATGGCTATGTCGAGGAGATCGGCGGCGCCTATGTTTCGGTGGCGATCGCGTGCCTCGACGATCTGGACCACGCCGCGATGGCGGCGCTGCCGGTTCAGCATATGGACGGCGCGGGGAATAATTGGTGGAACGCGCCTGCCGTTACCGCGCATATGTGAGCGGCGGGGTGGCTTTAGGGTGAGGAATTGCGCTCATGTCTTCGCCACCCCGGACCCTTCGACAAGCTCAGGACAGGCTTGATCCGGGGTCCATGATCCCTTGCACCGCCCTAAGCTGCGAGGGCGGATAGATCCCGGATCAAGTCCGGGATGACGAAATTGTGGGTCGCGAACTGCCGGAAAATGGCCTTCAGCCCGTCCGCCGCGCCAGATACACCCCGGCGACCATCAGCGCGATGCCCGCGAGGCGCTTGGCGTCGATCGGAAAGCGCGCGGCGCCGAACAGCGCGAAATGGTCGATCACCGCGGCGCTGATCAACTGGCCGACGAGGACGAAAAAGATCGCGTTGCCGACCCCAAATTTGGGCGCGATGAAGGTCACCGCGATCACGTAGAACGCAACGAACAGCCCGCCGAAGTAGAAGTGAAACGGGATGTCGGACGAAAAGCGGATCTGGCCGACCGACCCGGTCGCCAGCGCGCCGGTGGTGGCGATCAGGAAGGCGAGGCCGAACAGGATCATCGACGCCGCCAGCGGGCTGCCGAGCCGCGCACCGAGCCCGCCGTTGAGCGCGGCGAGGATCGGGATGCCGATGCCGGTCAGCAGCATGATGATCGCGAACGTCGGCGCGTTGCTGCTGGTCATTGCGGCGGCGCCTTGGCCGCCTGCGCGGCGCGAAATTTGGTGACCGGCAGGCCGCCGATACCCCAATTGTCGAGCTCGACCTCGTCGATCGTGACCACCGTGGTCGCGGGGTTCTTGCCGAGGATGCGCTGGAGCAATTCCGTGACCCCGCCGATCAGTTCGGCCTTTTGTGCGGGCGTCGCGCCCTCGCGGGTAATCTTGATGTTCACATAAGGCATCAGTGGGCTCCTTTGGCGGCGGGCCAGCCCGGCATTGCCGGAAAGCCGGGCAGCGCCGCGATCCGGTCTGTCCATTCGCCGATTGCCGGCCAGTCGGCAAGGTCGATGTCGGCCTCGCCCGCCAGCGCCAGATAGGGGCTGGCGGCGAGGTCGGCGATGGTCAGCCGGTCGCCGACGAGCCAGCGGCGCTGCGCCAGATGCGCCTCGATGACGGGCAGGAACCGCGCGGTGACCGCCTGCGCCTGATCCTCGGCGATGGGGATATCGAACTGGCGCGCGAGGCGGAGCGTCGCGGGGCCGTTGGCGATTTCATTGGCGGCGTGCGACAACCAGACGCCAATCTCGCCGCGCTCGACGGGGGTGTCGCCGTCCCAGTCGCCGGGGCGGTGGCGCGCCGCGAGATAGGCGAGGATCGCCTGGCTGTCGCGCAGACGAAAATCGCCGTCGATGAACAGCGGGATCTGCGCCATCGGGTTGAGGGCGCGAAACGCATCGGATTGCCGCGCCGCAGCGTCGGTCGGCTGTTCGTCCCACGGCAGGCCGAGGAAGGTCAGCGCCATGCGGACCTTGTGGGTGTTGCCCGACCGCGGGGTACCGTGAAGCTGGATCATCGTCATTCTCCTGATGAAGGGGCGCGCAGCGCCGCGAGTTCGGCGCGGAGCTGGGTGAGTTCGGCCGCCATCGGTTTGATCGCGGCGGCGATTTCGGCTTCGGTGAAGCGCGGGGTGATATGCTGCGAACAATTCCACTCCCACCCGATCACGTCGATCAGGAAGGCGCGCTCGGGCACCGCGCGATAGCCCGCGGGCATCAGCGAGGTCACCAGTGCGGGATCATCGGCGAGCTCGATGCTGTGCGCATGACCGACCAGCTTCAGCCGGTCCTTGTTCGGATAGTCCATCAGGAACAGCGAGACGCGGTCGTTGCCCGCGAGGTTGGCGGTGCTGATATATTGCCGGTTGCCGCGATAGTCGGCGAAGCCGATGCGGTTGCCGGCGATGGGACGGAGGAAACCCGCGGGGCCGCCGCGGTGCTGCATATAGGGCCAGCCATCGGCGGTGACGCTGGCCATGTAGAAGCTGTCGCGGAGCGCGATATAGTCCAGTTCCTTGGCGGTCAGCGCATCGGGAGTGCCGTCGGCGCCGGCGTCGAGCTTGAGATAGGCGGCGCGTGAACCGTGGCGCTCCTGCAGCGCTTTGACGGGTTCGCTGAACAAGGTGTGCCGGTAATTTTGCGCCATGACGGACCTTCCGCAACCGAAGCGAACAAAGGCCGAGGGGACATGCCTTCGTTCGCCGGACCGGATTTAGATTATTGCAACAGACGTGATAACAAGCGAAGATTGAACAACTCTGTTCCCTTATATGGAATAATCAATGGACCGCTTGCTGACCCTGGAAATGTTCGTTGCGGTCGCGGGCGAGGGCGGGTTCGCGGCGGCGGCGCGCAAGCTGAACAGTTCGCCGCCCGCGGTGACGCGCGGCATCGCGGCGCTTGAGGCGCGGTTGGGGACGGTGCTTTTTCACCGCTCGACGCGCGCGGTCGCGCTGACCGATGCGGGGGCGGCGTTTCTGGAGCAGGCGCGGCGCATTCTGACCGACCTGGCGGGCGCCGAGCGCGAGCTGCGCGGGGCGGCGGCGCAGCCGCGCGGCCAGCTGTATGTGACCGCACCGGTGATGTTCGGGCGGCTGCACGTGCTGCCCGTGGTTGCCGACCTGATGGCGCAGCATGGCGCGCTGGCGGCGCGGCTGATGCTGATCGATCGCAATGTGCGGATCGTCGAGGAAGGGATCGACGTTGCGGTGCGGATCGGCCCGCTCGCCGATTCGGGGCTGAAGGCGGTGCGGATCGGCTGGGTGCGCCAGATGCTGGTCGCGAGCCCCGCCTATCTGGCCCGCCGCGGCGCGCCGCAGGCGATCGCCGAGCTGGCGGGGCATGAATTGATCGGCACGATGGGACCGCGCGCGGCGGGCGAATGGCAGCTGGCGAGCGGTCGCTGGCGGCTCGACCCGCGGCCGCGGCTGGTGCTCAACACCGTCGACGGGGCGCTGGCGGCGGCCGAGGCGGGGTTGGGGATCGCCAATTTGCTGAGTTACCAGCTGGCCGATGCGCTCGATGCCGGGCGGTTGATCGCGCTGCTCGCCGACGAG
>Ga0209232_1000073_pt1 | contig 59842 bp, 63 predicted proteins | sample ETNvirenome_2_60_FD_184066 | JGI IMG/M metagenome (GOLD analysis project Ga0209232, IMG submission 184066) | Marine viral communities from the Pacific Ocean - ETNP_2_60 (SPAdes) (version 2) | ecosystem: Environmental > Aquatic > Marine > Oceanic | place: Pacific Ocean | collected 2013-06-22 | reverse complement strand
CCCCCAGCACCAGCATAATCAAAAATAGTATCACCAGTACCAGAGCTAAATTTTATATCAGCGTTATCAGAAGTTTGAATCCTCATGCCATTACCAGTCATACCAGTAAACTGCATTACATCATCTCTGATAGCTACATATTTACCACCTGACCTACCTACTCTAAATTGTTCATCTGCATCATGAATAATATCTAATTTATAATTAGGTGAACCAGTCCCAATTCCAACTCGCCCTACAGAATCAATTTTTAGTCTTAATGCTGAATTAACATCAAAAGACATATGCCCACTATCGCCATCAATGTGAGTAGAAGCACCACCAAATTGTAATTGCTGACTACTATCTAATCTTATAGCACCACTAGCCACATGAAGAGCAGTACTAGGAGATGCTGTTCGGATACCAACCTTTGAACCACTATTAGTCATAAGAAATTGTCTAGCATAAAACTTGGCTATTTCTTCAAGACCATTACTACCATTTGAACCATATATTTTTACATCTGAATATTCAGCACCATCTTCAAAGTTTAAACATTGTGCAGAAATCTTGGAATAAGTATGCGTTTCAGTTCCATTATTGCCTTTAAATTCTATATGTCCTAAAAAATTATTATCAACTACAGTTGCTCTATTAAAAGAAAAAGAAGTATTGTTATCTATAACTGCAGTTTCAAGTGTTCCCGCAGTTTTAAAAAATATTCCAGCATTAGCCGCATCAAATTTTATATGTTGATAGTTACCATTATTATAATTGTTATGGTTAATATAACCAGCGTTTGATGTCCCAGTTACTATTGTCATACCTGAATCTGCACCACCATCAATTACTAACTCATTACCTTTATTACCCATACTAGCCCAAGTTTGACCACCAGTATGAGTATTACCTAACCATAGTTTTGTGTCAATATTTGCATCTCCAGCAACATCAAGCTTAGCACTAGGCGAGGCTGTACCTATGCCAACCTCTCCAGTCTTTAAACTAGAGTGAACAACATTACCATTATTATAATGAACAAACTTGTCACCAGTATGTGTCAATTGGTAATTAACTGGTGTACCTGAATCATCAGCTAACATCTGAATGCTAAAGCTCTCTCCAGTTGATTCAAATCTTGCTAAATCTCCAGTTCCAGTTTGAGAAACATGAAGTGCTTTTGCAGGTGAGGTTGTTCCAATACCAAGATTAGAAAGCACTCCGATATTACCACCACTATTGGCTTGTAATGTAGGAGTTGCACCACTACTACCAACAATTAACGCAGAATTTCCATTATTTCCGCTTATATAAATACCAGCAGTACTACTATAAATAGAGGCATTAGCTGGGTCAAAATGTAACAGATTAGAATTACTGCCTTTCATAGTTACAGTAGCACTAGGAGAATCTGTTCCAATCCCAACTTTACCAGTACCACCATCAAGAAGAAGCATATCATCATATTTTACAGTACCATTATCATTCCATGCTTTCCAACTCATCTTTTGGTCGTTGCTCATCTGCATACTCATTAATTTTTCATTAGTACCGCCAGACCTTGTTCCCCAGTATTGGTCAGCAGTAACATGTCCATCAATAATAAAAGAAGGTTCACTAGAATAAATACGAACTGGCAGTCCACCTAAATTTTTTGATGTGTTACCAATGCCATCTGCTCCATTTTGCAATGAAGAAGTACTAACAGTAAAAGCATTATTAGTACCCATTACAAAGTTTATATCATAACTAGCTCTTGGATGATGTTCAATATTGCCATTGGCTATATGTTTTATTACTCCATGATATGGATTAGCACCTATATAAAAAGAAGGAGCTTGTATTGGACCTGATGCATCAAGCTTTGTATTAGCACTAGGAGTTTCAGTTCCTATGCCTACATTAGAACCACCAAGACCAAATATCTGATGTAAATCAGAAGCATTTTGACCAAGTATCATTTTACCATAAGTGATTGTAGACCCACCAAATGTTCTGCCAACCAAATCTAAAGTATTGGGGTCAGAACTATTAGACTTCCATACATGATTAGCATATCTAGGAGAACCTCCTGAAAAAACTAGCTCATCAATATCTATACCTTTTGCACGAAGACTTGCAGTCTGAGCAACACCACCTGAAGCAGTTACAGTTGAATTACCAATATTAATTTTACCATCACTACCAATTTCCATTGCTTCAGTATCATTACCACCAGTTCTATAATTTAATTTTAATCCACTAGTATTGTTATCAGTATGTACATTTGTAATAGCATTATAAGCACCACTACTTCCATAAGTATAAAATCCAAAATGCCCACTAGTCCCACTATACATAGAAAATTTTGGCATAGTACTAAGAATATTTCTAACTGAACTATTATCAGTAGTTTGATGGTTAATATAGACTCTTCTAGCATTAGCTGAATCGCCAAAAATTGTACTATCTCTAGATTTAATAGCATTACTTAACCCACCAATTAAATTTAAATCTCCATACCCAGTTGCATATATTTCAGCAGATGTTGAAGCAGTAAATTTTAATTTGTGACTAGTGTCACTAGCTTTTAATGGAAGTTGTATTCCATCACCGCTCATAGTTACTCTATCAGTTCCATTATCTTGAAACCTATGTGTAAATCCTCCACTTGAGCCTAATGCTTGAAGGTATAGTCCATTACCACTTGACGACCTTAGTTCATATTGAGTTTGTATAATGCCATTTACATGTAATTTTTGCAGAGGCGAGGATGTGCCGATGCCAAGACGACCTAAAATATAACTTGGGTAAGAATCACTTGCAGTTCCACTTAAATGAACATTTTTTGTACTACCATCTTGATATAATTCTAATTTACCAGCGTTATATAGAGCGTCATCTCCACCTAATATTGCAAGTAAATAATTACCTTCTACTTTTAAAGCATCTGTGTTTGTGTTAGTAGACATTGCTGTTTTAATATGCAATGGTGCAGTAGGCGAGGCTGTGCCTAGACCGACCTTGCCTGACGAATCAATAACCATTCTTGAAGTTCCGCCAGTATACCATTTCCAAGTATTACCACGAACATTTTCAGCTACAACTTGTGCGCTATTTCCGTTATTTATTGTTTGATAAAATTTTGTATCATCCCATGTTTCACCAGCATAGTAGCCAATCGAACCATGTTCTAAACTTGTATTTAATGTAGCGTTGTGTTTAAAAGAAATTTTATTTAGTATTGCACCGCCACTAGCATCTTGAGTAGTATTTTCTAATAAAAGTGGATTTGTACTTGTTGTTGAAATGTGAAGAGGTACACTAGGAGAAATTGTCCCAATACCAACACCAGTATTCGTAATTGCCATTCTATTAGCATTATCAGTTCTAAATCTTAAAAAGTCACTTCCTTCATCGCCTTGAATAGCTACTCTTCCACTATTAGCATCTGTAGTTGCGAATGTCAAAAGTTGCTGATTATCTAATCTTATATTACCAGCAGAAATATCTAATTTTTCTTGAGGCGAGGATGTACCAATACCGAGTAGTCCAGTCTTAGTAAGCCTCATTTTTTCAACATCATTTGTTTTAAAAACTACATTACCAGCAGCAGCTTCACTACTAGCACTACCACCTGATACTGATAAATCAGTTTGCCATGGACCTCTAATCATTGTAACACTATCTATAGGATTACCAAGATAGCCACTCATGCTACCATCGCCTTGTATTTCCCACTGCAATCCACTGCCATTATATATTCTAAATAACTTGTCGTTATTAGTAGTAGTATCCTTATAAATATGTAAATTAGCAACAGGAGAGTCTGTTCCGATGCCGACTTTACCATCGTTAGCAACTCTCATATATTCTGCATCAGATGCACCACCATGAATAGCAAAATAATCTCCATTAGCTATTCTTAGCTTTAAATAATTATTACTTACATCTTGTATATAACTATTGCCACTAAAAGATAATAAACTGTCAACTCTAACAGTTCCATTAACATGGAGCGTATTACTAGGCGAAGTTGTGCCAATTCCAACATTACCACCACTTTGAACAAGCATTCTTGTAGTAGCTTGAGTTCCAAAATAAATATCACCAGCTTCTCTATTCCATAAATAAGCGTGTACTCCATTAGTACCTATATGAGTACCATCATTCCCAGTCGTTCCAGTACTTGAATTTGTATAATGTGTCCAACCAGTAGTTGCTCCTGAATTGTGAACATGGTGTATTGTTGTTGGTGAGGTTGTACCGATACCGACGCTTCCTGTTGAAGTAATTCTCATTCTTTCAGCACCAGATGTCTTAATTGCTAAATGGCTTGAATACTTTAAGTCTATAAAAGCAGATTCATCTACTTGTAAACCCACTTGAAGTCCTTGACTTGTACCAGTTCCAGTTGTTGAATTTGAAAACTGCATGTAAGAAGCATTGCTATCAGTAGCATTTATTACTAATCCTCTTGTGCTAGAGGATGTATTTATTTGTAATTTACTAAGAGTAGGAGAAGATGTATTTATGCCGACATTAACATTTTCAAAATAAACTTTACCATTGCCCATTGTCAACTGAGTAGTGCCTACACGACTAAATATTTTATCATAGCCACTAAAGTGAATGTAATTGTTAGCTGGATTGATACCGCTGTTAGCTCCACCAATTATATCTGCACCAATACCTTTGGTTTCTGAATATGTTTTTAGGTGAATCCAATCATTAGTTGTAAAAGTAATGTGACCAAACGCTCCGTCATTAGAACCATTAGCTCTTTGAATTTTTATACCATCATTTGCACCCCATATTGCAAGACCAGTAGTACTATTTGAACCTGGATTTACTTGTAGTTTCCCATGAGTAGGAGAGTCTGTGCCTATGCCAGTCTTTCCATCAGTTGCTATAGTAAATGCTTTTGATACATTTTCTGTATCTATATAAAATTTACTATCAGATGCACTTGTATGTAATTTTACATCATTGCCACCACTTCTAAGGTGTAATTGTGCTTTATGACTTCCTCCATCTTCATGTATTGCTAATGTAGTATCTGCTCCATTACCATAAACTTCTAATTTCCCTTTTGTCGGAGAGGATGTACCAATACCAACATCGCCATCACTTTTAATATAAAGCCTATCTCCACCATTAGTCTTAAATAATATCCCAGCATTATCGTGATTAATTACATAAGCATTACCGCCAGTATCTTGCCATAAATCAAACCCAGTTGAGCTACCACTACTAACTTTTAAATTTGCTACATTACTTGCATTTTTTATATGCAAACCGCCACCATAGGACAAGCTAGGCGATTCTGTCCCTATACCAATATTATGTGTTAAACCATCAATAGCTAAAGCAGTTGTAGTTGAACCAGCTTTATTGGTTTGAAATCTTATATCGTGGTTAGAACCAAGTTGTTTAAAAAACATTGTTCCACCACCAAAAGCACCAGTCTGTTCTATATTACCACTATTACCACTATTATAAATTTTTATCTTAGTTTGTTGTATTGCTCCTTCTACATGAAGTTTTTCTGTGGGAGAGGCTGTACCTATACCAAGTCTTTTATTCGTGTTATCCCAAAATAAATTACTATCCCCTTCAAAATTACTACTAGAATTAGCAAATAATAATTGCCCATTTGAAGTACCTGGACTTGTTAATAATTCTTGTACTACATTACTAGAGTTTTTAAAGAATAATTTACCATCTGCATAATTAATCCCTAATTCACCATGTTGTAGTTCTCCTGAAGTTGGAGAATCTCCAGAAGTTCCACTTCTTTTAATTTTAATAGTATTAGCCATTAGAAAGTCCCACCATCCACAGTTGAGTTACTATCAAATACTGCGTTTCCATTAATTGTTGATATTGCTACATCGTTGAATACTGCACTACCAACAGAACCTGAGAATACTTCACTACTATTTGTAGCATCTGGTATATACTTAAATTTTCCATCACTATCATCCATTCCAAAAAAACCTAATTTATGAGAGCTACCATTATGCCATTTAAATTCTATTCCTCTGTCCTTATTGTCATCCGAAGAGGGATTTGTATCTCCCCCTAATGTAAAGATAGGGTCATCAATAGTTACAGTAGATGAATTAATTGTAGTAGTTGTCCCACCAACAGTTAAATTACCTTGTATTGTAACATTATCAGGCAGACCAACAGTAATCGTTCCGTTATTCTCTGCTACAGTTGTCTCATTTGCAGTTCCTGAGAATGTGGCAGTATTTCCTAATGTAATCCCCGTGGAATTGCTACCATCACTTACATTTACTAAAACTTTTGAAGGTTTAATTCTTAATGCATCACTATTTAGTTCAATACTATCATTATCAGGATTTACCGATAAAGCGTGATTTGATAGACTTAATCCATTACCTGCGACTCCACTAGCCAATGCAAGTACTTGACTATTATCGTTTGCATTTCCACTATTATCTGATAATGTAAAACTAGTAGAATTAGGTAATAAATCTGTTGCTAGAGGGATATGATAAGCTTCAATAGTCCCAGTACCATCATTTTCCCTTCCAATATAAAGCTTTTTGCTTCCTTGTATAAAATTAAGTTCACCTGCTAAAATACTATTATTTGAGGGAACATTAGATGCATTATAAGCAGACCTTTTAATTGTGTTCCTATTTAAAGGAGTTGTGTCAGTTCCTCCATAAATTGTACCTGAAACTCCACTAACTACTATTTCATTCCAAGTACTATCTGTTCTTATATATAATTCATCTGTATCTGTCTTATACCATATATCTCCCTCAGTCATCGGATTTGGAGCAGATGTTTGAGCCGCTGTTCTTGCATCTAATAGTTGTAAAGCATCATTAACATTTCTAGCAGTAGAAATTCTACCAGTTAAATCAACTGAAATTGCCCCTGCTTTTACATTAAAACTATCTTGAGTTTTAGTAGCATTTTGAGTGCCTACTGCTTTAGTAGAACTAGCATTTGTTACTTTAGCGGTTATAGCCATTATGCGACTGATGTAGTAAATGTATCTGTTAGCGAAGTAGCCGCGTTAGATATAACTACATCTCCTTGTATTTGTCTTACATATGTATCTGGGTCTGTACTTGTATCTTTTTCAAGTAATTCCCAATATCCCTCAAATGAATCAGTAAAGTGTTGAGTAGCTTCAGCAGGCAATTTGATATTAACAGTATTCTCACTTCTATCAGCTACAATATCACAATGTATTGCAGTTATTGAGTCATTAGATTGCCAAGCATCACTTCCTCCTCTCGTACCTAAAGTCCCAGTAGTTTTTTTAGGACCTGTAAATGTACTCCTACTTTTGTCTTTTACTATAATAGCGACATAAGACATTGTAGCAGACATTATATGAGTACTATCAAAAGTTACTATATTCTCAAAGTTGTGACCTTGTAAGATTTGAATATCTTGATATGTTTCATTATGAATCATGTATTATTACTGTCATTACTGCGCCAGAAGAAGCTAATTCACAAGAATGTATTGAACGAATAGTTTTCGTATTAACTACACTCTCTAAGTAATCAGAAACCTCTTTAGCATATGAACCTGCAATAGTATCAGCGCTACTATCCACTTTGTTATGGACAATAACCTTAGTTATTACTGCGAAATTTGCCATAGTATTCTCCTATTAAGTTAATACAACAACTTCCATAGCTGCTGCTGTTCCTGCGTCTGAAAATGTAATAGTTTGGTTTTTAGGCATTGGTAAAAATATTGCCTCTCCACCCTTTAATTTACAAATTATATCATTAGCACCAGTAACAGTAACTAAGACATCGTTTGCCGTAGCTCCAATTTTATTTGTAGCAGAAGCGTCATAATTAAAACCAGTGTGCTTTATCCAAAGACCTTGAGCACCACTATCGACTGCAAAAGTATTTGAACTATCACCACTTTGATAAGCATCAGCTTTCCCAGCTTCCCAATTCGGTGTTGCCACTGCACTACCATCCCAAGCCGTAGAAGAACTTCCTCCTCCTAAACTTCTTCCAATTTCTTGGTCGACAACATCTAAAGTTTGACCCTCATATGTTGTGGATTGTATAGGAGTTACACTTACCGCATAATCTATTCTTGCCATAATATTTCCCTATTTTACTGCATATGGGCTGACTGCCTGAGCAACATATGCATGATTTTTATTACTTTCATTGTCAGCCAATTTATTAAAAAATTCTCTCATAAAATACTCTTTAGCTTGAAGATTTCCTTCTCTTTCTGCTAAATAAGCTTTTACATAATCTACTACTGCTAAAGATAACATTCTATTAAGATTTACATGACTAGATTCTGTCGGATTCGTAACCTCAGTAAGACTAGAATTTGAATCAGGGTCTTCTTGAACAAAAGGCTTATTAATAGCCGTATATTCAATTCTTAATCCATTTGTTATTGTTTCATCAGGATATACTATTGAATGCCAACCAGAAGTACTTATTCTTCCTTCTGTATCTGTATCTTTAGCTGGAGTTCTCCTATATCTCCATAGTCTTAATGTTTTCCCATGAAGTCTATAAACAAAATTTCTAGCGGTATCAAAACTCATTACGGATTTGTATCCTCAGTTACGTTAGGTTCTCCTGTTAATCTAGCAATTCTTTTATATTTATCATCATCTTCAGTATCTAATATACTAACACTTTTTAAAGCAACTAAATCAGTAGGTAAGTCATAATCTCTAGTATTTTTAGTAATAGTTTGTTTAGCAACTTTTAAATTTTCTTCTGAGTTAGATTGTATCCTCATAACTGCATCTTTTACAAAAGCTATTACAAGATTCGTATCTCTAGAATTTGCTCTTTCCATAATTTCTAATATTGTCATGAAGTTTTCCCTTGCTCTCGTCTTTGACTAGCTTGTTGTTGTTCTGGAGCTACTACTGCACCAGTAATTGCTGATAATTCAGATACTGCTCTCTGGTAATAATCCCTAGATGAGCTAATAGAAACTTGACTTTTTTGTGCATATAATTGAGATGCTTGTATTTTAGTACCTGCTTCCTGCAAATATGAATTAGCTTCTGTCATATCTAGTTGAAACTTACCGCTTTTAGCTTGTATTAAACTGGAATAATTATTTATATCAAGAGTAAATTGTTGTATATCTTTTTGTAATTTAGTTGATTCTTTTTGAAGGTCAGCATTGAACTTTTGAATCTTTGTTCCAAATTCTGAAGTTTCTTTCTGAAGCTCAGCTTGATACTTGGCAATTCCTGAATTTATTTTCTGAGTTTCTTTTTGAACTTCTGCACCATATTTTTGTACATCAGTCCCAATTCTTTGTGATTCTTTACCTAATTCAGCTTGATAGGAATTTATTTCCATACTAACTCTTTGAGATTCTTTCTGAAGAGAAGAATTATATTTTGCTACGCCAGAGCTAACTCTAGAAGATTCCTTTTGTACATCAGCTTGATAAGAAGCAACTTGAGTATTAAATAATTGAACTTCTTTTGCTAAATCTGCTTGATACTTTTGCAACTCACCATTATATCTTGCAATTTCTTTATTATTAGCTTGTGCATATCTTGATACATCAGCATTTAATCTTGCAGATTCTTTTTGAACCTCTGATGCATATTTATTAAGGTCTAGAGTAAAAACTTGTATAGATTTTTGTAAATCAGCTTGATATTTAGCTAATTCTGAGTTTTGACGTTGAGTTTCTTTAGCTAATTCAGCTTGATAGTTATTTATATCTATATTTGCTTTAGCAGCCTCTCCTTGTATCTCAGCAGTGTAAACTTCTATTTCTTTTTGATAAGATTGTATATCTTTAGCAATTTCTTGTTGAAATTTATTTAAACCAGAAGATACTCTATTAATTTCTGTTTGTAATTGTAGATTATATTTTTCAGCTTGTCTCTGAGAAGATGCAACTTCTTTCTGTAGTTCATTAGAGTACTTAGAAACTTCTGTTTGGACTCTTTGAGACTCTTTAGAAACATTTTGTTGATATTTATTAATTTTTGATGTTGCTTTTTGAGTTTCTTTTTGAAGCTCTGCACCATATGCATCAGCCTCAGTTTTAGACTTTTGAGCTTGTTTAGTAACTTCCGCTTGATGTTTTTCAAGACCATTTTTAACTCTTTGTGTTTCTTTATCTACTTCTTGTTTATACTTTCCTAGTTCTATTTGAACTCTTTCAGCTTCTTTTTGAACCTCATTCTGATATTTTTGAGTTTCACTTGATACTCTTTGAAATTCTTTTTGTAACTCTGCTTGATATTTTTCTATTGAAGAACCAACCCTTACTTGTTCCTTCTGAATTGCTTGAGTATATTTTTCCATTTGAGATTGCATTCTATTACGCTCTTTTTGGACTTCATTACTATAATTAGCTATATCATTTTGATATTTATTTACTTTTTGATTCACTTTAGTAGAAAATTCTTCTAATTTAGTTTTTTCTTTGTTAATAGAAGCTGAAGCTCTATTTATTTCTTGAGCCGCGGTATTTATAACAACTGAAGCCATTTCAACATCTTCATCGTCTATCCATCCTTGAGCATTATCAATCTCATTACTTAATTCACTACCATCTATTAATTTCTCAGCCTTATCCATAGCGTCATCGGCTCCAGATAGAACCATACTATGACTAAGTTCTGAAAAAGTAGGAATAGTTTGAGATATATTAAAATCTGATGGTAATGTTTCAGCTGGTGCAAAATCATTTGGTAATGGAGTCTCAACATTAATAGCACTAGGCAAAGATGTTGAAACTATAAAATTAGAAGGTAATGAAGACTCTATATTAAAATCCGATGGAAGAGAAGAAGCTACATTAAAAGATGGTAAAGGAGATGAAACAACAATATCATCAGGTAGAGATTCTCCTATTACCATTTCTGAAGGTAATTCTTTTGTAAAACTAAATGTTGGAAGAGATTCTGTTACATTAATATCACTTGGAGGAACTGCATTTATCGATATACTAGGTAATGATTTAGAAAAAGAACCTGATGGTAAAGATGTAGATACATTAATAGAAGTTGGAAGACTACCTGAGAAACTAAATGAAGGTAGACTAGTTGAAGGACTTACAAAAGAAGATGGCAATGCTTCAACAAATGAAAATGAAGGTAACGAAGAACCAACAGAAATATTACTACTTGGCAAAGTTTCACTTATACTAAAATCACTTGGTAGAGAATCAGCTATTGAAAAACTTGGAAGCTCTTTAGTTAGTGTTATATTACTAGGTAATAATGAAGAAATAACGAAATCAGACGGAAGAGAACCACTAAAACTAAATGTAGGTAAACTAGTGCCTACACTAAATGAGAGTACTTTATTAGGAATATTAATAGTAGATGAACCATCAGTTGCTTTTGTAGGGTCAAAAGAAGAAGCAGTAACCTTATCTCTATAATTCTTTAATAACCCTGTTGCACTAACTACTTCGTCTATCTCTGTTTTACATAAATCTCTATATACACTACTTAATCTTAAGAAGTCTAACGACCCTGCATAAAAAATAGCAATATTTTCATACTCAGTTAATATCCAAGAATCATCATTTTCATCTATAATAGGTGGAGCAGAATATACTATTACTCCTTTATCTCCAGTCCCAGAATTAACTGTAGTAGTAGATGACTCACCTAACTTTGTATATGTATAAGTACCAACTCCATCATTATAATCAGGGTCTGGTTTAATAAAAATCTTTCCTCCTAACTTATAAAACTTAGGAAATATGCTTGTAGCTTTTAATAAACTATTAGATTCATCAAATATATGTATACTATTGTCAGGTGATTCTTCAGCTACTCTTTTTTTAGGATTTCCATTGGCATCTGTGCCATCCCATCTATATACTGCTAAAATCTTATCATATGCAATAGTAGAACCCTTGCCTATTTTATTTACTCCACTAGAATCCCTACCTACGATTTCTGTCTCTGTAGCTACAGTCCATAAGAATTTCTCAGGTAAGGCTGCTAGTATAAACTTAGCACCTGCGTTTACATATTCAACAAGAAAACGAGCTTTTGTATTGTTGCCCGTAATGTTATTAACTCTTTCCCAAATTTTCATATTACCTCACAATACGGGTCAGGGCGTAAGCAGAAAGGAGGCGAATAAACTCACGACCCATCCCCGTATATTACTAGATTGGATTATTTCCAAACTGCGTGTGATTCTGGCATCTTCCACTCGAATCCAGCTTCTGTAAGAATCATATCAACACGTTTATCAGTTCCAGTATTCTCTAGAGATTGTACTCCAACATAAATCGATGTATCACGATTAATGCCGTTTCCAACTAGAGGACGGTATCTGACGTTATTCATGTTAACTCCTAGAATCTTAACATTGCTTCTATCAAGTGCAACATTCCTAGTTACATTCATACTTCCTAATGGAGTACTAATGGTAGTAACATCAAGTCCTAAGACTTTCTTACGACCAGTGATAGCTAAGTCTGCGCTAAACTGAGAATCAATACTCACGTTTTGCGAGAAGTAACCACCTAGTTTATGTAACCAGTTGTAGACTTCTGTATCACAAAAGTAAACAGTAGCTTTTGAGCTATTATATCTAGGGTCAATGTATGAAGACATATCATCCATGAAATTGTCTACATTTTTACTTGTAGACCATGAGAATACGTTTCCATAATTAACAATATAATCAACAGCTCCTTGAGTATGTTGTACTCCACTACCATCTGTATATTGTGAACCGAAGAGAGCAGTCTGTTCGATTTCCCACTTATGCTCGATAAGTTTGTCTCTCCAAACACGAGCCCATTCATTAGGTTCGTATTTAAGGACAGTTGCACGAGCAGTATTGGTCATACCAAACTCAGACCTAAAGATTTGAGTCTGTCCATAACCAGTACTATATGGATTATCTTTCCATGTCTTACCCATTAAAGAAGAACCTTCTTCATATGAGTTACCTACAACATAACATCTCTTAGCTTCTAAATCGCTAGAAATAATTTTGTCATAAGCTTGTAAGACTGGTGCGTTACTTGAAAAAGAAGTAAACTCACCGCTAGCTGCTTTAACTACAGTACCTGTTACCAACTTTGCCTCTGCTACACCAGTAATTGCTTCTTGTGCACCTACTGATGATATTTTAATCAGAGTATAATCACTTACTGCAGTTCCACCACCAGTCGTAGCTGATAGATTAACTTGGATTATTTGGTTTGGTAATAGGAATTCAGGAGCTGTTCCAGCCGCTCCAATTGCAATAGCACCAGATGATTGTCCGTGAATATTCTGTATATTACCAGCTGATTCATAATCAGTAGCCATATATAGTTTCACAGTATCACCTACTGCCATTGATGCATCACCGCCATGAGCTGTTAATGTAGCATCGTCATAGACTTTTGTTGAGCCTGTTTTGATTTGAGCTACTACATAACAGTAGCGTTTCATCCATGATTGACGTTTCTCCGTAAATTTAAACGAAGGGTCGTCAGTTGGTCTTTTACCTACCTTGGATACCAATCGGAAAAAAGGTGTTTGGTCAATAGCCAATTCGCTGAATCTTTCAGCAAAATTATATTTTCTCCGAAGGTCACCTGTGGAAAGTGAAGAACCATTAAATACACCATATCCTTCGTCTAATCCCGAACTATGTTTTAAATGTAAGGGATGGTCACCCGGATAGGTGGCATCTGATTGTGCCATAGTGTGTACCTTTTGTGTTTTATGTCTACTCTATGGCTGTTCGACTTTTAGCCAAGTAGACGGTTAATTGACTCACCGCCTAGTAATTGGTCGAACACTGCATCATCTGCTGATTTTTCTTCTGTGGCTGCTCCGCCTGTAGATGCTAACGATTGAGGTCTTCCTTGTACATTTCGCACTTGGTTTGCAACCTCTTGTTGAGCATTTTGTCTTATATTCTTATCTCTATTTTCTCTGTTCTTAAGGTAATAAATGTCTTCTAAATCGAGTTTCTTATCTTTAGCAAATCCTACTAAATCTTCCCATTCTTCTTGGGACATATCATGTCTTTGCCTAAAATCACTCTCACTAGTAAGTCTTTGATTTTCGGAGCGTTGTTTTGATGAAAAATCTGACAACCTTCTTTGAACCATACCATCTATTGTCGCATTAAGAACACGAGCAGAATCAGAGCTTGGATTATCAAAGGCTTCGTTGCCATCAAAGATAAAATCTTCATCTAATTGCAGTTGTTCTTTCATACTAGTTGGTGCGTTTCCACCACCCTCAAAATAATTCCTCACATGTTGAATTAAATTAGGGTCTTCTTTCATTGCGTCTAATATAGGCATATACGGTTCTATTTCGGATAAGCGACCATTTAGACGCTTCGCTTCCCTACTAGATGCCGAATACCTTTGCTGAAGATTGTCTGCTTCTGTGTTATTAGATGCTTGTGCTTCAGCACTCTCGACAGGACTCTCGGTTGGCTTGTTATTGCCACCTTCGGAGGTTCTCTGTGTTGAGGGTTCATCATATATTGCACCATTCGTACCTCTGTCAAGTGCCTCAAAAAAGGCATTGGAGTCGTCTGGCGCTGTTTCTGATGTTTCTAATTGCATAATGTCTACTTCAGGGGACTCTTGTTGAGTGTTGTCCTGTTCAGTTTTTTCCATTATTATCTGCTCCTTTTCTTTAATTTAAAACTTTTCACCTGTTATAATCAATGCTATTCTTTAGGTTTTGAAGAATCTTTTGCCTTATCCATCTCTCTTCTCATGTCTTTTCTAAATGTATCCATTTCAGTTTGCATCATTCCTCGTAATAATTTTTGTTGAGCCTCTGTATTTAATACATCCTTACGAACTTCCATTTCCCCAGTTTTGATTTTGTCTTTTATACCTGCTTGTACTAATTGACGTTCTAGAGTTTCAATAGTTCCATCTTTATCTTTAACTGCTTCTTCCATTTGTTCTAATTGACCTTTTAGTTGTGCATATAAAGATTTTCTCTTTGCAATATTCTTCTTATTTCGCACATCTGTTTCTCCTAACATTGCAATATCGTCAATAAGACCAGCTTGAAACCATCTGAAGTATTCTTCTAACAATGCCCACCTATTAAGAGGTAATGAAGAACCAGCCACTACACGAATATCAAATTTAGCTCCTTCATAATCCATCCATTTCCCAACTGCTTCACCATAATCGTTATAAATTGGAATATTAATTTCAACATCTTTCTCTTTAGCGGCATCCGCAGCTTGACCAGCTTCTGGTTGAACAATTCTAAATACTTTATTAGCAGTATAGGTTTTTTGAGCTATTTCTTTAAATACTCTTCCTAAATGCTCTAAACAAGGTTCTACAATATTAGTCATCCAAGCTTTAATTCTTCTAGTACCATACTCATCATTAGCTAGTAACCCTCTATATGTATCAGGTTGCTCTTTAGTATTACCCATCATTGATGAATAAATACCACTAATATATTCCATATCTTGCTTACCCTCTTGAGTAATTGTATAGAAAGCATTATTAATAGCTGCTGGTTGAACAGGAGTTGGAGCTTCAAATCCTTGTCTATATTTAAGTAATGCACCTGCAGAAGATGAATATTGTTCCCACTCCTCCTCAGGGATAGAACCCTCTTGATAAATCCATCTAAGATTAGAAGCGAGATTAGCATTATGAATCATAATTTGATGTGCTTTATTCACTTCTTGTTGTTTACCAATTAAAGGGACAACTGCTGACATTGGATATGGTGTCCCAGTATACATATATGAAAATGGAATAATAGGATACTCAGAAATAGGTAATACATACTCATATAAGAAAGTATCTTCTCCAACACTACAAGTAAGCTCTATTCTAATTTGATGAAATCTATTTTCTTCAATAATTTGTTTAGCTACTTCTTTATTCTTAACTAATATCTTATATTCCTCTTCACTTACAATATTAGTTTCTGTTCGTGATGCCGCCTCCTGCATTTGAGACATTAGTTGCATTTCTTGTTGTGCTATTGCTTCTTGGATATCCTTTAATATTTTTTGTTTTTCTAACTCTGCTCTTTCAGGAATTATTTCTCCTCTTTGAACAGCTTCGTCTAGTTCATTTGATTTTTCTTGGATTTGAACTTCCATTTCAGCTTTAAATTCACCTAATTGACTTTGAACATCAGCTTGTATTTGCTTCATTTCTTCTTCAGTAGGAGGAACAAGCATAAGTAAATTATAAAATGGAACTCTTATTTTTTTATAGCACTCATAAAAAGGTAAAACTTCATCATCTTCACCAGATGGAACATATGTACTATCTACATCTTCTGAGATAATACTATCTCTATCACCAAAATCAGTTTTTGAAAAACTCATTTGGTCACTTCTACCCGCTGCTTTTTCTATTTTAGCTTTATAATCAGGTAATAAAAGTTTTAATTGTGTTTTAGATAAGTTTTTACGAATAATTAAAAAAGTAGCATCTCTCATTAAGAAGTCTCTACTCATTGGGTCTACAAATACATCAAAAGGTTCTACTCTTTTAAATGATACTTCACCTTTACCTAAATCAGCATTTTGGTCAATATCGACCATAAAATAACCAACACCTTTAGTTAATGCATCGAGTATTACATTGCTATAGATTGATTTTCCATTTGAAAGATACCAACAATACTCTGCAATATCAGAATGAACTTGAGCAATATCAGCATCACTACCTTCAGCTCCAACTGCTTTCCATTTAGGACTATTTGCAGTTACAAAGTATTTCATTATTTCAATAATCGGTGTTATACGATTAATAATAAAATCTGGCATCCCAGAGTCTCTTAAAGCGTCTTTTTCCTCTGTAGATAATTGTTCGTTTAAATAAAAATCATATCCTTGTTGAGCAACGTGTTGCCATTTATTTCTTTGAGCAGTATTAGAACGCTCCCATAATGCATGATTTTCACCTGCTTTAACTTTAAGACTTTTTCTTGCCACCTTTACTCTTCCTCTTGTTTACATTCATCGCAAACACCATTTAATGCTTGAGATATTGGTTTATCACATTCAATACAATGAAAAGGCATTGGCATTAGTCTATCAACTCCACATGGACTAAATCGTCAAATGAATTATCTGCAATTTCGCCATCGCTATCCCAGTCGCCGCCCCAACGAATTTTAACACCCATTTCATAAGCAATTCCTCTAAGCATACCTCCCATGTAATGAAATCTTTCTCTATCTTCCCAATCAATTGGGTAAGGAGCTACATCAACTGCTTTTCCTTTTAGATGTTTAGAGTATTTTGTCTTACTCGCTCCTTTTTTAACTAATTCTTCTTGCCTTTCTTTTGTTCTAAGACCTTCAATAATTGTTACATCCATAATTTTTATGAGCTTATTCAAAATTTTAACTAATGAATTATCTACTCCTTCGAGTCTTTTTTTAGACCTTTTCCCAAATCTAGGCATTTATCGACTTCCTTTATTGTATTCTTTAGTTTTAGCTTTTAACATTTCAGTTGCTCTATATTTCTTAGCACCTTGAACACCTAAAGTATCTTCTGGTATAGTCCACATATAATCTCTATAAAAATCTTTTTTTGCTTTTTCATTAGCATCAAATAAAGAATCAGCTCTTCTATCATTTATAAATTCTTTCATTCTACCTAGCCTAGTTCTACTATGTCCACCATATATCCCATCTTCTTTTAATAAATCTCTATCTGGGTACATTCCAATCCCAGTAGAGTCATTTGTGTAGGCATTTACCTTCTTTTGAAAGTTTAGAACAGATTCATTAGATGTTATATCTAAATTTTTTATAATACCTTCTATATTTCTTAATTCCGGGTCCATTACGCTACAATCCAGCTTTTAGCTTTTCTTTTTGGTTTTATCCACTTTCTTTCCTTATCTTGTTGATAATTAGGCGGATATGAGTGCAAATTTGCATAATAAAGGCTTTCTATGGTGTCATCATGTGCCATTCTCGGACCAAAAGTAACAATTTCATTGCTTAAATCAAACATATTTTCCCTTATATGTACAGTTCCCATGCTAAATCTACCGCTTAAACCACTATAAATGCGATTTCTTTTATTAGTGCCACCAGGTTTTTCAGGAATTACTGCTATATCAAATCTATTTAATCTTCTTCTTTCATCATTTAAAGCTTGAAATATACTTCGGTTCATAGCAACATCTTCTACGGTCGCAGATGAACATTTGTACTTATCGTACAAATCTATGATATAGTCTACGACCCCTTTTTTATCCATTAAGTCGCCACTAACTTTTTTAGCTCCAATAGTTGGGATACTTCGGTGTCGCTCGTACTCAAGCACATAGAGATTATTATCAACATCGACAGCAATAACCATAATAACACTAAAATCACTTTCTTTTGTGTCAATATCTGTTGCTGGGTCGCATCCAATGAACGTATTAACCGGAGTACTTTCGCCGTTAATGACAATATAATTGATTCCCTCTTCATTTCTATAATATCCTTCCCAATCTTTTATGTGTTCTCTTAACCATACAGAATCCTCTGCTGATTGTACCTCCATCATATATTCTTGATAGAATTTAGATGGTGTACCTGAATCTTGGTAGAATTTCTTTTTTTCTTCTAGTTTTTTTATAGGAAACCATGAATCCCATAGGGGAGTGCCATCTTTTTGAATAGCTTTATAAGTAATTACTCTCCAAGAGAACTCTTTATCAACTTTTCCTTTTTTGGCTCTTTCGTAATTAATAATAAGATTATTGATAAAACTATCGTAATGAACAGGAGTCCCATTAACACGAAGCCTACCAGTATGAGGCTCAAGGGCGGGATAAACAACAGCGGTAACAAGATTAGCATTTTTAGCTCTAGCTTCAGCCGTGATTGTGTTTTGTTCGTGTTCAAAGTCATCGAGGATGATGAGGTCGTATCTTCTATGCAATTTCGCTCCTCCCCGTATCCCAGCGACATTACTCTTGGAAATGAGTTTACACCCATTGCTTAACTCTATATCTTCTTCTGTCCATTTTCTTCCTTTCAAAGCACCAAAATAATATTTAATACTTTCATTATATTCAAAATGATACTTGATATAATCCATATTACCTACAGATAATTTTTGAGTAGCAGCTACCCAAGCATAGAAATGCATATCGTCTTTTTCAGTAAATACGAAATCTTTTATAATAGAACATTTAGTAAGGACAGTTTTACCATGTCCTCTAGGTAAAATAATTGCTAATTGTTTTGTATTATGGTCATCAATAGAATCTGCCATCTCATAATGAAATGCAGGAGTTTCACTTCTCAGGAAATCGTCAGGTAAAAATAATTTACCAAATGCAATCAAGTCACTATGTGCAAGTTGCAATGCTTCTTCAGCTTGACTTATATTTCTTGAATTTATATTAGCCATTATTCTTCTTCATCATTAGGTTTATATTTTTCATCTAAAAAATCACCAAACTTTTTTATGTCACCTTTGTAGGTTATATAATCACCAACAACTCTATCTATATCATCAAGTCTAGAAGACATTATTTGAGTATGATTAACTAATCCTTGAATTGCTTTTACAATCTCACCTTTTGTAATACCTTTACGTTTTATCATCTTTTACGACCTCCTTGTCCTCTATAAGATTTATAACTTTTTTTTGTACCTCGACCAGAACCTTGTCTTGTTTTTTTCCCTTTTTTTCTTTTAACATAATTAGCATTCTGGGTCATTTTGTATTCCTTTGAACTTATTTTCCAATTGAATTATTTTACAAGAAAGATAAACACAAGCATCTAATAATTCTTCAAGTGCCTCATTTACAAATTCTCTATCATCATTTATTAATATTTCTTCACCATATTTCTTAGCACCCTCGTCTAAACGAGATTTTATTTTTTTCATTACTTTTTCGTTGATTCTTTCCATTTCTTCCTCAAGTATGTTAAATATTCACAAGCATTTTCAGGATTAAATATTGTAGTAATTAATCTATTATCATCGTCAGCATATTGTGGGTCAATAATTGTTACTGGGCAATTGAATATATTTTTATCGTCAAGACCAAGCCTATCAGCATATTCATCTATAATTTTAAAAGAAGCGACTTGTAGTCCATGACTAATTATTCCACTAGCAGGGTCTTTAAGAACTTGATAACCCGAAACATGAGTATGCCCAGAAGTAAGTATATGGTCACGCCAACCCATTTGAATTGCTTTAGAAACTCCATGAGCAGTATTCCACATACTATTTCCCTTAAAAGTGTGACGAGCATTGATACGAATCTCTTTTCCATTAGGAAATTTTAAATTCATTCTAGCACCATGACGCTCAAATACGCCCTTATGGTCTCTCATTATAAATTCTAGAGGGTCACCATCACCTGACCAGACATCGTGGTTTCCTGCTACCAAATAGAGCCATTGAACCTTACTTACAAAGTACTCAGTAAGCCTCCAAGACTCTTTAGCGGTAGTTGATTGAGCTGAATAAAGCCTAGCTAGTCTTCCAATCCAATTATTTTGTATATCACCTAAATTCCCTGCAAACATACCTTCCGTTTGGTTAATTATGTCTGTATAGTGTAGAATTTGTGCTATATCTGTTCCATCATCGTCTACATGAGGGTCTCCAAAGTGTGCAATGCCTATCGGACCTTTTGTTCCAATTTCAATGTCTATAAGAGTCTTTTTAGTCTTATTTTCTATAGTTCTTTGAAATTTTTGCTTTCTCCAATCAATGAGAGTGTCAATTGGCACTTCAGGGTCTTCATCATGGTATTCTTTTACTTCAAACTCAGCTTCGTGAATTATTTTAGGATTTAGTGTTTTTTTATAACAAGAATAGCAAAACCATCGTTGTTTTTTAGAATTTTTCCAATATTGCCAACCGTCTTTCCTCATAGCTCTACCTCCACAAGTCGGCTTTGGACAAGCTATTAAACGACCATCGTCATCTTTTGTAAAATCATCTATAGCCATTATTCTTTTTTCTCCGCAATCATTTTACGCTCAACATTTGCTATTTGGTCTGGAGTGAATCCACTAAATAGACCAACAACACCTTGTTCAACTTTCTTTACTCCTCCTCCTAACGTACCAATTGCTTTTCCAAGTTCCTTTAAGGATTGCAAGGCAATATTCTCGTCAGTAGAAGTTTCAGCTAATATTTTAAGATTTCTAAAAATGTATTCATGGTCTACACCAAGCTCTTTGGCGACATCCATTACACTCTTTTCTACTTCTTTCATTACTCTCTCCTGCTTTAAAAGCACAGCAGCTTTATTTTTAGCTTTGTTATGGTTTAATTCTCCATAGGCATCCATATAGGATTTAACTGCCCCCATACCTACGGCAACATTTGTAGCAAATAGTTTTTCTTTTTTAGTTACATTCGCTCTTTGCTTAACTCTTTTGTTGGTATCTTTTATATTTTTACTGAATGTGTATCTATTTGGATGTAGGTCAAAATCTGTATCCATAAATGTATTTTTGTGAATGAGGAATGTCCCAACGATTGTTCTTACCCATCCTTTGGCATATGTGTAATTTTTTCTATCTGAGGGATGATTGATTTTGTGGGATACCTTTAAAAGTTGAACAACTCGATTATCATCTGATAATACCCATTCACCTTCTTTTGCATTTTTCCAATCATTGGATAATTCAGAAGTTGGGTTATGTTCTTTGAAGTCTTGGACACTATCGTAAACGATATGTTCTATGTCCTTAATCTTTTTTGATTTCACCTAGTTTTAATCTTTTATCTTGAAGTTGTAACCAAATACTATCAATTAGCTCAGACACAGGCTTTGGGATGTGATATACCACACCATCCACTTCGATTGATTCTAAATTTGTAATACTAGCCAGTTTAGTTAAAACCTTATCCTGTTCTTCAACTGATAAATTTGTAATATTTTCCATAACTTCTGACATCTATTTAATCTTTAAATTGTATCTATTTCTTTCTTTTTCTTTTTTTCTTTTATATTACTTTTCTTTTTTTCTTTTTCTTTCTTTATGATTTCATCAGCCATTTTTCTTGCCAGAATTACTACTTCATTTTGATTTTCTTCACGGGCTTTTTTCTCTGTCCTAGCGACTCCCGTAGTTGCCTCTTTTCCTGATAATTGTTTAGATGTAATATAACTCATAGGCGAATATATACCTATGCCCAGGTTCTTTTCAAGAAAAATTGTAGGATTTTGATACTCCCTCTTATTTATCTTGTACACCCCCTAGTAAGGGTTTTTCCTTATTAGGATTTACGTTGTAATTGATTTTTAAGAATTTACTTTTTGATGATTAATTAACGGAGGAAACATGAGTTTAAGAATACAGGGAGGCAGAGACTTCCCAACACGTATCAACCTCAATGGTCTAAAGAGTGTAGATAAGAAGAGTATGGATACTCTATCTGCTATCATGCTAGCCAAAGCCGCGAGTCAAGGTTCATTTGAAGACGTCGCCGCTCTATGGGCAGGTGTGAATAGTAATGCTAACATATCTCAACCAATTGAAGAGTTGACAGCAGTTGTCGGTCACTTACTAGAGATGGTAGGAGGAGACAAGAAATAACTTTATGGCATCCATTGAACGCAGAGGAAACCTATCTTTAATATGGTAGTGCATCTCTTGACGTTTCACGTGGTTTGTTTGGGCAGAGCAGTCTTATGGCTGTTCTGTCCTTGTTATTATGATGTTATTCTTATGTTTATTGTATAATACAAGCAGATAATGGAAAGATATAAATACTCTATTATTAGTATAAAATTACATATAACTTGGGCATAAACTTAAAAAGGAGGGAACATGACCAATATTCTACTTAAATCACATACTTACACCATTAATCTGGGCAATGTACAGGCTATTCGTAGTCTTACATTTGACAATGGTATGATAGGTACTAGATTCATGTTAAAGGACAACTATGTAGTGCAGATAACCTGTGATTACGATGATACGATGAAGCAGATTTCCAATCATCTGCGTAGGCATCCAGGTGTTCCTTTGTTAGTACTGGACTATTGATTTTAAAACCTTGTGAGTAGTATAGGATAAACTCTCAATTTACCTCTTGTGTGTTGTAAGAGCTTCAACTTAATCTAAACCAGAGCAAGAGATAATATTTATTATTTGTATAGTACAAGAGTATTTAGGCAGTACTTATGAAATTCTGGTGGCATTCATGGTAAAACATAGATATAGAGTCCAACAGTCATATATGAGCAAGGTAACCATAATATAAGAATGTAAAAGTGGTCGCAATTACATCGCCTTATTCTGCCTATAAATTTTAATGAATTGCACTTGATATGTGTAACCATCTTAATATAGTAGAGTACTATAAGAACTATCTTTAGTACCTTCCTATTTATGCTATTGCCACTAATATATTGGTATGCATAAGAACGATAACAGTTGTAGTGACTGTAGTATGTGTAACAGGGTCTCCTAAAGAGATGTGGTTCATACAAGCAATGTTAAGCTATCGTTAGGTCGTATAATATATATTCTCTATTACCGAAGAAGCTGAAGAGCCATGTATCGGAGGATTATAATCGCTTATAGATTTGTTTAGCTAACACTTACTATAAGTTATCCTACGCAATGTAAACACCGTGCTAAAGGGTGCATTGTTATATTAAGACCGTAACGGGTATATCTAACCAACGGGGACAGGTGCAATTCTAACTTTAAAGAGGCAATGATAACGAGTCTAGTTCCCAAGCTCGAGCTGAAGTTACTAATACGATGGGAGTAACCTTTACTTCGTAGTTGCCTCTAAATTTTTAAAATAGGAGAGTAAATAAATGATAGAATCATGGATTATTGTAGGTACATGCTTAGTTGCATGGGGAATATTTAATCATTATCAATTAAAAGAGTAGAAAGAGGTAATAAATGAGTATGTATATAACTAGATGCAGAATAGATGATAGAGGCAGGTTAACACTACCTAAATCATTTCTTGACGCTAATGGACTGTGTGAGTATACTATGGTATATCTTCAAGCAGTAAATGGTTCAAAGAATACTGCAAGACTTGTATTTGACAAGGAAAGGGAAGAAAATGAACAAAAAGATAAAACAATCTAAGAATAGTATTGGTGAGCAAAAGATTAAAGCTGATATTATATTAAATGCGTGGTTAAACTATTGTAGACAGTCGCCTGTTTATAGAGCTATGGAGTATATTGGACTTAGATAATTAAAGAGATAGCGACTCTAACAAAAAGATGAAGGGAGGCACTATGCCTAGAATACGTAAAACAAAGGATTATGGTCTATTTACTCTTGAGGACTGGAATAGAGACATAAAGCCTAATCACTTAGCTGAGATAGTTAACAATATTAAAGCTATAGGTAATTTAACTGATGTTAATCCAGTTATTGTATTACCACTTAACCCAGCTTATAAAGATGATGAGTATCCAAATGGTAAGCATCCTGTATATGATGGGCAGTACAGATTCACTGCTTGTAAAGAACTTGGTGAGTCTATTCATTATGTTGTTGATGAACATGAAAGGTTAAAGCCGTGGAATGTGGCTTCTATACAACAACAAAACAGATGGAATTATGATGATTACGCTAAACACTATGCTAACTTAGGTCACAAGAACTATAAAATGTATTGTGGTATTAAGCGAAGAAGTGGATGGAGTCATAACTCATTGATAATGTTATTTATGGGGAATACTAAAGGTTCTCAAATAGCATTTAAGACAGGTGGTCTTGAGTTCTTAAGAACAGTCAACGAAGTTAATGCAATCATTGAACAAATTAATGAGTTCTCTAATTGGTTTAAATGGTATAAACAAAGAGGATTTATTAATGCATTACTTAAGATTATAGAAACAGTAGAGGACTATAATCATGATACAATGATGCAGAAAGTTGAATATCAAAGTACCAAATTAGTTCGTTGTCCAGATACTGAAACGTATATGACTCTTCTTGAAGATATATATAATTATCAATCAAGAGGTAAGAAAGTGCGTTTCTTATAACACGCAACAAGACGGGGTAGTTCCTTTCCTACCCTGTCTTTTATAAGGAGATGTAATGCTAAAGTTTGACTTAAATCAAATAAGAGAAACTGTTACTTTAGTAATTGGTGATGATGGTATAAAAGCAGATGAAGTAGTAGCATGTTTAAAACAAGACTATTGTGATTATTTAGAATCGCAAATAGATACAATAATACAACAACAAATAGATAGAAAGAGAGGTAAATAATGGGATTTGATTTATATGGAGTAAACCCTAATAACCCTAAAAATCTTACACAACCAACAATAAATTGGAGTGAGGAGAATACAGAAAAAGAAAAAGAAGACTATTTTAAGGAGCTAACCGAGTTTGAAAATGCAGTTCCAGGTCATTATTTTAGAGCAAATGTATGGGGATGGAGACCTATATGGACTTTCGTGAGTGATTTTTGTAGTGATATACTATCAGAAAGAGACTTAGAGAAAGGTGACTTTAATGATGGTAAGAAAATAGGTAAGACAAAAGCTAAGAAAGTAGCTGCCAGAATAAGAAGATTACATAAAGATGGTACTTTAGATAAATACGCAGATGTAAAATATGAAATATATGAAACAGCTCGAAGGCACAATAAAAAGATTACATTACTACTTGATAAAGTTAATGAGATGGTTCAAGAAGAAACTGGTGATAAAGATATAGTTCCTGCTGACTATCCTAGAAATTGGAAAGAAATATGGGATGAAGTATATAGAAAGAAGGATTGGAATGGCTATTATCCATTTTCTAAAGAAAGTATAATTGATTTTGCTGAGTTTTGTGAACAATCTGGAGGGTTTGAAATATGTTAAATGCAGGTAGATATACTAGTCAACAAAAGAATATACTTAATCATTTAAAAAAAGTAGGTTCTATTACACCACTTGATGCACTTGAACAATATGGATGCTTTAGATTAGCAGCTGTAATATTTAATTTAAGAGCAGATGGTCATAAGATAAAGACTAAGAAAATAACTAGACAAGGTAAGACTTACGCTTCTTATAAACTAGAGGCAGTAGTTAAGTAGTACCTTACGTGAAACGCAGGACTCTGCTAGTTCATGTGGATGCACAAATGGGGGATACAACCCATGTATAATTGTTGGTTTATTGGGAAATCTTCTTTTCAATTATGCAGTATCCCTCATTAAGCTTTTATGTAAGTGTAACAATATGTAATTTTAGGAGGATATATGATTACAAAAAAACAATTTAAAGAATACGAAGTTGTTCGTAGAAATGGTTCATTTAATATGTTTGACCGTAGAGCAAGAGAACTAACATCATTGACTAAACTACAATGGATAAACATTATGAAGAACTATGATGAATATAATAAGGAATGGGGAAATGATTAATATAGAAAATATTTACCATGACTATTTATTAAATCAAGGTAAAAAACATAAAGAAAAATATGAAAAGTTTAAAGGATGGTTTAGTGCATCTACTGCAGGTTCATGTTTTAGAAAACAATGGTATAAAAAAGAAGGATATGATGAGATAGCACCAACTGAAAGACCTATGAGAGTTATGAGGTTAGGTACTTTAGTTCATAAAGACTTAGAAGAAGCAATATTAGAATACAATAACTTAAATAAAGATGAAGAACATAATATTACTATCTATTCTGAGTTTCGAATTAAGCTACCAGATTTAAATGTAGTTGGTCATTTAGATTTAGCTATTGACAATGAAGAAAAACTATTTGTATACGATGTTAAGACTGCTCATTCATTTAAATGGAAAAAATTATTTGGAAGAGCTTTTAATAGAGACCCTAATCCTTCTGTTAACTATGAGCTTCAATTAGGTACATATGCATTAGGTATGCTTAATCATTTAGGCAGAGAAGAAGAAGCAAGTAGTGTTGAGCTTGGTTTAATATGGTATCGTAAAGATGATAGTATGATGAAAACTCAAATTATTAGTAACGAATGGATAAAGAATGCATTTTATTACTGGGTCGAGTTAAATGAAACATTAGATGAAGAAGGATTACCAGATATAGGTAGTCATAACACTCCAGTATATAATTGGGAATGTAAATATTGTCCATTTCATAAAATAGAATGTCAAGGAGTATAAAATGGCAGGAGTACCACACAACACAGATAATCAATGGGGATATAAATATCATAATTCATGTCCAGTTGATAAAAATAAAAGAAATAAGATAGCAAAACTAATGAAAGAAAAAGGTTATAATACAAATGAACTAGAATTTAGGGAGACAGGTATACGATATGCCTATTGGAAACCTATTTCTTGCATAAAAGATGTCAGTACTGTTTATCCTATCAATGAATTAGAATTTGAGGATGAAGACACTGGCGACTTATGGTATTATACATGGATGAATGAAAACTAAATAGGAGGCAATATGCCAAATGAAATTAATACTTTTGAAACACTAAATAGTATAAATGTAAATGAGTATACTGAGAAAAAAGGTAATTTTACATATCTTAGTTGGGCTTGGGCAATTAGAGAGTTGTTAAAAATAGCACCTGACGCTACATGGCATGTATTTGAATACAGTGATGGCAATGGAGGTTCTCAACCATACATGAAGACAGATACTGGATATTTTGTAAAGGTAAGCGTAACAGTTAATGGGCTTTCAAGAACACAAACTCATCCTGTACTAGACAACAGAAATCAGACTATTGAGAAACCTAATGCTTTTCAAATAAATACATCACATGCTAGATGTTTAGCTAAAGCGATTGCTCTACATGGATTAGGATTATATATATATGCAGGTGAAGACTTACCTCATACTACTCCTTTGACTAAAGAGCAGAAAAAAGCACTTCTAGTTGTTGCTGAAAAGCTAGGAGCAAGTAAACATAAAGAAGTTAGCGATGGAATTGATAAGGAATTAGTTCACGCAGATAATTTTGAAGTTACATATGCATCACTAAAGAGGAGATTAGAAAATGAATCTAAATGATGATGGAATCCTAGAAGTAAACGATAAATATGTTATAGGTACAAATGATGGAAAAGAATTCCGTCAAGTTGTATTTAAAGGATATAAGTTACTTAATGGAAAGCCAATGATGTGCTTTAAAACACACAATAACAAAAACATCTCTATTAATCCTAGTTATTATGCTTTTACCATAGAAATGGATAAAGAAGAAGAACCTAGATATATTGATGGAGATTATTAAAAAGGAGAATATAATGGGTAAATTAACTCTTAAAGAAATAGAAGACCTAAATAAAAATGGTGTTCTAACTGATAAGACAGTTAAAGAACTACAAGAATCTGGCTTTGCTAGTACTCGTAGACACAATACTCGTAGGTTTATGAAAACCAAAACAGGTAGTTTTGTAAGTCCTCAATTATACTTTCAAGGTCGCAATGGAGCAGAGCCAAGTAAAAAAATGCTTGAGTTTCGTAGCGAGTTTAATAAGTTAATGGAAAAGTACACAACAACCAAATCAACCAAATAAGGAGAATACTAGTGAAAACATTAGAAAATACTACATTAGGTAAAGGAGATGAAAAATCTTTACCTATCATACCTGGAACTTATCCTGCTCACGTAAGCAAAATAGATATAAAAGAATGGAACGATAGTGTCGTTTATAACATGATTTTTACTGTTGCTAACGAAGTTGAAAAAGTATCTATTGATAAGCAAACTATTGAAAATGGTGAGCTTGTTAAAGTTGTAGATGCTGATGGAAACCCACAAAAGATAAGTGGTTCATATCTAGCATCTAAGGAATTTAGAAGTAATGGCATATGGCTTACTCCTAAACCAGGTGATGAAAAATGGAAGAACCGGAAGTATAAACAATGGTTTGAATCCATTGGCGTTGTATTCCAAGTAGATGACAATAACGATACTGTATTAGGTCAAGTAGAAGAATCTGATGTAATTGGATTACCTTGCTTAATCAAGATTGGTCAAGAAGAATACAAGGCTCAAGATGGTAGCACAAGAAAAGCTTGGAAAGTATTTCAAGTTTATCCTTGGCAAAATGGCGAAAGAAAAGATGCTAGTGAGTTTGATAGTGACGTGCCATTCTAAATAAAATGAGAGAGGGTAGGAATAGTGTCGAATCTATATTCATACAAGTTCCTTCTTGTTTGTTTCTTACCCTCTTTCTGTTTTAAATTAAGAAGAGTGGTTAACGTCAATATATCTACAGCTTATACACCTTCCATATACCATCTTAGGCTTAACCACTCAACCTTTTCTAATTTAGGCAGTTTCAGAAGAATACTATTTTCTTTTAACAATTAATACTGTGAGTGTTATGTTCACAAGAGCGATTTATAAAAAGAGATTGACTATGGTTGGCGAACCATTCTTTTCTGAGACTGCCTATGAATTAACTAATATAAGGAAAACATTATGAAAGTTATAGATAGATTAAATAATCCACCTATCATAGATGGAAGAAAGAAAAAAATAGACTTAAGTGATATGCCAGAAGATATTGATTATGAATTTTATCGAGTAACAGTCACAGATATTGTTAAAATGGTATTATCTAAATATAAAAATGCTAATGTAGAAAGTGATGCTTTCAAACATCAAGTAGCTAATGAAATATTTGAAGAGTTTATGATACAAGTAATGCCTGCTGTTTCTATGAAAAATGATGAGGAAGAATGATGACAAGAGATGTATATAAAGAAACAGAATGGTTAAAAAAATCAACTGCTTTAATAAGGTTTAGTAAAGAAGAAATGCAGAATATTATAATAGCACTTGTGTTAGCTGAAAACTCTGCAAGAACCTTAAGTAATTTTGATTATGCTAAACCTTTTGAAAAAATAAGAAAAGATATTATAAAAATAAAAGATGATTTAATAAGAAAAGAGGAAGGATATGAAGAGAAACCCACTAGCTATCAAGCACCGGAAAATTGCCAAACTTGCGAATAAAGCATTAAAAGACAATTTTAAAATAAAACCAGCTAAAGGATATAAATTCTTAAAAGATATTCCAATAGGTTCATATTTTATAACACCTAATCTAATGAAAGGTATATTAATAGAATGTGAAACTAATGCTAAAGTAATAATAACAGAAGTTCCTAATATTCCAACAGAAGATAGAAATTACTATTTAGGTAAACATATAATAGGAGCTACAACAGAAGTAAAGGAAATATATGATGATGAATAAAATATCTCAACTTTGTGAAAATGGAGATTTAGAATCTTTAATAGATTTTGTAGGTAATAAAAATATGGCTATAGGATTTATGGTTGCTCACGAAGAAATGAGACAAAGAAGTAATGACCCTGCTTATGCTAAACTCAATGAAATACATGATGAAATGCAATTGGATGAAGAAGAATGAGTAAATGTATTGCTTGTGGTTATGAATATACAAAAGTAGGTACTACAGAGATAACAAGATTGAAATTTCAAAGAAGTGATAAAACAAGAAAACTGCTTAATACGGCAATTAAGAATATAAAGAATACAATAACAACAGAAAAGAAAAGTTATAAAGAATATGCATTCTTATATGGTATACAAAAATATGAAGATGAATTTGTTGAACATTCTGTTAAAGCTTATATGCTTAAACAAGAATTTAAAAAAGGTAAGGGATATGCTTATCTCAGAGCTATGATACAAAATGGGGCTGAAGAATTAAAGTTAAAAAGAGATGCAGAATTAAAAATGTTAGGTAAATCACCTAAAAGTATAAAAAATAAAAAAAAGGAGTTAGGATATGATAAATGAAACATTATTTCCAGTAAGAGAAGTACCAGCTCAACTTGGAGCAGATATTATTACAAAAACAGGACATAAGTTTATAATGAGAGAAGACACTGGTGAAATACTAAGTTGCATGACAGATGAATACAAGTTAGTTACAAATAAAGATATTATGGACACTGCTTTACCTATATTAGATAAAGTTGGTGCTAAACCTAGAGAGGCTAAGATTCTTAGTGATGGTAAAAGAACTGTTTATAAGTTTAATTTACCTGATTTAAAAATACCTATTAGTAAAGATGATATTTGTACGCCTGAAATAATTATTAAAAATTCCTACGATGGTAGTTGGGAGTTAGGAATAATGTCAGGTGCATTTAGATTAATATGTCTTAATGGTATGGTAATAGGAATCATTCTTAATAAGAAAAGAAATAAACATAGTATACATAATCCTAGATTAAATGAGATAGAAGAACAAATCATTAGTACAATTGAATCTACAAAAGAAGTATTTAATTCTGATTTTCCACGATTAAAAGATACAAAAGTAAGACAATCTCATATAAAGAAGATGATAGACTTAGTACCAAATCATGTTATGGAACCGTTTGTTCAGCATTTAATTGCAGAGAAACCCGAAACATATTGGGACTTGTTTAACGCTGCTACATGGGTTAATACACATCATATGAACAGAAATTGGAATACGACACATAAGTTTGAAAAACAAATTTATCCTACTATAGATAAGTGGGCTAAAATGGTAGCAAAAGCTTAATGTCAGACCATCAATGGAAGGATTGTCCCGTCGTAATACCTTATTATGGCGGGAAATTCCAGTTAAGTAGACAATTAATACCAAAACTACCAAAACACAAAAGATATATAGAAGTGTTTGCTGGTGGATTATCGATGTTCTTCAGAAAAAGAAAAGTTGAAGAAAATATTGTTAATGACAAAGATAATAACCTAGTTAATCTATATGCTACATTAGCAGAAGAATTTGATTCATTTTGCGAACATATAGGTTGGTATATAAAAAGCAGAACACAACATAAAATATATAAAGACTACATATACAATACAAAAGAAACAGAAATCCCAGACCCTAAAAGAGCTGCTAGATATTATTACCTAGTAAAGTGTTCCTTTAACAATAATCCTCAAGGCACATTTTCTAAAAACTCTAAAGACTGGAATACAGACACATTTATTAAAGACCTTGAAGTATCTAGGCAATACCTTAATAATGTTACAGTTGAAAACTTAGATTTCAGAGTACTGATTGATAAGTATCAACCAAATAAAAATGACTTATGGTATTTAGACCCTCCATATTTCGTGGCATCCAAACGTAAAGACTATTATATACATACATTTACACATCAAGACCATTTGGATTTATTTGATATTTGTGATAAAATAAATGCTTTCGGTGGAAGGTTTATGGTGAGTTACGATGATAACCCAAAAGTACACGAACTATACAAAAACTATAATATAGAAAAAATACCGGTTATCTACTCAGGACAAACAACAAAGCGTGATTATAAGAATGAAATAGTCATTACTAATTACGAACCACCAGCAGTACAACAAACAATATTTGATGGAGTATAAAATGAAACCAATAGATGATATAAAGCTGCCTCCGTCAGATATAGATGCTGAAGAAAATTTATTAGCAGAAGTAATGGCTAATGGATTTAAAGCACTAGATGATGCAGAGAAAATCATTCAAGATGATGATGCTTTCTATAGTCATGAGTGTAAGCATCTATGGCAGGCTCTTAAAAGACTAAGAAGAGAAGAAATAGAATACCACATAATAAATATTAGAGACGAGTGTAAAAAGAAAAATAATACAATAACAAGCTTTTGGCTAACGGGATTAACCGAAAAATCTATAGGTGCTTCATTTATAGGTTCTCATGCTAAAATAGTTTGGGAGAAACATGTACAAAGAGAAGTAATTAGAACAGCTAATAAGCTATTAAACTCAAGTTATCTACCTATTGATAAGACTAGACAGATATTAGAAGAACATGGCAGAAGTGTAGATACCTTAAGAGCTTTAATGCCCTCAAAAACAACGGACATAACCTCCATTGCAGAGCAAACAGTAGATAAGATTGTCAAAGGTAATTCGATGATTAGTTATAATTTTCCTCCACTTGATGAATTTGCAGGCGGAATGACAAGAGGTGAAGTTACTGTTGTAGGTGGTAGACCAGGACATGGTAAAACTACTCTCATTGTAAACATTGTTCAGAAACTTATTGAAGATGGTAGGAAAGTTCTACTACTCAATAGAGAAATGAATAATACAGAAATGATGAGAAAGCTACTAGTATTAGAATCTAATATGACATATAATGACTTAAGAGAAAATCAAGTAGAAGAAGCACACAAAGATATACTACAAAATGGGATAATTGAAGACATAGCAAAAAAGTATAAGAAGCTTAAGATGTTTGATAATCTTAGGAGTCTTGATGAAGCTATGGGTGAAGTTACAAAGTTCAAACCTGATGTAATTATTGATGATTATATACAACTAATACAAATGCCTTCATCGTTAGATAGAAGATTTCAATTAGAGGTAATTATGAATGATTATAAATGGATATGTAAAAAAGAAAATTGTTCAGCTATTTTAGTTTCTCAACTTAATAGAGAAATTGAACGTAGATTTGACCCTAAACCTAAATTGTCTGATTTCGCTGAAAGTGGTGTAATAGAACAAACTGCAGAAGCTGCTTTATTTGTTTATTATCCATATCAGTATGATGATGAAAAGTTTAGTCCTCATTCAGTTAATATTATATCTGCTAAAGCAAGGTATGGATTAACAGGAGAAGGTACAGTTGGTTTCAATGGTAACAAATGTAAGTTTTACATTTCTGAATCAGAGGCTTTAAACTTAGCTTAATGAAAAACAAGCCACAAAGTTGCTACGGTTGTCTTTTATATGATGGTCGTAGTAGCTGTTCGTGGTTTCAACCTAAGAAAATAATTCCAAAAAACATTATTGATAAAGGTTGTAAATTATACAAAAGAAAAAACAATATAGAGCCTAGTGGTATAATAAAAATGATAATTGATAAATTTGATGGAGAAATAATATGAAAACAGCATACTTAGGGATTGACCCTGGAAAAAATGGTGCAGTAGCTATAATATATCCAAACAATATAGAATCATACAAGTGTCCAAAAACTGCAAAAGAAATGTCTGATATAATAAGAGAATACTTAAACAAGTGTAGTAAACTAAACTACAATTCTTTAGTTTGTATTGAAAAGGTCAATGTATTCCCAACAGATGGGAAAGTAAGTGCATTTACATTTGGTACAAATTATGGTATGTGGCAAGGAATATTAGGTTGTTTAAATATAGAACCTCAATTTATTAGACCTCAAGAGTGGCAAACTTTATACAAAGAAGAGCATGATATACCAAAAGAATACGTTAAAAAGAAAAGAAAGTTAAAGGAAATTGCCAGTAATTATATGGTTAACGTAACTCTAGCAACAGCAGATGCTATTTTAATTGCTAGATATTTAAAGGAGAAAGATAATGGTTAAATTACACTACAAAGTATCAGATTACGATAGAAAAAAATTATTAAATAATGCAAACAATTATATCAATTCAATAGAATCAGCTGTTGATTACAAAGATATTATATTTGAGACTACAAAACAAGCTCAATATGTTATTACATTATGTAACAGAGAAACAAAAAAAGACTAAGGAAGAGATTCCATAAATGTTAATGCCTCCATCACATTTTTCTGATTTTTATATCCACCTCTCGTAGTCCTCCGTTTTCTACGATTCAGAGATTGTGATGGAGTTATTCTCCCTTGTAGAACATCTAAATCAGTTAACATATCTCTAGTATCAAGAACACTTCTATCCTTAAACCCTCGTTGAATATCTTTTCTTATACCAGTTAATGCAACTTGTTTTCTCAATTTATAAGGAATTTCTTTTTTAAAATTATGACCAATCCAACCCCTCATATTTTTCCATTTTTTATCAGGCATAAGACCAAGTTCAAATCTAGCAGCGTCCCAAAATCCCCTCTTAACAAGAAGTGGCATTGTATAACTAGTAAATCTTGCAAGCTGGCTATTGATTAATGCTCTAGATTTCCATTTTTGTTGTCGAGTAAAATTTTCATTCCCCTCAACTATGTTTTGACTCTTAAAATAACTATTTTCACCTAAATGCCAAAAACCAGCTGCTTCGCCAATATTAGCTGCGTATAATATATTAGGACCTGCAAAAGACCAAGCACCTTGACCATACAGCTCTTTGTCTAGTTCTTTTTTCTCTGCAGGATTATCTCTATCTAATGCAAAGAAATTCCATGTTTTTTCTAAAGTATCTACAACATCGTTTTGAGCTAATTGACTTAAATTCATATTTGAAGCCATACTCATTCCTTCAATTAAATAGAAAATCATTCCAGCTCTTGCAAGTTTCCAAACTTCTTCACTTGTAAAATCTCCCGTCTTCATAGATAGTAAACCTTCTTTTACCCATCTTTGCATCATATTAAACATTGATAATCTATAATGCATAAACTGTCCACCTATTTGACCAGCAGCTCCTGCCATTCCACTTGCTCCTCCAAATGCTTTTGATTTAGCCCACTTAGAGTATTCAAAATGTAAGTCTGTTGTTAAATTATAAGCCATTCTACCAGCTTTATTTTGTCTAAATCTTTCTATTGCATCATCACTTGGAGTCTTTTGACCCTTTCTCCAACCCATCTTTTTCATTAACCAAGGTTTAGGAGCTACTTGCATTTTTTGATATTGCAATGCGAATGCAGTCCCAAATGTCCCAGCTCTATTCCAATCCTCTACTATAGTATGAGCTTTACCTAATTTACCTGCTACCCAAGAAGCGACATCTGCAGTTCCTTTAGTTATACCCCTAACTGCTGAATCGGACTTTACCATCTCACCTAATTCGTTTATTTTCATTCCTTCTGGAACTCTATTAGATTCAGCTATAGCACCTCTTGTTGCTTGTTCTATTGGTAAATCACGACTTCTTCCAAGTAATCCAGCCCCTTCATTGACATACCAACTTAATCCAAATCTTTTTGCTTGTTTATTTACTAATTCTTGGTTTTCAGCTTTTTTTCTCCATTGTCTAGCATTCCATGAAGCACCAACTCCAAACTCCATTACCTCATATATTCTCTGAGTACCGTTTCTAAGAGCAGACCTTAAGTTTCCACCCATAAGTCTTAAATATGTAACGGATGTCATTAATCTACTTAAATCATTAATCATAGTATCGTTATTTGGGTCTACGCTAGTAACAACATCTTTCATCTCATTCATTTGTTTAATAAGACTTTCAGCTAAATTCATAACTTCTTTATCGTTGTCATGTTTAGCTTTGGCATGCATATCAAGTAGTTTTTCTGCGTGCTTCCAATAACTATTTTCTAAGTGTGTTGTAAAATTAAATGTAGAAACATCATGAACATATTTTTTTAAGAAATAAGCTGGGTCTATAGTATATCTACCATCTTGTATATTACCTCTTTCTAAAATCCTAGTACTAGTTCTTCTAAATCCATCAATTTGGTCTTTTAATACTTGGTCTAAAGAAGAATTGTCAATAGTATTCTTTCTCATTTCTAATGACATTTGTCTTAATAACTTAGTAGCACCTATTACATATAATGGCATATATTTTTTTAATATAGCTGCATCTTCACCTTTCCTAAAACCAAAGGCACTTAACTCATCAAACCATTTCATTTCTTTAGATGTTAATCCAGGACCTGCATCAACTTCAGATTGGAACTCTAATCTTTTTATCATATCTACTGCATTTCTAACAGTAGCTTCTAAATTCCTTGTACCTTGTTCTCTCTTATCAAGTATTTTAGCAGTTGCTAAAACTTTATTAATTGATTGCCCTAGAACTTTGACACCCATAGTTCTCATTTCTTTCATATTGGAATCAATAGTTCTCCATACTTTCATATCTTCTGAGTTATAACGCTCTTTATTATATTCTTTACCATCGTGTACATATCGGTCTCCACCTCCAACATTTAGTTGTTCTACATCTAAGCCATTCATAACTAAATTAAAATCTCTAAAAATTCTACTAGAACTTTCTTCATTTAGAAATTTTTGTATTTCTTTTTCTGTTGTATTTATATATGTTTTGTCTTGTAGATTTTTAGGCTTTGATAATTCTTTTTCAAGATTACCTTCTAATAATCTTAATTTTTTCACATCACCACCTTTTTGTTTAGCAAGGTGAACCCATCCTTTTACAATTTCGTCAGATAGTTGACTGCCTTTAATAGTAACATTACGATAATGACCTGTCTCTTGAGAAAGATTTTCTTGAAATGCTTGAAGCTCTGGAAATTTTCTTGTTAAAGCATCTCCTACTTTAAACATATCAAAAAATTTACCTTTACCATTAGCTTTGTTTGTTAGATTTTTTTCAAACCATTTTATACCATGTTCAAATTTTCTAACATCAGACATTTTTATAGGATTAAAATCAAAATCCAACTCTTTCTTTGTAAATTTATTCCAAAGCCACAACATAGTTTCAGTATCATTAGCATACTTAGTTTTTATAAACATTGGATTGCTTTCATATGACGCAACTGCTGAACGCAATCTATCAGATAATTTTTTTCTTTTAGAATCAGACATACCGCCTTTACGTCTAAATAATTTATTACAAGTAATCCAACTCATTGTAAACACCTTATCGCATCTTCTAAGTACTGAGATGGTTTTTCTTTTAAAACACCTTCTGTCCCAGTTCTTCTATTATAATTAATATTATTTTTTATTCCTTCTAGGTTCATATTCCCAAAAGCCACATTTGGTTCTTTTGCTTGAACCATCATAAATGTTTCACCAGCTGGTATATTACCTTCTGTTTCAAGAGTTCTTTGAGCTTTATATAATGTTATTGGGTCTACTAATCCACCTTCTCCTCTTGAATATCTTATTAAAGTATTAGCTGCCATTTTTACTTGTTCGTTAGCAGACCTAGCTAATTCATGAACTTCTGCATGTAAATTAGTTTGTTTAAAATGGTTGCTTTCAGTAATTCTAGATGGTTCAGTCCAAAAGCCATCAACATTCATTCTAATATCTCCATAAGGTCTTTCATGTATTAATAATGCTTGTTTTTGATTTTGTATAATAGCTCTCATAAACTCAGCTGCTTCTACTGAACTAATACCTGAGTCTTTAAAATTTTCGTGATGTGTACTTCTTACTTCATTTAAATAATCCCATAGTAGTTTTTCTGTTCTACCATAATTATGCATATATACTTTATTTCCAAAAGACATTCCTTTCACGCCTTTTCCATCAGTAACTGGCTTTGCTAACATTACATTTTTATCTACCTTTGGTTGCATTAATGCATGAACGATTGCCCACTTATCAAGTATATTTGTACCATCATTAAAATTAAATTCTTGAATGAAATTATTCAATTCTCTCATTTTTTGAGCAGTTATCATTGAGTTTTCTTGAGAGGTTAACATAGTTACTTGTCTCCCTCTTTTATCTGTTAAACTATTCTCAATTTCTCTTAAATTAATTTCAAGCCTAGTTCTCCAATCTTGATATTTTTTAAATTGACCTTCACTCATTATTGAAGTATCACCACCTCTATTATAAGATGGCAACATTCCAAAGGCTATATTATTTATATCTGCCCCTATTTGAGTTTCAGATGCAAACTCCCATCTCCTACCATGCTTAAATACTCTATCTTTCTTCCCTATTCGCTGTTGATTTCTTTCTCCTCCACGAATAATTTCTTTCATGCTTCCATCTCCAGACCTAACTACAATAGGTGCTTTAGATGTATTTACATATTCCTTTTCCTTAAAATTCTTTTTTAATCTTATTTCATCAAAAAATTCATTTCCTTTAGCTATTTCAAAATCTCTCCCAGCTCCCATAACTTGTCTTAATCCCTCAACTGCTTCTGAAAGTCGTTCTTGTTTTTTTGCTAAAGCCATATATTCAGGAGTCTCTTTAATGTTCATTCTAGAAAATCTCATTTCTAAACTATTCATTTGCGACTCTACTCCATATTGTCTTCTTAATAAAGCAGTTACTTCAGCCATATTAAATTGATTCTTTATAAACTTATCATATGCATTATTGACTGCATTTCTATATTGTTGTTGATAATCTCCAGTATCGATAACCCCTTCTTCTATAGCAGTAACTAATTTACCCATATCGCCTTCAAAAATATTTATTTCCTTATGTTTTTTAGCATTAAGATTATTCATTTCTCTCATTCCAATATCATATGGATTAGAAGAGTCTCTAAAATAAGCTTGAGCAGCCTTTAAACCAGGTGTTAAATCTAATATATCTGTTTTAGACTCAGTCCCATTCCATTTTACTCTGTCATTAAATGAATATAATGTTCTTTCATAAGCACCAGAAAAATCTTGAATACTAGAAGACCTTTGAAAATTACTATCTAATTGAGTAACTCCTCTGTTATATTGTAAATATTGACCAAGTGGACTAATAAACCTACCTTCTATTGCTTGAATAACGTCTATAAAATTAGTATTTATATCTCCATAAGGATTATTTGTACCATCTTTATGCCATAGTTGTAAATCACTATCTAATTCTTTACCTTTATCTATAACTTTAACTTGGAACATTCCATTCTCGCCAAAAAATAATTTTCTCATTGCATGGTTAACAAAATTAGAATTAATTCGAGGAGTATTATTATATACATCTATATACATTTTAGCCATTTGAGATAAAATTGCTTCTGTATTTAAAAACTCACTTGTTTCTTGTTTTAATTTTATAGAGTATAACTCTTTACCGTATCTAAAATTTGCAATACTATTCCCACCAAGCATATTTTTTAAATAAGTCATTGTTTGATGTAGTTTTACAAACCTAGAGCGAACAAAAGCAGTTTCTTGAATATTGTTATTATGGTCTCTAAAGCTATCAAAAGATGAAAATTCTCTTTCTATGTAATTCTGTATATCAGCATCTGAATTAAATGTTGTATGCCCAGCTAATCTAGCAACTTCTCCCCATACTTCTTTATTAGAAGCAGTGTACGTTGTAATTTTATCTAAATCAAAATCAGCATCAGCAGTTTGAATTGCATCTATACTATTTGTTTCTTTTACGTTGCCTTGACCTCTAGTAAACCCTTCCAATTTTTCAACAATCATATCACCAGCTTGGTTTCTAGGTTGTCTTACACTTATAGAAGCCATCCATATGCCTCTATTATCACCTTTTTTCAAAGAATTTCTAACACTCTCAGCTTCTCCCATAGCTTGAGACATTGTAGCAGTTCCATTTTCTTTTAAATTAAGTTTTTCTTTTAAAAGATTACCTAATTCATTTGCTTCTTTTTGTTTATTTATATATTCAACTCTTTGAGCTTCTGGTAAGGTAACTTCTTTATTCATGCCTGTGCTTAAATCATATATTTTACCTTCAGGAGTAACCATATAACCATCTACATATAAAGTAGCTTCTTTACTTGCCTTGCTTTTATTATTTAAACCATGAACTAATATACCTTCTAAACCATCTGAAAACTTAACAATATTAGCGGCTGTATCACTAGCTTGGTCATTATGTCTATTTACTTCACCATCAAACTTTACGAGCTTGTTTCCTAAGAATGTTGATATTCTTGAACCTCCAAAAATTCTTTGAACAGCTCTAGTCCCATTTAATTTTGTTCTAAATGGTAATTGAAGTCCACCTGAATCTGGAGTCATTACTGCAGTCTCAGATTCATAAATTTTTCTAGCAGTTATATTCCCACCACTTAAATGATGGCTTATTAAACTTCTTTCAATAACTGGTTGAATCCAATCTTGAACAAGCACACCTCTATTTTCTAATATAAAGTCAAGACCAGTATTTAGCATAAAAGGGTCGCCAGTCTCTTGACTATACCCAAATAATTCTTTTGCAACAGCAGTTCTTTTATATGGATTTAACCAAACTTCTTGCTGAGTTCTACCAAAATCGCTCATCTTTCTATCAATACCTGTCCATTTCCTCATTCCTTCCATACCTCTTCTATTAAAATGAACACCAGTATTAGCAGCTACTAAGCCAGTATGTTCACTAGAGGCTTGTTTAAGGTTTATAGAAGATAAAGGAATACTAGCAACGCTATTTGATATATCAACATTTTCAAAAGTCATATCTAATTTTCTATCTAAACTAGCATTCTTTAAAATATCTCCAGGAACTCTATCAGGAGCCATATAACTATCTACCATTTCCCCTTTACCTTGTCTAGTCTTAAATTTCTTTGCACCACTCTTAAAAGCTATTCCATTTACATTTTTAGGCATTATCCCTTCAACAGTCGGACTATATTGAAAAGAAGTTTTTAAAATAAATTCTAACAAACTACCGTCTTTTGAAATTTCACTATGAGTAATTACTGGTTTAATAGCACCTGCTCTAATTATAGCACTTCCATCAGGTCTATATTCTATCATTTGGTCTTTGACTCCAAGAAAAGTCATAAGAGCTTGAAATGTATCTTTATTTAAATATGTGACACTATCTACTTCGCTTTTATCTTTTGCTAGTTTATCCATAGTCTCATTTAACTGTTCTTGGGTAATTGATTTTAAATCAAGCTGCTCTTGAAGTTGTTTTTTTAATCTAGCAGCAACTCCTTGTTTATAATCAAATGGATTATAATTCATCTTACCATTTACCTCAACAGGACCAGTTTCATCATTTATAACAACTAAATCCAAAGGTGTTTCACCGTTCTTGCCAAATACTTGTTCTAATTTTTCTAAAGAAAGCTTGTGTTGGTGTTTAAACATACCCTCACGAACAGTTTCTCTTAATAATTCATATACAAATTTTACATTATCCTTAGTTCCAGTAAAGCCACTTCTATGTTCAAACATCTTTAGACGCTTCCACTCAGCTTTTAATAATTTATCATTTGCAGTATTCTTTAAAAAGTCAGAAACAAGACTTTTACTATCAGAAATAGCTCTAGTTAATAATATTGCACTAGCTATATCTTCACCCTTCATATTTGGATTTCTAAATTTCTCTGTTAAAGCTAAGTTATCTGCGTTATTTCCATCCACTAAAATTCTATCTAGTGTTTGCATTATCTCACTATTTTTTCCTTTAGATGAGGCATCCCATGTATAATTAGCATTAATATTTGCAATTACTTCTGGAGAATTTTCAACTAATAAATTAACACCCTCATCTATTGTTATTAATTGAAGTTTTCTTTTATTCGAAACTAAGTCTGCATCTTTTTCAATAATTTTAGGGTCTTGAGTTCTATAAAAATCTGCTTCTGCGTCTCTATTTACTACAGTCGCTCCAACATCACTAGATAACGCAAGTTCAATATTTTCACGCATTTCTTTATTAACTCTTTGAAATCTATTGCCTTCAGCATCTACTCCACTATTTTTTAATAAAAACATTCTACCTTCAATGCCTAATTGTTTTTCAACTGCTAAAAACCCAGTTTTATCTGTATTAGGAACAGTTTCTTTTGTTAAAAGGAATCCTCCTTTATGAAATTCAAGACTTCTTAACTGTTTTGTTGAAAATGCTTGAGTCATAATCTGATTTAAATCACTATCAACTTCTAATAATCTTTTTGCAAATGCTTCATTATCAAGTATTCCAAGTTTTTGAGCAGAAAATAATTGAGTTTTTATGTACTCCATCATAGGTTTACGAATATAATCAACCATTTCTTTAGGCTCTAAAACTTTTTTACCTTGTAAATTTTTTAAGTTTTCTATACCCTTATCTAATATTCTCATAGCATCTGCAACCATAGACTCACTCTCTGTACCGAGATTAACTTTAATATTTCTTTTTGCAGTTATTAATAAATCTATAGCACTATTACCAGTTTGTATTGGTTCATTTAATGCTCTTTCCATTAAAATGTAGTCACTCATTTTTACAAAATATTTAGATTCAAATTGATTTAAAGATATAGTATTCGGAGGTTCTATAGAAGGAGCTTTAGAAGATTTCATTTCATATTGCAATCTTTCATTAAAAATAGTTTCAATTTCACTATGATTTAATGGCTTTGAATTTATTTCACCTTGAACCCTAGCCATATCGGCTAATACTTGTTGATAACTTTCGTGAGCAGTTTTACTTTGAATATTACTTGTAAGCTCTGTTAAACTTTTATCTAAATCTACTTTTCTTTTATTTAAGCTATTTAAGGCAACTAAATTTCCTTCTCGTTTTGCAATAGAAATTTGGTCTATTAAAGATTGACCAAGTCTTTGAGTTTTAAATAATGTATCAAATAGTTCTTTTCTATTTTGCTCAGGCATATTTGTATCTGTATTAACGATTGTTGCTATCTCTTTTGTTGTATCAAATACTAATTTATTTAAAGAATTGGATATTTCTTGAGAACCATATATAAGAGCATCTAATGAACTTTGCCTTGAATAATGCTCTGCTTCTCTTAATGCCTGATATAAATTATTTTCAAGACCATCAACAGGTAAAGTTTCTTTGTTAAATTTTATAACTCCACTTTCAGATTTTTCTATAGCTCTATGTAAATTTTCATAAAATTGCTTTAACATATCAACTTCTTCAGTAGGCTTACCATTTTTAGCCATAGAGTCAAGAAATGCATGAATATCTTTAATACTTCTTAATGAATTAATAGTGCCACCAGCAAACTCTGGGTTAGTCAATAAAGAAACAGTTGACTTAGTATAAGTTCTGTCTGTATTTTTTAGGTCTATTCTTTCTACTGCCTCTTGTAGTATTTCACTTTCTAGCCTACCTAAAACATCTTTATCTGAAAAAGCATTACCAAACAACTCTTCTGTTTTTTGTTTTAATTCAGAAGCAGCAACTCCTTCTATCTCTTTTGTTTTTGATTCTATTCTTTCAGACGGAGTGCCAAGTCTATAAATTTTATTTAAGTTTGTAATAAAAGCTCTTATATCATTTTGCTCATTTTTATCGCTAGTAACCTTATCTAAGTCTTTTATTTCTACCCAGTTTGAACCAATTCTACTTTCTAATTCTCTATGAAATTTTGATATTTCATCTCCTCCTAAATGACTATCTACATTCTTATAATCACCTCGTAGAAAAGATTTAACATTCTCTCTTTGTAAATAACTTTTACCTGCTCCATAAGCATAATGCCAAGTATCAGATGTCATCATAAAATCATTCCAACTATGACCACCTTCTAAACTTTCTCTATTATGCTCATGCCCATAAGTATATTTATGAAGATTTAATAATCTTTCAGAAAAAATATTAACAGCTTTATCATAACCTTCTCCTGTTAAATTTTCAGCTGTCATTGATGAGACTTTCTTTTGAGGCTTTATCCATCCTAATTGAATTCCCAATTTATGTATATGATTAAACGATTCAGTCATAGCATTTCTATCTCTGCTTTTTTGATTAGCTACGTCTACTCTTCCAAGCATTGGTAATTGCAAAGATTCAGGTGCATATATAACGCCTCTTTGTTTATCATAAACAACTTCTAATCCTAAAGCTTCAGCAACATCTTTATAAGTCATTATAATTTCATTATAAGATTCTTTTGTAGCTTTAGCGACTGCATGATTTCTAGCTTTTCTTAATAAAGGCATTACGTTTTCAGATGTTAATGAAACTCCATCAATTTTTGTATTAGCTAAATCTTTAACATACTCTCTAGCTTCGTTAGGACTCATTGGTTTATGAGTAATCTCACCAGTTATTAACTCAGACTCCATAAATCTTTCAACTGCTTTAGCAATTTCTAAATCTTTATTCCATTGAGCAATCTCTTCAGAACTAAGATTTCTTTCTTTAGCAGCTTTCTTATAAGCTTCTTGTATATCTATATGCCTACCTTCAGATTCTATTTTTTCTATATCTAGTTTAGATATTTCTTCTTTAGTTAAGCTTCTTTCGTTTATTTTTTCATTTATTCCTTTAAATGTAGCATCTGTTTCAGTAATTGCTTGTGATAATCTATTACCATACTCACCTGGAAATTCATTATGTTGTGAATATCTCATTGCTAATTGATGTCGCTGAGAAGGTGCAAGACCCATAGTTTCTAAACCAGCTTGAACTTCTTTTATATATCTATCAGCTCCTGTTAAATGAGTTTGCATTTCACCACGACTTATTCCTAATTGCATACCAGTGTCTTTAGCAGAGCCAGATGCAGGTTTATCAAATCTTCGTATAGCTCTCCCAGAACGAGTCATTAACATAGCAACTGTTATATTAGCACCTATATCAGCCCATGTTTCTCCAAATGAATTTTCAGCAGTCCATTTAAATCTTTCTCCAGTAGGCATTCCTTTAGCATTTTTCCATGTCTCATGAATTACAGGAAGATTCATCGTAAATGCACCCATTCCCATTCTAGGTAAACTATAAGCAAAATCTTTTAAAGTCTCTCCTGCTAGTATTCTAGGTGCATTCCTAACAAATGTACTTCTTATTTCATTTAAAGCACCTATCGCTTCATCTCCATTTTTTGTAAAATATTGCCACCAAGCAGAAGGATTTTTTTCCATAGCTTTACTAACAATTGGCATCTTACCTTTATCTATAAAATGCCTTATTGCACCATTACTCACAGAATCCATCATTTGCATAGTAGCCCTAGCTTCATTTGGAGTTATATTATCAATTTTTTTCCAATTTTTAGCTAATCCGCCAATTATTTTGTTTACTTTTCCGGGATTCTTATTCCAGAATCTAGGGACAGTTATCAATGGAGAACCAGTACCACCAGCTATATATCTAACAGGTCCTAAAAGTCCTAACCAAGCACCTTCTTCTAACATATGATTAGCACCTTCCCACCAATCTGTATCTTGTATAAATTTTCCTGCTTCAAGAACACCTGTCTCATCTTGCCATGCTTGTTTAGAATATTGTTCAGCAGCGTATTTACCAAATCCAAATACACCACCAAGTAGTGCATCGTAACTATAAGCAGCTAATAAATCTGTTGGTAATCCAGTTTGCCTTTTCCCACCTAAACTCATTAAGCCTCTTGCCGCTGACTCAAGTATAGCGTGTGCATTTTTAACAGAATGATGACTTACTGCCTCAATTGCAATTCTAGAAATATCATCTACTGCATCATCAGCAATATCAGGAATAGAATTCTTAATAACATTTCTCATTTCAATTTGACCTAGTCCTTTGACTATTTCATCATGATGCTTAAGACCTCTAATTTTATTTAAAACTGATGGTTTAGATATAACATCTTCTGCTAAATTGACTATAGTTTTAGCATTTTCTTTACTTAAGGTAGTAGCTGATTTACCTGTAACTTTACCAACTCGTTCTATTAATTCTTTTGAAGCGGCTCTTGCTAAGAAAGGAGTGGACTTCATTAAAGCTTGTCCTCCTTGAATTACTTTCCCACCAACTCTAAGTACTCCACCAACAAGTTTACCTGCAAGACCAAAAGGAGCTAACATACCTACACCAGCGCCAAATACATGACCAACCTTACCTAATTGAGTAGCATCATCCCATTTTACTCCTCCTAAAGATTTTCTTATATCTCCTTCTTGTATATTTGGAGCAATTCCAGTTTGCTTACCTAGTGATTCCCATAGACCAGGTGCAACCATAGCCGATTCAGCAACACCCCATATAAATTGACTTCCAAATGTTCCTTTTGGAGCATCTGTTGGTCTTTGATTTTGAATTGATGTTCTATCTTGAAGTTCTTCTTGTTGTAAATTATCTAATGATTTGTGAAGACTTCTATTCGTAGTAGAAGGTTTAGGAGTTATAGAATGACGATAATCTTCGTCAATAGATTGTTGTAACGAGTCTAATAGGCTATTTATATCTGACATTATTATTTAATTGTTTTAGTAGCATTTATTAATGCTTTATGTCCAATAAGTTCAGGGTCATAAACCTTAGATGCTTGTTTTCCTGCTGATTCTAAATTAGCTCTTGTTCTAGTTTCAATTCTTTTTAATATTTTATCTACATCAGGATTTTGAATTCCACTTGCACCTTGTACATAGTGTATTTCTTCTTTAGTATTGTATAGAGTTTGTAACGACTCTGTTTTATTTAACATATCATTTAATGAGTCAATTAAAATTCCAGTTTTTTTAGAAACCTCACCTTTATTAATTTGGTCAACAGTCCCTTTAATATTTGTTTTTAAATCTTTTCTATATGAACTCGCCCAACCAGATGCTTTTTCTCTTGCTAGTCCTGTCAAAGTTTCCATATCTTCTTTACTAACCCATTTATCTAAACGAGGTTTATATGAATCCCACCTGTGAACCTCTAATCCTATACTTCTTTCTATTTCATCGCCAATATCCAAAGGTCGAGCTTTTTTTGCTTCATTATAAGCACCTTGATAAACATCAGTTAAGGCTAAGTTATAAAAATAATCATCTGCAATGCTATAAGCACCCTCTTTACTTCTGTCTGTAAAATATGTTTTAAACCCAGGCTGTTCAACTCTTTCTCTAGCCATATTAATTGCTTCATTTCTATATGGGCTATCCAATCCTCTAAAATTTAAATTATCACTAGCCCATGTATCAGGAGACCATTCTTTAGCTAAATCTCCCCCACTTGTCATATACTCTTCAGCTTCTACTGCTAATTGATTAACATCTAAAAATTTAGATATTTTACCATATAAACCTGTTACTCCACCTAATTTTTTTTCAATGTCTACACTAGTAGTGTCTTTTATAACTTTCTTTTTCTTAGGAGGCTGATTATCTAATAATAACTGCGCACCCAATTTACCATCGGAAGTATCTGCAAAAGCACTATCAAGCATTGATGTAAAAAAAGTTTGCATATTTTGAGGTTTATTCTTATCACTCATTATTCAAACCCTATATTGCCTTGCTCTGTGAACATTTTAAATCTTTGAAGAGCTTCTCTAAATTTTGGATATTTTTCAGCATTTTTTATCCAAGTTTTCATTACTCTTTGAAAATCATTTTTATTTTTAACTTTTATACTATATTGGTTCTTTCTTATTTTAATAATATCTATAGCACCACTATCTAATGCTATATCTATAAACTTCGATTCGTTTCCAAATTGTTCAGTAAAAAAATCAACTTTTCTAGGTTGACCTATATCTTGAACAAATGGTTTTAATCTTTTTCCTTTAACTTTTTCATTTCTACCTTCAATTAAATCTTTTGTACCTATATAAGAAGTTTTAGTTAAACCTAATCTATTATAAATATCTTCTGTAATACTCATTCCACCATCTCTAGAGGGTCTATCCCACCTTTTAAAAGCACTTAAAAATTCACGAGGGTCGTTATTAAAATTAAATATTTGATTTATAGCATTTTGATATTGAACCATCCCAGCCTCTGATACACCATCATTTTCTAAATCTTTAAATAATTGTTCTTTGCTAGATGCCCAATTTTCTCTCTCTTGCGTCGTTCCTAATTCGGTTTTCACATAAGCACGACTAAAAGGAGATTCTTGATAGGTTTCTTTAATATAGTCTTTATCGGCTAATTCTTGTTTTATTGCATCACCCATACGAGTGTTAGCATTAGTTGTAATTTGGTCTCTATATACATCTTCTTGAGCCAAGCCTTTATGCATAGTATTATACTCAGCTGTAGTCATTATATCTTTACCTATACGAGCTTTAGTACTAGTTCCAATTACATTTTTAATTGCACTTTCATTGAAAAATGTTTCTTTACCATATTTTTTCTCATACTCATCATATATTTTTTGATTTAATTGAGGTATATCTCTTTGAGTAAAAGCATCTGGAGTAGGGTCGTCTTCCCAAGAAGGTTCATTTGCATTATTTGATGATTGTAATATTTCTTGATACATAGACATATCAGGACTATCATAATCTAGCTTCAGCCCTGTTAATCCATACATTAAATCTTGCTTCTTTTCTTTAATAGTTCTACTAACTGCTCCATCATTAGGTAACCATTCTCCAGTTGTTGTATCTATTGATATATCTTGTGGGTCATATTTTGTTAATAATGACCTTCTATGTTGAGCTTCATCTCTATCTTGTGTCAATTTAGTTTGAGCCTTATCTCTTAATATTTGCCTTTTTGTATTAGCAGACTCACGAATATCTTGAAGAGCTATTCTTTCTTTACTTTTTGTTTTCTCATGCTCTATTCTATATAAACTATCTAGCACTGTAGTTAAATCAGCTACTGCCCCCAATGTTCTTCTTTGTTTTCTATTCATTAGCTTAACGATTCTATTTGAGACTCAAGCTCATTCATTTGTGTTCTTAAATCAGCATTACTTTTATATGCAGTAGAATATGCACCTAATTTAGCATTTTCTTCTTGCCTATCTAACTTTAAAGTACCTTGATTATAACCACTCCATAGATTATTATCAATGTTTGCCACCATAGTATTATCAGTTCCTGTATTTGCAAAAGAACTACCTTTATCTCTTACTTGGTCTAAATCATTTTTTAATTTAGTAGTCAAATTATCACCCATAATCTTTTTATCTTCGTCTTTTCTATCTTTAAATAAACCTAAAGAAGCATCTAGAGTGTCTACTACACCACCCATAGCTGAGCCTACTTGAGATTGTTTAGCTTGTAAGCTCTTTTTAAGTTGCTTATCAGCTTTGCCTTGTTCGTGTTTTTCCCATAGAGAAAGACCTAAACCAGCAACCGCTACAGCTGCTTGAACCCACTCAACCTCGTCATCATCTGACGACTTGTCTTTCACAGACTTGGTTTTATGAGGTCTTAATCTTTTTCTAAAATTAATCATTTGACGCTACTTGTTTTTTATTTTTATAGTTATCCCACATATTTGAAAGGTTGTACGGACTCGAATCTCTATCAAAACCAACATGCTCACCAACTTTAAATCCCCATTTACTATTAGTACCCCGAAGCCATCCTTTATCATCTGTAATGCCTAATGCCTTAGTTGCACCTCCGACAGTTTTCCCTAAACTTTCAAGTAAACTTCCTTCACCACTCATATTTTTAATAGCTTCTCCGCCTGCTTTTAAAAGATTTCCAGTTTGATTTACTCCATCTCCAATCCCTAAAAAACCTTTACTATCAGATTTTTCGTTATCATTTTTATTTAAATATTGTGCTTTACCACTTGCGGGTATAATTGTTCCGTCTGCGTCTGATGAATCTTGTCCATATATACTCCAAACACTCTGTTTTTTACCATCTGGTCCTGCTAAGCTTGGTTGTAAAGTACCTGCTTTTGATTTTCTTCCTATTTCCATCAAACTAGCTGTGCTAAAATGACCTTCATCTGTTGAATAAGTTGAGTCTAAATCTTCAATTGCAGTTGCATCTTTTCCTAACCCAAAACCTATTTTAGTTTTATCTCCGAATGATAACTCATCCCATTCTTTAATACCCTCAACACCTGCCTCTGTTGCACCAGTAGATAAATTTTGATATGACTCTTTATTTGCATCAAACCCAGCCGCCACTGTACCTAAACTAGATAAAATTTGATTAGCATAGCCAAATACTTCACTATTACTATCCATTTTAGCTTGATGCTCTATTAAACTGCTTCTATCTGAAATCATAGAAGATGAGTCTACTACTCTTTTTTGAGCTTGTGCTATTTTACCATATGAAGCCATAAGTACCCTAATTTACTGCTTTTAGACTATTAATAATAATATTTTTCATAACCAATCCCTAACATTCAATTCTAATTATAGTTCCATCTGAGCCATCAGAAGCAGTCTCTGGTTCATTTACTGCGCTTCCTGTGGTGCCTGGTGCCCCCTTTGAACCTTTCGTGACAGTTATAGTTGCACCTGAAATATCTTGACCAGATATAACAGTAACACATCCTCCATCGCCTCCATTACCACCTGCGCCTTTTCCCCCTGCTCCTCCACTTCCTATATTACCTTGACTACCTCCATTACCTCCATTACCACCATTTGCACTTAAATATAATTGACTTTGTGTCCCTACAAATTCTCTCATTAATAACATAACGTGACCTCCTGAGCCTCCTCCTTGACCTCCACCGCCACCAGACTTACCTTGCCCGCCAGATGCATTACTAGCAGGTCCACCTCCTGCTCCACCACCTCCACCGCAAGCACCAGCGGCAGGATAAATAGAAGGAGTATTATTTCCAACGGCAAATATATCTCTCATTGCAATTATAAAGGTTAAATCTGAACTTTGAATACTTATAGCACCTTGAGAAGATGTATTAGAATTATTTGGTGTATTTGCAGTACCCCCTGCGCCTGCAGCACCATTTTGACCACCCCCTCCTTTTGCACCATCATTAACATTACCAATAGAAACGGAATACTCTCTAACAACTGGACTGACGGCAGGAACATTAGCACCTGCACTACCTGAACCCCCGCTATTTCCGGCACCTATTCCAGCTCCTCCGCCATTTCCACCATTTCCTCCATTAATTCCTCCTCTTAAACTTCCTTCTAATCCACCTATACCTGCTCCGCTTCCTCCACTTCCACCAGATTCATTACCTCCTTGACTTCCATTATCCCCATTTGTTCCATTATTTCTAATATAAAGTCTCCCAGTTCCGAGAAGAGTCACAGTGTCTCTAACAAATATTCTAAATCCTCGTGGATTAAGATATAAATTTTGACCATTCGCAACAGTAATAGATGTATAATACTTATCTCTAGTTAAATTTATAGTTCCACTAGTTGATAAAGCACCATCACTACCATTACCAAATATTCTTGAAGCCGTTATAAGATAATCAACATTATCCTTTCTATATATACCATTGCCTCGTATTTTTCCATCTGAAGCAAATGATATTTTTGCATTTTGACCTGTACTTGATGTAGCACCAGCGTAAAAAGCACTAAGACTTCCAACATCTGCATTAGCAGAACCTTGTTGGACAAGACCTATATAATTATTTTGATACGAGTTATACAATTTTCTAGATGATATTGTCCACCCTGATGTTCCCCCTATATATCCTGTATCAGCAGTAATTGCACCAGTTAAAGTTAAATCAGCACCATCCCAATGGAATTTTGCACTTTCTGTACTACCCGCAGTATTATCTAAATGTTCTCCCATCTTCACAGTTCCTGTAGATGTTATTTTTACTCTTTTTTCAGTACTATTATATAATTCAATAGGAGTATTAAACATTCTTAAGCCATTAGTATTATCAGCAGTTAAGCCCTTAAATGAAGTTGTGGGAGTTAATGTAATATCATTTCCAATAGCGATTCCAAATTTATCATTACTAGAATAATCAACAAAACTAGACAATTGCCCGACTGCAACAGTAGGTTTTAAATCATTCCAATTTGTAGCTGCGGTTCTAGAATATATAGCCATAGTCGGACCTGCGTGATTAAGAACAGTAGATGTACTTGTTAAATCTATAAAACCTTCACCAGCTGAGCCTCCTAACGAACATACCGCATCTCCCTCTTGCCAAGCATTAGCAGTTGTATTATCTAAATTTCTTGATTGTATATTATATCTATATCCACCTGTAACCGAAGTAGGATTAGAATTTTCTATTTTTATAACCTCTACTTGAGCAACACCTGAAGGAGCAGTTTTTAACATAACATATTTATTTTTAATATTATTATGTTCTACATTTATTACAGTATCATTAGATTGTAAATTTGAAATTAATTTAGTAGTCGGAGCTACCATAATTCTACCTCCAATAGTAGCCATCACATCTTGAGCCACTAATGTTTCTACAATAAGTTCAGCAGCATATAAACTTTTCCACATTCTATTGTAATCACCTAAATCAATATCTACAGTGCTATTCGGAAGTACATCTTTCCCTGTTGGATTAAGTGTAATATCACCAGCTGATAATATAGTAGGAGTTGTTATTGAAGCAAATGTAGGAGTAGAAACTGTTTTAACTGCTTGGTTAAGATAGTCACTAAATTGATACCCATCCCACAAATCAGCATTTAAATTAGTTACTTCAGTTGTAGAAGTTATATTAAGAGGAGAAGTCCCATCTGCTATATCAGAAGTAAGTGTATTAGCTCTTAAATCAAAAGTTCCTATATCAATATTAGCAGTAGCAGTTATACCTGCAGTTGTTAATGCAGTAATAGTAGTAGCTGCTATTGTTCCTCCCTCTACTTTATCTCCACTTATTTGGTTATCTCCTAATGTTAAAGTTCCATTTTGAACATCTAATGTCTTGCTACTACCTACTGTTATATTAGAAGTAGCTATAGTACTACCATCTATTGTTCCCCCATTTATATCTGGAGCAGTAAATGTACCAGTTGTAAATGTTGGATTTCCTGTAAAATTATGATTAGCACTTATAGTTCTCACAGTAGTGTTATGAACATATTGAGTGTGGTCATCTGATGAAGTTAGACTTTCTAACTCGCTATGATTACTTGTGCCAGTTCCATCCCCACTTGATGCAGTAGTTATAACAGGAGCTACTAAATCAGCTAATATATCAGCAGTTGTATTCCCCTTAGTAGTATCTCTAAGACTACTAGACATTTCTTTCCATCCAGTCTCAGTTTTGACCATATGGACTAGACCTTTACCTGCTATAGTTCTAAATTCTTGAGAGCCTACTCTTCCATCAGAAGAACCTAAATTACCTCTTCCTATACCTGTTTGACTTGCATTTTGATGCCTAGCTCTTCTTTGACTTCTCTTAGACATTATTTAAGTGGTTTTGGTCTATAAATTATTGTTATATCATTAATCTCAAAACTAGATGGAGTGGTTTCAGATGCCTTAGTAATAAAATGTAACTGAACAGAATATTTATTATTAATAGAAGTTGATGGTTTTAATTCTACTTGTTTCCATTCTCCTCCAGTAGTAGCTAATCCATTTGTAACTGAATAACCACTAGTACTTGTTCCAGCAAAATTAGAAGCTTTCATTTGCTTTCCACATGGAAGAGGAGTCCCAGTTTGAACATCAGTTAGAGTTTGTCCATTTGTGCCATAATAAACCATAACATTTGATGCCGCACTTGATTTATATGTGACATAAAACTTAAAACATTTCTTTCTCTGAGCAGGATTTCCAAAATCAAAATCTTTAGTTAGAATACGAATAACCCCACTAGAAGGAGTATCTAGCCAATTATATATTTTATCAGTTGTCAAATATTTTATTGTATCATCTACATCCAATACAGAATTTGTTTTCGTTGCTTGAATTTTACTTTTAGCTTTAGACCATCCTTTAGTTTGTAAAGAAAATTCAAATACATCTATACCATTTGTACCACCACTAACTATAATCTTATTATTTAAAGGAGAATACATGACATCTGTATCTATTCCTATATGAGTAGACCATTCATCGTCATCTATTAATCCATCAGATATATTATATACTTTTTGACCATCATATAAATAACAACCATTCTTATTTGCCCACGTTATCCCCATATCTGTCTTAGAAACAGCCATATCAGTTGCAATTCCTTTACCTTGATAGGTATCTTCTAAATATTCACTTGATTTAGTAGCATTAATTAAATACATAGTATTTTTCTTAAATTGAAGTATTCTATCAGCATATGTTTCTAATGCTATAATTTCATCTCCATCATTTATAACAACATCTATTTCTCTACCAACGGATGGGAATGCATCAAAATTATTGGTAACGGTCTTTATCATTCTATCACCGTAAATCTTACCATTTTGTTTTATATTCCCAGCGTAAACTCTCCTATTTAACAATGTAGATGCTTTAAAATCAGCAGTAATTGATTCTATTTCAGGAGTATATCCATTCATAGCCTCATAACTTTCTAATAAAGGAAGTCCATTATTTTTAATCGTATTACTCTTAGCGTTATTTGTATCAAATATACTAAATCTACTAGATGATGGAAATTCTTGTTCCCACGAACCCCTTAAACCTCTTAAATATCTTAATTCAGCAATTCTATATGGAACTCCTTCATCTTCTATATAAAGATTTGAACCAGTGATTCTAGGATTGAATGAAGCACTAGGCTCTTTGTGATAAGCAGTAATTCCAATTAAATACTCTGAAGTTGTTCTGCTTAATTCAATTTCACCGAGGTCTTTTAACAAGCTTTCATTTTCTTTATCATCATATGTGTGACTCATAAAAAATTTATGCCTGCCAACAGTATCTACTCCGACTAAATCAGAATCACCTATTCTTAAATCAGATAATTCTAAAAATACAAACCCCGCATTATTATTACTATTACCTCCAGAGGTTGAAAGGGTAGTGCCAACAACCTCAATTGAATAATCCATTGATAAGACAAATTGGTCAATATAGAAATTAGTATCACTTCTAGTTAAATGATAATAATCATCATAAGGAAATTCAACAATATGCCATTGACCAACAGGTGTTGTAATGTCTGTAAATTTTGTAGAATCAATTTTAAAAGAAATCATATCAGAAGCTCCTGAATCTTTTAATATAATTGATGCATCTGAAATATTAATAGTAGCTGAACTAGATGAATTTGAAGATTGTAATAATTGATAACTCCCAAGCCATGTTTCTCTAGAAGATTGGGTTGGCAATCTAAATGCTAAATATACAGACTTTCCAGATTTAAAATCTTCAGTATTAGCCGAAGGAAAATCATTTAATACCCAATTTCTATTTGTAGAGTATTCTTTATCATCTTCTTCAAATAGAGCAATTCCAAATTGATGAGCAGTCCCACCTTTATATCCTTCATTAATTCCATGAATTGTTTGCCAATTTTCATATCCATTTTGATATGGTTTAGATAAATTATAAACACTTTCGTTAGAATAATCACTAGTTAAATTAGTCGTAGGGAAATCATATAATTGAACAGTTTCATCTCTCATATTCCTAACGTGCCAATAGACAGAATCAGTTTCAAGGGCAGCTGAGTTAGCTGGAATAGTAGTTGATATTTTACCTGCGGTAGGTGTTTTTAATTCAGAAAAACCTTTTTTCCAACCAGAGAGTAAAAAGTCATTATCAGCAGGAGTACTTGCATCAGGGTGGGTAGCATCTGGGAATAGAAGTCTATCTACAACTCCAAACCAAATTGATGGATTAGCAGTAGCAGGAAAACTAGAATCTACAATCCTTAAAGCACCATCTACATAATAAAAAATAGGTATCGAATTCTCAGAATTTCCCCAAGTACTAGATAAATCAATAGCCTCTGCAAAATTACCTCCATCAGGCGACCAATAAAACTTTCCCTCTGCGTCATCCCAAACTATTATATAATCTGTTGGTACAAAAGAACCACTAGCATTATAATCTGAACTAAATCTAAAGAGACCGTGTCCTTTATTAATTTCCCCCAAAGCATTTATAGTAATAGTAGTTATCTCAGGAGAATTTCCTGCCATAACTATTTTACCTACTTTATCTACAGATATATTATCAGAAAGAGCTAACTCATCATCTTTTATATCTCTAGCGTCAGCTTTAGTATTTAGACCGCTATGAAAGCTTCCTACTTTTAAAGATTGCTTTGGCATCAGATGTCATTACTTCTTTTTCTTTGCTTTTTTCACAACTTCTTCAGCTTTTGCTTTTACGGCTTCAACTTTGCTTAAATTTGAATCAGCTTTGTTTATCATCTTTTTCAAATCTTCAACAAATTTATCATCTTTTTTTGATGGAGTAAGTTTAGCTACAAACTCAGCGAATTCTATTACTAATCTAGCAAATCCAATATTATCTCTTTGCTTTTTAACGAATCCACCAACTTTCATCCATGCTTTTGCTATTCCTCTTATCGGTTTCATGATTTATCCTTTCCTGCCAATTTATAGACAGCTCCTTTAATAGATGACCATATTAAATCATCTTGTTCCATTGGAGATAAAGCCACTGCCTTATCTATTACTAATATAACTAAGGCAACTAATTGCCAGTTATCTATTAAGAATTGAGATATGTCCATTACGACTCCTTTATCTTTTTTGTTTTTATGTATAAATAATAAATATTAAAGCAAAGCATAATACACATAAGTATCGCAGGTATTACATCCATCCAATAAATAACGCCATGTGCTAAACTAAAACTACTTGTTCTTAAACTATCCATGTTTTCCATTAACCCTGCTTAAACTTCCTTTTATTTCAGATACTTGATTATCTAAATCATTTATTTCTTTTGTTATTGCATCAAATTTTCTGTCTAATTTATCATCACTCTTATTCCATCTGTTTATAAGTTTTATAATCATACCTTCCATATTTTCAAGAGTTTCTGATTGACCTGCGTTTTCTATTTTTAAATTTTCAAGACTTTCTTGTTGTTTATTAGATTTATTAGTTAATGAGACAACTAGATATACACACATTGCACCAACTACACCAATCATTCCTGCCTCACCATACAATGCTAAAAAATCCATTACTTTTTCTTTCTCTTTTTCTTTTTTCCCCAACTAAGAGGATTTAAATTTAATTCTTTTTCATACCAATCAAGTTCTTGTTGCATCTTGCTAATTTTAGCTTCTTCTTCTACAATATGTTTATTGACAAGTTCTTCAATTTCGGTATCAGATAATTCCACTCTTCGCTCAAGTTCTCTAATTCTATTTTCAACTTGTAAGTACGAATAGACAAGTCCAGCCACAAGTATAAGTACCTGCCCAGCCCATTTAAGATTAATGCTAACAACAGTATTGTCGCCAACGACAGTTGCTCTGTAAGACCTTGCCGTCTTAGGTTTACTTGTCTCATTCACTTTTTCTCCACTGTCTCCCATTTTTCATGTCTATGACACCAATTATCTCCAACTAAAATACCTCCCCCTGAAGTTGTCCTTACATAAAAATGCTGGACACTATCTTGGTCAGTTATAATCATAAAATCTGTATTTAGGGAATCAGGTGGCGATACTTCTAAACCACCAACAGACCATCCTCCCCTACAAGATGGAAGGAGTAATATAAAAAAGAGAACAGCCCACTTTATCAGAGGAGTAGTATTAGTATACTTTGTAGCATAACTAATCACTACCCCTCCTTTCTTTGTAGGTTTAGCCCTGGGCTTCTGCCTCTTTGCCATCACTAGATGGTGGAATCAAATCAAATCCTCCCTCTTTTAAAGAGTTTAGATAGTTATGAATACCACGAAGTTCAGCTATTTGACTTTCAATAGCTCTCATTTGGTCTTCTAGATTGACAGGTGCAGATTGAGCTTCTTCCTGTTGTACGCCATTCTTTTTTGACATAGTAACTCCTTTATCTTGTTATTATCCTTGAGCAGCTTTCTTTACTTCAGCCATTTCTGCTTGAAGTAGTGCTTTTCTGTCACCCAAAGATTTTACTTGCTGTTCTATACTTGCAACTTCAGATTCGAGTTGCCTGTAAGAGACATCAGATTTTTGTTTAGCAGGTTGATGTTCTTTTTCAACCATTGCATCTTTCCATGCATCAGCTGCCGGAGCAGGTGATGAAGAAGAGGCTACTGCTTTCTTTGTGAATTTATCAGCCATGATATTTCTCCATTAAGTTGGTATTAAATTTAAGTTGTTTTTTATAAGCAGACAACTATCAACCGCTATGCTGTTTCAAGGATTTCTTCGATAAATTCTTCACCAAAAAATTCCTCAAGCTTTCTAATTAATTTTTCCATTCGTATTTTTTTACGAATCTTTGTTTTTATATTTTTTGAATTATATATCCATTCACCATTTTCATCGTGAGGTGAAATCTGAGTTACATTACCAGCCTCATCTTGAACGAATAATTCTGCACTACTTGAAACATCTTTTGCATATAAATGGCAATTATTTGCAACTGCACTTGGGTCTGATGCTACTGCAAATCTTAAAGGTTTATCTGTAAAATCTGTATGAGTATCATGGAATATTACTGTTGCTCCAGTACCAATATTTTTACCAGTTGGAAACATATTAATTTGTCCATAACTACTATCGTAATCAGCGGCTATATTTAATTGAGGACCAGATGCTAAAAGAGTAAGATTGTCACCACCAGCGGCGACTATAGATGGTGTATAAATATTAGAAACGCTCGGACCATTTTGAGTTAGGCTCATTCTAGTAGTCCCATTAATAGAAAATTTCATTACATTAGCACCAGCACCTTGGTCGGTGTGGTCGTAAACTATATGTCCAGCAGAAGCTGAAGCCGCATCTCCAAATAAGATACCACCTCTAGTTGCAGATGCTGTTTGAAAAAATGCAAAATCATCATTTTCTGCAACGACTATTGAATTAGCATCATATACTGAATTTGCTAAATCATCATTTTGAACATGAAGTTTAACACTTGGTGCATTTATACCAATTCCAACTTTTCCATCGGAAACAACATTTAATCTAGTAGTATTACTAGTCATTAAAGCAACATTACCACGAGTATTATTACCATCAGCATTTATTGCTACTGTATGTTGATTAGTTTGTATGTAGTGATTTGCACCACCACTATTTGTAAGGTGTATGTAATTTAATACATTGTTTGTAGAAAATCTTGCAGATGTAGCTCCTTCCTCGTAAACATGAAGTTTATTAGTTGGTGAGTCTACACCGATACCAACCCTATTATTACTGCCACCAACAGACATAGTATTCGTACCACTATAATTTTGAAACCTATGATATTTAGCATTATCACCAGTTCTATATATTGGACTACCGCTATCAAAACTCATCCAGTATCGTTCATAAGTATGATTGGTGGCATTTTCATAACCTCGAATCCAATTGTCAATCATTACTTGACCCCAAACAACTAATTTTTGCGTTGGCGAGTCTGTACCGATACCGAGATTGCCTCCCATAATTTTAGAATTGCCACTACTGCTAAATACTACTTTTGAAGAGCCACTTGTGTCATACAATCTCATATGAGGAGTACCATCGGCAGATGAAGTATCTATTCTAAATTGACTATTATCATCGCTATCTGTAATGAGAAAAAGACTTTGATTGGTATTACCTGAACCTTTCACATGTAGTGTGTGACTTGGCGAGGTTGTGCCGATACCGACCTTTCCCCCAGCACCAGCATAATCAAAAATAGTATCACCAGTACCAGAGCTAAATTTTATATCAGCGTTATCAGAAGTTTGAATCCTCATGCCATTACCAGTC
>Ga0209232_1000072_pt1 | contig 59888 bp, 77 predicted proteins | sample ETNvirenome_2_60_FD_184066 | JGI IMG/M metagenome (GOLD analysis project Ga0209232, IMG submission 184066) | Marine viral communities from the Pacific Ocean - ETNP_2_60 (SPAdes) (version 2) | ecosystem: Environmental > Aquatic > Marine > Oceanic | place: Pacific Ocean | collected 2013-06-22 | reverse complement strand
GCTTTTTCAATTAATATGGCAGCTGATGATAAAACGTCTAGCGTACCGGATATATCATCGTAAAAAAGAAATTAAACAAGTAAATATATAAATAACAACAAGATAACAAATAACAATTAAACAATGGCAACAACTTATGCAGTAATAAACTTAGACGATACAAATGCTATTTTGTTCAGTCAAGTGAATCAGTCTTCAGCTCAAACAATGAGAAGAAACTTAGCAAACACTCAAGGGTTATTGTCTTACCAAGTTGAGCCTAGTTTTATTACTAATGGTTCATTAACTCCGGTAAGTACAATGAATCATGAAGAAGCTTTAGCTTTGATGGCAACGGCAGCTTGGACAGATCCAAATGCAGGACCTGGAGAGTAAAACAAATACAATTAAATTAAATTAAATGGAAAATAAAATAACAAAAGAAGAATTAGAAACTATAAAAGGTCAACAAGAAAAGTTGCAAAGATTAGTATCTGACATAGGGGTTTTAGAAACTCAAAAGCATGGGTTACTTCATGACATAGCTATTTTAAACACTGAAATAGGTGAACAAAAAAGCGCTTTAGAAAAAACTTATGGATCTATAGAAGTAAATCTTGATGACGGAAGTTATGAAAAAATAGAGTCAAAAGAAGAAATTGAAGAACCTGTTTCGTAATGTCAAAAGTTATTAGAAAAATAAGTATAGGTTCTGACTATAAAAATGATGCTATGCATTATTCTTTAGGTCAAGAGGTTTATGGTGGCCATACTATATGTGATATATTAAACAATGAAAACAACGGGGAATATTCTATTTATATAAAAAAGAATAATGAAGTTTTACCTTGGAAAAAGTTTAATAAAAATATGGCTATATCTGTTGAATTTGACTTAACATATTAATGAAGAGTTTATATGATTTTATTGTCAAGCCTTTAGAAGAAAGATATGACAATACTAAAAATGTAAATGGTAAAGAACTTATAGTAAACACCAATATTGAAAATCATATTTTTGTTAGTAAAAAAGCAGTTGTAGTTTCTATTCCAGCTGCTTATAAAACTAAAATAAAAGTTGGTGATAATGTATATGTTCATCATAATGTTTTTAGAAGATACTATGATGTAAAAGGTAGAGAAAAGAATAGTGGCACATATTTTAAAGATAATATGTATTTTTGCTCTCCACAGCAGATATATATGTATAATGATAAATGCCATTTAAATTATTGTTTTGTAAAACCTATAAAAGGTATAGACAATATACATAACAAAAAAGAAAGAGAATACTTTGGTGTATTAAAATATTCTAATAAGTCCTTAGAACGTGTAGGATTACATCCTGGAGCACTTGTTGTATTCACTCCCAACTCAGAGTTTGAGTTTATTATTGAAGGCGAACGCCTTTATTGTATGAAATCTAATGATATAGCCTTAACACATGAATACCAAGGAGACGAAGAAGAATATAATCCAAGCTGGGCAGTTAGCAGTTAAAGAGCTAATAAAAGTAGCTCAAGAACCAATAGTAGACACAGGAGAAGATGTTTCAGCTGATAGGTTAAAAAATGCTGCTGCTACAAAAAAGCTAGCTATATTCGACGCTTTTGAAATACTTAAGCGTATTGAAGAAGAAGAGCAATTACTAAGTGGTAAACCTAAAGAAAAGAAAGAAGAATCATCTTTTAGAGGTTTTGCAGAAGGGCGTAGTAAATGAGTTATGAACAAACGCTTTGGAAAGAAGTAAAAGATATAGTCAACCCTAAAATATTATCTAAACAAAATAGGTTAAAAAAATGGGAGTATGGTTATAATGCAGATTATGATTTTATAGTAATTAGTAAAACTGGACAAATTGGACAGATCATTGAAATTCAAAACCTACGCATTGCTTTACCAAAAGCAGATGAACCTTTTAAACGAAGTGAAAACAAAGCGGAGCAATACTGGGAAAAACAAGAATACCCAAAAGAACTAGCTAGAATTAAAAGTAGGTTTGATTGGGATGAGTATCCTAGTGATTTTAAAGAAAAATGGTATAATTATATAGATGAAGAATTTAAACGCAGAGAACTGGGTTATTGGTTCTATAATGGTGGTATGGCCACTTATATTACTGGTACTCATTACATGTATTTGCAATGGTCAAAAATTGACATTGGAGCACCAGATTATAGAGAAGCAAATCGATTATTCTTCATTTTTTGGGAAGCGTGTAAAGCCGATATTAGATGTTACGGAATGTGTTACCTTAAAAACAGACGGTCTGGTTTCTCCTTTATGTCATCAGCAGAACTTGTTAACCAAGCCACTATATCTTCAGACGCGAGATTCGGTATCCTTTCAAAATCTGGAGCAGATGCTAAAAAAATGTTCACAGACAAAGTTGTACCAATATCCGTTAACTATCCGTTTTTTTTCAAACCAATCCAAGACGGTATGGATCGTCCTAAGACCGAACTGGCATATAGAGTCCCAGCTTCAAAACTTACTAGACGTAAACTAGATGACAATGTTAAACTAGCTGAATTAAAAGGACTAGATACAACAATTGATTGGAAAAACACAGGTGATAACTCTTATGATGGTGAAAAGTTAAAAATACTAGCCCATGATGAAAGTGGTAAATGGGAAAGACCTGACAACATATTAAATAACTGGAGAGTTACAAAAACTACATTAAGACTAGGACGTAGAATCGTAGGTAAATGTATGATGGGCTCAACTTCAAATGCATTAGATAAAGGTGGAAATAACTTCAAAAAACTTTACTACAATTCAGACGTTACAAAAAGAAATAGAAACGGACAAACTTCTAGCGGACTCTATTCTCTTTTCATCCCTATGGAATGGAACTACGAAGGATTCATGGATACTTTTGGATCACCTGTATTTGTTACGCCAAAAAATAAAACAATCGGAGTCGACGGTTTACCAATTGAAACAGGAGTAATAGAGCATTGGGAAAATGAAGTAGATGGATTAAAATCTGATCAAGATAGTTTAAATGAATACTATAGACAGTTTCCAAGAACCGAGCAGCACGCTTTTAGAGATGAAACTAAACAAAGTTTATTTAATCTTATAAAAATTTACGAACAAATAGATTATAATCAAGAAATAAATAATACTGCTAACGTAACTAAAGGTAAGTTTATTTGGGAAGGTGGAATAAGAGATACTAGAGTGGTATTTGTACCAGACCAAAATGGAAGATTTATGGTTAGTTGGGTTCCTAACAAAAACTTACAAAACAACATTATAATAAAGAACGGTATTAAATACCCTGGTAATGAGCATTTAGGAGGTTTTGGTTGTGATAGTTATGATATATCAGGTACTGTTGACGGTAAAGGATCTAATGGATCTTTACACGGCTTAACAAAATTTAGTATGGAGGATGCACCTCCTCATCATTTCTTTTTAGAATACATAGCTAGACCACAGACTGCTGAAATATTTTTTGAAGACGTGCTTATGGCTTTGGTTTTTTATGGTATGCCTATACTTGCAGAAAATAATAAACCTAGATTATTATACTACTTGAGAAGAAGAGGTTATAGAGGTTATAGTATGAATCGTCCTGATAAACTTTGGAATAGATTATCTGTAACAGAAAAAGAAATAGGTGGTATACCAAACTCAAGTGAAGATATTAAGCAAGCGCATGCTGCTGCTATAGAGTTTTATGTAGAAAACTATGTTGGTTTTGCGAATGACTCTTGGGGTGATATGTATCATCAAAAAACTTTAGAAGATTGGGCTGCTTTTAATATTAACAATAGAACAAAGCACGATGCTTCAATAAGTTCTGGACTAGCCATAATGGCTTGCAATAAGAATAAATATAGACCTAATTTAATAAGAAGTAAACAACCAGTAAATTTAAATTTTGCAAAATACGATAATGATGGTTTTATTTCAAAAATAAACAAATAAATGATAGAAACTAGTTATGGAAGTTCATTTCCGGATCAGGTAGTACCTGATGCAGTAAAAGCATCTTATGATTATGGTCTTAAGGTTGGGCAAGCAATTGAAGGTGAGTGGTTTGGCGGCGCTAGAGCTGGAGCAGGTGGTTATAGATTTGCTTCTAATTATAATAATTTTCATGAGTTAAGACTGTATGCTAGAGGTGAACAGTCAATTCAAAAATATAAAGACGAGTTATCTATAAATGGTGATTTGTCATACCTTAATTTAGACTGGACTCCAGTGCCTATTATATCAAAGTTTGTAGATATAGTGGTAAATGGTATGTCTCAAAAGAATTATGATATAAAAGCTTACGCTCAAGATCCTACATCAAGTGCTAAAAGAACTAGATATGTTGAGGGTTTAATGAAAGATATATATGCTAGAGAGTATATTAATAAAGCTAAAGCTCAGTTAGGTATAGATATTTCCTCAGGATCAGGCAATCCAAATGCACCTAAGAACCCGGATGAGGTTTCTGTTTATATGCAATTAAATTATAAACAAAATGTAGAAATATCACAAGAGGAAGCAATTAATTATACACTAGATTACAATAAATACGATTTAGTAAGAAGAAGATTAAATTATGATTTAACAGTTTTAGGTATAGCATGTTCTAAAACAGCTTTTAATTTACAAGAAGGTGTAAAAGTAGATTATGTAGATCCCGCTAACTTAGTATATTCGTATACAGAAGATCCTAACTTTGAAGATATATGGTACGCAGGTGAAGTTAAAGGAGTTAGTTTAGCAGAGCTTAAAAAACAGTTTCCGCATTTAACACCTGAAGAATTAAAAAAAATAGAGCAATATCCAGGTAACTCTAATTACAGAAATGACTGGAACGGAAGATTCTTTGATGATAAAATACAAGTATTATATTTTGAATATAAAACTTTTACAAATCAAGTGTTTAAAATAAAAGAAACAGCTACTGGATTAGAAAAAGCACTAGAAAAAACAGATGCGTTTAATCCACCTGAAGAACTAAACTTTTCAAAAGCATTTAGATCTATAGAAGTGTTATACACTGGTGTTAAAATATTAGGTTTTCCAGAAGTGTTACAATGGCAAATGGCTGAAAACATGACAAGGCCAACTGCTGATACCACTAAGGTTAATATGAATTATAATATATGCGCTCCTAGAATGTACAAAGGACGTATAGATTCTATAGTGAAAAGAGTAACAGGATTTGCTGATATGATACAGATTACTCATCTAAAGCTTCAACAAGTATTATCACGTATGGTACCTGATGGTGTTTATTTAGATGTAGATGGCTTAGCAGAGGTTGATTTAGGCAATGGTACTAATTATAATCCTCAGGAAGCTTTAAATATGTATTTCCAAACTGGTAGTATTGTTGGTAGATCAATGACTCAAGATGGAGATCAGAACTTAGGAAAAGTACCTATACAAGAATTACAAAGTGGTGGTGGAAACGCTAAAATAGCTTCACTAATACAGACTTATCAGTATTATTTGCAAATGATAAGAGATGTAACCGGATTGAACGAAGCAAGAGATGGTAGTGATCCAGATAAACATTCACTAGTAGGTTTACAAAAAATAGCAGCTGCAAATTCTAATACAGCAACAAGACATATTTTACAAGCTAGTTTGTACTTGACTCTTAGAAACTGCGAAAACATATCTCTTAGAATAGGTGATGCTTTAATGTATCCATTGACTAGAAATGCATTACAGCAAAGTATATCTAAATTTAATGTGTCAACGTTAGAAGACTTAGTTGACAAAAATATATACGACTTTGGAATATTTTTAAGTTTAGAACCGGACGATGAGGAAAAAGCTAAGTTAGAAGAAAATATACAAATAGCTTTAAAAACAGGTGGTATAGATTTAGAAGATGCTATAGATATAAGAGAAGTTAAAAACCTTACATTAGCTAATCAATTGCTAAAACAAAGAAGAAAGCAAAAGCAAGAGAAAGAACAAGCTATGAAGCTTCAGCAAATACAAGAGCAAGCTAAGGCTCAAGCTGAAACAGCTGAAAAAGTTGCATTAGCAGAAACTCAAAAACAACAAATATTAACTGAGCAAAAAGTACAGTTTGAACAAGCTAAAGTACAAATGGATGTTGAAAGATACCAGCAAGAAGCTCAGATTAAAATGATGATAATGGAGAAACAGTTTGGCTTTGATTTACAGTTAGAAAAAGCTAAAGAAGATGTTATCGAAGCAAGAGTAAACAATACTGAAAATAGAAAAGACGAAAGAGTAAGGATGGAAGGCACTCAAAGAAGTACATTAATAAACCAACAAGAAAATAATTTACTTCCTACAAGTTTTGAGAAAAACCCAATGAAGGAAAAAACCAAAGAAGCAGAAGAAAACCAACAAGGTATTACTGGGATGAATCCCTTTAGTCCTATTTAATTATTAACTATTATATTATATTATGTCAGAAGAAGTAAAAGAAGGCTCAGACGGAGTTCTAGAGCAAGGGGAGTTTAAGGCTAAGAAAAAGCCTGGACGTCCTAAAAAATTAAATAAAAAAGATGATATATCTAAAATAGATTTATCTAAAAAAGAAGAACCTAAAAAAGAAGAAGAAGATGCCATTTCAGTCGGAGAAACAAAGGAAGTACCTGTGGGCGAATCATCCGGAGATAGCAAAGAGATGGTCGAAGAAGTACGGGTCGATGCCTCTGAAGAAGAAAAACCAGAATCTAATATCCAAGAGATTACAGATGAAGAGGTTGAAAAACCAGTAGAAGATGTAGTAGACACTATTAAAGAAGAAATTAAACAAGATCCTAAATTAGAACTACCTGAAAATGTAGAAAAACTAGTTGATTTTATGAAAGAAACAGGTGGTACTGTTGAGGATTTTGTTAGACTAAATGCTGATTATTCAAATGTTGATGAAGACGTTTTATTAAGAGAGTATTATAAACAAACTAAACCGCATTTAAATAGAGAAGAAGTAGATTTTATATTAGAAGATAAATTTTACTTTGACCCTGAAGAAGCGGAAGAGCGAGAGGTTAAAAAGAAAAAACTCGCTTATAAAGAAGAAATTGCAGAAGCAAAGAACTTTTTGGAGGAAACGAAAAAGAAGTATTACGACGAGATCAAGTTGAGACCGGGCGTTACTCAAGAACAACAAAAAGCAACTGAGTTTTTCAATAGATATAACAAAGAACAAGAGATAGCAAAGCAACAACACGAAAATTTTAAAACTAAAACTAAAGATTATTTTTCTAAAGAATTCAAAGGTTTTGAATTTAAATTTGGAGAAAAGAAATTTAGGTACGGTGTTAAAGATTCTAATGAAGTTGCTGAATCGCAATCTGACTTGACTACGTTTTTTAAGAAGTTCTTAAATGAAGACGGTAGTGTTAAAGATCAAAGCGCATATCATAAAGCTGTATATGCTGCAAGAAATGCTGATACAATAGCTAATCATTTTTATGAGCAAGGTAAAGCCGACGCTGTTAAAGATGTGACAGCTAAGTCTAAAAATATAAGTAAAGATGCTAGAACGGAAACGCCTGGCGATGTATTTATAAATGGATGGAAAGTAAAAGCGGTTTCTGGAGTAGATAGTTCTAAGTTAAAAGTTAAATATAAAAAATAAAAACTAAAACTTAAAAATTATGAGTTTATCAGGCGGAGCTTTTCCAGCTTCAATTGTCCCGATGCCAAAGAAAGTTACACAACCTACGAATTATATTAATTTTCAGGATACTAACTTCGACATGTGGACACAACAATATCTACCAGAGCTTTATGAGCAAGAGGTAGAAAGATACGGAAACAGAACTTTATCTGCTTTCTTGAGAATGGTTGGTGCAGAAATGCCAATGACATCAGATCAAGTAATCTGGTCTGAACAAAATAGATTACACATTGCTTATGAAGGAGTTACTAGAGCTGCTAATGTTTTAACAGTTACAGGTAATAACTCTGTAAGATTAAATCAAACTGTAGTTATTGCTGATGGTTTTACAACTATTAAAGCTTTAGTTGTAGCTGTTTCTGGTTTAACAATTACTGCTGTACCTTATGAGTCAGCTAGTTTAAACGCGTCTGGTTTAGGTGCTACTGGACTTAAGATGTTTGTTTATGGTTCTGAATTTGCAAAAGGTACTAGTCAAATGGTTGGTTCAATTGATCCTCAGCTAAGTACATTTAAAAACAATCCTATAATCATTAAAGATAAGTTTGAGGTAAATGGTTCTGATGCTGCTCAAATTGGTTGGGTTGAAGTTTCAACTGAAGACGGTACTAATGGATACCTTTGGTATTTAAAAGCTGAATCTGAAACTCGTTTACGTTTTGAAGATTATCTTGAAATGTCAATGGTTGAAGGTGTTAAAGCTGACGCTGCTTCTGGAGTTGAACAAGCTAATTACGATGGTACTTTTCCTAATACTCAGTTTACGGGTAATGCCGGTGCTGGTGTACACCCAATAGGTACTGAAGGTATGTTTGAAGCTATAGAAACAAGAGGAAACATCTGGTCTAATTTTGCTGGTGCTGCTGCTCCTGGAGCTGGTGCATTAGGAGATTTTGACGAGATCCTTAAGCAATTAGATAAGCAAGGTGCAATCGAAGAAAACATGTTATTCTTAAACAGAGCTACTGCTCTTGATTTTGATGATATGATTGCTGCTCAAGCTGGTGGAGGTTATGCTTCTACTCAGTCTGCTTCTTACGGTCTTTTTGATAACGAAGCTGAAATGGCAATGAACTTTGGTTTTTCTGGTTTCAGAAGAGGTTCTTATGACTTCTACAAAACTGACTGGAAATATCTAAACGATGCTACTACTAGAGGGTTAACTAAAGACATCGATGGTGTTATGGTTCCAGCTGGTACAACAACTGTTTATGACCAAATGTTAGGATCTAATATTAGAAGACCTTTCTTACACGTAAGATATAGAGCTTCTGAGTCAGATGATAGAAGATATAAAAACTGGATTACAGGTTCTGTAGGCGGTGCTTATACATCATCTTTAGATGCTATGGAAGTACACTTCTTATCTGAAAGATGTTTAGTAACTCAAGCAGCGAATAACTTCGTATTGTTTAAGTCTACTGTATAATTATTAACATTTTAAAGATAGAAATTATGGCAAATTACATTAAAGCAATTACAGCAAATGCTACTGCATCTGCTGCTGCAGAATTTATATTAATTCCTGTAGACGGTGTTATGGCGTTAACTTTTGGTGGTTCACCAGGTTCTTCGCATATTCTTAATATTTATTATTTAGAAGGTACTGGATCTAGCGCAAGCAACGGAAGACAATTCCTTGTTAACGTTACTATTCCAGATGCTAACACTACTACTGCTGCGGCTATTACAACAGCTTTTTATAAAGCTATGGCTGCTGCAATACAAAGTCCAGGAAGTTTACCGTTATTACTTGAAAATGATACGGTTGTTACTTCTGCTGCTGCTGGATCAGCTGCATTGTAATCAATTGGATTAACAATAAAATAAGGTCCTGCTTCGGCAGGATCTTTTTTAATTATTATATTATATTATATTATGGAAACAAAACAAAAGAAAGCTTCAGCTAAGACTGAAGTTAAAAAAGATACTTGGGAGTATAAAGATAGAAATTATTATTTAAGAGGAAGTAAAGAACCTTTAACATTTAAAGTAGCTTCAAGACATACATCTAGGCATCCTTTATTTTATTTTGATGAAGATAAGGGTTACAATAGAGAGTTGAGATATGCAACTAATCAAAAATCTGTATTTGTAGACGAACAAGAAGGACCAGTAACATTATCTCACATCATATTTGAAGATGGTACATTGCACGTTCCTAAAGAAAAAGTACAATTACAAAAATTACTATCAATATATCATCCAGCAAAAGGAAAACTTTATTTAGAACACGATAAAGTAGAAGAAGCGGTTGATCAATTAGATTATCTACAAGTAGAATTAGAAGCTATGAATATAGCGTCTAAGTTAGAACTTGATCACGCAGAGGCTATATTAAGAGTTGAACAAGGCTCTAGTGTTACTTCTATGACTTCTAAAGAAATAAAAAGAGATCTACTAGTTTACGCTAGAAGAAATCCTCAAACGTTCTTAGCTTTAGTTAATGATGAAAATGTAGTATTAAGAAATTTTGCTATAAAAGCTAAAGAAGAAGGAATAGTTAATTTATCTCAAGATCAAAGAACGTTTACTTGGGGTACTAACGGTAAAAAACTAATGACTGTACCATTTGATGAAAATCCATATTCAGCTATGGCAGCTTGGTTTCAAACCGATGAAGGACTTGAAGTCTATAAATCTATAGAGAAAAAGTTTAAATAACAAGTGACTATAAAATAGGGTGGTATTTCGCCACCCTTTTTTTTTAAAAATACTAAAATGGCAATAAACGTAAGTGAAGTTTATAATACAGTGTTATTGATCTTAAATAAAGAGCAAAGAGGTTATATAACTCCAGATGAATTTAATAAGATAGGTAATCAAGTTCAATTAGAAATATTTGAGAAATACTTTGAAGATCTTAATCAACAGCTGCGTGTACGTCAAGACGAAACAGAATACGCTGATAGGGTTAAAAATATAGACGATAAAATATCTATATTTAAAACAGTTAACAACTGTACTTGGAGCTCTGTTTATAACGCTTTTACATTACCTACAGATCCTGCTGTACATAGAATAGGTAGTGTTATGTACCAAAATGGTGCAGATCTTATAGAGGTAGAAAGAGTGCAAAAAAATGATTTATTATATTTAAATCTAGCTCCTTTGACAAAGCCTTCTAAATCTTTTCCAGTATATACTTATCAAGACAAAAACTCTTCTACTACAGAGCCTAGAATATATGTACATCCTACTTCTATAGGGTTAGGTTCTAATGTATCAGCATCATATGTAAGAAAACCAAATAATCCTAGATGGGGTTATACGGTAGGTGGTTTAGGTCAATATCTATATGATTTCTACCCTTATATAGCCACTGGTTTACCTATAGTATCAGGTTATTTATTTCAAAGTTTAACAACTAACTTTACAGCAACAACAACTTCCCCTATACAAACATCGTTCATTGGACTTACTTCTAGTTCTGCTGGAGTCACTTACACTGGTAGTGGAACAGGTGCTATTTTTAATCTTACGTTAGGTAGTGATGGTGTAATAACAGATTTAACAGTAACAGCTGCTGGTAGTGGATATGCTTTTGGAGATACATTTACTTTTGACAGAAATGTTTTTCAATTAGGCGGTTCTAATATAGGTACTGTAGATGCTTTATTTACTATTTCAGATGCTAGTTTATATAGTGGAACTTCTTTTGGATCTACACAATTTGAAATAGACAGTGTTGATCAAACTGAGCTAGTGTTAAACATATTAAAATATTGCGGTATAGTAATAAGAGATCCACAAATAATACAATCAGCATCTCAAATGGCTATAGCTGAAGACAATAATGAAAAAAGTTAATAAATGGGACTTATAACAGAAACAAACGAAGAGTATTACGCGGGTGAAAAAGTATTTTTACTAGAGAAAGGTACTACTACCACATCTTTTACAGCTGGTTTTAATACTGCTTTAAAGCTAGGAACATCTAGCTCTAACCAAAACTTTAAGTTAGAGTATAGCGAAAACTTAGGTGTTACTTGGCAAGTTTATTCTGGCACAATATCTAGTGTGGACGCCATTGATAATGGTAGTGTTGTAAACATAAATCCAGGTATAGCTGTTCCAGCAGCTGCAGCTAATGCTTATCTAGCTAGAATAACTTTAGTAATAACGGAAGTGTTTAACAACTATGGAGGTTATGCATATTCTAGTTTAAATGATATAGTAAACACTTTTATAGCTACTTACGTAGGTACTGGTAAAATAATACCTAGTGTAAAAAGAACTGATGTTATATTTCACGCAAAACGTGGTTTACAAGAGTTTTCTTATGATACTTTAAAATCTGTAAAATCACAAGAACTTACTATACCACCAAGCCTTTCTATTATAATGCCACAAGACTATGTTAATTACGTAAGAATGTCTTGGATCGATAGTAGTGGTATAAAACATATTATATACCCTAGTGACAACTTAACTATAAATCCTTATGAAACCCCACTACAAAATATTGATGGAGACTTTGTTCAAGATGGTTTTGGAGAAAACACTGAAGGTAGTTCAATAACTGAGGCAAGTTGGAAAAAGCTACAACAATGGCAACTAAGTGGTGGGTATAATCAGTATTTAAATGGTGCTTTTAACGCTTATGGTCAAGACTACATGTATGATAGACAGTATAGAGGTATGCGTTATGGTTTATTACCTGAAACAACTCAAATAAATGGTTATTTTACTATAAACGAAAGAGAAGGCAAGTTTAGTTTTTCTAGCGACCTAAACGGTAGAGTTATAGTGTTAGAATATATATCAGATGGTTTAGCCTATGATGTTGATTCTAAAGTACCTAAAATGGCAGAGGAAGCTATGTACATGCATATAGCGTATTCTTTATTAGCTGGTAGATCTAACATACCTGAATACCTAGTAGCAAGATTTAAAAAAGACAGAAGAGCTCAATTAAGAAACGCTAAAATTAGATTGTCTAATATAAAAATAGACGAAATAACTAGAGTTATGAGAAACAAGTCTAAATGGATTAAACATTAAGTATGGCTAAAATACAAAACAATTTCCTTTCATCTAAGATGAATAGAGATAAAGATGCTAGATTAGTACCAAAAGGAGAGTATAGAGAAGGTAGAAACATAAACGTAAGCAAATCAGAAGGAGCTAATGTTGGTGCGTTAGAAAATGTTTTAGGTAATGATACTGTTATAGGTAGCTTTTTAATAAGTTTACAAAACACTTTAGGCACTAATAATGTTTTAGAGATTATAGGTTTGTTTTCACATGACGATACTAGCTCATTATATTTGTTTTTAACAACTTTTACTGACAATTCACCTGACCAATTAAGCAATAAGTTTCAAGGTTATAACTATGTTATACAAGTAAAATTGTCTGGTGAAAACTACACACCAATTGTTTTATTGAAAGGAGAGTTTCTAAACTTTTCAAAAACACATAGAGTACTTGGGTTTAATATTATAGAAAATTTATTGTTTTTTAATGACAATAGAAACCAACCTAGAAAAATAAACATAGATAAAGCGTTTACAAATAACGATTTAATCGCACAGCCAAAACATATCACTGATTATTACTTTGCTGAAGATCAAATATCTGTAGCTAAATTTGCACCTTATGAACCTATAAAGTTTATTAAAAACACAGGTGGTCCAACAACGCCATATTGGAGTCCTACCTGGAAGGCTGAAGATGAAGAGTGGTTACCACCTTTTTTAACAGCACCTATAAATGATATTCCATCTAGTAGAGATTATATAAGTTTTGCAACAGCGGTTGTGTCTAACCAACCTTCTTGGCCAGGTACCGCGTTAAGAGATTTAATGCAAAAAGGATCTAATTTTGACTTCCCTGTTATTAAGGTAAAAAATTATAGCGTTCCTAATGGAGGAACCATGTACGTTAGATCTGTGAGTGGTTTACCAGAAAATAGATTATATTTATCAGAAGATCAACCAAAAAGCGGCCAGACAGTTCCAAGTGCTTCAGATGTAAAACAAGGTTGGGCTGAAGGTAATTTAATAACTTTTCAACTTTTAAATCCAGAGTATCAAGAAAACTTAAGACCTAGAAAATACTTAGAAGAAAGATTTGCTAGATTTAGCTATAGATTTAAGTATGATGACAATGAGTATTCGTTAATGGCTCCTTTTACTCAACCACTTTTTGTACCTAAACAATATGGTAGTTTTAAAGTGGGTGACGAAGGAAAAGCAAGTATAAGTACTACCTTAGATTGGTTTACTAATTTAATAACGTCTGCAGAGTTAAATATAATTCTTCCTGACAACTCTTATTATAATATATCTGACACTTCTACTGGATTAAACTTTATAAATAGATACAAAGTTAAGGAGATTCAAGTATTAATAAAATCATCTAATGATAACAATGTTTATTCTATAGGTGAAATACCTATTAATACTTTTGCTAATTTATCTAGTCAATTTGTTACTAATAATTATACTGGCTTTCCTTATGATAGACAATTAATATACAAATACAGGTCTGCAAAACCTTTTCAAGTTTTACCTGAATCAGCTGTATTAAGAGTAAGTGACATAACACCGGTTAAAGCCAAGGCTCAAGAAGTAGCTGGTAATAGAGTTATGTATGCGAATTATCAAAATTCCCATGCCGCACCTTCTAGCTTAGAATACGAAGCTTTTTCTAGTGAAAGAAATATAAATAATCCAAATGGTTTTGATGCAGAAGGAAATGTTTTATTGTCACAAAGCTTAGATGACGCTGTTGCGCTTGGCGAAAACCCTCCAATGCTTACTTCATCTGAAAACACTATAAAAGAACATTATAACTCTACAATAAAACAAGGTAGGACATATCAAGTTGGTGTTATTTTAGCAGATAGATTTGGTAGACAGTCTAATGTTATACTAGCTAATAATGAAAGTGAAGTGTTATTCTCTTCTAACAATAATGTTAAATCTGAAAAGTCAACTGTGTACGTTCCTTACGATAACGCTGGAGACAAGTCTTATCCAGATTTTTTTGGAGGTTCTATTAAAGTTATTTTTACTGAAGAAATACCTAATCAAGTACCTGGTTTAAATTTTTATCCAGGATTATATAATAAAGATACTAATCCTCTTGGCTGGTATTCTTATAAAATAGTTGTTAAACAATCAGAACAAGAGTATTATAATGTTTATTTACCTGGATCTACAAGTGGTAGTATAACATTTCAAGCCCCTATCCTACCTCTTTCATATGGTAGAATATATGAAATTAGTAATCTTTCGATATATGGAGATAATATAAATAAAATTCCAAAAAACACTACTAATATATCACCCACTGACAGGTCTTTTGGAAGTGACACTACTTTGTTTTTTAGAGTTTTTCATCCAACTCCAGGAATTGTTACTGCAGATGCTAAAAACGTTTGGTATAATAGACAACTTGACGAAGATAGAATTAAACCATTTAAAGTCGTAAATATTCAAGCTTTTAGAGACTTTGGTCCTTGGACCACTAAAAAAGGTAGTTTTATTAACCCAAGTGCTAGCACCGCGACTTCATTAATATCTTTTAAAAGTTATCCTTATTATATAGATTCGTCAAATACTAAGTATGTAGATCCTTTTTACAATGCTGATAAAAATCCTTTTATAGCATCTATCGATATTTCTAATGCTGAAACATTAAGATTAGGTTTTGAGTCAACTTATCAAGCTCCTTCATCTGATACTACACAACCTCAATTTTCTAAGTTTTTAATAGTAGCTGAAACAAACCCTGTTGAATCTAAATTAGATATATACTGGGAAACTACAAGTAGTGGTTTAATATCAGATTTAAATACATCTATAAAACAAGGACAAACTCCAAATGGTCCTGCAGGTATTTCTGGATTTTTATTTTTAATGGAAGAAAGATATCCATATGATGGTATAGGTGATTATTATGGTGATGGTAAATATTTGTTAAACAGAGATATAAAAATATTAACAAATGGAGGGCTAGAGTCAAACGATCCCAACGCAAATATAGAATTAGAAAATGTAACTAGTGGACCAGACGACCCCGTTGGTGGTAGCTTTGAGATAGTAAAAATAGGAAGTTCTCCACCTAGTTGGAATATTAAAATGGCAGATAAAAGTGCTGCTGAAAGAAAATATTTTAATCCTAATTTTGAACATCAACTACAAGAAAACTTAACCTTTGCGTTGAAACTAACAATACCAGGAGAAGTGCCAAGTTCAAAAATAGTTTATGTAAGTAATAATAAACTAACAAACAATAAGCCTGTATGGAAATATTTAGACACAGGTATACCTATTGTTCAAAGCGGTACGGTTGCAGAAGATTCTATACCGTTAAAAACCTGGGGTCAGGCAACAATATATCCTAATCCTACAGATCCTAGTGACGTAGTTAATAGTTATAATGCTGATAGAATATTTAATCAAATTATTGTAGATGCAAATAGAGTCGGTAACTCTCCATTTATACCGCTACCTAAAGATATAATTAAAGACACAGCTTCAATAGGTGCTAGTGATAGCGATGATAATGCAAGAAATTGGTCTGTTAAAAGAAATTTCTATTGGACAATGAGTATTGGTAAGAAAAAAGAAGTTTTTGGAGGAGATGGTAGTAACAATAATCAAAACATCGGAAAAATGTTTGAAAACTCAAACGCAACTAGTAGAGATAGCAGTATATTTAGATGGGCTAATCAAGGCATTGGAAGTACTAGTGCTATTGATTTTAGTAAAATTGGTAATTCAGCAGTTAGGTTTAATGCGGCTGGATTAGCAATGAAAAACAATGGAAGTGGAATTGACGGGACTTCTTCTAGTTGTTATTTAGATGACTTTTTTGATGGTTCTTTTGGTGAGCAAAACGATGCTTCAGAACCTTACATAGAAAAATGTGAACTTGCTATATTTGATAAAGACGGTTATGACAATTTTTCTATTGGAACAGATTCTTCTCCCACTTATGGGGAACAAGGTGCTGTACCTAAAAGTGGTTACGGTTGGAAAGACTTTTTAATAATAAATGACAGCAATAGTACAACTGGAATACAATTTGGTGGCAATGATCCAAATGTTAATAACGATAAAGCTTGGGGTTATAGAAAATTTCCTTTCGATGTTAGAAGGTTTGGTCCTACTGACTTAATAAGACTAGGTGCTAGTAACACGAACCTTGTTAATGAATATTACGCACACAACATTGGTAGATGGGTTTTTTTAGCAGATGTAGATCACCCTCCATTTTGCCAATTTGAAGAAGATAGAAGTGGTAAGTTTAGAGCTGAAGGAGCTTTAAAAGGTGAAGACATTTGTGTTTACAGAGTTACTATAAGGTTAAGAGAGAAATTTAATAATGGAACTGGTCTAAGCAGTGACGTTAGAAAAGTTATTTACGTAAAATTAGTAAGATAATGGCATTTACATTAGAAGTAAAATATTTTAATACGTTTTGGGCTAAAAAAACTGTTGGAGCTAATTGGACGCCTAACGGTGCCAGTAACTATTTAAACGCACCGAACTTCCCTGGTCTTCCTTTTTATAGATTTGGTAATGATAACGGTGTTGGAAGTGTTCCTAGTAATAGGTATCAAAACTTTTGGAATTCTCCAGTACTGGGTAGTGTAAATCCTGATATAATTGGATTACCTAGTACAAACGCAGCTAACTGGCTCATAGAAGAATCAAGAGTAAAAGGAGGTTACAATAATGTTTCCACTGATTACGGTGTTAAAGCTTATTTAGTAAACAAAGACTATGTTAGCACTGTTAGAGATAATAAAGTAATTTATTCTGGTCTTTTTAATTCTGCTACTAATGTTAATGAAACAAATGTTTTTTCCGAAGCTACTAACATAACTTTTACTGCACCACCTGAATATGGTTCTATACAAAGAATATATGCTTCAGATACTAAACTACATATATTTCAACAAAATAAAGTAAGTAGAGCATTAATAGATAAAGATGCTATATATGCGGCTGATGGTCAAGGTACTCCAGTTTCAACAACAAAGCTTGTAATTGGGGAAATAACTCCATATGTAGGTGAATATGGTATTAGTGACAATCCTGAATCATTTGATCATTTTGGAAATAGAATGTATTTTTCTGATAAAAACAGGAATACAGTATTAAGACTAGCTGAAAATGGTTTAATTGAGATTGCTGCTAATGGAATGAAAGACTTTTTTAGAGATGAATTAAGTGAAATAGATTCAAATTTAAGAGCTTTTGATGTTAATGATACTATAGATGGTGTTCAACCTCCTTTCCCTTATACAGCAGGGTTAAGTGCTGGTGAACCTTATATATATAAAAATTTAGCCGGCGAAGGTGGTGAATTCTTTACTAATGTAGAAATAGGTTCTAGAGTATTAATAAACGGTGCAGAAACAGGTTGTTACGTTAAAGCTGTTGATAAAGTGAATGCTAGAGTTCAACTAACAGACTTTCCTCCTCAAGACTTTGGTTCTAATAGTGATGTTATTTTTAGAACATTTAAAAAAGATTATGTTATAGGAGCTTATGACGTATACAATGATAATTATTTAATCAGTATGCAACAAGCTAATGGTGATTATCAAACTTTAGTTTATGATGAGCAAGCTGCTGGATGGGTTACGTTTTATGATTATAAGCCTTTACTTGCTGAAAGCTTATTTAATAGATTTTATACTACATCAAATGGTAATCTTTGGATTCATAATTCAGAAAATGTTTCAAGAAATACTTTTTATGCTAACGATCCAGTAACATCGTCTATAGAGTTTATATTCAACCAACAGCCAAGTTTAGTTAAAACTTTTAAAACAATTGAGTATGAAGGTTCTAGCGGTTGGGAAGTTGAAAAAGTAGAATCTGATCAAACTGGATTAGTATTAAGTAACTTAGGTTCTTGGCAGAACGAAACAGATAATATAGCTTTGATTAAGAGTTATTACGAAGGTGAGTATATTGAAAATGGTATAACTAAAAGAGCTGGCTTTTGTAGAAAAGAAAATAGATACGTAGCTAATGTAGTTAATAATTCGCCTGCAAAAATAGGTGAAGTAATACTAGGTAATCAAACTAGTGGTGTCAAAGGTTATTACACAACAGTTAAGCTTAGGTTAGATACAACAACTGCTCCAGGTGAAATGAAAGAGCTATTCTCAGTAGGTACTGAATTTGTACCATCATCTTATTAAATTAAAAAAATATGTCAGATAAAATAGGTGGAATAATGCAAGTGGCTGCGGCTGCTACTCCAATAGTAATGGGTGCCTTTGCTAAAAAAGATGCCAACGATAGAGCAACGGAAGCTGCTAAAGAAGCTAATGCCTTGGGTAAACAGTTAGCTAGCTTAGAAGCTAATAGACAAGATATAACTAATCCTTATGCTAATCTATCGGTATCTACTGAAGCAGCTGAAATGCAAGCACAGCAAACAGATCAAGCTTTAGCAAACACATTAGACACAATGAGAGCTGGTGGTTTTGGTGCTGCAGGTGCCACTGCTTTGGCTAGACAAGCTGCTGCTTCTAAACAAGGTATATCAGCTGATATAAAGCAACAAGAAGCTACTAATGAAAAATATAGAGCTATGGGTGAACAACAAGCATTTACCGTTAGAGAGCAAAGAGAAATGGATAAGTTAGATAGAGTTGCTAATCTGCAGGAAGGTTATCAACAAAGAGAAATGGATGCTTTAGCTGGTAAGCAAGCTATTGATCAACAAACAGCTGGTGCAGTTGGTGGAGTATTAGGAGAAATTGCTAAAGACCCTTCACAAATTCAAGCATTGTTTAGCGGTAGTGAGCAAAGCGTTGAAGAACAATTCGGTAAGAAAAAGAATCAAGGAAAAGTTTATAATAATCTCACAGGTGAGTTTGAATAAAATATAATAGCTATGGGATATAAAGATCAAAAAGTAATAAGAGATACTAGAGATGCTAGATCAGCTGCTTTCATAGGCCAAACAGGTCAAGCATTTAAAAGAAGCATAGCTCAAGGAGCTACTAGAAGAAAAGAAGAGCAGAAAGCCCAGAAGGAAATGCAGCAAAAGGCTCAAGCCGCTGTATCTGGTAGGTATAAACAAGCAGCTGAATATGAAAAGACTGGTAACAAAAGCTTAGATGAACAAGTTATAGCTGAGTTAGAAAATGCTGCTAGACTAGAAGCTGATCTACACATGAAAGCTTTTGGTCCAGAAGCTACTACAGAAGATCTTACAATGTATCAAAAGACTGTTGCTAACAATAATAGAGATTTAAATGATTTAACAATGTTTGTAGGCTCTTTTGATAAAGACGTTGATGCCGCGGCTGCAGCTATAGCTGCTGGAGAAGAGCAACTTCCAGGTGGTGGAGATTTTTTATATGAACTAGCTGTACAACAAGGCGCACCTATTAAGTTAGGTAGAGGTGAAGATGGGAGATACAGTATATTTGGAGCTAAAGGTGGAGAGTTTGCTGATAAAGAAATACAGTTAGGAAAATACTATGATGATTTCGAAGCTAGTGGTACTAGATACCCTATGATAGATAGAGATTACAACTTAGTTACAGATGAGTGGGCTAAATCATTGTTAGATCCAAAAAAATATGCAGAAACTCAACAAACAGGTACTTCAACTGTAGTTTCTACTGGCAGTAAAGATGGTGGTAAAGTAAAAAGCAAAGAACCTGGTAAAAAAGGAAAGTTTAGAAATATTGATAAATATAAAACAGACATTGTTGAAAAGCTTAAAAAGAGTTATGATGCTGGTAAAAACGTTGTAGCACCATCTATAAAAGGTGCTCCTGAATTATCAGTTGAACAGCTTTTTTACAATAATTTAGGAGGAATGTTTCCAAATACAGAAATTAATACTTACGAAGAATGGGTGGATTCTGGTGGTGAAGTTAATGATTTATTTGAAGTAATCGCTAATAATGTAGCCACAACAGGTTCTTACGCTATACAACCAGCTAGTGATTTAGTATTTACTAATGTTGAAGAAGGTGCTGTAACTGAAATTCAACCAACAAAGCTATCAAAGTAAAAATATGGAAGAAAAAGACTACGCTTCAGAAATATTTGAAACATTAACTTTTGATGATTCAAACTTTACTATAACTGATTTTAAATCAAGAATAAAAAATGATGATAGTTTTTTAAGTAATGTATATAACACATTAGATTCTATTGACGATACTTTTATACAAAGAATGGAAGGCGAGAGTGATGAAGATAAATTTAAAACTTTTGAAACTCGTATATTAAATTTTGAAAAAAGCAGTAAAAAAGACGGTGAAGAAGAAAATATTGAAGTTAAAAGTCAATTTGATGTTGAAGACGATGCTTTTGATACTAAAGAATACGATCAGTATTTAGAGCTATTACAAAAACCAAACCAAACAATAGCTAAAGATGAAAATGGTGAACCACTTGTAGGAGATAAATTAGCTAAAAAAATAGCAGAAGTACAAGCCGAAAGAAAAGAATTCGTTGGTTTAATGTCAGGAAGTGGAGGAAATGATAGATTAACAGCTGCTAAATTGTTAAAAAACATTGAAATAGAAACCCAAGCAACTGATGAAGAAATTAATGAAAAAATAACACAGAAAAAAGAATCTTTAAAAAATGCTAATTTATTACAACAGTCTGGTGGTAAATACGTTGGGTCTTCTTTAATATATGCATTGGCTAACAAAGAGGAGAATCAAGATCTTATTAATAGATCTTTACCTATAGATAGTAATAAAAAAAGATGGAAAGATATATCATATAATAAACTAGCTAAGAAATGGTATGGTGAAAAATACGATCCAAATAATGCAGCTACTTGGAAATTAAAACCTTTGAGCAATAATGAAAGTAGAAAAGGCTCTGATTCAACTACTTGGGCTAAGCAAGCTAGTAGAAAATCAAATGAATTAACAAAAAACTTTTTAGATCAATACCAGGATATGGTTATTGATATAAAAAAGACTGGTAAAAAAACAACAACAAACAAAGATGATGCAGTTGCTAGTTTAGGAACTGACAATGAGTTAATATATTTACCTTCTATACAAGAGGTAACAAAAAACCCTGAGTTAGTAAAAGATATAAATATAAGCCCTGAATTATTAGATTTAACAAGTAGAATGTCTGCTACTTCTTTAATATCTGAAGAAAAACTTGATTCAAAAAAAGTTAGAGATACAATAGATGAAGCCTTAGAAACTTTTGAAGATAAACAAGGAGTTGGTGCTTGGAACAACGTGGTTAATCTTGTCTCTAGTGCTCCTCAGTTTATTATACAAAAGAAGATTGCTGAAAAACTTTTTAACACTACTGCTGATGAGGTTTTAGGAATGGAAAACTCTAGGGAAGATTATCAAAAAAATAAAAAAGATCTAGGAAGACTATTAGAATTAAGTAACAAAACCAGTGATTACGAAGCCAATGTTATACTCAACAACATCGAGGGGCAATCTGTTAATATATTGGCTCAAGCCGCGAAATTAAATGATTTAAAAAAGAAAATAGAAAATGATCCTAACGCAACTCAAAAAGACGTTGATCAGTTTAATAGCATAAAAAATAGTGTAATATTAGCTGAAAAAAATATAAAAGCTGATATGGAGTTTTTAGGAAATATACAGTTTGAAGGAAATAATGCTCAAGCTATAATAGATAAAACTCAAAAAACATATAACGTTTTAGAAATCCATGAAAATATTCTTGCTAATAGCGCTGTAAGAATAGTTACTGGTCTAGGCGCTGTTTTAAATGAAGTTTCAAATCCTTTAAATGTTTTAGAACACGTTGGATTTGACTTAAAAGATGATGACACTGTAAAAGCTATAAGCGACTTTTCATATGATGTGTTTGGAGAAACTGGAGGTGATGCTGTAAACTTAGCTATGGATGTTGCTAACTTTGCAGATGAAACCGCTGATGACTTGCTTAAAAAATCTTCTGAGTTTGGTGAAGAGTTATTGAATAGAAATAGACCTGCTGCAAGATTTGATGAAATAGATGGTATTAAAGCCGGTATGAGATGGGGTACTGAAATGCTAACTGGTCAATTACTTAACACTGGTTTATCAATAGTAGTTCCTGGCGGTGGTGGTCTAGTGCTTTCTGCACTAAGTGAAAGTGGTAACCAAATGTACGATATGAAAAAGCGTATGGAAGGTGAAAAGTGGAACTTAAACGAAATGAAATATATACAAGATTTCAAAAAAGAGTTTGGCTTTAATCCTTTAGGTGATGATGAAACTTATAAAATTCAACCAGAAGAAATAAATGCTTTACAATTTTATGGTACAGCTGGAATTTATGGTATAGCTGAATATGCAAGTGAAAAAATAACTTTAGGCAACTTTAAACTAGGTGCTAAAAATTTAAGAAAAGCTTTTGACTTAAGCAAAGTGGCTAAAAAAGGTTCGCCAATATCTAATAAGATTAATCAACGATGGTTAAACTTAAAAGAAGGTGCTAAAGATTTTGTCAAAGGTGTTCCAGGTGAAGCGTTTGGTGAAGGAGCTGTTACTCTATCTCAAAATGCTGCTGAGATATATATACTAGGCAATAAAGACGTATCTATGCTAGATGGTTTTACTGAATCTATGGTTTCTGGTTTAGTAATGTCTGGCACTATGCAATCACCTGGTTTAGTCGCACAAACATATCAAGCTTTTAGAGGTCCTGATAGAAATGCTAAAATAGCAGAAAGAGGAAAAGAGATATTAAGATTAAGTAATACCATAAAAGGTTATGAAACGCAATTAGCTGGTTTAACGCCTAAAACAGGAGCTCATGATGCTATAGTTAAGTCTAAGGCTTTAGTAGAGAAACAAATGCATGATCTAGCAAAAGAACAATTAGCTGATCAAGAAAAAGTTAGATCTGAAATAATGTCTTTAACTAAAGAAGATAGACAAAGACTAATAAATGGTTTCAATGCTGAGCACAAGATAAGATCTGAAATAGATAAAATAAACAGTGATAAAAATCTTGACGAAAAAACAGCAGCTGATCTTATAAACAAACAGCTAATTGAACTAAAGGCCGTTGAAGCAGTTAAGAATTTTACTTTAAGTAATGCAGAGTGGAGTGCTGATAAGGGTAGAGCTAAAAAGTTTGCTGATGCTTATAGAGCTAAAAACGGTACTTTAGGTAATGTAGAAATGGTTGTTGGTGACAACAACAAACAAGCTCTAGATGCAGGTTTAGAATATGTAGATAGTAGAACTGATTTAAACGATTCAGAAAAGCTACAAGTAAAAGAATTAATGAAGCAGCAGTTTGAAGTAGCTGACAAAGCTTCAAGAGGCGATGCAACTGTTAATGGTATGGCTTTTGGTGATAATCTAACTATTGAAGTTACAAACGAAGACGGTAGTAAAGGTACTAAAAATATAAATCTACCTATAACTTTTGCTTTAAACAGAAATAATTCTACAGTACAATCTCATGAAATAGGTCACCATACGTTGTTTAAGCAATTTATGGAAAACAATCCTGATGCTGTAGGTTTAGTTCAAGATCTTGAGTCATATGTTAAGAAAAACTATAAAGAAGCATATCAAAACTTTTTAGAAACTAAAGAATTATATGGAGAGTATGACTCAAAAGGTGATTTATCTAACCCCACTTTAGTAGCTGAAGAAAGCTTAGCTAGGCTTAGTGATTTTATGAGACAGAATAATTTAGAAGCAGATAGAACTTTGTACAATAAGATGTTTGGTAGGTTTCAGAAATTTAATGATGGATCAGGACAAATAAAAACTGGTAAAGATGTATTTGACATGATTACTAGTTATAATAATTCTTTTGAAACAGGTGAGCTAAGTGGTTTAACTAAATCAATAGCTGAAGGTACTGCTGAAATATCTCGTAAAAAGAAAACAATTAAAAAAGATTCTAAACCTGTTAGTAAAAGTAAACTATCTTTAACTAAAGCTGAAAGATCAGAGCTAACAGACTTAACCAATGAAGCTCCAGGTCCTAAAGGTCCAGATGGCAAATATAAAATGACTAAAGCCGAGTTTCTTCAAGATAAAGATAGAGCATTTAGCAAAGTGTATACAGCTATTAGTCAAGGCAAGTTTGATGGACTCATTATAGATAAAATGGCTACTGGTCAAACTATATACGACAAGAGTAGAGAGAATATTATACAAGAAACTAGAGATAAGCTAGCTGATCACTTAATGAGTTTTGACCCTAGTAAAAATGACAGTTTATTTGCTTGGATGAACTCTTATATTGGCAGACGTGTAGGTGATGTAACTAACAAAGCTAAGAGGGAAAAGGCTAAGAAACCAGGCGTACAAGTATCTACAGATCAAAAGCTAGGTGAAGAAGGTAGAACTATAGGAGAAACTATTGCAGATGATACTAATATCGAAGCTGGAATTGATGCTAATATAGTAGAGGATACTATAGATAACATGAGAACTAAATTAGGTATAGAGAAAGGTGGACCTATATATAATAAGGTTTTAGACTCTGTGCGTAAAGTTCTTGGAACTAAATTACCTGAGGTAAGCAATAAAAAGTTTAGAGAAGATCTTAAAAAAGCTTTTGACAAAGAATTGTTTAAGGAGATAAAAAAGTTTATAGGTACTAGAGCTAATTATGAAACTTTCTTAAGTGAAAACTTTCAAACAGTGTTTAATGCTATATCACAATCAACCGCTAACAAACGATTTAGACAGTTTGTAGAGCCATTAATTGATCCAGCCACAGGTAAACAAGCTAGACCAGATAATAATCCTTTATTTAGAAAGAAAGACGTTAAGAGATCAGAGTTTATGGATTATTTTCTAGGCTCAAACGTAGGAGCATCGACTAAAGGAACTAGAAAAGATGCGTTAGCAGGTGCTATAGCTCAAGAGTTAGCGTTTGACGCTACTATGGAGGTTTTAGAAGATCCAGCTGTGCAAAACAGAATTAAAGATATTTATGAGTTACAAGGATTAAGACAAGCTGAGAATTACACAGCGGTTGTAGGTAAGAATATTGATAGAGTGCCTGGTTCTAAATTTAGTAAAACAAATAAAACTAATCTACAACAGTACGAGGTTTTAAATGAAATCAATAACTTAGAACAGTTTTTACAAGGTTCAAACATTATTAATAAAATAGAAAACGGAAAAGATTTAAGTGAATTGATTAAAAGTTATATATCTTCTAAAAATCAAAACGTACAAGAAGTCTTAAACTTATATTCTAACACTTTATTGGGAATAGTAGAAGATAGTGGTAAAATTAAAATTAAATTACCAAAGGCTAAAAGTAAAGCTATTGCTAAAACAGCATACTTGTTTCAAGCCGACCCTGGTCCACAACTACTAGCTGAGCAAGCGGACTTTAAAGAAATAGTAACTAACTATGATCTTGACGCTATAGATGCAAACACTCCTGAGGGTAAAAAAGAACTTATAGATAAAATATTTTTTGATAAAAACAGTGCATTAATAAATTTCCTACCTGAATCAGCTTTAACGGCTGGAACATTATCTAATGGTGGAGATAATGTAAATCTTGGAACTCCACTAAGTGTTAAAGTTAAAAAACGTTTACAAAAAAATGGATTATTAAATAAACCTACAGAAACCCTTAGAGAATATAAATTAATTGATGGATCTACAATATTAAACTCAGATGAAGATTTTGTTAAAAAATCAGTTCAATTAAAAATCGCTCCTGTAGGAACGTTTTTATTCGCTAACGCTCTTCAAGTAAAAAACGCTATAGCAGAAGCTAAAAAAAGAGGAAATACTTTTGCTTTAGAAACTAAGATAGATGACAAAGGTGTAGAAACTAGTAAAAATATAAAAGAAGCTGTTAAGAGACAAGGTTATAGTGCTAAAATGCAAAGAGAGTTAGGTACTCCTAAGTTTACGCAAGAGCAAATTAATAAAAGAGATGGTTTTAAAGAATTAATCATGTCTTTAAATGACGCTGTTCAGTTTGATAAAGCTAAATTCTTACCTGTTGTAGCAGGGCTTTTATCTTCTACTAGTGGTTCTCAAAATCACTTTGGGAGAACAGGTTCAATTATAGAATTTGGAAATACTCTTAATTTAAAAAACGTAGAAGAACATACAGAACCTGCATCTGATTTAATGAAATTTTTATTAAACAGAATGGCACAAGATAATGTAGAACAATATATAGATCCAGCCTTAGAATCGTTTTTTCAAGGAGCTTTACCTAAAGTTTACGACGGCATGTTAAAAGGTGTTGGACCGGATGGAATTAAATTTGATTATATTAAAAATATTCCTTCTCAATATGTAGCAGACGTATTGTTAGGATTAAAACCAGTATGGATAAGATATTTTAACTCTAATGTAAATAGTCAAGTTAGAATAGATGAAAATGGTGATCAACACACTGGTATAAATCCTAATGTTATTATATTGTCTAATGGTAATTCAATAGCTAAAGAATTTGGTTTAGAAGTAAGTAAAGATTTACAAACACCTGGTATTATAAAAATTCAACAACAATTATTATTTGAAATATTTGATGGACAAATTACTTCTAAAATAGCAAATGAAATATTAAAACCTCACTTGGCTTTAGCAAAATCTCAACACGAAGCAACTCAAGCTAATGAGAAATCTCAATCAAATAGTGGTGTTACTCCTTTTTCTAAAACTAAAACTAATAAACAGACTATAGAGCAAGCTAATATGATGGATAAAGCTTTAGATATAGCTAGAGATCCTAACGCTCCTGTTAAAAAAATAAGAGTGTTCGACTTTGACGATACTTTAGCAAGAACAAAAAGTAATGTATTTTATACTATGCCTGATGGAACTAAAGGTACATTAACGGCTGAGGAATTTGCAGAACGAGGTGGAGAGATATTAAATGAAGGAGGTGAGTTTGACTTTAGTGACTTCAATATAGTTAGAGATGGTAAGCCAGGTCCATTATTAGACGTTGCTAAAAAAATACAAGCAGCTAGAGGAACAGAAGATGTTTTTGTGCTAACAGCAAGAGCTCCTGAGTCACAAGCTGCAATTAAAGAGTTTTTAGATAGTTTAGGTCTTAATATACCTTTAAAAAATATAACTGGTCTAGGTAACTCTACAGGTGCTGCTAAAGCTAACTGGGTAGTTAATAAAGCTGCTGAGGGTTATAATGATTTTTATTTTGCAGATGATGCTATACAAAACGTGCAAGCGGTTAAAGATGCTTTAAGTGTTATAGATGTTAAGTCAGCAGTGCAACAAGCTAAAATTAAATTTAGTAAAACCGTAGATCAAACTGTAAATGATATTATAGAACACAAAACTGGTATAAAATCTGAAAAAGAATATTCAGATGTTAAAGCAAGACTTGTAGGTAGAAAAAAAGGTAAGTTTAAACTATTTATTCCACCTTCTGCAGAGGATTTTGTAGGTTTATTATATTCTATGTTAGGCAAAGGTGAAATAGGTAACATGCAAATGGACTTTTTCAATAAGCATTTAATTGAACCTTACGGTAGAGCTATGGAAAACTTATCTCGTGATCAAAATAGAATGATCAATGACTTTAAAGTTTTAAAAGAGCAGCTAATTAAAGAGGGTTTAATACCTAAGAACTTAAATAAAATAGCATTTGGTGAATTCACTCACTCTGATGTAGCTAGAATATTAGCGTGGAACAAACAAGGTATGGATATACCAGGAATATCTAAAGCAGATTTAAAACAAGTGTTAGCCTTTGCTAAGAAAAACCAAGCTATAGATGTTTTTGCTCAAAACTTAATTGACATAAACAAAGGTGACGGTTACGCCGCGCCAACAGCCAATTGGTTAGCAGGTACTATATCAACTGATTTATTAGACGGTCTTAGAACAGGTAAAAGAAGTAAGTACTTACAAGAATGGCAAGATAATATTGATTTAATATTTTCACCTAAAAATCTTAACAAGATGGAAGCTGCTTTTGGTACTAACTGGAGAGACGCTATGGAAGATATGATTTCTAGGATGAAGTCTGGTAGAAACAGATCTAACAAAATGGGTAAAATAGAAAATAGATTGTTAGATTATATTAATAATTCTGTTGGTACAGTTATGTTTTTTAACATGAGATCAGCTTTACTTCAGACTATATCAGCTGTTAACTTTATCGACTTTGGTAGTAATAATATATATAATGCTGGTAAAGCTTTTGCTAATCAAACTCAATATTGGAAAGATTTTTCTGAGTTAATGAACTCTGAGTTTTTGGTTGAAAGACGTAATGGGTTAAAATTAAACGTGAGTGAATCTGAAATAGCAGATGCTGCAGCTACAAGTAAAAATAAAGCTAAAGCAGCTATAGCTTATATACTTTCTAAAGGTTACTTACCAACACAATTTGCAGATAGTTTTGCTATTGCATCAGGTGGTGCTACATTTTATAGGAATAGAATAAATGCTTTAATGAAGGAAGGTATGAGTGAGGCTGATGCTAAAAAACAAGCGTTTTTAGAATTTAGAGAAATAGCAGAAGAGTCACAGCAATCATCTCGTCCAGATAGAGTGTCACAACAACAAGCGAGTACTTTAGGTAGGTTAATATTAGCTTTTCAAAATACACCTATGCAAATGAATAGGTTAGGTAAAAAATCTTTCTTAGATTTGATAAACAGAAGAAAGCGTAAAGGAATGACACAGTTCCAAAGTGATGTGAGTAACATATCAAGAGTTACTTATTATATGGCTGTACAAAGTATGATATTTTCAGCCTTACAACAAGGTTTATTCGCATTAGCTTTTAATGAAGAAGAGGAAGAAGAAAGTGAAAACGAAAGATATTTAAATGTAGCCAATGGTATGTTAAATACGGTGTTAAATGGTACAGGTATATATGGAGTTGCTTTATCTACATTAATATCAGTTGGTAGAAAAGTATACAAAGAGTCTAAAAAAGAAGGTACTTTTCCAGGTCCTAACTACGAAGACGCTGCAAATGAAATGTTAAACTTTTCTCCTCCTATAGATATAAAACTAAGTAAGCTTAGACAAGCTGGTTTAACTTGGAAGTACGAAGGTTATAAACATGATGAAGCTAAATGGAGTATAGATGATCCTGCTTATAAATCAGCTGCATATGTTATATCAGGACTGACTAACGTTCCTGTTGATAGACTAATAAGTAAATCAGAAAATGTTAGAAGTGCTTTAGAAGATGAACAGCAAACTTGGAAAAGAATATCTCTTTTATTAGGTTGGAAAGATTATCAGCTTAATTCTACTGAAGAAAGAAAAGAATATATAGATTCTCAAAAAGAAGCTAAGTCAGCTTATAGAAAGAGAATGAAAGCTAAGAGAGATAATGAAGGTCAATATTCGCCTAAAAAACTATTAACACAAAAAGACATAGATGTAGAAAACAAGCAAAAAGAAGTTACTAAGTATAAAAAATTAAAAAAACCTAGACAAGTTGAAATTTTAGATAGTTTAGGTTTAAGCAAGAAACAGATTCGTGCATTAAGATACGAAAAAGATAGAGTAGCAAAACTTATAGAGCTAATGAAAAAATGAAAATAGGAGAAAGCACCGAATTTAGATTAGATTTAAAAACTATTGTTAGTATAATAGTAGTAACATCGTCATTCATGGGAATGTACTTCACTCTACAAAGTGATATAGAAGAAGCTAAAAAAATGCCTAAGGCTGTTATAGATAGAATAGAATATGATTTAAAACAACAATGGCAAACAAACCATATAAAAGATCTTGAAGATGAAATACAAGAGCTTAGAGAATGGTGTAAAGAAATGACTAAACAAAATAGAGATGGCAACAAAAAGAGGTAAAAAAAGAAAAGCTGATACTTGCTGGAAAGGTTATAGAGCTGATGGTAAAAAACCATCTCCAAGCGGTAAGAAAGATAAAAATGGTAATCCTTTAATGGTAAACAACTGTGTTAAAATAGGTAAAAAGAAGAAATAATGGATGATGCTAGCTATGAAAAATCAAACCGTAAAATGCGGTCTAAGTATAAGAAAGAAACTGGCAAAACATTAGGATCAAGACAAACTAGTGGTAAAGGTAAGCGTAGAGTATCTTTTGCTTGTAGGTTTGCAGGTATGAAAGGACCTATGAAAAAACCTAATGGTGAACCTACTAGAAAAGCTAGAGCTTTAAAAAAATGGGGTTTTGGAAGTGTTGAAGCTGCTAGAAAGTTTTGCAATAATAATAAAGAAAAGAAATAAGGAACAAAAAAAACTGGGCACCATACCCAAAGTTCCTGTAACCCAAGGGGGATCGAAAGATCCCTCTTTTTTTATTAGTGTAAAGTTAACTTTATCTTAAGGAGATTTACTATGTACTAGGTAATACTGCTAGTATGAAAATATTAAAATTATTAATTGGATTATCGCTTCTAGTTAGCTGCGATAAACCAGAGCCGGTAGAGTTAAAAACATATGAACCTCATCAATTACATGGAAGAATAACAAGTAATAAAACTTTAAGTAAAGATACTATATGGGAGTTACACAATAGAGTTTCTGTTTCGGAAGGTGCTACACTTACTATAGAACCTGGAACTTTAATTAAAGCTGCGCCTGGAACAGGTAGTAGTGCTTCAACTTTAATTATAGCTAAAGGATCTAAAATAATGGCATTAGGAACTAAAGAAGAACCTATAATATTTACTTCTATGTCAGAAGTTTCTGTAGGTACAAGAGGTATGTGGGGTGGAGTTATAATATTAGGTGAAGCAACAGGATCTTTTACAGGTAATGTAACTGAATTTCAAATAGATGGTATACCAGCTAGTGATCAAATTGGTTTGTATGGAGGTAACAACGATAATGATAACTCAGGTATATTTAAATATGTATCTATACGACATGGTGGAGCTGAAATAGGAGAAGGAAATGAAATTAATGGATTAACGCTTGGTGCTGTAGGTAGAGGTACTGTTATAGATAATATAGAAGTAGTTGACAATGTAGATGATGGAATTGAATTTTTTGGTGGTACAGTTAACGCTACTAACTTATTAGTATGGGGACAAGGAGATGATGGTATAGATATCGACCAAGGGTACTCAGGAACAATATCTAACGCAATGGTGGTGTTGACAAACGTTTCAGATCACGCTTTAGAAATAGATGGTCCTGAAGGATCTAATACTGGTTCTTTTACATTAGATAGTATAACAGTTATTGGCGCTACAGAAAACTGTAACGCTTTAGGTATTGATGGTGAAGTTGCTGATTTTAGAAAAGGTGCTACAGGAATTTGTAGCAACGTTTTAGTACAAGGTTTTGCACTAGGAAAAGATGTTGAGTTAGACAATATAGCAGATGCTACAAGTTACACTAACGGTGATTTAAGTTTTATTAACTGGGAAGTTAAACATAATTGTAACATGACTTTAATTAATATGTTTAAAGACTGTTCAAATACAAGTACATTTACACAGGATGCTAGTAGTTTTGCATCTATAACAACAAACCCTACCATAGGGTCAAATATGGACTTACAATGGACTTATTATTTAAATCGGTAGCAACTGCTAGTGGTATACTACCATTTGGTTATTCGTATATTCTTTATAGAATATATAGAAAAGATAAAAAGGGGAACCGCAATTTGTGATTCCCCTTTTATTATTTAGCAGCCTCCGCAAAGACCTTGACATAATTCGCACATAATGTAAGTTTTAAAAGTTAAGTAATTTCGCAAGCACCACCAGCACAAGCAAGCTCACCACTAAGATCAGTGTTGTCTTCAGTTTCGATAACATTTAATAAATTTATGTTAGTTAAGTGCTGTAACTTATTTATATAAGTTCCTTCGTCAATATCCTCGAAAGGAGCTTGAGTATATGATCCACCATCATAAGGTAGTACAGATAACCCGTTGTAATGTTTTCTGTTTTCCCACATCCATTCTCCTGCATCTTCCCACTCTTCAGTTTTTAAACTAACTGTAGCAGAAACGTTATGAGTGTTAGATCCTTTTCTATGACCAGGCTGAACCCACTCTGTAGCTACTTTTTTTATACGTTCAAGTAATTGAAATGGTGATTCAGTTCTAAGTATCGCGCCAGTTGGAGCTTTTTGTGGTATACTAATTACAGCGGTGTCATGAGGTCTAAAAAACTCATCTTCTATTAATTCAGGATGGTTTTCAACTAAGTATTTATATATACTTTCATTTTTACCAACTCTTACTCTACGTACATAATAATCATTATGCCATGCATGAATACCAGATGAGGTTCCTAATGCCAGAGATGTTGTCCCAGCAGGCTTTACAGTTGTACATCGTGCAGCTGGATTAATTCCAATTGCCTTTGCTATTCTCGTGTTTTCTCTTTTTACTAATTGAGCGGCTTTCGTCATGTCGTATCCTAGGACTGTTCCACTCCCTATTCCAGTCATTGAAACCCCTATCAGAGCGTCTTTTTCTGTTGTTTCTCTCCATACATCTCTTAAATAATGAAAGTCAGTATAACCTGCTTGTAATGTTCCTATAAACGCAGCTGATTTCACTCTATCGTTTAAATCTTCTTGTGATTCTATATCACTAGCATTTACTTCACACAGGTTACAAAACTGATATGGACGTAAAGCTATTTCACAACAAGGGTTTGTACCCCAGTCTTTATCATTGTTAAAATATATACCAGGTTCACCAGCATTACTAAGTTCTACACGTTTCCATAAATCCATAAAAAATTGTTTAGTTATTTTATGTCTCATTAAAACAGCAGAGTTATTAGCACGACCACGTTGTGGATTAGTTTCCCACCAGTCACCTGACTTACAACTTATCATTTGATCGTCGTCTGCTGAAAACAGACTGATCAATGCTGCTCGTCGAATCCCACCAGCTAAAACGGCGTCTGCAATATGGCAAACTATATCGTGTACTTCTATAGTGGAGATCGTATCTCCATCCTCCTTTGAGTCTAAGACTCCTGTTATCTTTACTATACATTCTTTAAGTGGTTGAGGTCCAGGTGCTTTACCACCAGACGTTACTAACATCGCACCTTTAGGGCGTATATCAGAGTAATCAAACTCTATACGTGAACTTCTTTTGTCACCAAGATATGATTTCATTAATACTTTAATAGCGTCAGCCCAACCTTCTATTGAGTCACCTATTAAAAATCTTCTAGTTCTTTTACTATAAGGTTTATTAACTGGAGGTAGTTTAGCAACGTGGTGCTGCTGTACTGAGTAACCTACGCCTGTTCCACCAAGTAGTAAAAACATTACTTCATTAAAAGAATCAACATGATCAATAGGTAAATAAGCGCAGTTATAGACACGGTTAGGTGATATTTCAATCGGCTTACCTCCGAATTGAAGCGACCGCATAGATGGTAAAACTTTTTTATTGTAGACATCGATATATACTTTTTCAATTTCATCTTTTAATTCTGGATATTTTTTTTGATGCATTTCCTTGTTTCTAGTTACAAGCTCATGCCAACTTTCTCTTCGGTTTAATTCTGGTATATATTTAGCATACTTCATGTATACTGTTATCTCACTTAGTATCTGATTTGATATCTCCATCTTTCTCTTTCTCTTTTTTAGTTACACTATCTTTTAAAGATTCTAATGCTTCATCATATCCAGGCAAAAGTTTTATTATCTCTAAAGATCCAACAGATAAATCTCTTAACTGCGTATTTTCATTTATTAATTGCTGTAACACTCTTGTCATAGCGTTAATTTTATTTTGCATTTCTAGCAAAGTACTTTCTTTCATACTCTATTAATTCTTTATATTTTAAATAACCTTTACTTTCAACGCTCCATTTTATAAACTTTTCTAATTGACGTTCAGCGTATTTTCTTCTTGCTATATCTTTTTTTTCCCAAGAATTAGGCTCACGGTTTCGTCGCATTCTTTTTGATTTTGTGGTTTATATAGAGTAACGCTATGAAGTCGTTCGCTGACATATTTCTTAAATAATTTCCAACGTATAGGAAAAGATTCGTTTGCCCTTCCTTTACACTCAATGATGAATCCTGTTCCTGTAAAATCAGGTGTGTAAGAGATCTTAAGTATTTTCTTGCCTCCGCGATCTTTGTACTCGCCTTTTCCATTTCCTTGTCGTTCATAACTTTTATTATTAAAGTCAAATGAAGGGGTAAGTTCGTATTTTACCCCTTCGTACTCAGCTTGTATACCAGCTTCTTTCAAAGCTTTATACATATATGCTTCTAGTCCTGACTTAAACTCTATACCATCTACAACTTTTTTCTTAGCTCTAACTGGACCGCGTTTTTTACGACGCAATATCCGAGACATAGTATGGTAAACCGTTAACACTGTTGCCATAGACTTTGTCTTTAGCTTCAGCCAACTCATCTTTAGCTGCCTGAATATATAATATTGCATCCATTAGTTCTTCTTGCACATCGTTTAAATAACCTGCTAGATCTTTAACTCCAGTCTTACGTTCTGAATCTAATGTTTGGCCATATTTTTTAAAGCCTACGTCTGATCGACCTACAAACTTATCTACAACTGTTTCAACAACAGGATCTCTAAATTTTATCTCTTTACTTATCATCTTTTACAAATGTTCCGTTAACCATTTTACCAGTTCTTTTTGATATAACTTTGTATGCTGAGTCAATACAGTCTTCAATTGTTGTTCCACCTAAATGAGCTAGGTTAGTTAATACAACAACCATATCGCCAATAGCATCTTCAAACTCTGCTTGATCGTTTTTTAATACTGCTCTACCAAGTTCTCCAGCTTCTTCCATTAGTTTACAAAATTGAGTTTTAGTATCGCCTTTAGAATAAAGACCACGTTCACCAGCCCAGTCTCTTATTAACTGGAACCTATTGTCTGTTTTTAAATAGCTTTTATTCCAAGTCATTCCTTTACCATTAGTCTGCTTAACTCTTTTGTCTAGCATGTTAGCGTACTCTTGTAAGTTTTCGACTAACATTTCTTTTGCGAAAGCTTTATTATATATATAAGTTCTTTCAGTGGTGTACATTGACGTTTTAGCATTTTTCATAATCCAGTCTATCGTTCTTGGTGATATTTTAAACTGACCATGAGTAGTTTCCCACGTTTTACCTAATTCATCCATTAGTCTACCTTTTAACTTATTTAAAGGTACTGGAAATGTTGAGGTTTGTTCTGTTGCGTTTATATTCATTATTTGGTTTTTTGGTTTATTAATGTATAAGTCTTTATACTTTTGTCTATCAACTCTGTAGCCATAAGACAATTGAAGTTCTAACTCGCGGTCAGATATATAATCAATATCTTTACTTTGTTCTAGAACTTCTACTTCGTCTAAGGCATAGCCTTGTTGGTTTGTAACCCTATCTATAAGATCACGCGTTACACCTATTTTTTTACCCGGTATATGGTATAAATAATATGTTGTTTCTTTATCCATAATGGTCAGCTTTTCTTTGCATAAGATTATCAGGACGTTGCGGTAAGTATTTGTCTAAATCTTTTTTATACAAATGTAAGTTATGTGCAAAATGGAAATAAGAACCTAATTCATATCCTGTTTTTTCTGCAACTAATTTTTGTAATTGTGCAAAACAATATTGATCGTTACAGAAGCCGTACCAGAGGTCATTAGATCGCATTGTAACAGCCATATTTAAATGATCTTTTACAACTGTGAATTGAACTGCATAAGTACAAGGCGTATCTTTCCAATAAGTATTTATTTCTTTACCATCATATATTGATATTGCTGCTTGTCTGGTTTCTGGATCTCTCTTTAATAAAGCTATAACTTTATCTAATTGTTCGTTACGTTTCCACTGATAACCATAGTTAGAGTGCACTTCACCTTTTTTATCAGCCATACGTTTCCATATACTAGGCACTTTTCCATATAGTTTACCTAGCGCTTCTACATTACGATCACCAGATAGATACCATTGCCATTCAGCTTCTGCATAATCATGATTCCACTTACGCCAACTTGGTCTTATGTGGTTTTCATTAGGTTTATCCATTTGAAAACCTATATTAAACAAAGCTTTAGTACCTGCAAATTCAGTACCGTATTTTTCTATACATTGATACCAATACTGAAAAGCTTCATCTGCGTTTGTAAATTTATTTGCGAATGTTTTTGTCATAATAAAATTTATATAGTTCCATAACTTTTGGCCATAATTCTGTTGGACCATAAGTCTTTGGACTTAACTGTTTTCTTCCGTTTATATTTACCTCTATCCAACAAGTCTTGTTACCAAAACCCTTACTGCAAGGCACGGAGTATATTTTAATACCATGTTTTATACACCATTGATATGCTATAGTGTTTTCTCTATTCCACATAGGATGTTTCCATTCTACTTTTTTAGGTAGCATTTATTCCCATGGCATTTTCTCTTCAAGCTCTGGCACTACCTCCGGAATAAAGCATCCTGAGCGTGGTTCCCACTTAAAAAATGCTTCAGCACCGTTTTCACCAAGGTTTTGAAACTTACACTTAAGAACTTTAACTTTAGTTGTCTTAAGCTCATAATCCCTATGGACGAGAAGCCCGTGATAACTAGCATCGTACCATTCGCCGCCGCCTTTAATATTATACATAGTTGGTTCTTCAATTTTTCCATCTTGCGTTTTATACATTTTAGTTGGATGAGCCACTATAAATACTAGCACGTCATATTTCTTAGCAAAGGTTTCGATCTTAGTTAGATATTCCATTGTGTAACGGTTAACATCCTCTGTTGTACAGTCAACGTCTCTAACCTTATTAAATGGATCTATAACAAGGCATTTAATACCTTTACGTTTAACAAGCTCAGCTCCTTTACGTAATACAGATTCCAATGTATAACGTTCCATATCAATAAAGAAAAAGTTATCATTAACATGTTCAGCTACTTGATTCCATTTATCTCCACCAATATCTCCTTTGTCAGGCATATCACCCCATACTTTACGCATTAACTTATGTGCGTGTAAATATGTTGGTGCGTTTTCAGGTGAAGCAAATGCTGTTTTCCATTGATATTCTTTATTATAACCTACAACCATTTGATCTACAAAGTCTGACTTACCTGAACTAGGTATACCTGTGACTGTTATAAATTGTTTAGTATACGTAGAAAATATATTATCAAAGTTTTCTAAACCTATTTGAAAACCTTTTTTAAATCCATTACGAACAAAGTCTGTAATTTCATCTTCGATATCTCTAAACGTTGTAACGTTTTCAAGAGGTACAGGCTTTGCGTTTGTAACACGTGACAATAGCTCTTTAGCTGAATACTTTATTAAGTACTCGTTAGCGTCTTTACAATCATCAAACGTAGTTATATAACAGGTCTCAGCTCCAAGCCTACGTATTAATTCAGTCTGTAAAGCTTGTCCTGGTGCATCTGAATCAACCGCAATGATTATCTTAGACATATCGTCAAAATAATCAATACAGTTATCTAAATAGTCTAGATTGTTCGTATTCAGTGTAGCTCCATTTGGAACTGATATTGCATTTGTAATTCCCGCTTCATGTAAGGCTAAGACATCCATCTCACCTTCGACAATTACACAGTAATCATGGCCTACAATATTATCTATGTTATAAAATACTTTTTCAGCTCCTTTGTAAAGCTTAAAGTTTTTTCTACCATCTCTGTATTTAACATTAGTAAGTTGTCCACCTACGTAATAATTAAACTGTATAGTATTCTCGGCTTTGCCGGTTTGAGGCATGTATTCTTTACCAACACTAACTTTTAATTCATCTAGTGTATCCTTAGATATTCCTCTAGTCTTAAACCATTCTAACGTTTTATCAACTACAAGATCAACCTTTTTAATTTCAGGTATAACATAGTCACGTTCAGCTTTACCTTTACGTTTGTATGTGTGTAATTGAAAACTGCTATCACAGTTATGGCAAGTACCGAGACCACGCTCCCAATCATAGCTAGCACACTTTGCTTTTCTATTCTCAGGTTTCCTAGAAGAAGAACACAGGGGACAAGTCCCCTGCGGTTTTCCTGCTTCTAAGCCGTGCTGATTAAAGTTTTCAATTTGAAAACCATTGATCTCTGTTTGTTCGACTTGCATTTGATTTAATTAAAATGGTAGATCGTCCTCTACTTTTGCTGGTTGTTTAGTTTGTTGTGGAGCTTGACCGTTTGCTTCATATGGTATTTTATCAGGGAAAGTTCCGTTAGTCCAAACAACTTTAACATTACCTAAGTATTGCTTTGGTGTTTTAGCTTCTCTTTCCTCTTTGGTTTGGTCCATACATATTGGCCCTTGATTACCGAACTGGTCTGGTTCGTCATTGATGGTAATGGTTACAGGTAAGTATTTACCTTTTTTACCTTCAATTATTTTTGATTTGTCTATTGCATTTAAGTTAATGCTTGCTTTTATTATTCCTGCCATATTATAAGGTTTGGTTTATAAAATATTGGTGAGGGTCAAATCCCTCTGTGTTATAAAATAAATCGTATGCTTCTGATGCTTTTTCAACCTTTAACTCACCTGACTTATAAAAGTTAGTTGAACAGTCGAATAAACCTATTTGACCTGAATTTTTGTCTATTGCTATAAACACGAACTCATAACCAAATAACTTACTGTAAATGTATGCTTGAGAATCATAATTATATTTCTTAGCGTTCCATTTAAAGTTATCAAGATCAGAAGTTGTTTTAAGATCTATTATTAATTTTTCATTGTGGTTAACAATGTCAGCTTTACCTTTCCACATTTGACCGTAGAGCTCGGTAATAGCAGGTACTTCATATTCTCCTTTTTCTTCTGAGATGAGGTCTCTGCAGACTTTGTTATCCATAAGCTTTTGAACTAGAGCTTCAGTCTTATCTACTTCATGTTGCAGTAAGCACATTTCACCACCAGACATTTCTTTATATGCTTTAGTGTTCCTACTACTAGACTCAACAATTTTAAAATTCTTAATTTTGTTTGGTTCTAATATAGCAGTGTGAAAATAACCTCCTATCAAAAAATGAACATTTGATTTACTAGGCTCTTTTAAAGCTAATGGGTTTTTAAGTAATGTAGATATATCTGAGTTACTTAAATACTGTTTACCAAAATTACCATAGTAATGCTCATCAATTCTAAGCTTATCTATTATTTCTTTTCTTTTCATAGTGTTAGCATTTCTTCATGCTTTTTTGTGACTACGTACTTAGCTTTAATAGCACTTAAGCTACCGCCTTTATTAATGTATTCTTTGGCTTTAGCTAAAGACTCTTTAGTCATTGTTTGTTTTGCGGCAGTTGCTTTACCGTGTGTATTAGTTGCATCTGAATCTTGAGTGTCATCAATCAAGAATAGATTACCAAGCGCATACTTTTTACCGTATGAACTTGCAGCACCATATCTCTGTGGCATTTGCATACCTTTTTGATCAAGGTCAACGCCTACTACAGCTTTAGAGTTTATTGAATCTTTACCATCAGATATTTTAGCAGTAACCTGCATAACTGGTGGGTCAAAAGATACTAGCTCTTCATCTACTGTAACTGTAACGTTTAACTCCTTTAAAAAGGGTTTTGTTGCTTCGAGAATGTCTTCGGCAGAACGGAAATTGTACTTACCGAATGAGTTAAATCTACTTTTCTTCGATTTAAACTCAACTTGGATTTTACTTAACTTTTCGTTAATTGTCATATATATATAATTACGTATTTATTTATTGTTTTACATAGGTAACTTACAGAAAGTCAACCACTTGCGAGTGATCTACATTTTCTATAAGTTTGTCGACTGCTTGTCTTTTTAACTCTGAAACTCTTACATAAGATGATACTCCGTGTATATCTAATTTATCAGCTATTTCTTTAGCAGACCATTTAGGACCTGTTAAACCATAGCTTTTTTCTAATGTAAACATTTCTTTCCATTCAAGATGTTTAGTTAATAAGCTCATTATGTAAGCATTTAACATGTCTTCATTATAAGGATCTGATTTATCAGGTATTTGATATATCATATCATCATCTTCGTAAGGTTTATTATCTATACTTAAAAACATTGAATTAAAAAACATAGCAACCATTTTTTTATCTTTACCACCGTCTTTTCTTATCTCGTTTAGTTTATGCTCTGGTATACGCATTTGAGCTCTGTTTCTATCTATTTCTCTACGTATTCCACCTCTAACTCTTTTTGCAAAAAATGATTTTAGAGTTTTAGCTACATCATCTGAATCGGCTAACTTTTCTCTATCTATTTTATCAACAGCTTTGCAAAGTTGTATACTACCTTCTTGTATTAAATCCATTATAGACATAACACCTGAAGCTTCTTGAGCGGTTGAAAATTTTCTTGCAACGTTTTCTACTAAAGGTAAGAATATTATTTTTAGTTCTTTATTAGTATAATCAACAAAGTTTTTAACTGGTATTTTTTGAATAGCTAGTTTTATATCTTCTTTATATCTTATATAATTTTTAATATTATACTTTTTCAATTTCTTTATTTAATAATTCTTTTTCTCTTTTTAGCTCTTCGCCCATATTTCTATGTATTGTTCTACTTGAACATTTAAATAGTTCAGCTAGATTACTTATGGTTATTTTAACACCCATATCGTTTATGTCTAACATGCTCTGATATAGATCATCTTGTTGTACTTTTTTGTTTTTGCCAGATAACTTTCCTACTATTTTTAGCTTTTCTTTAGCTGTTAAACCACACATAGTATTAAAAATTATTTTTCTTAATCTATTAGTTGGTGGTTCTTCAAGATCAGACATATACACATCGTGTAATATTTTTTCTAAAACATTATCTGATATGCTGAAAGTAGTAAAACCATTTTCTTTAGTAGTTAAAACATACGTTAGTTTTTTAAATTGATCTGGATTAAGCTCAGGGTTTAAATACCACAATACTAATAAATGCCATTTTAAAGATTTATAAGTATTTATTTTAGCTTTAGACCTAAATAAATCATAACATTGGTAAGTACCATCTTTGTAATATAATCCCCAGCTATAAACTTTAGTTGGTTTATCCGTTGGTGTTGTACGGTATATAATTCTTTTATCATTTAAATATTTTATATTTCTATCGTATGACATTAGCCTCCTACTCTTTATTTATAGGGCTTATGTCACACTCTAGCTTTGCATACATTAAGTATTCATTTTCTATGTGTTGTTTAAATTGTTCATTATAACTAGATACAATTTCTTCGAAATTTCTTTTTGATTGTCCCATATTAAGGTTTTAATAAATATAAATATTTGTTATATTTTAAATATAATTCTCTAGTAACTTTATCAACGTTACCGTATTTACAAGCTTGTCTACATAGTTTATTACGTAACTCAACTACGTGTAATTCAATTAAGTAGACATGCTTTTTGTATTTTAAATATCTCTGTAGTTCGTGTTTGTAGCGTCTCATTCGTAGTATTTATCCAATAATAAGTTAGCAACTTCTTCACTAATCATATTTTCGTTGTATAGTTTCCATATCAGCTTTCTCATATATCTTCTCGTCTTTATTAGCTACTGTGTATTTTTCACCTATGTAGTAGTTCCAGTAAGCTTTAACACTACATTCGTTTTTAAATTCGTCAGGCATACACTGAGGTGGTTGTTCAAAACCTTTGCTTGGTATACCATTTGGTAATTTGTATAATGGTAAGAAACATTTGTTGATTGATAAATGTATTTTACCGTATCGTTTAGTATATTCTTTACCTAGTGCTACCATATGATTAAACAGCCAGAAGTAATGCTCATCACTTTCACGTGTCCATATTGTAGATGGATGATTGTAATGAGCTTTTCTGTAAGGTATATAACTATTGTCATATTCATATTGTTCAGCATAATGATGATGTGCTGTACAAAGCATCTGGGCTGATTCTAAGATCATTTTAACAACGTGTTTGTTGTATTGTACCTTAGCAGCAACAACTGGGTCTTTATGTAAATAAAATATATTCATTCGTAGTTACGTAAACATTTATAGTGTGGATGCCTGTAAGAACCTGCTTGAGTTCTTTGAAAGTAAGTAAAGGTAGCACGTTGACCTATATAGTCATGAACGTTATCGAGCATACCTGCAAGATCCTTGTAGTCATATCCTTTGCCCGGTGGACAGCCGAACTCTATGCCTTCGTCATCTTGCATGATGAACTTACCGAGCGTGCCTTGTCGCTTACCTTTACCTGTTTCATAGCCTACGATAACTGCTTCGTCATCGTGAAAGTCTTTAAATTTCATAAGATCCCATGATCTTGTACCTTTATACTTGCCTGATGGTGTTCTGTATATAGAGCCTTCGTAACCTAGTTTAAGGTTTTTAGCATGAAACCTTTGTGCATCATCAAAGTCAGTTGCTAGTCTAGTAGGTGTTACATCTAGTATTGAGCTGTTTCTAAATGATGGCTCAGCTAATAAAAATAAGTTTCTGTCTACATAAGTAGCTATTGTCATACTAGCTACATCATACATGTGGTATTGTACTAGTTCAGCTGCTTCAGCTTTGTCAGCATCTGTTGGTTTTTTCTTTTTAACTAATGAGATGATTTTTTCAAAGTCATCTTTTAGCCCGTGGTTGTATAATTCGCCATCGAGTATTGCTGTAGGGTTTTTTGCAAAGAACGGTTTTAAAGCTTGTTCAATATGCTCTACATTCATGAACTGGTTATTAGCACGAGAGAATGCGCCTTTAGCCGTGAATAAACAACGTACGCCATCTAGTTTTGGTTGTATAAATGCAGGGTAATCTGCTTTATCTTCATTGTATTTATGCGCTAGCATAGCTTTAATCTTCATCTTCGTCATAATCTCCTTTTCTTAATTTTGTTTTAATTGCATTTAATTTACTTAATAGTATCGCTGCTTTTTCATACTCTTCGTTGTTTTCAAAGATCATAAGCAGAGTTTGTAGTCTTGCAAGCTCACCTATTAAAGCTTGTTCTTCAGTCATAATAAAAGCTTCTTTGCTAGATTCTTTACCATAAAGATCTTGCACAGAATTGTGGAATTCATCATCCCATTGCTGTTGTTTAACTTCAAGCTTAGCTATAATAATGTCAGCTAGTTCGTTCATTTGTTTTTTATCCATGTTAATATTATCTATTAGTGTTCGTATTTAGTTTGTAATATGTTATACCACGAAAAGCCCGTACTATTTACAGTACGAGCGAACGTGGATAACTAAACTACTACTAATCTAACAACACGTAGTAAGCTTGAGGATTATTAGTCCTAAACCAGTTTAATGCTTTATCAAATTCGTTAATTCTTTTTTTAGTCATTGTGCTTGGTGCGTTATCAAAAACCATTTGACAACCTATAATAAAGTCGTAAACGCTTAGTTCTAAGCCAGTTAGCTCATAGAACTCACCGGAAAAAGGGTTTGTAACTTGACCACCTTTTGTATATATCATGCCTTTAAACCACTTCGGTGCTGTCGGCTTCTTCGTTTTCGAGCTCATATTCTTTCTTTAAATAATTAATTTCTTCTATTGTAATATCTAGTTCGTCATTTTCTACAATGTCTTCAACGTATTCTGAAAATAGTTCTAACAGTGTATCATCAAAGTAACAGTCTTCGTATATACTATCACATACGTAAAATGTTCTGTCACCATACCTTATTTGCTCTTGAAAAGCATCACATAGGTCATTGTCGTAATAGTATACGTCTTCACAAATACTAGGTTGATTAGGATTGTTGGTACACATGTATACGTCATAACCATCTGCAGTTGATTCACTGTATATGTGACAATCTACATTATCGAAATCTGATACATCTTGAGACACTGATATTTCTAAATGATTTTTAACTAGTTCAATCATTCTTTCTTCAGGCATTGCACCTTGTAATGGTATTTTATAGCTCATAATTTAATTTTTTAGTAGTGTATAAAAATAATGCTTTTAATCTTGACTTTCTAGACCATATCCTCATTCTAGCTTTGCTAGTACTTTCATATTTTTGACCGTTTTGGCCTATAGCTTTGTGAGGTATATCGTAAGTAGGGTTTAGCTGATAACACGTACTGTCACCGAAGTAACCTCTGTTAGCTTTTGTTTCTTTGTATAAGTATCTTCTAATATAGCCTGATTTATGCTCTGATACTACTTGACCTGTTGGTAGCTTGAAAGCTGTAGTGCCGTTTTTTCTTTGCCTTTCTGTAGTTACATTCTCAGCACCTAGTGCTTGTAATGCTTTTTCATATTGTTTTTCTGTCATTGTTTAGTTATTAAATAGATGATCACCATACATTAAGTCTAGTTGAGTAGTTTCAACTAAAGATACATCGCTAAATGTATTTAAAGTTTTAACGTCGTCAATAGTTAATGCACTATATCTATTGTTGGTTTTTAATTGTTTAAAGATAATATCGATGCTTGTAACATAGCCTTCAGCGTAGTTAGCTTCGAGTTTAGCTTTAATTTCTGGTTTAAGTTTGTCATATAATGTTTTCATATATATATTATCTGTTAGTAATCGTATTTAGTTTGTAATATTTTGCATTACTTCATACATAATGTCACCGTGATGATTGTGGTAGAATTCAAAGTATTCATCTTCAAATAGCTCATAACCCGCTTCAGTTAGATAGTTTTGTGATTGAAACAAGTAGCACTTACTCATTTCTTTGTTAACCATTTCAAACATTACATCATGAAAGTGTTTAGTTATCTTGTCTACTATTAGTGTTTTAGCTTCTTCAACAGGATCAAGTTCACACTCTTGACGATCTATCTCTACCATTTGTTTAGTGGCTTCTTGATCTTGATTCTTGCTGTTACCTGTGTAATACTCTTTAGTTTGTCTTATTTCGTTTATTGTTCTTGCTTTTGTCATATTATCTTAGCATTGTGCCGTAACCTTTACGACGTGTTAGTTTAGCGATGCGCTCTGCATCTGCTCTAGACAATATTTCTATGCTATTGCCTGTTTTGTGGTTAATAACTGGTGCACAACCGTACTTTTCTACTGTAGAACATGCTACACAGTTACTATAACCGTATTTAATTCTTACTGGGTGGATTTCGTTTCCACATTTACATTTATTATTCATAGAGCGAGAGAGAGGATTCGAACCTCTCATGTCTAGAACAGTGTAACCTGACCTCGCTGTCCATACTAAGCCGTCACTTAGTCCTACCGCATACCTTTACGTATAGCAGTAGTTTGCTTTTAGTTGACTACAAAAGTTAAACCTTTGTAATTAAACCAAGATGTAATGTCATCTGGTATGCTATCTATAGTGTAGCCTTTTACTTTCTTGCCGTCTAGTTTTATAACTGACCTGTTACTGGGATAAAATTTAATTGTTTTCATATATTTATATTATCTTTAAGTGTTTGTATTTAGTTTGTATTATTTGTTAATTAATTTTCTTACTTCTGCACCAAACTCTTGATTGTTTGGATACTTTATTGCTAATTCATTTACTTGTAACCACCTTAGTTTTGGTATTGCAGTTTCTTTTTCATAAGACATATAGTCTTGTATTGTTCTAAAATCACTCATATAGCTTCGTGTTGTTTACCTTCATCAAACCAAGTATGATCAGGATCTATTAGTAATTCACCACTATATATTTTTTTAGCTTGGTTGTGAGCATATTGCCATTTCTGTGTTTCAGTACCTGCATTTTGTTTAGTACCATAGTATCCGGCTAGAATATCTTTTGTTATAGCCTCTATTGCTTGTATTTCTTTCATATTAGTTCTAGTTTGTTTAGTAATTCTTTTGATTTTTTATTCACCATAGCTTTCATATGACCTTCTTCTAACGTAGCACATAATGCTTTCATTAACTCGTTATCACCTGAAAACATTTGTTTTAGTTCACTATTAGGATGCTTGATGTAGTAAAAGCTACATGCATTGTACTTGTTTCTAAGCTTAGTATTAACGTTAGTAATAAAGTCTGCCACTATTATAGCTATCTCTTGTTTACTTTTATCGATAATAGCTTTTTCTATTGCATTAGTATCTTTCATTTCTTTTTACTCTTTAATTCATTAATCACATTTTTAAGCGTGTGAATATCACTTTGGCACTTTTTCATCTCTGGCTTCATCTTTCTATCTTGATAGAACTGATTCCACGAGTACAGGTTTTGCAACTGTTTGATTTTACTTTGTATCATTATGTACTTGTATTTTTTGTAATAAATTGTGTATTTCTTTGTTTGAAAAGGAAGCATACACCTCAGCTACCTTGCTACATACATACCAGTATGTAAAGTCTTTTAGTTCAACAGCAACAAAACTTGACAACAGTTTTCTAGGTGACCAACCATAAGGAGATTTAGTTGTTTTATAAACTGATAGTTTAATTTCACCTGTTGGATAGATATTTGCTGTTAAGTTATTTGTTGTTATTGTTTTCATATTTGTATTATCTATTGCTTATTGTATTTAGTTTGTATTAACGACATTGCTTTTCATAAAAATCTTGTATAAAGCTTTGAGTCTCGTCAAGTAGTTCATTATAGTTTTCAGCAGTTGCTTCATCTATCTTACCATTGACCATATCTTCATGAATATACTCTTGCATGTCATTTAAGTTACTTATTGCCCATACCAGTTGAGTTCCGTAGTATAATTGATTTGTTGTAAAAGACATTACGCCTAGTGCTGCTATACTTAATATTACTTTTTTCATATTATTTAATTTTATTGTTTGTGCTGAGTAATATATTCATTATATTTATAGTCTCTAAAGTATTACCATCAACTAAGACTTTTGTTATTGTTTATTATATTATCTATAAGTAATTGTGTTTAGTTTGTAATTAAGATAACATTAGTATTATAGTTAAAGTTAGTATTGTTACTACTTGTATTATTATTATATTTATTTGGAATTTATTAGTCATTTTATTTAATTTAAAGGTGATAGTTTATTTATTTATTATTTTTAGTTATTAGTTGTTACACTTATTCTCTGAATAACTTACATGAATAAGTATTATCATAGTGTGACATTAGGTAGTTAATAGTATAGAGTAACACCCTATTGTCATACTGTTGTTTTAAGATATTTCACTTAAGTTTCTTGCAAAAGCTGGAACAGTATTTGAATTAGTATACGACTTGTACTCTTGAAAACACTTCATTGATTCAAACTTTTCTTGAAATGTTGAGTATATTTCATCATGATCATAAGTGAATGTAATATCTTTTTTGTTAGTAAAAGTAATTACTGAGTTAGTACCTATTAGTGATTTTCTGATTACAAATCTTTTAGTAGTTATATTATTAGTTTTCATAGTTATTATTTATTTAGTTATTATATTTATATTATCTTATTGTAGTTGTGTTTAGTTTGTAACTTCAGTGACAGTATATATACAGTCGTAGATGTTAATATCAATGTCGATGAGGTAATCAAGAAAGTCTTGAGTAAGATGAGGTGAGTCATTGTATTGATATGTAGTTGATGAGTCAGGTAATATTATTTCGAATTGATAGTTGAAGTTATTCATATTGTTTAAGTTATTAATTATATTTATATTATCTAATGTGCATCGTAATAAGCTTGTAACTTAAAAACATTTAGAAAGTTAGTTGGCAAATGATAATGAAATATAAAATCGTATGAAAAAGAAATTGAAAAATGAAATGAAAACGAAATGAAAAAGGGTAGGGCCCTAAAAATTAAAATCAATTTTATTTTGAAAAAAAAAGTGGGAGGGAGGGGGGCAACCCCTAACTTCTATATATCTTATACTTTTTTTAAAAGTGTGACATTAGGTACTTAGGTATAGAGTAAGGGGCTATTGTCACATTTGGTATATAGTTATATAATGTAAATATGTTATTTTATATGTAAATAGCTATTAATATACGTATAAAGAATTAAAATATTAAAAACATTAAAAAACATAATTATGCCAAAGATGAATATAAAGCCTAAAAAAGTGGCTATTAAATCAGATAAACCATTTGATTATAGTCAATCTAAAGAAGAACATAAAAAAAAGTACAAGAAAAAATTACCTCCAAGTAAAATGATTGGTAAAGGAAAATCAGCAAAATCAACTCCAGAACAAAACTTTGCTAGAGCTTTTTCAAGTGGAGATATATCAACAAAACAAATCAGCGATGCAATGGGTGGTAAAAAGAAAATAACAGGTAAGTCTGGTACTGACTATGTTAGCGTTTCTAATAAGAGTTCTGCAACTTCTCCAGGTCAAATGAGTGGTAGTGCTTATGACAACAAGATGGCTTACAATAAGAATCTTAAACCAAGTGCTAGATTACATTATTTAGAAAATGAGAGACATGATAAGACTAGTGGAAGTCCTATGTCTAAACATATGGGTGGAAGAAAAGGTAAATAATACTTTAAAACTAGCATTATGGCTTTTAAAATGAGGTTATCACCAGCGCTTAGTTTAGTAGAAGAAGAATGTGTTGAAACAAGTTTAGGACCTGGTAAAGGAAGTAAGTGTAAAAACAAATCAGCATACAAAAGTAATAGAAAAGACAGTTCTTATAAGAGATTTAAGAAAAAGAATAGAAAAGCTAGAAGAGAAGCTAAGAGGCGTGGAGCTTATAAAGCTAGTTGGATGAGTTAAAATTAGAATATGGCAAAGAAAATGAAATCAAACGGAGTAAAAGACGCAGATACTGAGTATTCTCCTATAGCAGACAGAGAAGCATCGACTACATCTTATAAAGGTAGCGGTGATATGTACAATTTAGGTTCAAAAGCTATTAGATCTGGAAAACCTAAGGAATATACTGGCTATGGTACTGACTATATAGATGCTAATAACGTTAAAATCAGCTCAGAAACTGTAAATGAAGGAGAATTATCAGAAATTAAGAGAGTTTCACCAGAAAGACCGTATGTAGAGACAACACAGTCACCAAATTCACCAAAAGGAACATCATATGCTATAGCAGGTGGAGGTAAAAAAGGTGAAAAGCTATATATAGACACTCCAGGTAAGAAACATGGTGCAAAACCTATGCATGCTGCACAAATGAGGATGGGTAACATGGTAGATAAAGCTAATAGCAGTGAACTTCCTCCATCTCAAAACAGAAAACCATCTAGAGCTGCTCGAAAAGCGATAGAACTGGAAGAAAAGAAAAAAAAGCTTGAAGATAACTATAAAACTAATTCACAGAGAAAACCATAATAAAACACTAAATGGCAATAATATATTCATACCCAGTAAAATCTGCGGCAGCAAATGAAGATTTAATATTAATTTCAGATTCTGCAGATAATAATAAAACAAAGCAGCTTAAGGTTTCTAGTCTGCCAGGTGGTTCTACTGCTGGTGTGTCTAGTATTACTATAGCTAGCGGAACATCAACAGGTAACGCTTTAGTAGCGAGTTCTCCTACAGGTGGTGTAACTTTAACAACTAACGCTTTTGCAGGAGCTGCTAATGTAGGACATGTACCTAGCTCTGCTGCAGCTGGACAAACATCTACGTTTTTAAGAGCTGATGGTTCTTGGTCAGCGCCTTCTGGAGCTAACTTTACAGCAGGCACAGGTATTGATGCCACTCAATTAGCATCAGATGTTATCCAAGCAGACTTGTTAGCTAATGGTGGTTTAATAATCAATGGCCAAGAAATGCAAGTTGATTTATCTGCTACTTCTATGGTAGGTACTTTAAGTGTTGCAAGAGGTGGAACTGGTTTTGTGTCAGCTGCAACCCATGGCGTTATTTTAGGTAATGGCACTAGCGCTTTAAATGTAGTGGCTAATCCTTCCTCTGTAGGTTATGTACTTACATCGACAGGATCTTCAAGTGCACCAACATGGCAAGCACAAGCTGGAGGTGGCGCAACTAACTTAAATGGATTAACAGATGTAACAATATCAGGTACATCTGCTTATTTTATTAATATACCTTCTGGTTTATCAGGTACTCCAGTAGGTAACTTAATAATAGGTAATAGTAGTGGTAATGCACTTACTACAGGTTATAGTAATATATTATTAGGTTACAGATCTGGCGCAGCTCTAACAGAAGGGTACGAAAATGTAGCGATAGGTCAAGAGGCATTATTTTCTAACAATACAGGTGATGATAACACAACTATTGGTTTTAAGTCTTTATATTCTAATGAGTCTGGATTATACAACACTACGTTAGGTTCTAAATCAGGATTAAATGCTACTAATGGATCTAGTAACACTTTAATAGGTTATCAGGCTGGAGCAGCTTCTGTTGGTAAAACTTTGAACAACATAGTAGCAATAGGTGCTAACGCTGGCTTTTCTTTAGATGGATTAACTAATACTAACTCCAACTATACTGTTGCTGTAGGTTCAGATGCTTTACAGTTTAATCAGGTTGGTACTGCAAACACTGCTATAGGTGGTCAAGCCGGACAATATGTTACTGGTGGTGCTAACGTTATTATAGGTGCAGGTTCTGGTCAAGGCGCGTCAGGTACAGCTACATACTCTAATAATACTATGGCAGGTTATAGGTCAGGTAGAGAATTAACGTCTGGTGGCAACAACACTTTCTTAGGATATACAGCAGGTAAATTAATAACAAGTGGGGTAGACAATGTTTGTATAGGTTATCAAGCAACTACAACTGGAGCAGAGGATAACAATGCTGTAGCTATAGGTAGTGGCGCAACAGCTGCAACTGATGGTATAGCAATAGGTAAAGGAGCTTCTGCAGCAACTGCTGAAATAGAGTTAAACGGAATTACAAATTCAATAGTTAATACAGGTACAGGAACCTCTGTAACAAAACAATTAAAGATAACTATTAACGGAACTGTATATTATATAGATTTAAAAACATAAATAACCGAACTATCAAGTGATAGTATAAATAACCAACGTTAAACATAAAACCAAATAACATGACGTTTTTATACACCAGCGGCTTTAGAGCTGCTACACAACCCGATCAAAGAGTGATCAACCTTTGGAAACATATAACCCAAAAGAAAAACTGGAGAATTGTACAGTTACCAAATGGATTTTTACAAACTGAATATAAAGATATGGAATCAGATGATTGGATAGATGTTACTCGTAGAGAAACAATATCTGGAGCTGAACAAGCAATAGATGCATCTATAGAACATTATCTTAAAAAACTAGAATTTTTAAAAGGACCTAAAGTAATAAAAACATTCGAGTAAAACCAAATCTAATTTAATTTAATCAAATGAATGAAACAATTGTAAAGCATCTTAACTTCGGAGATGAAGCTAAAGATGCTATATTTCAAGGTATAGAAAAACTCACTAAAGCTGTTAGCTCCACATTAGGGGCTAGTGGCAAGTGTGTTATCCTTGAAGATGGAAGTGGTAGCCCACAAATAACAAAAGATGGAGTAACAGTAGCTAATAGTGTTATTCTTTTAGACCCAGTAGAAAATATGGGTGCTAAGCTTTTAAAAGAGGCTGCTAGAAAAACAGTATTAGAAGCAGGCGACGGAACGACTACAGCTACAGTATTGGCTCATGCTATACTTAAAGAAGCCTATAAAGTAACCGATTCACAAAGTCCAAGAGACTTAAAAAAAGGTATTAATTTAGCTGTTCAAAAAGTAGTGCATTATCTTGACAAAATTTCCTCTAACGTAAAAGGAAATACAATTAAACAAGTAGCTACTATATCAGCTAATAACGATTTAGAACTAGGTAAAATAATAAGTGATGCTTTTGCAGCTGTAGATGAAACAGGTATAGTAATGATGGAAACACATGAAAATCCTGATACAGTTGTTGAAAGAATAGAAGGAGTACAGTACGACAAAGGCATTGTTAATGGTCATTTTGTTACTAACAAAGAAAAGGGTACGGCCGAGTTAGAAAACCCAGTGGTACTTATAATAGAGAATAAAGTTGAAAACATAAGAAAAATACAAGGTGTATTGGAATATGTTATAAAAAACAATAAGTCTCTATTAATCATAGCAGACGTAGAGCCTCAGGTAATGACAGCCCTTGCTATGAATAAGGTTAAAGGTAATATAAAAGTAAACATAATAGATGCACCAACCTTCGGTATAAATAAAAGAGATACTTTAGATGATTTAGCATTACTTACTGGCGCTACTTTAATAAACGAGGACTTAGGTGATAATATGGATCTCATACAGCCTGAGCACTTAGGCGAGTGTTTAAGAAGTGTAACCGGTAATGGAGAAACTATACTACAACTAGAAGAGATACCAGAAGCTGTTGATGATTTAATAGTTAATATTAAAAAGCAAATAGCAAATGTCAAGCATCCTAATATGGTTGCAAGACTTGAAAAAAGATTAGCTAGATTATTAGCTAAAGTAGCTATTGTAAAAATAGGTGCTAACTCTGAAGTTGAATTAAAAGAAAAGAAAGATAGAGTCGAAGACGCTATCTGTGCTACAAAAGCCGCAATTAAAGAAGGTATAGTGCCAGGAGGAGGTATAGCATTATTAAATGCATCTCAAAAAATAATACCTAAGTCATTATCAGAAGAAGTGTTATTAAGAGCTATAACAGCTCCATATAGATTAATACTGGAAAATGCTGGTATTGATGATTATGAAACTCCAAGTGTAAAAGGTAAAGGATTAGATGTGGTTACAGGAAAAACGGTTAATATGGTAAAGTCCGGAATAATAGATCCTTTACTTGTTACTAAAAGCGCACTTACAAATGCGGCTTCTGTAGCTACTACTATTTTATCAACTGATTGTGTAATTAATAACTTACGAGCATGAAAGCAATAGGTAAGTATATAGTTATAGATCCAATAAAAGAAACCTCCGTTAAAACTGAAGGAGGTTTAATTTTAGCTGAAAAACAAAGAGAAGACATTAGATATAGAACAGCTAAAGTTATTAAGACAGGTGAAGATGTTAATGTTATAAAAAACGGTGATAAAATATATTATGATCGTTCAGCTGGCTTTAACATAGAGATAAAGAAAAACACTTATAAAGTTATAAAAGAGTTTGATGTAGTTATAGTACTATGAGAAAACTTACAGCTGTAGAGGTTAAAGAACTTAATCTTTTAAAGCATTATCGTATAATACGAAAATGGGCTTGTAAAAAGTATGACTTAAATGATGCTGACTTAGAGCTTTTAATGTATCTAGATTGTTTAGAGCTATTTACAAAACAAGATTTTAAAATGGGAGTTTATTCTTATTCTTGGGACAATAGAAGATGGAATAGATTACTAAAAGAAGATTGGATAGTTGTTTGGAGAAGAAGAAATAGAACAACTCAAAAGTATCATATATATAAAGCTTCATTTAAGTTTAAGCGCTTGCTAAACAGAATGTATAGAATAATGTTAGGTGAAGAAGATATACCTGAAATAAAAACTAATGGCATACCTAGTTATAGTGACAAGGTTTTAAAAGTAGCTATTAAAAATCTTAATAAAGATAAAAAAAGATGAGTTATAAAAAATCAAAAGAAAAATCAGCACCAGCAAAGTTTATACCACAATTAGTAGGTGGATTAGCAGGAGCTGGAGGAGCTTTATTAGCAGGTGAAGGACTTGAAGGAGCTATAGCAGGTGGAGCTAAAGGAGCTTTAAACCCAGGTGCTGGAGTAGGTAATTTAGTTATGGGAGGAATAGAAAAAGCTACTGAAAAGAAACCTGTAGCCCAAGGTGCACAGCCTGTAACACAAGCGCCAGTAGATCCTAATATAGCCGGAGGAGGTATTGCAAATGAATACACAAACCTAACGGAAGAACAATTAATAGCTAATCAGACTGGAATAAAACCAGGATTAAAAAAAGGAGAATTAAAACAAAACTCAAGTTATAATAGTAATCCAGTATTTAATACATCTGCTGCAAGTAAGATGAAAGGATATTACAAAAAAAAATAAATATATTATGCCAAGTTACGGAAAAAAACAAAAACCAGCAGGAGTTGACAAAAGCCCAGCTATGAAAAAATCAGGTATGAGAAAGATGAAGTCTATTAATAGTAATATTGAGTGTGACCTTTATTTCGATTCTCCAGAGTACAAGGGAAATGCTACTCTTAACGCTCAGAAATAGTGGAAGACATAAAGCTTTACATTTTAAATGCGTTGTCATTTGGTGTAACAATGATGGATTGGCTTGAGCCAATACTTAAAATAACACTACTTGTTGTAACTATAGGTTACACTGCTCATAAGTGGTTGATTATGAAAAAAAATAAAAAATGAGGAACATTAATAAGATTATAGTTCACTGCTCTGCTACTAGAGAAGGCCAAAACATTTCTGTAGATACAATTAGGAAATGGCACACTGAAGGTAGAGGCTGGAGTGACATAGGCTATCATTTCTATATTGACTTACATGGTGATATATATAAAGGTAGAGATGTAGCTAAAATCGGGGCTCACTGTAAAGGGCAGAATCGAAATTCAATCGGTATTTGTTATTGTGGAGGAGTTGAGGTAGATGGTAAGACCCCGAAAGATACTAGAACAGAAGAACAAGAAGATAGTTTGCTAGCAGTGCTTAAAACGCTAAAAGCTATGTATCCTGAAGCTACTATACATTCACACAGTGACTATGCTAATAAAGCTTGTCCTAGCTTTGACGCTACTAACGAATATAAAAACTTATAATATGCCATCAAGATTATCCCCGGGCCAGAGAAAGCCTAAGACTAAAAAATTCACAGTAAAACTAAGAGAAGATGAATTAAGCCATCCCGATATAAAAGCTGTTTCAGGTTATTCTAAACCTATAAAACAAGGTAAATTTCTTGATGGGTCAAAAAACACTAAATTTAAGTTTGAAGTTCCTAAAGCAGAATTTAAGTCTAATAAAACATATAAAGATCTTAGAGGTAAAGGAAGATTTCAAAAAGGTATAAATGCTCTTGGCTTCGTAAGCTCTGGTTTATTAGGGTATGGAGGTTACAAAACTTTTACTCAATAAAATGAAAAGCAAAGGTTTAGGAGACACTATAGAAAGATTTACTAAATTCACTGGTATAAAAAAGTTGGCTGATACTATACCAGGCGGTTGCAATTGTGATCATCGTAAAGATTGGTTTAATAAAAACTTTCCTTATAAAAAATAATAATTATGGCTAAAAATTTAGAAGAAGTTGTGGAGCAGCTTAAAGGAGCTGTTATCGCTCATGGCAAGCAAGCTAAAATTGTAGAAAAACATATTAAAGATATGAAAAATAATTCTCCCGCAAATAAAAAAGAATTTCCAGAAATAAAAGAAAAAAATCAAGGTAAGTTTACAGCTTGGGCTAAAAAGAATGGTTTTAAAGACGCTTGCTCTGCTGCTTCTGCTGTAATGAAAAGTAAAAATAAATATAAGCCATCTGTAGTAAAAATGGCTAACTATGCTAAAAACTTTGGTTGCTCAACTAAGAAATAAGTTATGGCTAGAGGTAACAAATGTAAAGCAGCTTGGAAAGCTTGGGAAAAAGGATATGCTAAAAAAAAAGGTGGTGAGAAGGAAGCTGCTAAAGAAAAAAGAGAGTTTTACTGTGATAATGGTACAATAAAACTACGCCCAACAACAGATGCTGACATTCCATTAACAGATAAAGAAATGAAAGCTAATAAAAAATAATAATTATGAATAAGATTAAAGCAATCGTAAACCATCCACTTTCAAAAGCTATAGCGTTTGGTTTTTGTGGTACTATGCTATTATTAGAAGGTCATCCATTATACTCAGGTGTTCTTATGGGTTATGGGTTAAGAGAATTATTATTAGCTTTTAAAGAAGGGTAATGGCTTTTAAAATAAAACCTTTTTATCCGACTAATCAAACTCCTATATATAGAACTCTAGAGGAAGATGGTGTACTAGGTGTTGCTAATGACAATGGTACTATAAGACTACATAAGGATTTAACAAATCCAGCGCAAATGCAAGATGTTATAGATCATGAAATGGTTCATAGAGATCAGTTCGACGTAGAGAGCAATGACACAGGTGACTTTAGCTACGATGATGATAATATGTATTTTTCACCTAAAGGAACTGCAAAAACTATTATAACAAAAAGAAGTCCAGAAATGGATGGTAATCCTAAATTAGCTCAAGAAAAAGAAGCTAACAATAAAAAAATTCAACAAAAAATAAAAAAGAAATATAATGGCTGAAGAAGATGATAAATTTAAAACAGGTTTTGAGTACAAAAAACTTGCAACAAAAGACACAACTAAAGACATTGAACTTGAAAAAGAAGAAGATGTAGAATTAGCACCACCTGCAATGTTATATGGTAAACCAGCTCAGCTAAAATCTAAACCTCATCCTTTATATAAAAAGGGTAAAATGTGTATGTCTTATAAAACACCAGCTAGTAAAATGCTTGGTGACCTGGATAAAGATGGTAAAATGTCAGGATGGGAACAAGCTAGACAAGACAAGATAAATAAAAACTCAAGTCCTGGAAAATATGCAGGTGATGAAAAACCTTACAAACCTATAAAAGAGCAAGCAACAGATAGAGTTTCAAAAGCAGAGAGACAAGCTGATGCCGCTGGTTTAACAGGAGAAACTAAAGATAAATACATAAAAGCAATGTCTCCTACAAAGAAATAAAGTGAGTAAGCAAAAGAAAAAATTTAAAGATACTAAAGTAGGAGCTTTTTTAACAAAGAAGGCTCCTAAAATTCTTGATAGTATAGGCGATGTGCTACCTGATAACGGTGCGTTTGGTATAGTAAAAAATCTTATATCAAGTGATGATAGTATTAAGGCTGAAGATAAAGAGATAGCAATAAAGCTTTTAGAACAGGACATAGCAGAGATGAATAATATATCAGCTAGATGGGAGAGTGATATGAAAAGTGATTCTTGGTTAAGTAAAAACACTAGACCTATGACACTTGTATTTTTAACTTTAGTAATGACAATATTTATAGTACTAGATTCAACTGTACTATTAGAAATAAAAACAGGTTGGGTTTCATTGATGGAGGCTTTACTTATTACAGTATATGTAGCGTACTTTGGATCTAGGGGCGCAGAAAAAATAACAAAAATAAAAAATTAAAAAATGAACGGTATACAAGGAAACGATGCTGCACAAGCTAGGGTATTCGCGCATGATGCTGTGAACATTGTAGTTGGTGCAATTAATTGGAGCGCAACAAATGGTGGGTTAGAAATAACCACAGCTGGAACAGGTTATGCTTTAGAAGATGAAATAACTTTAGCAGCTGGTTCTGGTACTTCTGCTAAGTTTTTAGTTAAAGCTATTAACAGCGCAGGCGGTGTAACAAGATTAGAACAAAAACCTATATCAGCACCACTTACATATGAATCAGGTGCTGGGTATGCTTTAGCATCAACTCCGGCAGCTTCTGGTGGTAGTGGGTCTAGCTTAGCTGTAAAAGTAGTTGATATAGATATACCAAACACTCAACAAAGAGGAGTTTGTTTATTTGTAGGCGCCGCAGCTGGTTTGTCTGATTTATCAGTTGTAATGGAGTCTGGTAGATTAGCTAACTTTCAATCACTTTCTGGAGGAACTGTATTACCTATATTAGTAACAAGAGTAACTCAAGGCGGTTTATCCGCTAATGATGTACTTGCATTATATTAAGATATGGCTGGAGAGATTGGTATTGGTAATAAAACTGTTTACGAACCTGTAATATTAGATGGATCTAGTTTACCTATTGGCTCATGGGATATTATATTAGAGACAGGTATAGGTACAAACGCTTTAGTAAAAAGTGAACAAGGCTTACAATTATTAATACAGTCTTCGGGCGCTTAAAATAAAATAAAATGGCAGGAAAAAAATTCTCAGAGTTTTCAACAGGAGCAACAACTGATAATACATTTATAGTAGGATACGATACTACAGCTAATACTAATAATCAGTATACATTAGCCCAATTAGCTACAGGTTTATCATCTTTAATACCTACTATATATTCAGTAGATGGTACGATAACTACAGGTAGAAAAGCTTTACTAGCTGGTACTTTACAATTTAGAAACGCTGGAGATTCTTCAGATATTTTTACATTAAATACTAATGGTAATTTTACTTTAGGATTAAACGCTGGACCTGTCACAGATAGTAATTGTATTACTATAGGTAATAACGCTCAAACTAATGGGGCTTCGGCAATAGCGATTGGTGGCGCAACTTGGAGTAAAGTCTCTGGATTAGCCATAGGACAGACTAGTTATGCCGCACCTACTAACATTAGTATTGGTCAACAAGCTGGAGATTACAACACATCAAATGCAGGTATTGTTACTATTGGAAATAAAATTAGACCTACAGGATCTAACTCTATTACTTTAGCAGCTAGAAACTCTAGCGCCTCAAATATAGTTCCTAATGTTGATAATACTTTTAATGTATATTTAGCAGACGCTTCAACAGTTGGTACTGAAGATTTTCAAATTGTAAGAGGTGGAGAATCAACTTTAAGAACTAGTTTAAAAATAACTGGTCAAGGTTATACAGAACAACATGGTACACCTTTAGCAGGTACTACAATAGACTGGGACAACGGTAATATTCAATACATACAATTAGCTAGTGGTGCAAACACTTTGTCTTTAAGTAATCCAAAATCTGGAGCTACGTATATATTACAAGTTAAACAACCTTCTTCAGGAGCTGCAGGAACTATAACATACCCAACTTCAGTTAAGTATCCAGGAGGTAGTAAACCAATATTAACTACAGATAATGATGCTATAGATATAATAACACTAATATACAACGGTACTACTACACATTATTATGCTAACGCAACTCTAGATTTAAAATAATCAAAAACATAATATATGTTTCCATTCCCCTTTAGTTTTCTCGGTGCAGCAGCAGATGTTCCACTAGAACTCATAGATAATAATTTTGCTATGGAGTTTGATGGTCAAAGTTATGTATCAGCTGGTAATCCAACTCAGCTTCAAATGACTGGTGATATTAGTGTTTCAGCTTGGTTTAAAACTAGTAATAGTGGAAGTCAAATGCATATAGTAGGAAGAGGAGCTAATTATTCAACAGCAAACTCTTCTTGGGCTTTATTTAGAAGAACTAATAATGGAATAGCGGTTCAATTAAGAGCTGGAGGAGCTTATGTGTACGCATTATCCCCTGCAACAACTTTTAACGATGGTAATTGGCATCATGCTGCTTTTACTAGAGAAGTGTCTTCAGGTAACTTAAAGCTATATATAAATGGAAGTTTAGTGGTAACAACAACTGGAGTTACAGCCGTTTTAAACAACGAAACTAAAGATACTTTAATTGGTGCTGATACTGATCCTTCCGAGTATTTTACAGGAGATATAGACGAAGTAGCAATATGGAACAAGGCTTTAGCATTAGAAGACGTACAAACGATTTACAATGCAACTAGTAATAACCCAGGTAAATGTGCTAACTTATTCACAGGTGGTTTAAAAGATGGACTACAATACTGG